>Ga0182030_10000364_pt1 | contig 81735 bp, 82 predicted proteins | sample 812S3MmetaG_FD_121299 | JGI IMG/M metagenome (GOLD analysis project Ga0182030, IMG submission 121299) | Permafrost microbial communities from Stordalen Mire, Sweden - 812S3M metaG (Illumina Assembly) | ecosystem: Environmental > Terrestrial > Soil > Wetlands > Permafrost | place: Sweden... | reverse complement strand
TTAAAAATAGTATTTTCTCGGTGTCTATGATTCTGTCACTGCTAGCTGGTGTTGCTCTGTTTGCAGCCATTTTATTCATCCCAGAGTATCAGCAAGTTGTAAGAGGCTACTCAGCTATAAAATCCGGACTATTACTATTACCACTGGTTGGAGGCATGTTAGTGTCACTAGTTACGACTGGTAGGTTAATTACTAAGTTTGGCCATTACCGACTGTTTCCAATTATTGGAACTTTCACAACCGGTATCGGAATCTGGTTGTTTACACACCTCAGTCTTCAGACTACTCAGTTAGAACTATCTCTGTGGATGGTAGTGCTTGGTCTTGGTATTGGAATGTTCATGCAGGTTATGACCCTAGCTGTTCAAAATGCAGTTGATCATTCTGAAATTGGAGTTGCCACCTCTTCAGCCACGTTCTTTAGAAGTATTGGTAGCTCACTCGGTGGTGCAATCTTTGGTGCAATTCTAACTAACCGACTTGTGCTTCACCTCACGCAATTACTCCCTGGATCGGCTAGCATAGTTGCTCGTATTGCCAAGAGTATTCAAAACGGTGTCTCATATGCTAATATTAAACAAATGTCACCAAGTGATTCACACGCAATTTTCACAGCTTTTGTACGATCATTTCATGATATGTTCTTATTTGCCATTCCAGTTATAGCTCTCGCTTTTGTTGCAGCTTTATTTTTAAAAGAAACCCCACTTAGGACTTCAGTAAAAGCGCCTGAAGTCGTATAATAGTTAATATACAAGTTTATTTTAAGAAAATGAATAAAAGACTTCAATACCTAAAAGACAATAAAAGAGTATCTAGCAGCTTAGCTGTGGTTGTCGTATTGGTGTTGACGTTTTTTATAATGAACCTAAATGGTAATGTCCACAAAGCAAATCCAAAAAATACAATTCATGCAAGCAGTTTGGATACCCTGACATTATCTCCATCAAGTGGCGCATATTCTGTAAGTAACTCTCTTGTTATTACTGTAGATGAAAATAGTTCAACTGATGCCATTAATGCTATTGAAGCTGACCTAACTTATAACAGCTCTGAATTACAGTTTGTTAGTGCAGCTTGTTCTTCAACTTTTAGTTTAAGTGGCTCAACGACTGGAGGATCAGGTAGTGTTAGCTTAGCCTGTGCTGCCCCAAATAGTACCGTTACCGGCGCACAAACTGTCGGAACAGTAACATTCACTGTTATAGCTGGTGGTAGCCCAGTTATTAGTTTTGCCTCAACCTCGTCAATGGTCCTAGCATCTAATCAGACTAATGTTTGGGATGGGCTTACAACCGGAGGCACTTACACTATAGCTACTGCGCCAACCGCTGCAATTTCATCACCTGCTCCAAGTGCTGACGTTCACGGATCAAGTCTAGCAATAACCTCGAATGCGACTGATGTAATCGGCGTGACTAAAGCCGAATTAAATGTTGACGGAACCCTAGTAGCAACTGATACCACCTCGCCATATAATTTCACCCTAAATACTTCAGGCTATAAAGACGGTAGTCACTCACTAACTACCACAAGTTTTGATGCTGCCGGGCTAACGACAACCTCAACGCCTGTTTCAGTAGTCTTTACTAACGGAGACATCAACGGTGATGCCCATGTTAATATTTCAGACCTAGCAATTCTAGCAACTAACTGGGGTAAAACTAGCATGTCTTATGCACAGGGTGATCTAAATGGTGACGGTAAAGTCAACATCAGTGATCTATCAGTCTTAGCTAACTATTACGGTCAGATATAAATCTCAAGTTAAACTGATCTAAAACAATCTTATATAGTGGAAGCCTACCCTACTAAATTAAGGGGTTATAGTTGGTGGTGTAGCCGTTTCATTAGGATTGACAGCCACAGGTGAAGTTGGGGTTGGGGTTGCAGGCTCAGGCAAGATAACTTTTGGTGGTTCAGGAGTTGGAGTTGGAATTGCAGGCTCAGGCAAGATAACTTTTGGTGGTTCAGGAGTTGGAAATACACTGCTAGCAGGCGTTGGATCAACAGTTGGTCTTGCGTCTGGAACGACGGTTGCTGGCTCTTTTGGTGGCTCAGGCGATATGATATTTGAAGCTGGAAACAGGCTAGTTTCAACTACTGAGTCTGCAGTAATTGGTTTGCCGCCGACTATACCATGGGCTTTGTCAGCATTTAATTTATCAAGATACTTCTTAAGGTAAACACCCCCGATCCATAAACCGGCAAGTATAATAATTCCAAAAATTAAAAAAAATAGATACTTCTTACTCGAGGTAGTACTAACTAAATTTAGGTGCAAGATTTTATTCTCACCTGGTGTTAATACCAATTTAGTAGAAATAGGCTTTTGGCCGACCTTAGTAGCTGTAACCGTATAAGTTCCACTGACAATGCCCGAAAAATTTGAGATACCGTTAACGTTAGTCAGTAATGCGTGCTGTTTATCTAAGGTAACTTCGACGCCTTTTATCGGTTTGCCTTTAGAATTAAGTACAGTAACTGTAACAGAAGCCAAGGATGGCTCTACGGTGGCAGCTGGTAAAGGTGTGACCGTCGATGGCGCGACAGTAGTTGGAGCAGTGGTTGTAGGTTTAGTGGTAGGTGTTGAGGTCGGAGTCTTAGTTGGGGTTGGAGTCGGAGTTGGGGTTGGAGTCGGAGTAACTACTGGTTTTGCCAAGGTATAGCTAGCACTTGGCAGGGCTCCGTTCCAGACACTAGTTCCACTGGTATTATCAATATCCGATCCCGAGGTCATAGCAACTGATGCAGTGCCAGCAGCCAAAACTGTAAAGGTAATTTGAGCTATCGGAGTAGTGCCACTAACAACTGTAGTTGATGCACAGCCAATATTGACTGCCCCGCTACCTCCAGTATTTTGAGGGCAAAGTGTAAACGAGCCGTTCAAACTAGTACTTTGATACTGCAAGAGTGCGGTCGGATAAGAAAAGTTGGCTTGAACTGCATTAGTGTTATCACCGCTGGTACTAGTCTCAGAAACTGACAGAACTATATTATTACCAACTGTAAAGCTACCACTAGTTGGTGACAGTGTAAAATAAGCGTCCCCTCCGGCTGCGTGAGTTGCATACGGAACAAATAAACCGCTTGCCAGGATAAAAACAGCTGTGCCTACAGTCGTTAGATGCTTTATTGTTTGTTTAATTTTGTTTGTTAGTTTCATATATTTTTGGCTTGGTAAATTAATTAGCTTAATCGTTATAGTATCTAGTGTATGTATCTATCGCTAAATAGTCAAAAAATCAGGCAGTTTTTTTCAGTTTTTTTACAATCAAACACCAGTAGCTTAGAAACTAAAAATTCTTAGCCTTAATGTAAACAATCTTATTAAGATGACAAGACCATGTATATATAACGTCATAAAAAGTAATAGTGTAAAGTCAACTGATACCGTATGAAGCGATCCATTTGTGAAAATATAATGAAACTTCCACCAATTTATTAGGGCTGGCGATAGCTTTATAAGGTATATGAATAGGGTCACTAAAATGATAGCCTTCATACCAAATTTCTCAAAGTACTCTTTAGCTGGAGTGTTTCTATCAGCGCCTACCGGCCATACGTAATGTCTCATCTTAAAGTCCTCAGCTATCTCATTAGCATCCTTGGTAAGTCTAAAAGCTATCACATAAACTACTGAGGCAATCGATAACCAAAATATATAAACCGCCATAATACTTAAGTCTTTTGAATTATATAAACTACTTAACAAGTGACTAAAACCTCCTAAAAATGTACCCTTAAATGTGGCTGCGTCGATAGTAGTTAAATCTGCTGAGTAAAATCTATGAACTTGATTTGAGATAATTAATACCGCAAATACTGCCGCTACACTAAGCAATTCTAATAATGAAGGCTCAATGAATTTAGTAAAAGTCTTTAATCTTTTGTTCTTATGCATTTAAACCTAGCCTTAAAGTATAATATTACTATATAAGCTTATAAAATGTTACTGACACTTGCGTTATGAAGAAGATCAACAAACAGAAATTACCTAGTATAAAAAATCTTGGCATAGTAGCTGGAGTAATTATTCTGACGGTAATTGGTGCCAGGTTGTTTTTTGCATCTCATGCCTCACAGCTACCAGGGGATGCTAATAGTGACGGAGTCGTAAACATCTCCGATCTGGCTATCCTGGCAGCACACTACGGATTAACCGGTGGTGCCACCTGGGCAGAGGGTGACTTTAATGGTGATGGGAACGTTAATGTAGCAGATCTATCAATTCTAGCCTCTCATTGGGGAGAGACCTTGAGTGATCTTCCGGCGGTGCCATCTAATCTATCGGCTACAGCAACCAGCAGCAGCACTGTTAACCTGACCTGGACTGCCGACAGTAGCTCTGGGGGAACCGTCACTTACTATATATATCGTGGTGGCACTGAAATTACCACAACTACGGCTACCAGCTACGGTGATAGCGGCTTAACAGGTGGTGACAGTTACAACTACACAATTGCCGCCAACAATAGTTACGGGACTTCGGACCAATCAGCGACTGTCGGTGTAACCACACCAACCGGAGCAGTCAGTTTTCCGTCGGTACTGCATACCAGCGCAGGCCACCTAGTCGATGCCAACGGCCACGTTCTGCCGAGAATGAAGGGCTTTGACATCCAGGCAGATAGGAATTTAAGCCAAGCAAACTACGACACCATAAAAACTGAAGGCAGTTGCACCAGTTCAAATCCTTGTTTCCAACGAATGGTCACTTTCTGGGCAGATTATCAAGGTTCTAACTGTAGTGCGATGACCGGTTCAATGAGTTCCTTAGATAACTCGATTGCTTATGCGGCCAATGACGACATCTACACTGAAATCATGCTCTACTACTCTGGTGCCGCTAATTCCAGCAATGGAACGCCAAGTTGTGCCTCAACCGGAGGCAGCCAGTCGACACGCTATCAAAACGGCGGACAATACATTACCCAGTACCTTGCCAATCGCTATGGCAATCCATCCAGTCCAGAATATACCAAGTCGGTTGTTGGATTTGGAATAAATGAACCAGACGCTCCAGATGGTACCAATAGCGCTACAGTCAATACTGCCCTAGAGACTATGCAAAGCACGATGATCGGCTGGTTTAGAGATTCCAGCGGCCAAGGGACAGGAGCGCCGGATTGGATCGGATTTGTGAATTACGTCTATGCACAGTCATCACCTCTGATGACGAGTGGTGACACCAGCGGTTCGTGCTCATCTTGTGCCAACGCTAATCCAAACGCCTTCAGTTCTGTAGGCGGCAACGTGATCTTGGAAGTGCATGAGTACTTCACTGATTGCGCTAGTGGTAGTAACGCCTCTACTTGTGACGGTAGGCAGTGGTTCGGTAATGGCTACGATGGGCAAATGTACTCGAGCAGCAACGGCGGACCGGCCCTTGGTCCGGACGATCCCAGCAATCCTGCATATCCCACAAGTGGGGTGACACGCGCCCAAGCACAGCAGGAGCAATTGAACTTCATCCATCCTTATGGTTTATTTGCAGGCTATAACGGTAGCTCAGGATGGCCACTGATGGTTGGTGAATGGGGCTGGGCACCAAGCACTACCTCAGGCGGAGTCAACACTACCGGAGGAACTAACTATATTGATGATATGACTGCTGCCTGGAACAATGCTGGTGCGGCAATTGAGTTGCAATGGGATTATGATAACGGTGCTTGTGGTGGCGATCCATGGTGTGCAGCTCCTGGTGGTACCTGGCAGACAGTGACTAACGAGTTCTTTACCGACCAATAGAATAAGTCTATAACGGTTTCTATTTTTAACTAAAAATCTGAATGAAAGCCAGATTTTGCTAAAATATCTTCAGCATCCAATCCGAGATTGCGTCGGTCGGCGATCTGGTTTAAATCATAGCTAAGTCTTCTTGCTGTTTCGTCTAATCCTTCCAGTTTTGGTATGATCCTCTCGAGTTCCTGTGGTGTTGGTGATGCTAAACGACTAAATCTACCGACTTCAAATTCGGGTGATCTTGCCCACAGTATTGCATCACTTAATGCATCATGTGTAGTTAATGGTTTTTCCGATTCAATATTGATTATCTGCATCCTGCTCTCAATTGACAATATACGGGTTAAGCTATCGGGATTATCTTCAGTTGATTGGATTGCCATATTTCCTAAGCGACGTTTAAGTACATTTATTCTACTGGTCCTTATCTCCCAGACATGTTTCTTGTGAAATCCCTCAGGACCATGAAAACCTTCCAGACGAGAAATAAATGTCAAAGATCCTAAGCTTGCTACTTCATCATAACCGGGCCACTCTGATCTAAGCGGTAGACTTTGAGCCTGCTTAACTTGGCGAGCGATCACTTCGTCGGCCATATTTCTAAACTCTTCAACTCTTTCAGAAACATAACTCATGTTATTAATAATACAGAAAAACTGATACTCAACAATCATAACCGTTCTGGCTAAACATTACGATCAAGAAGCTTTTTAGTTTTCATCGACTACAGTTAAGTGAAATAAAATTTATCATTTAATGAGCATATAAGGCTATAATATAATATAGACACTTTATGTAATTATATGAGCAATAAACAGAAAGCAACTAATATAAAAAACCTTGGAGCCATTACTATCGTGCTTATTCTTGCGATAATTGGAGCTAAGTTACTTTTTACATCTTTGGCTGCACAAATTCCTGGAGATGCTAATGGCGACGGCGTTGTAAACATCTCAGATCTAGCTATCCTTGCCTCTCATTACGGTACCAAGACCGGAGCTACCTGGGCAGAGGGTGACTTCAACGCTGATGGTGCTGTTAATATCTCTGATTTATCGATTCTTGGTGCTCATTGGGGTAACGTCCTACCAGCACCGACCGTCACGCTTACTCCGTCATTATCAACAATTACCTCTGGTAATACTGTGACTCTTACTTGGAGTTCCACTAATGCTAGTAGCTGTACGGCTAGCGGAGCCTGGAGTGGTAGCCACGCAACTTCTGGTAGCTTCACGACTGCAGCGCTAACCACCACTTCGAGCTTCAGTCTTAGTTGTAGTGGTACAGGAGGTAGTAGCAGCGCTAACACGGTGGTGACCGTTAATGCCCCGGGCGCCTGCAATACCTCTCTGCCAACAACTTCACCCGATCCTCTCTATCCCCTCCTACAAGTAGCTAATTTTACTGGATCAACGCTACCTAGCCAGTGGGCCGACTACGGCAATGAAGTTCAAGCTCCAGCCGGTTACGTAGCTGCCAGTCACGCGGTTTTTGTACCGGGTACAGGCCTAGAACTAAAGGGTTACGTTGATCCAATCAGTGGTAGTGTTGGTGGTGTAACAGGTGCCAGTGGTGATGTTTGGCTACCCGTTGCTAGCTCCGGGGGCTTTGATGTTTGTCTATCAATGTCAGCTGGTGATTATCAGGACACACAGCTAGTGGTCATCTCCTGGCCTGACGACAATAATTGGGGAGAGGGTGAGAACGATATCCTTGGTTCACAGGGTACTAATGGTCCAGTTACAATCTTTGTTCACAATATTGGATCAGATCCAGCCAATAATGCCTGGTATGGTACTTGGCCTAGCTCAGTTTTAACTGGAGTTCACGACATTGGGGCCCGTTGGGACCCGATCAATGGTTATCGCTACTATCTTGATGGCACCCTAATTGCCACTGCTCCAATAGGTGGTAATGTCCAGGCTCCAACAACTTCACACCACTTTGCCATACAGTTACAAGACTTAGGTGAAGACAGTACCAACTCGGAAACAGTCACTATGTACTGGGTAGCTTCGTTTGGCTATAGCAATTAAAAAAGACTTTTACTTAATTAGGTGATAAATAATATATAATCTGCCCGTATTCGTTGCCCATAATTGTATTAGTTTTCATCTGACCATTACCAGTTGATGGATCAATTGTTGCCGAGTCACCGTAGATGAAAGTTGGATGCGGACCACCGGCAATTACAATTTCAACGTGACCGCCACTATAGCTAAAGTAACCAACGTCACCTGGCTGAGGTACATATCCAGAACCAGCCATATGCATCGTAAAGCCCATGTACTGAATATCATTGGCGTTATTCTCGTCCCAACCATCAGCTGAGCCTTGTGTAAACGGATAACCAGCTTCTTTATAAATGTAGCTTACAAAATCTGCACACCACTCTTCATATGGTGCCCCATCAGTATACTCAGTTAGTAGTTGCTCATGACTAATGGTTTTATCATTCCAAGTAGTCCACTCTTTTTCGGCGTAACAGGCAACTAATTGTCCCCTTGATCCCGAACAATTAGTGGTTAAAATCTTAGACGAACCAACAGATGCAACTGGCGACCAAGTCTCGTATGAATCATATAAATCACCACAAATTGCTATAAATAGCGATTGCCCCGGATTACTGTTTGATGCTGATAAACAAAAGGTACTATTGGGGTTTTGATAACCTCCTTGGTCTCTTAACCAAACCTGACCATCCGATCCATTACATCGACTCATTACGACCTTAGCGCCGTTGTCTTGTGAATCGTTAGCAACGTCCAAGCAATAGGTCTTATCGTGGACTATATTAACTCCTGACAGGCTCCAAATTTGAGCCTTAGAACTATTACAATGCCAGGCTTCAACTAAAGCTGAACTACCTAAACGATCTTTATAATCATCTAGGCAATAACCACTTGAACCAAGCTTAATATTTGGGTCGTTACTGTATTTATGATTAAAGTGATATTGAAAAAATAGAGCTAAAGACAGAGCTAGACAGATGATAGAAATAAATTTAATCATAAATCGTTTGACCCTATGTTTAGGTTTAGTTTGTTCACTACTTCTGAAGTAGTTAGAAGATCCTTGCATTGATGGTTTTTGTTTTTGTTTAACGCTAAGAGATTATAGTACAAAAACCCACTTATGGCCATTCTCAAGTATATATTGTCAGATATAGATTATTCGATTGCAACCATAACCATTGGCGATTATTTCAGAGTTATTAAGCCATCTCTGCGCTTGTGGACAACTTGTTGCAAGATTAAAACTATCGAACTATACTCATAACTAATATAGCTAAAAATAAAAAGGAATAAAAAATGATCTTTTTCAAAAAGAAACTAAATTATAAAGGATTTAGTCATGTCGAACTGGCGATGCTACTAGTTGTCGTAATTGGAGTGTCTGGAGTTGGTTATTATGTCTTTAAACACGGTAAGCCCTCTCATGCCGCGGCTACTTATACGAACGTCGGTTCGATTAGTTATGACGGTCAGACATTTTCTGCCCAAGCCTGCATTACTGCTCAAACCGGTACCTCACCTAACGAAATTGACACCATAGAGGCTCTAATAACTGCCAATACCGAAGTTGGTGCATCAGCTACCATCCCTGTGACCCAACCATCTGCGGTATCAACTGATCAAAACGTAGTTGCTGCTGATCAGACCGCTCTGACCAATGCTCAAGACGCTATTATCGATGCGAGATCAGTAACAAATGCTCAGGCGGCTGCCATAACTTCTGCCAGTAGCGCCTTAACTGCAGCCAAAGCTAAATTAGCAGCTGATGAAGCTCTCCCCGTTGGTCCAACTAAAGCCTACGTTACCTTTAATCCAAGCGCCTATTACACAATTAATGGTGGTTCTCCTGTCGCAGAGGACAGTTGGTCAACAGCTTCTAGCTCAACTATTTGGTTTGATCTGCCACCAACAGTACAAACTTCAGATTTCTCACTCGGCATAGAAGGTCCTGCAGGAAGTTCTGGAGATACTGGCAGTATAAGTGTCGGATCAATAGCCATTTGTAACGTTACTGCTACTGGGCCATCCCAGTTGACGCTTGATGAAGATGTAGTTGCTTTTGATCTAAACGTCTTAAATGAAGCTAGAGCTGCCATCGCTGACGAACTAGCACCGACAGCTGCTCAAGAGGCAGCAATCACAGCTGATAACGCTGCATGGGTTGCTGCGAAAGATAAAGTTATCTTAGACGAAGGAGGAACCGTTCCAGCCAGTGCACCCGCCACAGCTACCTCAACCTCAAAGCCTGTATTAACAACTAAGACAACCACTACAACTAGTCCGATAGATTATACTAGCTCGACTGTCCCAGATCCAACATTGGCTAAAGGAACTACCTCTGTTCATACAAAGGGCGTTAATGGGGTTTCAACCACCACTTGGTTAATTAGTTATTCTAATGGAGTACAGACAAGCAAAAAACAAATATCTATAGTTACGACTACAGCGCCAATAAATGAAGTAATTAATCAAGGTACACGCGTGACTCCTGCTCTGACGTCAGCTCAATTAGCACAAGAAACATTAACTAACGCTCAAGCAGCCATAGTTGACGAACGGTCACCAACTGCTAAGCAAGAAGCAGTACTCGAAAAAGCTGTAAGTGCTATACAAAAAGCTGCTGGAAAACCGATTGTAGTAAACACCAAAAAAGGTTCGGTGCAAATCTATAGTGCTATTCATCTAACTACCGTCCAACAAGTCGAGGCTGCTCAGGCGGCACGCAACGCTGTTCCCAGTCAAGCTATAGTCACAAAAGTTAAAAATGCGCTCAAAGATATTGTTCACATACATTCTAAAACATATATCAACGTTCCTATACCATTTCAAACTAATCAAGCTAAACCAATAACTGGGATAAAAGGACTAAATGGAGCCGAAAATCTTGAGTTAATAAACGGTAGTTTAGTTTCAACTACGATTATAAAGTAACAGTTACTAAAGTTCTGACGACTATGTAGTCAAGACATGTAAATTTGTGTAGCTCTTTATTATGTTGTTTATCTCTTCTTTACGTACGTGAGATAATGTTTTAAATGAAGAGTTTTCAATCAAAGGTAAAAGTAATACCTGGCACTTCGTACCAGGAAGTAGTTAAAATTGTTCGTCAGGAACATAAGAAAATAGAAAAACAAACAAAGAGAATACCCTACGTTCGTTCAACATATTTTAACAAGGATAAGGTTTTTATATCCCTTTTTATGGCACATATCACGCAGAAAAACCTGAAAGAAAGAACCAAAAGATTAAAGCTATATAATGCTGGGATAGATTTATTAAGAAACTCACGGTGTGAACCAGAAACACTTTTCGATAATGACGACAGGTCAATGATGTTGCACAGATTTTATGGAATAACTAAGGACGGGATAGAGTTTTGCGTACAGGTTAAACATAATAAAAGGAGTAATCGTAAAGATTTTATGTCAGTATTTGATATAAAGACTCCTTAAAACAAAAAACCCTCCGCGGTGTAGCTTAGAAACTACCTGCCGAAGGCTTAATGTAGGAACAACAACTATGACAGCGTTGTATATAAAAAGAATAACACGTAAATGTTTTTATGTCAACATATAATAGCAGAGATGTCAAATTCTAAGGTTATATTTCGTTTTAGTAAAATACAAAAAACCTATTGACAAATTATTTACGAGAGGATGTCCTACTCCTCTTATTTTGAAGTGATATGATTCATGTGATACGCTCTTGACATTATATTTGTCTCTTGAGACAATACGATTGTTAGATAAAAGACTTTCACAAATTTGAAACTTGCAGCAATTACGTTTCCAGGCTCGTTTCAAAAAGGAAGTCTTTTTTTATTCCTAAAATCAAAAAGGACGCACAGCTTCTACGTCTGTACGTCCTTTTGAGGAAATGGTAGACGAGACGGGACTTGAACCCGCACTGGCGGTAAAGCCAACTACGTTTCCAGCGTAGCGTGTATACCAGTTTCACCACTCATCCAAATATAATTTTACCTCTGTTATACCCCTGTTGTCAAGTATCTTCATAAGTGTTGGTGTATACTAAAATTGTTAATTAAGGTGTGAAAATGGAAGAACAAAGATCAACTAACTTTAAGTTATCTCAGAATCAAATTATAGGAATAATCATAGGTTTTATAATCATATTAATTGGAGTTTATTGGATTTCTATTAGACCATACTACATACGAAAAGATTGTAATATTTCAGCAACAAACTCGGCAGACGGTGGGTATCCTAATTCGGCTTTTGTCGGTTCACAAGGTTATTCAGTTTCCTATAACGGATATTATCAGTCTTGTTTAAATTCTCACGGTATTTAATTTATCTACTTGCTTTAAAGGGATAGTCGCCTAATTCTATTGCTTTACGTGTCTTGACTACATAATTGTCAAAGTTATGGCATTGCCAGTAGTATCGGATTTATTAACCAATTAATACTGACTATTCAAGATTATAATAAATTAGAAATGCTTTAGTGATCTGTTGAAGCATAATTGCTCGATCTGGCCAATCATAGGTCCCATTACCATTAGTGAAGATAACTAGTGAAATAACCTGATTGCCGCCGGTGATAATGGCAGCATCATTAACATTGTCGTTATATAGTCCAATCTTGTGATAAATCGTGTCATAGGATGGGACTGCTGGTACCATATATTGCCTATAATTTGCCTGTTTCATATATCCCAAAATCAGATTTGTATTAGTCTTATTGAGTAACCTGCCTTCCCAAAGTTTAGCCAGCATATTGGCAGTATCAAACGCTGACAAGGTATTATTATTCTCTCCATGGTAGCTATGTATTCCAATTTGGTCAGCATAACTTATTATTTGATCATAAGTTAGTTGATCATTTAATGAGTCCCAGGAAGTATCGTCACTAACGACAATCATTTGCTGTAGATCGTAGCTTGCGCTGTTACCATCTTCTAAGGTTTCATTTAGAGTCTGTTGCCCTTTCTCGACTTCCTGCAAAAAATCTGCGGCAGTTAGAATTTTACTAACACTAGCTGCAGTCATGGGTCCGGACACCCCAAAATCAAGTTGTTTATCCCCATCGTTGATATTAACTGAACTAACTTCAAAATTAATATCTGGATTGTTGTTAATAATCGAATTAACTGAGGCTCGGAGAGTCGCCAGTTGGGCAGCGTCTTCTTGCCTTTGGTTTTGTAATACCCCACTTGAGGTCTCAGTCAATCGAGCGTACACCGTCCGACCATTGATTTTAAGTAGTGAAATAACTGATAAGGCTACTGCTATTAAAATAATCAAATAAGCCAGATATTTTGGTGACTTCTTTTTAGGTTTAGGTCGATTAGGGATACGCCCGTGATTATAATATTGGTTGTACAAGAACCTTATGTCTCCAATTATTTTTATGACCTATACTGCCTTTAATTATTAATTATTAGCCTCAAGTTTGCAATTTAGCTGAAGATAATCAACTAAAGCTACAGTTATAGCATTAACAGGCTAATTTGCGCATTTTCAAACTATATTATATAATTTAGCAATGCAAAAAAGTTTTGAGAAACAAAAAAAGATGCTGGCAGCTGGACTAGCACTAAGTATTGGTTCGATTAGTCTATCGACTTTTCAAGCTTCAGCCGAGGCTGCTAAAAAACCAGTTACCACTACCACGACCGTTGAACCAAGTGTAGAAGGATTGTATGTCGGTGCAAAATTAAACATCGAAAAAATCATTAGCCCAATAAACGGTATAAAAAGAATCGATAGCGCTTCATTTTCTACTAAACCCGATAGCGACAACACTGGTGAAGACTTAGTAGTATTTTACTCTCCAGCCTTAAGCCGTGACCTGATAAAAGCAGGCAATTATAAAACCAAAGATATATCTCTAGGTATTTTATTCACCGATGGTGGCAAAAAAACTGGTGTAGTTGAGGGCCTTGTAGCTTTTAACACCGACACTCTTGTAGTTAGAGCCTTTGGGCCACATCACCGCATTAAAACTGGATGGCAACCAATGTATAGCCAATCTCCTATGGTTGATAATCTTGATTTTGTGGCAACTGATCGGGCACTTAATGTTCATAATCACAGAGGCGTAGAGATACTAATTCAAAATATCACGCCGATGATACCCGTCCAGCCCGCCTAAAAAACATGACTACGCACGAATTTACTCCAACCGGTTCTTTTGAAACACCTTGCGATGACCCGAGGGTGATTGAACAATTACCTACTGTATTTCTTGACGATTTCTATACCGCTAGAGATTTAAATGTCCAGATCTTTAAAACAATACTTGAGCCCATCCAGCCCGAAGGTACATTGATTTATCGCAATGCCGATAAAAATATATTTTTTAGTGACTTAAACGCCTGCCTAGCCCTAAAAAATATGGGCTATGGTATCCATCTATCAGATGATCCTTCGTTTTTTAATAGTCCTTCTAAAGATGCACCTGATCTTGTCAGAATATCAGTTATTGCCGAAGATTTTAAAGCAGTAGATGAATTTTTCGCTGACCTGCAAAGAATCCGACCAGAACCCTATCCTTATTTAGATTTTGTTCGTATGATCGATGGTTTAGATGGCGGTATACGTCCGTCTAGCCTTTATAACTATCTTCACTCTGACTACCGAGAAGCCATGTATCGCTTAAGAGTCATTCCAGAAACCGAGCAATTACCAACTCTACGTAGAGGTTTTCTAACGGCCCTACTGTCTAATACAATTGGACAATCAAATCTATACTATGGTCTTGATTATGATCTGCTAGAAATACACAATAATCATGGTGGCAACAGACCTTTTACCGATACACCAGACTATGAAAAACTAAGGCAACAGGGCGTAAAACCGTTTAGCCCTGAAGAGATTTTAGGTATAGTAACATCAATCGTTCGACAAATTGCTAAAAATAATCCCAAAATTTCTAAACCTTTTTCTCAAAGATAGCACCAAAAAAATACCGATCTCAAGTCTGATGCCAGTTATTACAGATAAGGTGTTATAATGGATAGATGCAGAAGTTGAAGGAAAACGAGATCACTGAATCTTTTGGAAAACTCGATGGTTGGAAAATTGAAGATAATATCCTAACTAAAGATTTTGGTTTTAAAGGCTTTTCAACTGCCCTTAGTTTCATGAATCAACTTGCTCCTTTGGCTGAAAAACTAAACCATCACCCTGATTGGTCTAATTCATATAACCGAGTAACAGTTAAACTAACTACCCATCAAGCTCACGGGCTAACTAAAAACGACTTTGTGTTTGCTCAAGCTGCTGATGTCGCAGCTGAAAAACTTCGTAGATAATAGCTAAATTTTAGTGATATAATTATTCTTAGCAATGTATAGGCTGGTTTAATGCCTTCCTCTATGCAAGCTTAAATCAAGCAACTCAAATGGACGGCACACCAAGGTCCCTACCAAGTCCTCAACTAACTAAGTAGTAACTTCTTTAAAACTACTAAATATCTATTTATTAAATTTTCTTAGAGTTAGGATTAACACCTTGGATAACAGCTTACTAATTAACGAGCGGGTTGAGGTTGTGGCGGTCTTTAAAAAAGCTGATACCAGTCAAATATGCTTCCCGGCAAAAATAAAATATAAAAATCATCAAATTGAGTTTAGCGAGTTAGGTCTAAGACACCCAACTACCAAAGGCAAGCGGATGATTCATGTATTTGATATGTCTGATGGCGTTAATGACTACCGCTTAGAGTTTGACGCCGAAGGGCTAACCTGGACTCTAGTGGCTATCATGGAAGGCTAAATATGAGACCAGAGATTAATCAGGAGCGACCGCAGATTATGCATATTGATCTAAACAGTGCCTTTGCAACCGCTGAGCAACAAGCCCATCCATCACTTCGTGGCAAACCAATTGGAGTCACTAATCGGGTATCTCCCTATTGTTGTGTGATAGCTGCCTCATACGAAGCTAAACAACGAGGCGTCAAAGTCGGTATGCGGTTAGATGAGGTTAAAGACCTTATCCCTGAATTTATAGTTTTAGAAACCGACCCACCAAAATATCACCACGTCTATAAAACTTTGTTATCGATCATGAGTAATTACTCACCCAACGTTAAAATGAAGAGTATCGACGAGGGGATAATCGACTTCCATGGCACCAGCGTCTTATATAACCGCTCACTAGTAGACATCGCTAAAGAAATAAAGGCCCGAGTAGCTAGCGAGATCGGTAATTACACCACAGTCAATGTTGGTATTGGACCAAACCGCTTCTTAGCTAAAACGGCAGCTAATATGAACAAACCAGACGGCCTAGTCGTAATCGACCATCACAATTTAAAAGACATTTACAGTTCTATGCAGCTAACCGATATCTTTGGAATTGCTGATCACTTTGAGGCTAGGCTGAATGCCGCTGGTATATTTACCCCAATCGAGTTTTTTAATTCTACCGGTGACATGCTAAAAAGACGAGTTTTTCATAGTGTAATTGGTGACGATTGGTATCAAAGGCTCCATGGTTACGAGGTAGATGACAGCGTCACTAAACTTGGTAGTGTGGGCAGGCAGTTTGCGCTTGATACTAAAACGGCTGATGAGAAAATCCTAATCCCAAGATTTCACTATCTTTGTGAGACGACTGCTAAAAAACTAAGGTATAACAATCTAGATGCTCGGGGCATACTAGTTTGGGCTAATTATAAGAGTGGTGACAATTGGTATCTTAGAAAAATGTTTAAGACCTCATTTTATACCGACAAAGACATCTACGAACGAGCTTTGTATCTATTTAATCAACGACCAAAAGGACTAACCATGACAATTATGGGCATCACCTGCTACATGCTTAAACCGTCACTTAGAAACCAAATCGGTCTATTTGACGAGATTAACAAACCAGAACGACTAACTACCGCACTTGATGAGATTAGCAACAAATATGGTAATTTCGTAGTTGGTCCAGCAGATATTATTCAAAGTCACAAAATAGTTAAACAAAAGATCCCATTTGGTAGCACTAGGTATTTTGAGCTATTACTCCAGTCTTCTCAACAAGCTAAGAACATCTAATGTATTGCCTTGATTTTACTTATCTAGAGAGGGCTAATTTCTTCCGAAGGATGTACGCAAACATACTGGGTCACGGTCTCAGTTCTTTTTTTAATAAAACCTTTGACTACTACTTCAGCTTCTATGGATTCCGGACCAGGACAGTCATAACTGTTTTCGCATTGCTCGATTAGCTTAGGAAATGGGTCACCTACTGCCATCCGGCGAGACTGGTTATAAACACCAAATGTACCACGTTTAGCCTCATTCAAATGTTCTTGGACAACAGGACAGTTTCGAATACATTCTTTTGACATAATATCTCCAAATTACTCTGCAAGTTCATTAGTCAGAGAAGATTTACTAGGAAATTGTTGTAAAGCTAGCGGAAGGTCTTCAGGATCTAGTGGTAGTTTTCTTTGTACAGCTTTGTAATAACCGAAAACAGCCGACCCATCGGATTCGTTTGCATAATCGATAGCTTCTTCTCTAGTTGTGAATCTTTTTCTCAATGCACCGGTTTTATCAGATTCTGAGGCATAACGTACTTCCCATGGCTCGTCTTTAAAGGCTTCCAGTTCCATATATTTAAGTTCCATCCGAACCCAAGTCTCTAACATCCTTAAGGCTCTCAAGTTTTCTACAGTTGCTCCTATAGGACCTTCAACTTGAGACGATACTTCTTCTCTAAAAAAAAGTGAGTTAGGCATTAACAAGGATCCAGCTAAAGGAATTACACTATCGCGTTTTTGTCTAAAAGCTTCCTCTGGTGAGGATACTTCAGGATCAAGTCTTTCAACACTCATAAATATTATATTGCGCTCGATATTCGTTGAATGCAAGCAATAGCGCTTTATATATTTTCTTCGACTAATTATCAAGCAGTTTCTTTACGGCAAAAATTAGTTTAATTAGTTGTTGCGGAGAAGTTCTACCAAGTGCTGCTTGAGTTTGTAGTAGTAAAGTCTTAAATAAGTCCCCAAAATGTTGACGATTTATATCAATGAACGGAGTAATTTCATTGTGATCCTCGTCGTAATAGCCTGTATTTTGAAGCCTTATACCATTTTCCAACGAAATAATTTCGAACCTTATATCCGATTTTATTGGGAAAACAATCGTTGCAAACAGTGCATCTCTATCTCGTCGTAGTTTACCCTCGAGTAATAAATTTATTTTTATTATTGTATCGTCTATGTCATCTCTCGTGCCATAATCAGCAAATCCGGTATCAAATGGATTCCCAGCTGCTTCCCTAGCCAGATTGGCTAGTGTCGGATGCAAATCTTTAAATACATCTATGAACTCGTTGACTAATCCCGTGAGTCCTTGTTTATCACATACTTGAAGCTCTTGCAGCAGCATCGATTCGACAACGTCGGGCTCAACCGAGTGATAGGCTGATACATTCATTACCCTTCTTGGACTAAATTCTGTTTCAGTATTTATTGGTGAAATGATTCCCTTGCTTAGTGTTCTCGTCTCAGACATTCTAAAGTCACCATGGATCGTCCCACCAACCATTATCTTATGTGACACACCATCAGATACGTATGTAAACGACGGCGTATTTCCGTATAACTTCTCCCGGCTATCTTCAGATAATCCAGCTATTACATAGGCACCGACAAAAGCACATGACTCATTAAAACTTTTAAAGCTGTATTCCTGGTATCTGCTTCTAGCTAGTAAGTGACACCTCTGTCTAAAATCTACTAATTGAAGTCCGACTATTCCACTTAAAACAAAATTATCATCTTCCGTTGCTGGAGTAAATTGGTCAATTATATGATTTGGAAAGAGGGTATCTTTTGCTAGTTCACCTGTTCTCCTCCACCAATCTTTATGCCTATCGATATAAAGACCGCGTTCGAACATTGATATTTCTTGTTCAGTTTTTAATTTTGTTCGAGCCTTTTGAATGGCTGTTGTTTCGATTTCTTCAGGATCTTCAATTTGAAATGCGTATTTATCAGTCAATTGAACAAGCAGTGGATTATTGTATTCAATTTCAAGTAGATGTTGAGGTAATCCTTCCAACCCAGATTCATGGGCAATTTGTTTACCTAAAGCTGTTACCTCATAAGACATGCTAATATCATAGCCTGCCCAGTCACTAAGCTAAAGCATAAGCATCAATAAAATTATTAAAAATATTTAAGTTCAGCAAGATTGAAGGTATTAATTCAATAATCTAGTCCTTAACAAAATACCAGATCGGCTGCTACAAGTACTTATTTAGAATTAAAAGACTTCTTAGCAAATAGCTCCGGGACAGGGTTTCCAAATTTTACCTCAGGGATGCTTCCAACTGTGTCATCTAATTTTAGGTGCGGGTATTGAACACGATATGCAGCCATAATATCTCCAAATACTGCTAACTTCCAATCAAAACCTAATTTAGTAGCAACTTCACGTATATGCTGTTCGCTCCCACCTTCTATTTCTATATATGGATTGAGCCACGGCCACTCATCTAGTACTACTTCAGCAGAATCTATTGACCACGTTTCCCGTTTTGATTCTTGTAAAGATTTATAAGACAACCCTGAAGCACTAAAAATATCTACGGTTGTTTGAAAGTCACTGACAACAATTTCTAATTCTTTAGCCCCATCAACTGAAAGATCTTGAAACTGCTTGAAAGTTAATGTAGTTTTATTACCCTCATCACGTATCCGTAAAAAAGCATTTTTCTGCTTAAGTATCGGTGTTTCAATAATAGCTCGTTTCATTAAACGCATAGGTTGCTCGAGGTTAGCTCCTAGTTTTTTTAACTTCAAACGTAAAGCTTGATGATCTACATTAACAAATTTAACTTCAAACTCAGTATTCATAATGTGATTATAGCAAAAAACCAACTAACAGATACGTTTACTCGATCTATACAGAACTTCAGCAAGATTGCAGGTATTAATTCAATAATCTAGTCATCATCAAAAACTAACTTAAGGCAATAATGAATACATTTTCACGAGGTATTAGAAACGCATTTCGTAATACCATCAGAACTTTCTCAATCGTAGTGATACTGGGACTTAGTTTAGGACTTGCACTAACTATGCTAATTGCTCATCAAGCAGTTGGTCAAAAAATTAAATCAGTCGAGAGTTCCGTCGGCAATACGGTCACGATCGACCCAGCCGGATCTCGTGGTTTCACTGGAGGTGGCAATCCACTAACAGCCGTCGAGATTAATAAAGTCTCACAACTAGCAAACGTTACATCAGTTGATGAAACCCTAAGTGATAGACTTACTTCAACAAACACTAATTTAGTGTCAGCAATTACTGCCGGATCTCTAGGTCAACGTTTTTCTCAAAATAGTGGACAAACATTCACCCCACCTGCTGGTTCGAATTTTGGAAGTGGCAGTTTTACAACTAACTTTACCCCGCCAGTAACAGTCTACGGCACGAATGATCCAACCTTGCTAACATCAACAGAAGGTAGCGGAACCTTCACTCTAACTTCTGGAAAAGTTTTTGCAGGTAATAGTAGTGCTGACGTGGCAGTTGTTGGTAGCGCGCTAGCCACTAAAAACAACCTAAAAGTTGGTTCAACTTTCACCGCCTACAATACGACTATAACTGTCATAGGCATATTTAGTGGTGGTAACACCTTTACAAATTCACAGCTACTACTACCACTTGCAACTGAACAAACCATATCTAGTCAACCAGGAGATATTACCGAGGCAATCGCCAATGTTAATTCGCTGACAAATGTTCCTTCAGTCACTACAGCTGCCCAAAAAATACTTGGCTCTGCGGCTGACGTAACTAACGCTTCTGCTCAGGCTCAAACTACGGTTGCGCCACTCAAAAACATTCAGACTATATCAGTCTATAGTTTAGTCGGAGCCGTGATCGCTGCCTCATTTATTATCCTGCTAACTATGGTAATGATCGTTCGGGAAAGACGACGAGAAATTGGTGTAACTAAAGCAATTGGTGCTACAAATGTCGGTATTATGCTCCAGTTTATGACTGAGGCCATAACCCTAACTCTTCTTGGTGCAGTAATTGGAATAGTCATTGGCTTTATCGCTGGTAATCCAATTACAAAGTTACTGGTTAATAACTCGAACAACACTACCAGCACTACACTAACCGCCGGAGGTAGAAGTATTTCATTCCACGGAGGTGGTGGTGGTGTATTCGGAGGCTTGCATAACAGCTTTAGCTCAATTCATACAGATATTGGCTGGAGCATCATAATCTACGGTTTAGTTGCTGCCATTATCGTAGCCATCGTGGGTAGCGCAATTGCATCAATTATAATTTCAAAAATAAGACCAGCAGAAGTCATGAGGGTAGAATAATGTTAAAAATAACTAACTTAACTAAAAGTTTTAAATCCGGAGACATTAATGTCCGGGCTGTTAACGATGTCAGTTTCAGCGTTCCAACTGGTAAGTTTGTATCAATCGTTGGACGAAGTGGCAGTGGTAAAAGTACCCTACTCTCCCTACTGGGAGCCCTAGATAAGCCGACGTCAGGAAGCATTGAGATTGAAGGGACTGACATTACAAAGCTTCGAGATCACGAATTAATTAAATATCGTGGTCAAGCAATTGGTTTTGTATTTCAAAACTATAACCTAGTTCCAAATCTAACTGCATTAGAAAACGTAATGCTACCTATGGAATACGCTAAGATTCCAAAAAACGTCAGGCTTGAAAGAGCCAAACAGCTACTTGAACAGGTTGGTTTGACGGACGACAAGCACAGTCGAAAACCTGGTAGACTATCTGGTGGCGAACAACAACGAGTCGCGATCGCCAGGGCTCTAGCTAATAAGCCAAAGCTAATTCTGGCTGATGAGCCAACTGGTAACTTAGATTACCAGACAGGTAAAATGGTTTTTGATCTACTACATAATCTATCAAAGACTGCTAAGACCACGGTCATTGTAGTTACACATGATCTAGATATTGCAGGTAAGACTAGTCAAACATTTAAATTAGCTGATGGAAAATTGGAGAAATAGTAATGGCAGAAGAAAAATTTGTATCTGGTGAAGAGTTTAATGCTTTAAAAGCTAACGATTCAAGCAATAAGAATAACCCTCAATTAAGCATGCGAACAATCCTTGTAATCGCAGCAATAATCTGGACGATAGCAGTATTTTTTATCGGTGTGGCTTATCAGAAACATCACGCTAAAAGCGCTGTAGCTACCACTAATACTTCTACAAACCCTGGCGGTAGATTTGGTGGTTTTGGTGGAAAGTTTGCAAATAGAACATTTGGAACAGTTACGGCTATTAGCGCAACCTCAATCACAGTTAACAATCCTCAGTCTAATACTAGTTCAACTCTTACAATTAATAGCAGTACCACTGTCAGCGATAATGGTCAGACTGCGGCACTATCGAGTATTACAGTTGGCGAGACAGTATCGATTCAAGTCGATTCAAGTGATAAGACTATAGCTAGTTCAATAATGGTTCTCAACTTCCAAGCTAATAGTCCCCCAACTGGATCATCAACCCAGACCAATTAATTTTCGAACTTTTTTATCTTTTATTTAGTCAACTAAAAACTTTATAAAAAATACTATAGCATATTTTTCGAATAAATGCTATACTCTTTAGTCTAGATGTTTTAAACTATCTAAACTAAAGGATTATTTTTTATGGCCTATTCAGAATCACATCAAGATTTACTCAAATCAATCGAAAGATTAGATCTACCAGCAATTTTAGTTGGTGGAGCTGTACTAGATTTACATGATATAAGATTCAGCCAAACTATCGATCTAGTTGTTGCACCTGAACTGATGCTTGAACTCTTAGACAAAGTTGATAACAAACGAGAGATCGCATATAGTCTAGGCCACCTTGGTACTATGACGCAGGTAGTAGCAGTTGGCAAAGGTCGAGAACGAGCGAATGAGAGACAATATAGAGAATCAGTAAAATTCATGTCAGCTCCTAATGATCACCTTTATCAGGTAAGTTTTGATGAGCTTTATAATGAAGCTATCGATATGAATGGTGTTTTAGTAAGTCCACTTAGTAGGATACTAGACTGGAAACTAAACGTTGGAAAGGCTAAAGATTTAACCGATATCGCATTAATAAAAAACCACACTTTAGCTAACATTGAGCCTTCGCAACCTGTACGTCAGTTAATTGCTAGTTAAGTTCTAGCTTCAATTTTTTAGATATCTCCGTTAGTTTTGTTAAAATATAGTATAGATGGTGAAGATTATATTATTTTACAAATTTGTTCCAATTAGCGATCCAACTAAACTTATGGATACTCAGAGGTATCTTTGTCTAAAACTAGGCTTAAAAGGTCGAATTTTAATATCTGATCAGGGTATCAACGGAACGTTGGGTGGAACTAAGGCTAATTTAGATAAATATATTAAAGCTAATAACTCTGAGCATACTCTAAGTGATATTCACTATAAGTGGAGCCAAGGGAGTAGCGATACTTTTCCAAAGCTATCAATTAGAGTTAGAGATGAGATTATTACCTTTAACGCTAAATCCGAGATCAAAGTCGACGAAAAAGGTGTAGTTGGAACGGCCAAGCACATTAATGCTGATGGCTTGCATGATTTAATAGAAGTACAGGGTGATCGAGTCATTTTTTTTGACGGCCGGAACTCATATGAGAGTGCAATCGGCAGGTTTAAAGGTGCAGTCCTACCAAATATAGCTAATACCAAAGACTTCATCGAGGAGATAAAACATCCAAAATATGACTATCTCAAAGACAAGATCCTAATTACCTACTGTACTGGTGGTATAAGATGCGAGATTTTAAGTACCTTGCTAGTCCACAGAGGCTTTAAACACGTTTATCAACTTGACGGCGGTATTGTTAGCTACTGCGAGAAATATGGTGATCAAGGACTCTGGGAGGGGTCTCTATACGTATTCGATCGAAGAATGACTATAGACTACTCGGATAAAACCAAGCAACTAGGAACTTGTACCTTTTGTAAGGGCAAGACTAATCACTACATTAACTGTGCTAACAAAGTCTGTAACCTGCTATTTTTAGTCTGTGAAAGCTGTAATGATAAAAAATATTGCCTAAATGAACCCAAGTCAGCTATAGTAGTAGCAGGTTAAAAAATAAATATGGATCAAATAGACAAACCCTCAGACAGTCCAACCCCTAATGGTTCAATTGACGCCGTACAATTAGAGAAAATTAAAGCCAATATCATAGCTAACGCTAAGACTGTGGCTCAGATGGGCATTAAGACAGTTAAGGCTGCCGAAGACCCATCTAATCCTGCTACAACTGACTGGTGGGAATTTGAACAGTCCTTTGACAATAACTTCTGGTCCATTTCACTTTGGTTATACCCTAACGATAAATGGCAACTTCAGATTACAAAAGTCGCAATCCAGCCTAACGGCAGCTCGCTTATGATCAGCTACAGCGTCCGAACCGATGATGATAAACAATTCCCTGGCTTTCAGATTTATCAAGAATCAGTTGATGAGAGTTATCGACCTATGAAAATTGAAGAAATTGTATTACTTGACCGAGTCTTACAAGGTATCGTGGCATCACCTCAAGCCCCAAAAACTACTGCTTAAGGTTTTTTTCGTCTAATAATAGTTTAAATAACAGACCAAAACCGATTAACAATATTGGGGCGGCAATAATTGTGCCAATTACCATTGATGATTGGTAAGCAGCGGCTCCATAAGCAGCCTTTATTGTAATAACGTGATTGATAAAATACGGTCTCATATCAAGTCCTAGTAGCACGGGTGTTATAAAACCAACTAATATTGCATATTGGTATAGCTCGTAGACCTTATTCTTAGCAGCTGAGCTTAGGAAGAAGCCAACGGCTGAGACCGCGATTGATACAATTAGGATTGTTAGTGGAACTCTAAGCAGAAGACCAGAATCAAATGACATCAGAACGTGAGGTAGCATAAATCCTAAATCAATCGCCCACAGTCCAAACAAGACATAGAGCAGGTATTTAACACTACTACTAATAGCTAGTTTATGACGATTAACAAACGCTAATCCTATAACGTTAATACCAATCAAGGCTGCAGATAGTAATACTAGGCCTGCTCGACTTGACCAAACCGACTGACCAAGAAAAAAATCAATTCCAATGACCGCAACACTAAGTGGTGCTAGATAGCTTGAAATCATCAACAGTATTCTTGGGATCAAACCAATCTTATTAGAACTATAGAAAATATATAATCCGCAGATTGCTCGAAGTAGCAGTGCGCTACCTGCAAAGAACAGTGGTATCAATGCAATTTTGCTAGAATTACTTAGCGCGTTATTGAAAATAATACTAACGAATACGACCGCAAACACTAAAAACACATTAGTTATTTCCCAGATTGGAGTGTAGGCATTTTTATTCGATCGTGGCTGATTACTAAGTTTTGGAAACAACATCGATAAAGAAATACCGGCTTCAATCGATGCAAGAACTGCGTATACAGAAGCTAAGACCAGTAGTGCAATAAAGAAGCTAGTTATCATAATCAAAATCTTTGGTTAACTTAATATTTTTCTTCAATACGTATATGGTTAATGCAAATAGAATAACATAAAATACTGGGAATATTTGTCCTTCTTCAACAGCCCGATGTGATTTAGTGCTTGCTTGAGACACTAACATGATGCCGTGAATGACGTAGGGTTGCCTACCAAATTCAGTTAGTAGCCAACCAAATTCGATACCAGCAAGTCCTAAGAAACCACAAAAGATTATGCCAATAAACAGAGGTTTGCTAATTATTGGTTTGCCTTTCTTTAGCCATGAGACTAACAAATAAAGTACCAACCAGCAAATAGTAAACGCTCCAATAAACGCCATTGCGTCAAAGAAGTAATGAACCACCAGTGATGGCCGAGCATTAACTCTATAACTATCAAGTCCTATAACCGTTCCGTTAGTGTGTCCAGTAGTTAGAAAACTAAGTAGCCCTGGAATCTTAATTCCACCAGAAACTGAGTTGCTCTTAACGATTCCACCAATTAGTTCAGGAGCGTGAGTTTGGGTATGAATAATCCCCTCAGCCGCAGCAAACTTATACGGTTCATTGGTAGCAATAAACTTAGCTGATGAATCCCCGCTTAGTCCAACTGCTGCTCCAAAGATTAGAGATACTACCGCTAGTGCCCAGACCACTTTTAAGACTCTCTGTTTAACTTCACCGGTTAGTTTAAACTTCCTATTTCTAAGTAGCGGCCAAGTATAACAAGCTAGTAGGACCATGGCAGTAGCAAAGATGTAGGCTAATTCAGAGTGCCAAAATTCAGTCTTAATCGCCTTATTAAATATTGCTCTCCATGGATTAATATCAATTGGTTGACCAGCTTTACTTAATTTAAATCCGGTCGGATCATTCATCCATGCGTTGATTGAGGTAATAAAAAAGGCTGAACCAGATGAGCTAATTACTAACATTAGACCAATTAACCAGTGGTAGATTGGCTTAAATTTATCAAACGATAAGACGTAGATGATCAGGAAAATTGTCTCAACAAGGAAGCAATAGCCTTCCAAACCAAATCCGAGACCAACAACTTTACCAGCAAACGCTAGGAAGGTTGGCCACAAGACGCTAAATGAAAAGCTAACTATCATTCCAGAAACTGCACCAGCTATAAATAAGATTACTAAGATCTTAGTCCAGGTTCTAATTAGCCGGGCATAGCGTTTATCTTTTCGAATTATAGAAAGAAGTTCAAAGATCGAAATTAAAACTGGTAGTCCAACACCAAAACAAGCAAACAATATATGGAAGGCAAGTGTATCTCCGGTTAATGCCCTTGCTGCTGTTACCACGTCCATATGCTTTAGTATACCCTTTTAAAAATGTTTTCTAATGCTATTCATAGTGTATTCCCACTGAGCATCAGTCTTTTTGTGCGGATTAAAGATATTAGTTGGATCAAATACTTCCCTAGTTTTTACAAACAAATCAAATACCTGATCGCCATAAGCTCTTTGTAGCCACGGTCCTCTAATAAGTCCATCATTATGTTCACCTGAGAGCGAACCGCCGTAGCTAAGAACAAGTTCATTGACTTCCTTCATAGCTGGTTCAATCTTGTCTCGCTCAGTTGTATTTTCCAGTTTCATCAGTGGTATAACATGGAAATTACCATCACCAACGTGGCCAGCAACCGTAGCCAGTAGTCCATATTTGTTAATAATTGCTCGAAGTTGTGGTAAAAACTTTACCAGATGTTCTGGACTAACCACTAAATCATCAATAAATGGTGCTGTATGTTTATCTTTAACTTTCTTTCTAAGTAAGTTAAAGCTTTCCCGGCGCATAATTCTAAACTTCCAAGCCTTCTTTTCAGTATCATCATCTTCAACTCCCTCGAGTTTAAATTTAGACTTTAGATCTTGATTCATAGAATTAATCTTCTGATCAACTTCCTGTTGGTTCTCGCCGCTAAACTCAATTAACAGGATCATCTTAGGAATTCCCTTGAAGAAAATGAGAGCGTCCGGTAGAAGTGAAAAAGCAAGTTTTACCAAGCCCAACCAACCAACGGTCTTTCTAAAATAAGGCATAAATTTAATCGATAGTCCGATCGTGTAGTTATCAAATGATTCAAAGCTATCTGGCTGATGAGGCATAACAGTATTAATAATTTCACCTAAGTTATCAATGTTTTTTAAGAAACATACTAAAACTCCAGACAATGGTTCATGTCTTACTAGTTTAATTTTGGCGTCAGTTACAAATCCTAATGTTCCTTGAGCCCCAACTATCAATTTTGTTAGATCGAAAATACCTTTCTCTCGGTCCCAAACGTCCCATAGATTATAGCCAGTTGAGTTCTTAGTAACTTTTGGCTTAGCATTTTTAAGTAGATCATAATTTTTATCTACAATCTCAAAAACCTGCTTATATAACTGGCCTTCAAAATCTTTCTGGGCCATTTTAGCGTCTAGCTGTTTTTTATCAAGCGCTTTAATTGTATAGAGCTTACCATCACATAAGACGATTTTAAGTTCAGTTATAAAATTCTCAGTCTTACCATACCTAAGTGATAACTCACCACCCGAGTTATTATTTATCATGCCACCCAACATACATATCTCTCGCGATGCTGGGAATGACGGTAGTAGTAAACCTTTTTTTAAAGTCACAACTTCAAAATCTCGGTAAAATACTCCTGGTTGAGTCTCAATTACACCTTGAGTACTCGGCTCGCCTAGCTTGGTAAAATGCTTTGAAAAATCTACAATCACTGACTCATTAATCGCTCCACCGGACATATCGGTGCCACCACTACGTGCGGTCAGCGAAAAGTTCGGTATTGCAGCTTTGACCTTATTGCCAGCGTTAACAATCGCCTGAACGTCACTATCATCAACTGGAAAAACAATTATTTTCGGCTCAACTTCAAACATTGAAGCATCATGACTATAAAAATCTAGGTCTTTAATGTCACTGCTAATCTCACCTTTAAAATTAAGTTGTTTCAGACTTTCGGTAAATTTTTCCATATAACCTTTAGCGTATTGTATTGAGTTTAATTCTACCAATTCATAGAGTTTTAGACAATTTTTATGCTAATATAAGCATTAGTTTAAAGGCATATAAATCAAAAATGGTTAGACGTAAAATTATAGTCGTGGGCGGAGGTTTTGGTGGTATAAAAGCTAGCCTGCTGCTCGCAAAAAACCCAAACTTTGATGTTAGCTTAGTTACCGATCATCCAAATTTTAGATACTACCCAACATTGTTTCGAACCGCTACTGGCGGTGTCGACCAATTATCGAGCATCCCGCTTGATCAAATATTTAGAAAACTGCCGATTAATGTCAATATTAGTTCAGCCCAAACAATTGATAGAGTTGCTCACAAACTTACAACCTCGGACGGAGTTTTAGATTATGACATCTTGATTCTAGCACTTGGTGTTAAAACTAACTTTTTCCATATTCCAGGGCTAGAAGAGTATTCATACGGCATTAAGACTATTGAAGATGCTGACAGACTAAAAAAACACCTTCACGACCAGATAACTAAAGACCATGAACCAGATCTAAACTACGTAGTTGTTGGTGGTGGTCCAACCGGCGTTGAACTAGCTGCAATTCTGCCTAGTTACATATCTAAAATTCTAAGAAATCACGAGCTTGAACACATCCCAGTCCACGTTGATTTGATTGAAGCTGCCAAGCGAATGCTACCGCGCTCGCCCGTCGATATATCCAAAAAAGTTGAAAAGCATCTGACTAAACTTGGTATTAATCTATATACCGATACAGCCGTTGAATCAGAAACTAGTGGTCGACTACTAGCTAATAACAATCCAATTAAAAGTCACACCGTTATTTGGACAGCCGGCGTCGCTAATCACCCGTTCTTTTTAGATAACAAGTTTAACCTATCAAAACATGGCCGAGTTATAGTCGATGAACATATGCAGGCTGAACCAGATATTTATGTAATCGGTGATAACGCTGATACTCGGTTTAGCGGTCTTGCACAAACTGCAATTTATGACGGTGAATTTGTAGCTAACAATTTACTAAGATCTGTTAGAAATCTGAAGCCACTTAGATACAAAGCCAAACAACCAATTTACGTGTTTAGCGTTGGGCCTCAATGGTCTGCAATCCTTTGGGGCAAGACTCGGCTTTATGGGCTCATAGGATCATGGTTACGTTCGGCAGCTGATCTCGTTGGCTATCACTCATTTGAACCGTGGCAAATGGCTTTAAAACAAGCCTCACTCGAAATAGAATCAGAGGATGCCTGCCCAATTTGTGATAATAACAAAATCTAGAGTTTGAAGATTACCTTAAATACAAGTTTGTCATAATCAATCCAACCTAATTTGCGGCTATCAAGACTATTTTTGGCGTTATCTCCAAGTAGGAAATACTTACTTTCTTTAATTTCAAATATTCGTTTAATTAACACCTTACCATCATATTGAAAACCAACTACCTGTCCAACTTTGTAGTCTTTGGTTTTCTTAACTAAAATTAAGTTGTTCTCCAAAAACCCAGGTGCCATACTATCCCCGACGATCCGGCGAATAGCTAAACCAAACATCGGCTTTTTATGCCTTTTTAGTTTGGGCGAAAATATCAGATATCTTGTTTATCTGATCAATTAAAGATTGACCTTCAGCGATGTCAAAAGTTTTCTTAACTTTTCCGGCTTGTTTAGTAGCATCCCAGAATATTTCGTGTAAATCAGGGAACTGCTCTAAATGTTCAGGTTTAAAATAATCTGTCCAAAGTACCCATAAGTGATTTTTTACAAGTTCTGCTCGTTGTTCTTTAATAAATATAGCTCGAATCTTATCATCAGCACTTAGCTCTGGATATTTTGTCATGATTTCAAAGACTGATTTAGCCTCAACTAAAGCTTGAACTGGATCATAGACTCCACATGGAAGATCACAGTGAGCATAAACTGGTTTAATAATTTTATTTAAAATCCTATTCATATATAAGTCCCCCTTATCTATAACTATATTACACTAAAATTTACTAACTATTCCCTGAATTTAGATATCTGCCCATGATTACCATTGAGCAGTACCTCAGGAACTTTTAAATCTCGGTACTGCGCCGGCCTGGTATATTGTGGGTGTTCAATCGTCTCATCATCGCTTTGAAATGATTCAAAATCAACTGAATGTTCACCGCCTAGTACTCCAGGTAGTAATCTAACGACGCTGTCAAAAATGATCATCGCCGGAATTTCACCGCCAGTTAGAATATAGTTACCAATACAATACTGTTTATCAACTAAAGTGGTTATACGCTCATCATAACCCTCATACCTCGGACAAAAGATTATTAGACCATTGTCTGAGCTGGCTAATTGTTTTGCGTCAGACTGTTTGTAGATTTTGCCTCTTGGAGTTGGCAGAATGACAGTTGCTTTTGGATCAATAGTCTTAGCGTGTTCTATGGCTTCAAAGATTGGTTCAGGTTTTAAAACCATGCCGTCACCACCACCGTAGGGTGTATCATCTAGAGTCTTACGTTTTCCGATGCCATAATCACGAAGATTAATAATAGAGAACTCAACAACCCCGATATCTTGGGCTTTTTTAAGCATACTAGTACCAACTACTTCCCTAAACATCTCAGGGAATAAGCATATAATCTGAATCTTCATAGTCTTAATTTAGAAACTGCAGCTTAGACGTCAAGATCATCAAACTCAGCAAGTTCTTTTCGAGCTTGAGTCATTCGATCTGAATGAGAGTTATCTTCTACTACCGGCTCTGGTACTGGTTGCGGTGCAGGTTCAGCTACTGGTTCTTCAGGTACGGTAGTAGTTGTTGATGCAACATCGTCAGTCGGTTGATCATCACTAACAGGCTGATCGTTTACCGGTTGATTATCGCGTGGTTGGTAATCTTCACGATCATGAGTTGGAGCAGGTCCAGAGTTATAATCTCGCTCTGGCTGATTTGGGTCAATAATTTTAAGATTTAGTCTTGCCTCTTGCTTAGTACCAAGTGCTCGAAGTAAGGTTCGAAGGCTTTGGGCTGTGGCCCCACGCTTTCCAATAACTCTTCCAAGATCTTCTGGATCAACGTGTAATTCTAGTAAAACACCTTTTTCATCAACTCGACGATCAATTACAACTGCATCTGGTTTACTGACTAATGATTTTACTATGTATTCAATAAATTGCTGGTCTATAGTACTACTCATATCGGACTCCTCTGATTGTTAATATAGGCTTTATTATACCAAAGCCCAGAAAAAACTATCAATAAGCTTAGTTGTCTTTATTCTTTTGGAGCTTCGGCTTCAACTGCTGGTTCTGGTTCAGTTGATTCAGCTTCTACTACTTCGTCTGCTTCTGGCGCAGTTGGTTCTTCTTCTTTTTCATCTTCTATAGCTTCTTCTAGTGGTGTCTCTTCAGCAACTACTTCGTCTACAGCTACAGGTGCTTCAGTTACTTCAGCCTCAGGTTCTGCTACCACCTCTTCAGGTTTCTTCTCAACTGGAGGTTGATTCTTTCGAAGTTTTTCAGGGTTCTTGGTTTTAGATTTCTTCTCAGTCGCTTTTTCAACCCAGGCTGGAACTGCAACTTTTTGAAAGGATAGAATTCTAAGCACTCTATCAGATGGTTGAGCACCGTTATTTAGAAAGAAAGTTACTCTTTCTTTATTGATGTTTGCAACCTTAGTATGAGGATCAAAGCTTCCAAGCAATTCAACGATATTACCACTAGTAGGTGAGCGTCTTGAATCCTGAACAATCATTCTAAATTGAGCTTGTCCTTTTCTTCCAGTTCTTTGCATTCGTATTGCTAGCATAATTTCGTTGGTTCTTTACTTTACTTTGTTATAGGGATCAATGTATTTTACAGGTTAGCTGATCTGTTGTCAATTATTTCACAGCCTTATATTGCTCTAATGCAGTTTTAGCAGCCGCGACTTGAGCAGCTTGTTTACTTGGACCGCTACCTCTACCTTTTAATTTACCGTTAATAAACACGCCAACTGTAAAGGCTTTATCATGATCGGGTCCAATCTCATCAAGCACTTTATAGATTGGAGTTAGGCCTTCTTTGCTTTGAGCAACTTCCTGCAAATACGACTTTGGATCCATCCAAGAACCTTCTTTTAAGATCTGATCAAAGGTGTTTAATAGACTGTTTTGGATGAAAACCTTAGTTGCATCATAGCCACTATCTAGATAAATAGCACCAAGAACTGCCTCGTAACAATTAGCCATGATTTGAGCTCTAGCTCTATCAGTACCTCGTTTTTCACCACGACTCAGTCTTAGTAGTGGCTCAAAGCCTAGTCTGACTGCAGCTGCACTAATACTCTCAGTTCTAACCAGTGAACTTCTCCAGTTAGTGAGTGTTCCTTCTGGATCTTTAAATCGGTTATAGAGATATTCGGTACTAATAAGTTCCAAAACCGCGTCACCTAGAAACTCTAGTCGCTCGTTATGCTCAGTAACCGTTTTTTTATGCTCATTAACGTAAGACCGATGAGTAAAGGCAGTGATTAGAATGGCAATATCATTAAAATTAATGCCCAGTACGTCTTCAGCGAATTTTTGGTATCTACTAGAGTCTTGCATCTTTAATCTTTTTTAGTGCTATTAATAATAATTTAGTGATGTCCTCATATTCAATCTTATCGATTGCATCAGTAGTTGTCATCCACTTTATATCTTTCATCCAATCTTCCTTCTCAATCTTATCAAAGTCTCCAGTTGCCTGAATTAAGAATATTTCAGTTGTCATAAGGACTAGGCTCGATTCTCTTCGATACCTAAAATGAATCTTACCAAGCCATTCTATAACTCGCATATCAACTATACCGGTCTCTTCTATAACTTCTCTAACTGCTGTTTCCTCAGGTGTTTCGCCAGACTCAATATGACCTTTGGGAATTGTCCATCTGCCTTTTGAATCTGAAATTAATAGAAATTCAATATGTCTATCATCACCAGCTCTTCTAAAGATCAAACCACCAGCGGTAGGCTCTTGAAGGACATCTTGGATAGAAGATCGTTTTCGATTAACGAGCTTTCTAATACCTTTAATTGGTTTAGGTCTTTGCATTTATAATTTCCAAACTTATTTCTTAATTTTTCTAATCTTATCGATCTTGGTCTCATTTTCTCTGTAAAATGATCCCAGTACACCGTTGATGAATTTACTTGAGTTATCTCCACCAAAGGCTTTTGCAAGTTCAACAGCTTCGTTAATAATAACTTTAGCCGGGACATCCTTTTGATAGAGCAGTTCATAGATACCAATTCTTAGAACTAATCTATCCATTCTGGCTATCTTATCGATTGGCCAATCAGTTGCTAGTGGCTGGATCATCAAATCGATATCCTTACCCTCTTTAAAGACTCCCTCGACTAGTATTTCGATGAAACCCTGGTCGTTAGTTGCCTTTCGGTATCTTTCGATATTGCGATCGCAAATCGCTTTTAGATCAGCCGTTTTATCGCCAGCTTCGTCTCTAAACTCTTGTTCATATAGAGTTTGGAGTACGATAATTCTTCCAAGGTGCCTATTTGATGCCATATTGTTAACGGTTCTCGTTTTAAAAGTTTTTATTTAGACTTTTTGTGGTTGAATCTTACCAGTCTCTTTGTTTGTGGTATGGACTTTGACTGGTGACCGCGCATTAACTGACCGTGCTAGTTTAAGTACTAAATGACTTCTTCTAGTTCCAGTCCTACGAGGTGATGTTCGCTTCTTTGGTTTACCCATATCTCGTTAGAACTCCTTACATTGTTAATATTTTGATCTAATTATAGCCTAAATAGACAAATTCATCAAAGACATTGAGTTGTTGTTTATCAAAAAAGGGGTCAACTAGCTTTGGTAAATCTAGTTCTTTCCTGATGTCCAAAAGGTACAGACATGGCTACAAAGTGATCTGTTCTTACCATTCCGTCAATTCGCTCATCAGCGTGACCGGGATATAGAGCTGCAGCAATTATGGGGCCTACATATTCTTCAAAATCTCCAGATTTTCTCGGCTGGATCATTTGAACTTCAAGAACATAGAGTAGCCCTAGTCTTCCTATAGATTTACCCTGAATGTTTCTTTCTGTCTGAACCGGATTATTCCCTTCGACAACTGTATATGATGGTACTGAGACCAGATGCTTTCTAAAAATGCCCCTGAATCCATTCCAACTATCCGGATTATATTCAAGGGTATCTACTGGTCGGAGTGATCGTATAGCTAACATCAAAGCATTATTAGTAGACACAATATCTCTTGGTGCTAATGATGAGCGTTGTAAGCCCTCTTTATGTGCTCTCATAGCATAAAATGTTACGACATAATCTATTTATAGTCAATATATCTGATTTGGCGATTATACCTTTAAAGCAAGCTATATTCTAACTCTCGACCTCTCAACTTAGGCACGATGTGACTATGCTAATATATCTCTATGAAAAGACCCCATTCAAATAAAATTATAATGTTTTTTACAGGGCTGTGCTTGTTGGTTATAGCGGGGGTGTTGATATATATTTTATTACCAAGTAACGATAAGCCATTGAGCCCCTACTATGGTTGGCGCACTTATTGTAATAACACTACTAAGGTATGTTTTAAGTACCCAAAGGCATGGAAACAAGCTGAAGAAGAACCTATACCGTCTTTTATGAGTAGTAATAATGGGCTTGAAATTAGCTATCAAACTTCTATAGCCTGTTCCACAGATATTAGGCTTGGCAATACCTATACCGTAAGCATAGAAAACCTAAGCACAAATCCTAAAATATCTGTAGTTGGATTGATAACAGATAATGTACCTGGATACGTAGTTGTTGATACTGACTCTTTAAGTAGCTACCCTACCATACGGCTGCACAGATCAGTCCATGGACTTATAAATTATTGTTTTGGCTTCGACAAAGGAAGTTGGATAGTTGCAACTCCAAATAATACTTTTGACAGTCTAAGTAGTGCTAAAGCCTGGTTTAACACTCAGAATGCTAAAACTGCGCTACTAAGTCTAAAATCAATATCAATTAATTAGCTTAAATTCATGGATTCATACTTGCTGCCAAGGTATAGTTGCCTCTGATTTAACTAGACAAAATAGATAAAATGTATTAAAATATGCGATATGTCAAAATTTGAACAATCTAAAAAACTTGTTGCATCTGGCTTAGCACTGACCTTTGGAACATTCATTATGAGCGGGATTGACTCTACTAGTTCAGCTACAACTAAGGGTCTAGTTCAAACAGAGTCACAGGTCGAACACTTAAAGTCTGATCAAGATATTTGTACTCAGATACAAAAATCACACTGGGAATCTAACGCAAAAGAAACATTTAAATTTAGCAAAATCGCAGAAGTTCTCGGAGTATCAGTTCAGAGTGTAGAGGCAGGTGAATTTGGGAACGCTATTTGCAAAACAGGTGTTAAAGGTGGTGTCATCGGAGCCGGAGACATTACTAAAGTTGAGGTAAAAGGTGTAAGTGACGAATGTCTAGTCATTGGGGCTGATACTGACGGGGTACCTAAATCTAACATTGTTTACAAAAGACTCCTGACATTGTGCGCCAAACCAACAAAACCAACAGCTGTATAAGTTTAGGCTCTAGACCACGAAATTAACTAATTTTCCGGGCACGTAAATTGTTTTACGAATCGTTTGGCCATCTAGGTAACCTGATACTTTATCGTTTTTTATTGAAACGTTAACAACAAAATCCTCATCAGCAGTTGCTGGTACTTGAACTTCTCCCCGAAGTTTGCCATTAATCTGTACCACTATTGTGATTGTATCTAGAACTAAATAAGCCTGGTTAAAAATTGGCCAGCTATCTTTATTAACCGAAACACTGTGACCAAGTTGGTGCCATAACTCTTCCGCTATATGAGGTGCAAATGGTCCGATACTAGCTACTAAGTTAGATAGGGCCTCCTGCCAAGTATGATTCTTGCATAAGTTATCAACTTTGAGTTTATAGAGCTCATTAGTGCAGGTCATAGCCGCTGCAATTGCAGTGTTGTATCGGTTATTCTCAATGTCTTCAGTAACTCGCTTGATCATGGTGTGGACGCTAAAATTAATATCCTTTGCAACCTTTGCTGAAACTTCACCGTCTTTAGAACTATTGTATTCATCAACTAAATTCCAGACTCTAGACAAGAAACGATAAGCACCTGGTACACCTTGTGGATCCCAACGAGCACCAAGTTCAAGCGGTGCTGCAAACATTAAATAAGTTCTTAGGGCATCAGCTCCGTAGCCTTGATTGATAATCTCCAGTGGATCGACACCGTTACCTTTAGATTTAGAAAACATGGTGCCATCAGAAGACAATACCTTACCGTTAAACAGCATCTGTTTAAATGGTTCCGGATTATCTACTAGCCCAATTTTTGAAAAGAACCTGGCTACAAACCTGGCATAGAGTAGATGTGCAGTTGCGTGATCGCCACCATTATAAAAATCAATTGGTGCCCATTTATTAACTATCTTGCTGTCAAATATCTTCTCCTGATTGTGTGGATCAAGATATCGATACATATACCAACTACTACATATGTAGGTGTCAAGGGTATCGGTTTCTCGCTCAGCCTTGCCTCGACACTTAGGGCAGTCTACTACTAACCAATTCTTAGCTCGAGCTAATGCACTTCGACCGTCGCCACTTGGTGCAAAATCATCAAGTTCAGGTAAAATTACAGGCAAGTCAGCCTCGGGAACTATAACCGGTCCACACTTAGGACAATTTATAATCGGAATTGGGGCGCCCCAATATCGTTGTCTGCCGACACTCCAATCTCGCATTTTGAAATTGACTGCTTCACTAGCAAGTTTTTCCTTAGATAAATCTGCAGTAATTTTCTCTCGTGCAGTTGAAGAACTTAGCCCATCATATTTTCCAGAGTTGACCATTATGCCTTCACCGTCATAACACTCACCAAGAACTAGTTGCCTATAGAAAGTTTCATGGATTCCATCATCCAACATTGAAGCCACTTTGTCTTTATCAACCCAAGTTAGTTTAAATTTATTAACTTCTCCCTCATCTAGATTCAACTCAGATTTTTTGTCGCTGCTGAGTTCAAACATCACACCAGTAAAGTAGCCTCTGTAATTTATATCCTTAACATTTGAATAAAAAAAGCCATGTCCATGGGTAGCTAACTGCTTTATAAACTTTAAGTCACTATAGCCTGTCTCTTCCTGAATTTCTCTTTTTGCAGTTTCGACAATATCTTCCTTGCCTTCAACCGAACCACCAATTAGCATGTTGCCGCCAGTACGCTCTAATCGAGGGCCCCAATCCAAAACTATAACCTTGTTATTTTTAGGGTTATATACAACGGCAATAATCTTTTCTTTAAGTTGGTCATTGCCAGCTGGTTCGCCATAAACCGGTTCAACAACCTCGATAATTGGTAGATCAAACTTTACAGCAAAATCTCTGTCTCTCTGATCATGACCTGGTACTGCCATGACTGCACCAGTACCGTAGCCAGATAGAACGTAATCGGCTATCCAAATTGGTATTTTCTTATTGTTCGCCGGATTAACCGCGTAGGATCCTGTAAAAACTCCAGTTTTATGTTTATTTTCTTGCCTTTCAATATCAGATTTAGATAGAACTTGTTTTAAATACTCATCAACACTAGATTTATGATCCTTAGTAGTTATTTCAGTAACTATTGGATGTTCTGGAGCTAGAACCAAAAACGTAGCCCCAAAGATGGTATCAACTCTTGTGGTATAGACTTTAATTTCCTGTTTTGAATCGACAATTTTGAATACAACTTCAGATCCAACACTTCGTCCAATCCAATTACTTTGAGCTAGCTTTACGCTGTCAGTCCAATCGAGATCATCAATAGCTTCGAGTAATTCATCAGCGTAATCGGTGATTTTAAAAAACCACTGCTTAACTTCTTTTTTTTGAACTAATGGATCATTAGCTCCGTCATGTCGCCAACATTTGCCATCAATGACTTGTTCGTTTGCTAGAACTGTTTTGTCGATATCACACCACCATTGCATCCGAGAATCTTGGTAGGCAAGACCATGTTTGTACATCTGAGTAAAGATCCACTGTGTCCATTTGTAATATTCTGGTATGTGAGTTGAGATTTCTTTTTCCCAATCATCACTCCAGCCCATTGCCTTATATTGTTTGTGATAATCGGGAATAATCTTTGCCATGCTTTGTTGTGGTGAAACACCAGTCTTAATTGCATAGTTTTCTACAGGCAAACCAAAAGCATCCCAACCAACTGGATGGTAACTTTCATAGCCTTGCTGACGTTTAAACCGGGACTTAATATCACTAATGGTGTAGTTCATGGCATGACCAATATGGATTCCAGCTCCAGATGGATAATTAAACATGCTCATTGCAACGTATTTGGGCTTAGAACTATTTAGATCAGTTGTATAGGCACCTGTCTGATCCCAAATTGCCTGCCATTTTGGCTCAATCTCTTTAGGGTTATATCTACTCATATTAAAATTGTTTTAAGAAATTGGTGGCAAATGTAGTGTTAAGTTTTTGTTTTTGTTCGAACTTATCATTCGCGTATCCTATTAGTTTTTCAACTAGTTCAATATTTGAAATTCCAACTGTCTTCCAATTATGAATTGATAAGCTACCGGGCAGGGGATTAGCCTCATTAAAATAGATGTCTTTAGTTTTAGAATCAATTAAAAGATCAACCCTTGTAATTCCACTACAACCTATTGCCCTATATACCTGCTTTGCAATTTCTATAGATTGTTTGGTCATCTCATCACTAATTCTAGCTGGTATATGGCTGTAGCCTTGTGCCCCTTTTGACGAGTCGTTAGACTTTGACTTACCCTGCCTCATATATTTTGTCTCAAAATCAAAGAACTTGTCACCCTGGTCTGGTTCTTCAACATTAGCCGCCAAGATCTCATCATTACCAATTAGTGGAATAGTAACTTCAACTAAGTTATTAACCGCTTCCTCAACAATAACTTTATTGTCATAGAAAATTGCGACTTCAATTGCATTTACGAGTTCCTGTTTGTTAGCAACTTTAGTTATGGCAATTGATGAACCTAAATGAACCGGTTTAACAAATAGGGGGTATTTAAGATTATCTAATTGTTTTAGTACCTGCTCTTTGTTTGCTTCAAAGTCATGAGCATAAAACCACTGATATTTGTTCATCTTAACTCCAGCGACCTTAGCTACGTCACGAGCAAGAACCTTATCCATACAAATTGCACCAGCAACCATATCACAACCAACGTAAGCGACATTAGCCATTTCAAGCACACCCATAAGCGAACCATCCTCACCGTAAGTTCCATGAGTTGCTGGAAAAACTAAATCAATTTTAATCTCTTTAGCTCGAAGACCTGGCTGAACCAATGTCAAACCTTTACCAAATGAAATTGTCACTGGTTTTAGTTTGGTTAGATAGCTATCGATTTTGCCTGATGAATATAGCTCAACGTCACTTAACCGCGGATCAGAGTACCAGACGCCGTCTTTTGTAATATAAACTGGTACCACATTATATTTTCCCGTAAGTTCTAGCGGCCCAATAATTGAGACAAGGGCAGTGATGATTGATACATCATGTTCGCTCGACCTAGATCCAAAAATAACTGCAACGCTGGGTTTACTCATATTAGTAGATTATAGCAAGAATACTTCTTATTTATAATTATCTGGCCAGTCATTTTGCATCAAAAGTAAGTCGTTGGTTGCTAGGAACTTATCTAAATTCAAATAAAACGGCAGGGGACTGGTCTCAATTATTACTTCCCCGCTGTAACCTTTCATCCCAGCTAAGATGTCATCTGTAACTGAGTTTTTAATTAAAACCACCTTTTCTGGATTAGCCTCAAGTATTAACTTCCCTATCTCATTATGGATTTTAGCCGTGTCCTTCCCTTGATCAACTAGCCCTGGTGTAACATAAATCTTTCGCTTAGCTGGTAGTTCCGCGATTAAACTCAAACCCGCTTTAATTCCCTGTAGATTTCCGTTATAAGCATCATCAATCACGTAAGCTCCACCAACTTTTCTAAGCTCCATCCGGTGTTCAAAAGCTACAGTCTTCGCTAGACCCGCTTCAATTTGTTTAATCGTCAGGCCATTATCCAAAGCTAGTATTGCAACGGCCGATAATGGTCCAATTTGATGTCGACCAAGTAGCTTACTCCTAACTCTAATCTTTTGTTTGCCCCGACTAAGATCAAAACAAATACCTTCAAGGCCGTTGACTACACTACTTACCTTCCAATCACCTACTCCGCTTCGACTATAAACCTGATCACTAGGCACTAAGTGACTTTTAATATAGTCTGACTCTCCATTTACGTAAGTATTTTTATGACCTAGCCCAGTTGCTAGCGAGAAGATATCATCAGCTGCAGCCTCAACAGATGGGTATTTATCAAGATGTGCTGGTGCAACACCAGTTATGACGCCGACATTTGGACTAATCGTCTTAGTAAACCTAACTACGTCACCTGGTTTACCCTCTCCAAATTCAACAACAATAAATTTTTCTTTACCAGTAAGACGTGATGCAAAGATTGCGTGCGAAGCTGCAACATTTTTATTTCCAGGCGTAGCAGCAACTTCTCCACCTTCACTTAAAACTGTAGCTAGTAGTTCTTTCATAGTAGTCTTGCCAAAACTTCCGGCAACTGCAATCTTAGTTGCTTTGGTGTTTTTAAATATTGTCCTAGATTGTCTAATTAAAGTTTTCTGCTGAGGTAAAACGATAAAAACTCGAGCAACAATTAGCGGTATTAATAGTAGCATCGCCGAAATGAATGGATAGAGTATCAAAACTATAATGCCTACGAAAAACAGGTATCCAGATAACATTAAGTAAAGTGCTCCAAGTATATCAAGAAGAATTATGAGATCTAGCAGTAGAAGTAAGATTTTTGATTTTGAAGTTTTAACCAGTGAGCCACGAATCGATATTTTGTTGAAATTCTCAACCTTAAAATACCACTTTAAAAACGGCTTAACTTCATATTCGCATCTCTGTAACATATAAATAACAGCCCGAGGATAGCGAAGCGAATAGACACTAAAAAGTTGCTTTTTTATATCACGAATCATTCTAAGAATCCTTCGATTAAGCCATCTACCTGATCAGGTTTTTGTAAATGTACGAAATGACCAGCACCATTGACTAACTCCAATTTACTGCCATCAATTAGTTTGTGATAAATCAGGCCATATTCTGGTGGCGTTACCTTATCTTCACGACCATAGACTATTAATGTAGGCAGTTTTAGTTTCGAAGCGTCTTTAGTCACGTCTTGCCTAACAATCTTCTTAAAGGTCTCAAGCATCTGTGGGTTTACTCCGGCATCAGATTTAATCACTTTATATAGACGTTTTTTTAGCTCCAACTGGTAGTCTGTTGGTAGTAATTTAAGTGGTAGTTTACCCAGCTTGGCTCCTACTAAAATCGCTTTTTTCTTAAACTGCTCGGTGCCTCTAATCCCAGCTGATGCAATTAAGATTAATTTGTCTGATTTTAAGTGTTTACCAGCAAGACCATTAATTAAAATTGCACCACCATTAGAATGACCAACATAACAATAAACATTTAGGTCTAGTTTATGTACGAAATCTGCCAAAAACTTTGAAAAGTCATCAAGTGACCAACCTATGTTCGGAGTTGTACTTTTACCAAATCCAGGAAGATCTAACGATACCACTCGGTAGTGTTTGGCTAGAGTCTTTTGCAGCTTGTCAAAGTTAATTAAATCATCCCCCCAACCATGGACTAAAATTACAACTGGCCCCTTGCCGGCTGCTTGGTAGTTAATTAATAATTTATCGATGACTACTTGCATTGGTTTTTATTATATATTCTTTAATTACTTAAGCTAGATATCTCGGTCTTTAAGTCTTGAAGCGCAACAGTCTTAGTCGGCAGTTTAACTGGACTGTTGAGTCCATATGACTGATAAACCTGGACCGAATTACTACCGACGTAGCTCAGACCGATTAATCTTCTAGATAAAACGTCGACTGAGATTTCTAAAACAGCTGTCTGATTTCCGTTATAGGTTGCGGTCTCAGTGTGACTTTTATATCCGATTATAGACGAATACATCGCGAGTAGTTTTGAATACTGTTTTAGATTAACTCCTATTTGATAGTTTATAACTTGCCTGTCTCCAGACTTAGTATGCTTACTACTCTTAATTGTATAAACCTTATTTTGCTTAATAAAATTCATTAAACTATTAGTGTCCCTAACTGATGGGCTTGCGAATAAAAATGCTGTAAAGACGCTAGATTTATATAGCTGCCCGCCCTGGCCGTTAACACCGCTTGGGCTATTCTGTCCCCACTCATTTAATAACTTAGTGTACTTAGCACTAGATTTACCAACTTCAATTTTTTGGTAAGAGGAATAATCGGTGTTTGGCGTACCAATACTCAGAGTCCCAATAATATCACCCGAGTTTGCCAGTTTAGTAGTTTCTTGTGACATAATAACGTTTTTAGGTCCTGAGTTTACCTGGGTGGCAACAAGTAGATTGCCACTCAGTTCCTGTTCAGAACTAATTACTACGTAGTTCTTAGTATTTAGATCATTTGAAACCATACCGTAAAACACAGAAGTCGGATTTGAATAAACTGTTCTATATAAAAAATACAGTAATCCACCAACGATAATAACTACTAAAACAATTACTAATCTTAGGTTGGAAGCCAAAACTGATTTCTTTGAAGTTTGCATAAATTTATCTTAGTATTAATTGTACCAGTATTTAGGGGTATTAGCTCAGTTGGTTAGAGCGCTTGCCTGGCAGGCAAGAGGTCAGGAGTTCGAGTCTCCTATACTCCACCACATTTGTAATATTTTTATTTAAACTAATAAACCATCGCACAGATTGTGATGGTTTAATTATTTAATAATGGTTAAAGTCTTCTCTCCCTGGATAGTTCGCTAACCATGTATCGATTCGAGGTTCAACAGTATTAAGCCCTTCGATGAGGTCTAAGACAGTTTCAACATCTAAAATAGTTGTTTTATGCTTTGATTCACTGACTATTGGAAAAGGGAAATCAGTGTACTGTTCCGGAGGCATAGTTCTTGTCTGTACATAGTCAGTTATTGTTGCATCATCTAAATTTAGGTCTAGTTGTGTATGTTTTTCTTTAACTCTATCGCCCCATATAGTTTCTTTTTGTCCGAAACGATTTGATGTTACATGGAATTTATATACACCGTCTTTCTCATCAATTCTCCCCCATCCTATCTGATCCCATTCAAAAATTATACGCTTAGTATCTTTATCTCTATGGAGTGTGCCAACTTTTTCTGAGTTATCTAAAAACAGTTTACTAAATCGATCTCTTAATAGTCCGTAAGCATACTTACGATGTTCCAAAGTCCCATATTTTCTTTCTTCTATAGCCGACTTCAAGCTTTTAATGACATTAACAACTGCTTCTTGTTGTTTGTGTAAAACTTCCTTCGAATTCATAAACACTATTTTAACACCTTATCGGTAATAAATCAACTCTGACTACATTCGACGACTATTAAACATCCTATATACATCCATATTTGCAATATTTTTACAAAAGTATAATAATTTTATCTATTAACGGAGTTTTGTATGACAGATTTTGAAAACCAGATAGAAATAACCCTAAATGAGGTCGGACGAGCAGAAAGAAGTATAGGCGAAGAGCAGGAGAGGGCCGAACGAGTTAGAAAAAACTTACGGGCTCTCTATGGTGACATGCAAACAGGTATTAGACATGGCTCTTATGAAGCTAATGATGAAATCTTGGCCGGAGTTGTTGCAATCTATGGAAATAGCTTAGCTGATAGATTAGAACTCATTGGAGATTTCAAGGAAATTAATCGAAGGCTAAAGGATAAATCAGGCGAGAAAGTACTAATTGTATCTAGACGCGAAGCTCGAATGGGTTGCACAGGATTTGGAGGTGAACACCAAATAGTCACAGAAACTGACATGATACTTGGAGAACTTAGTGGTGAAGACCTTTTATTCGACTACATTGAACAAACTTGCTCACTACCAACATCTAGATTTGCATGCTATCAGCCTAGAAAACAAACCTTAGGCGAAGAAGTCGGAGTAGAGTTATCGAATGTAGTAATTGCTTATAGAGGATTCGGTTCACCAAATTCAGTAGATCTTGGTACCGATCTGCGACAAACGGTAGGAGATTATGCATTCCTAGATGCAAGACCGCACTCATCTGAGAGATTCCCTGCTTTGGAGATTTTAGTCGGAAATGAAGAGATCGAGCTTTGGTCTACTCCTAACAAAATCAGGGGTAGTAGATACTTCGAAGTTTTAGGTTTACAAGAATTAACAGACAACCTCTACGACGGTAAACTATTTTAACCTATAAAAATAAAAACCTAGTATTTAGACTAGGCCTTATCTCGTGCGCGCCCACCAAAAGCGGCAGGATTTTTGTTTTACAATTTTTGTTTCAGGTACCGCTAATTGCGCACGAATGAACACCCACAGAATAACTCCTTCTAGGCTTTAGTGTCAAGTAAACGCTTAAGGTTTACCTCATTTAGCTGTTTAGTACCTAGAGATTTTGCTTTCGTAATTTTAGCTTCTCCTGGTGATTCTCCTACTACTAAATAAGTAGTATCGTTATTAACTGACGAGTCAAATTTTCCACCTAATGACCTAATTCTATCAACTAGCTGATCTCTGGACATATCTTTTAGGGTTCCAGTGATTGCAAAACTAATACCTGCTAACTGATCGTTTTTTGGTGCATCAATTGGAGCTACTCCAACACTTTTTAGCTTTTCTAAGAGTTTTAGATTTTCAGCATCAGAAAACCACTCAACAATTGACTCGCCTACTATCTCGCCAATTCCATCAATTCCTTGAAGTTCTTCTAGTGTCGCTTTTGACAGCTCATCAAGAGAATTAAAATGCGCAGTTAAATCGATGGCTGTCTGAGAGCCAACATGCCTAATACCGAGTCCGTAAATGAACTTAGATAAAAGTGGGTTTTTCTTAGCATCGATGGCTTTGATTAAATTAACAGTTGAGAGCTCAGCAAATCTCTCTAATGCCAGAACATCTTGTTTTTTCAAGGTATATAAATCAGCTATATCTTTAACTAAATTTGAATCGACTAGTAGTGCTACATTTGCCTCGCCTAGTCCATCAATATCTAGCGAACCTTTGGATGCATAATGTTCAATCGCCTTTTTAATAAGTAGTGGAACGTCTTTTGTTGATAGCCTATAGACTGCTTCTTTGTCTTGTCTTTTAAAGTGAAATTTAGGATAAGTAGCTTTTAGCTGTTTCTCAAAATCATACTTGGTTGAGTTCTTGGGTCGCAGTTCAATTAAAACTCGATCAACCTGAGGAATAATATCACCGGCCTTATAAACCACTACAGTGTCCCCTATCCTAATATCTTTTCGCTCTATCTCGTCGCTATTATGAAGTGATGCATGCCGAACTGTAGTTCCGGCAATTACCACCGGATTAACGACTGCAATTGGCGTTACTGCACCAGTTCTTCCGATACTAAGTTCAATATCAATTATCTTGGAAGTTGCCTCTTCAGCTGGGTATTTGTAAGCAATAGCTCCTTTTGGACTTTTACCAACTACACCAAGCTCACGAAATAGTTGGCGATCATTAACTTTAATTACTAGACCATCAGTATTAAATGGTAGTTCTTGCCTTTTGCTTGCCCAGTGATTTATAAAAGCCTCAATTTGCTCAACGCTCATTGCAACTTCGACTTGTTGGTTCCTAACAACTCCAAGTTTTGACAGAGTTTTATATACGTCCATATTAGTTTTAAGATCAGTGTTATCGACAAAAATGTCATAGGCTCTAAAATTTAGTGGTCTAGCCGCAACAAGTGTTGGATCGAGTTGTCTAATTGTCCCAGCTGCCAGATTTCTTGGATTTGCAAACAGTGGCAAATTTTTCTTAGCCCGGTCTTTATTTAATTTATCAAAATCAGTTTTTAACATTATGATCTCACCACGAATTTCTAACCGACCTTTGGTTGATGCAACAAAATCAGACACTTCAGTTAGTGACAGCGGAATACTCTTAATGGTTCGCACGTTAGTCGTTACGTCCTCACCAACAAAACCGTCACCTCGAGTTACTGCCTGAACTAAATGACCATCCTGGTAAATCAACGCGCAGGCGAGCCCGTCCATCTTTATGTCCATAAAATAATCAAAAGACCTGCCTTCTAATAACTTCGAAGTTCTAGCTATCCAAGCCTCTACCTCACTTACACTAAAAACATCATTAAGACTTAGCATTCGCGATCGATGTTCAACTTTTTGAAATGAATCTATGGCGTAGGCGGCAATTCGCTGAGTTGGAGAATTGGCTTTAACAAGCTCCGGATACTGCGCTTCAAGGTCTTTTAACTGACTTATTAAACTGTCGTAAACTGCATCTGAGACTGATGGGTCCTCATCAATGTAGTACTGGTGGGCATACTTAAGTAGTAGGGCTATTAACTCACTAATTCGGCTTTTAGCGGCGTCCTGATTCATAGCAACTCTCTATATAAACTATACAAATAAGTATAAACAAGTACGAATGACATCAGACCTAAGATTAGTAGTACCCAGGCTGAAATTACTGGCAATAACCAAACTAAGATTAATGCCAAGATTCCAAGTCCAATAAATAGACTGATTATCATAGTAATAATTTTTCTAGCAACTAACAGACGTCTAGACTTAACTAATTTCCACGAAGACTTTATCGATGCCCACGGTCTCATGTTCGGTAAGGTCACAATAAATAAACTAAAGATACTTGAGATAAGTAGGTATATACCAAACAGTAGGAATGCAGTACAAACTATTGTCCAAATCGTTCTCTCTATCCAACTCGGAGCAATTCCGTTTGAGAAAATTGTATTAAAAAAGTAGGCCGCAAAAATTATTGGCAATGATTCGAGCGCTAAAATAATGACAACTAGTAGAAATTGAATAATCGGATAACAACTTGCATAGATTCCTTCACTAAACTTTAGTTTCCTAGACCTGCTTGCCTCACGAATAGCTTTAATGAACATTAGACTAAATAGTATAAACAAGAAGAACTGAATCACACTGCTGGCACTACTATTTGATCCTCCGACCGTACCACCCAGCGATCCAAGGGTAGATAAACTGGCTGACAAATTCTTTCCAATTGTCAGAAGGCCATGAACGTAAGTACTCTTAACATGACTGACTTTATCAAATGAACTAATATTAACAACTAATACTGCTGACAGTAGGGCGTAGGCAACAACTGCGAAGCCTAAGAATTTCTTTTGAAACTCGATTGTCTTTAGACTGTTTTTAAATAAACTCCACGACGAGCTTATAACAATCTGGTATTTAATTTTCTTAGGTTTTGGTCGAGTTATCCTTGCAGTTGCAGTAGTTTTTTTTGAGAAAGTTTTTTTTGAACTACTGGTTTTCTGCTTAGGCATTTGAACCCATGTCCTGAAGTCGCTTTATTCTCTCATCAATTGGTGGGTGAGTACTAAAAAGATTAGTTATGCCGTGATTTTTCAAAGGATTTGCAAAAAAGAAATGAGCCGTAGCAGTATTTTGTTTTTTCATAGCACTGCCCGTCTTTTTAATCTTCTGCAAAGCACTAATTAGACCTTCTGGATAACGAGTAGTTAGGGCTCCGGTTGCATCGGCTAGGTATTCCCGCTTTCGAGTTACGGCAAGTTCAATCAAAGTTGCAACAATTGGGGCTAAGATTGCTGCTGCAATTCCAATCAGTAGAAAGACATAGTTACTCTGACCATTGCTCCTTCGATCACCTCCGAAAAAGCTTATTCGAATAAATATATCAGCTAGAATACTAATGGCTGCAGTTAGCGCAAAAGCCACCATCGCGACTCTAATGTCATAGTTTTTAACGTGACCCATTTCATGCGCAAATACACCTTGTAATTCATCGTCATTCATAATCTCTAACAGCCCAGTTGTCGCACACACGGCAGCTTTATCTGGTGATTTACCAGTTGCAAAAGCATTTGGCGCTGGATCATTAATGATAAACACTCTAGGCATTGGTAGACCATCAGTAATACTTAGGTTTTCAATGATCTTCCAGAGGCGTGGGTTATCCGCCTTTTTAATCTCCTGGGCACCATTTAAGGATAGAGATAATTTGGTTCCACTATGATAAGCAATCAGGGTATAAATTAAACTAAAACCTGCTACAAAATAAAAGATCGTGTAGTTATTGCTATAGATTTTTGAGAATAGTAATCCAATCGCAAAAATAAGTACGATAAAGAAAAACATAATAATATATGTCTTTCGCTTATTAGATGCAATTTGTGAATACATATTAGACTGTTAGCTTAAAAGATTTGTTATTTTAGGCTTTAGGAGTATTAAAGTTAACTGCTACAGGATCAGCAACTGCTTTAGCTTCTGCTTCATCAACTTCAAAGAAATCTTTGTCAGTTGTGAAACCTAGCATTTTAGCAAAGATCTTAGTTGGGAAAATTTTTCGCTTAGTATTAAAATCTCTAACCATACCATTATAAAATCGTCTTGATGCTTGGATCTTATCCTCAGTATCAACTAGTTGACCTTGAAGATCTAGAAATCCCTGATTAGCTTTCAAATCTGGATAGTTTTCAGATACCGCAAACAAGCTCTTTAAAGCTGTTTGAATCTGGTTTTCAGCCTTACCTGTATCTGCGACTGTTTTAGCACTTAATGCATTAGCACGAGCCTCTGTGACAGCCTCAAAGACTGTTCGCTCATGTGTTGCATATCCCTGAACTGTACTGACCAAATTTGGGATTAAATCATACCTTCGCTTTAGTTGAACGCTAATATCGCTCCAAGCTTCCTGGGTTCGAACATTTAGCTTAACTAACCCGTTATACATTGCCCAAACGGCAAATCCAATGACTACGACAACGATAATTACAATATACAAAACTACCATTCCATCTCCTTATCTTTATACATATATTATATCACTTTTAAACTAAAAATCCGTAGCTTTTAACTACGGGTAATTACAATTTAAAGAAGCTTTACTGAATAAAAGAAAATCTATTTTAAAACCCATTCAAAGACTTCAGCTATCGATAATACTTCCATCACAACACTTAGCTTATGGCCAAAATAGATTTGATTATATCCTTCTGGTACAGGTATAGCCTCTGCAAACGTCATCGTATGTTTCTTTTTCTTATCATCAGATAATTCAAGAGTTGCTTGTCGCAAGTCTATCTTCATTAGTCTGCCTTCAGCTACTTGGTCTGGATCTTCTAAACAGGTCACTTTAAGTTCTGGATGGCCTAAAACTATATTATTAGCATCTGCTGATCTAGTTATAAGTTTATTTTCGGCCCGCTCTCTTTCAAACAAAAGAGATTGATAATGGTCCCTTCCTTCGCTACTTCCATCAAGTATTCTATAGGCCCTTGTTAAATTACTAATTTCAAAATCTATATCATCGACAATAGCCTGTTTTTCTACCGCATGTAAGAGAGTAAAAGCCACGTCTCTACCCAATCTAGTTTCTTTATTATAGACGGTGCCTAGTTTGTATTTGGGTGTTATTTTGCTTTCAAATACTGTCATATTAAGATTATGCCATATTTACTGCTATATGTAAACAAATAGTTCTCTAAATATTAAAACCTCTGAGTTAACAGAGGTTTAAATGATTCTGGTGGGTGATGGGGGACTCGAACCCTCGACATCCTGCGTGTAAAGCAGGCGCTCTAGCCAACTGAGCTAATCACCCTATTAAACAGAGTATATCATGATAAACTAAGATGTTAAATGTTATACTTCTATTTAGAAGACATCCCTAAAAAGAGGTTTTTGCGCGAGTGGTGAAATTTGGCAAACACGTAGCCTTGAGGTGGCTATGCCGTAAGGCTTGGAGGTTCAAGTCCTCTCTCGCGCACCAAACATTGAAGATCGATCTATCTATACATAAGGTAAGTAATTATACAGAAAGTCTAGATTATATTCATTTCGAAGAATTGGCTTTAGACTATCGAGATTATCTGTAAATTTAACACCCGTATTTAATATATCCTGCGGATCAAAGATTGTTTTAATCTTGTTAAATATTTCATATTTCTGATCACCATATTGACCATACAAAAATGGTGCTCGAATCCGGCCATCACCATGTTCGGCACTGATACTACCACCTAGTTGTTTGACTAAATTGTAGTATTCAATCATGACTTTAAAGACTTTCTGACGATCACCAACATTACCTAGATCTAGAATTGGTTGAACGTGTAGCTGGCCATCTCCAGCATTACCATAAATATAGATTGGAAGATCATTTTGAGAGAACAAATAATACAGTGACTGGATAAACTCTGAGAACTTTTCAACTGGTACAATACCATCATCAATAATTGGTAGTGGTTTAGCTGAACCTTCAAGATAGCCTAAGACTGCAGTGGCGCTTCGTCTAAATTTCCAAAATTCTTCAATTCTAACTGGGTTAGTTGAAGTCTCAAACAATAAGCCTTTATCTTTTAAGTATTTATCTAACCGTTTTGTAAGTTTAGCTCGCAACCTGACACTTGGGTTATCAAACTCAACCAGTAATATAAACTTTGACGACTCAGTATTGAAAATATCTTTGAGTAAATTTGGATGTACGTTTTTAACGAGAGTCAGCAGTTTATCATCAACAAGTTCAATAGCGCTAGGAACTTCTGGAAACTTATTAATAACGTCTAAGGCAGCAGTAAGTGAGTTTAGGTCATTAAATGAGGCAATAGTCAGGCTCGATTTAGGTCGCCGTGGCATAGTTAGTAAACTGGCTTCAGTAATAATTCCAAGCGTTCCTTGTGATCCAACAATTAACGGAGTTAGATCAAATGATCCATCTTTTTTCTTAACTAAATGAATGTTATAACCGGCAGAATTTTTGGCAACTGACGGATTGATAGTAGAAATTACACTGGTATTTTCTTCAATTAATCTATCAATTGATCGATAGATATCTCCCTCTAAGGTTGTCAGCCCCATCTTCTTACTAAGATCTCGTTTAGATAGTCTTCTTGTTTCAATTAAATCACCATTACTTAACACTACTTTTAAGGATTTAACGTAATCTAGAGTTTTACCGTATTTATGGCTACGATCGCCTCCAGCATTATTAGCAATTGCTCCACCAATTGTTGAGTATTCCATTGAAGTTGGACTGGTTGGAATAAACAAGTCATGAGTTAGCAGTACTTGCTGGAGTTTGCCATAATTTAGTCCTGGTTCAACTCTAACCTCACCAGATTTAGCATCAAGTTCAAGTAACCGATTTAAGTGAGCTGGGAAAACTAACAGTAACCCGTCACCTATTGCAGCACCTGAGAGATCAGTGCCAAGTCCTCTAGCAGTAATCGGTAGAATTTTCCCCTTAAGTGACAGTTGATGAGAAAATTTAACAGTTTTTCTAACGTCATCAGCATGCATTGGGTAGATAACTACATTAGGCAGAATCTTAAATATACTGGCGTCAGTTGAGAAATATTCCCTTGCCTCTTTAGAGGTTATAATTTCACCCAGTAAATGTTCCTGTAAATACAGTGCCACCCTATTCATTACAAATAAACCACCCTCAAACAAAGCTTAATCATTATACAGATTATAATAGCATAAAATGATCGTCTATTGACTAACCGGCTGCTGCGGAATAGTTTGTGGCGGATTGTGGATAGAAGCTAATGGAGCTCCAGTTGCCATATATGTCGATTTACCAAAACCTAATATAAGTTGTCCAATTGGATTAAGAATATAAAGTAATATTATTGACCAAAAAGCATCCTTACCAAATGTTCTACCCAAATTTATATATAGATAACCGATAACAAATATATTTACTATAGGTATCAGCAGAAGGAACACCATGTATGGATTCTTGCCCGCAATTTTAAATGCAATAACGATATTATAGATCGGAATTATTGCTTTCCAGCCCGGTTCTCCAGCTTTAACGAACATTTTCCAATAAGCTATTATCTCAATTATTAAGATGATCAGACCAAAGTACAATAAACCAAAATTAGTATGATAGCCGGAAGCAGATGAAGATGTATAAGAGTATTGCATTTTCGAATTTATTCTAAAGTCATAATAGTTAAATAATTAGATAATTACAATAATGCTTTTATTTTGATTATGGTGGTCTTAACCGGACAAACCTCGAACCATGCAACAATGTGGCACATACGTCGACTTTATGATCGACTAGGTATTTAAACATCACTTGATCAGGATATATCTGTTTACTACTTTTTGTATAGAGCGTATCGTAAAAGTATGAAAAAAGAGAAAACAGTTTTTTATAAGTTTAGGATGCCAAAGATTTATAGGGAGCAACTAGAGGAAATAGAAAAATCTTTAACTCAGGAGACTTTAAAAGACTTTAAGCCTAGCATCAAAATCACCATTCATCAGACTAAAGATTACTTTGACACTGATACAACGACGAAAGTATCAGACATCCCTAACGATATCTCCGTTTACTCTTTACGAATAGTTGCATTTTACGAAGTTGAAGGATCTTATGGTTCCTATTCTTCGATATCTGTTGAATTCGGTAAACGAAATTGCGAAATTAGCCTAAGTAGTACAAATCCTACCCTGAAAGGAATCGTTGAAGAAGTAAAAGGCATAGTGTCGACTCAAGAACGTCCTTTTCGATCAAATTTATCCAGGCATCCAGCGCTCAACATCTGGATTCCGTACTTATTAATTCTTGGACCACAGTTCCTCTATGCTAAATACTTTTCCCATGTGCACCCACACAAATCGTTGCCTGCGACAGCCTCGATTATTTTTATTGTGACGACATCCTTATTCCTGGTTTGGGTGCTCGTCATTGCATATTTAGGTTTTCCAAGTCATTCGAGCATTAATCCTAATTATGAAAAATCTTCTTTAGGTTTTTGGCGAAGAAATAAGGAAAATATATGGACACAGATTATCGCTGGCATACCAGGAGCAATTGTTGGTTCATTGGTCACATTCTTAATTCTAAAACTCTAAACTAGACCCAATAGAGGCATAATAAAGAACCACTCCATATCCTTATTGAGCAAGTTCAATCTGAGAAGCATTGGTAACTTCTATCTCCGGTTCACCTCTATAGCTGACGATTGATCCGGTGACATCGATTTCTTGACCAGAGTATTCGCTGAGAGCCCCTGGTCCGAAAGAGTATCCTGCTGGAATCCAGGCTGAAAATCCATATGGTGCTGAAGCATATTGGTCAAGATACATTTGACCGCTGCTAGTGGCTGTGTAGGCATAACCAGTGAACTCAATACAGCCGTTTGTGCCTTCAAGACTGGCTGCTTCCGAGACTGGCGAACAAGTCGGAGCAGTTGCAGCAGGTGCTGGCGCGGTTGTTGCGCTAGCAGATCCGGCAGTGGTTGAAGATCCACTCAAAGTCAATGATCCAGAAGTGGAACTCTGACTGTTAGTGCTGGTGTCCTTTTCGACTGGTGCTGTAGGCGTGTTTTTATTTTTAGATGAAGCTGCAGCAATAATAAAGATCAGAACGATCACACCAACAGCAACCCAGGTCCTAACCAAATTTTTCTTGTGATTTTTATTTCCAGAAACTTGATTGGGACTATTAGGTTGTTCTCCGTCCATTTGATACTCCGTTTAAGTTAAGTATCAGTATGAGACAGCGGGCATTTTTGTCAAGTAATGAGACTATGAAAATTGTTGTTTCGTGCCTAACTATATATAATGTACTTACTATTAGTGGTCAACAATGAAAATCACATACGATAAATCTCTAACGAAACTTGTTTTGGATGCGTTCGATAAAAAATTCGACACCGAAGGATTTTTGGTGGAAAGATCCAACCCGTCTCAACGTGTCTTAACTCGAGATGGTTTAGAGATAACAAAAAATAAATTCGGTGGAATCAAAAAAGGCTCCGAGTTATATATCAGCTCTGATTTGGCCTCAATTATTAGTTTGTGTAAGGGCTTATCGAAGTAACGGACCCAAATTATGAAATTCTTTGATTGGCTCAAAACTAACGGGCTGATCAATGTAAATGTTAATTTCCCAAATTTAAAAAACGTCAAGATTCTTTCCGATATATCAATAAAAAGTCCAATAAATATTAAGAAGAATTCCGACAACGCACAGCTCGATATTCGTATTAATCCTCAAAAATTAACTGACCCCGAGAGTGTTGAACGAGTTAGAAAAATGTTACGAGCTGCAGTCGCAGAAGGCGGTGAACTAATTGAAACGAGTACGCAGGGTTTAATTAGTGAAGTAGGTCAATTTCAAAATGATCCTGAAAACATCATATTAAGAGAGAAACTCTCAAAGGTTATTCCACATCGTGATGCTGCAATATGGGAAGCAGCACTCTTCATTAGAAGACAGCATCGTGAGGGTCACTCTGTTTCAGAGTTAAAGACTGACATACGGCTGCGGTATGGAGACAAAGGAAAAAATATTGCCAATCTCTGTTCTACAGGTTATCTGGAAGAAATCATTATCCCAATTTACGACGAGTTATCCAGTAAACCAGATTTTGTTTATTCAGAATTCAAATCTCAGTATGACGTCATCGTTACTAAGTATCCATTTGCAGTATTCATCAGTAGGACCGAAACATCAGATGATGCTATGAAAGAAATCAAGGAAAAAATTGAGTACAACAAAACATACGGAGTTCCTTCCTTAAATATTCATGCAATCAGTCAAGAGAACATAGAGAAAATTACTGACATTCTCAATAAGGACGACATAAAAGCGTTGTTTTCTAAACCCCCTGATATCAAAATTGATGGGGATGTATATCTTGCAACAGTGTATTTTTAATTAGCGTTTGCTGTTCAATGAGTCTTCTAGATATTTGCCAAGCTCTTCGTGTAATTTCTCTATATCTTCCAACTGTGTTCCGCCAAAGAGCTTTATGTACCTCTTGTCCCAGTATTTAGGTGGATTGTGAAAAATGCTGTTTCGAAATTTTTTCAATAAGTCCTCAAGTTTCTCGGTGTACGACTTGAAACTTGTTGGATCGACACCTTTTTCAATCGCTCCTTCCAAGACTGAATACACAAAGGCATACCAGACACATAAATAGACTCCCCTAGGAGAAACAAGATAGGACGTCATCCAATCAAAATCGTTCTCACCTTTTTGCTGAGATCTGAAGGCCGGTGAATTGTAAAACGCAACTTTGAGATGATCAGCCCTTAGCCATTGTCGATCAATAATTCGTATCGAGTCTCGATTTATGTTTTCGAACGGATTCTTCTTCCCCTTCTCCGGTTTCGTCACCATCTTATTTGGCCTTGCGATTCTTCTTAGCTTGGCGACGTTTACGTAGCTTTTTCAATTCCACAGCTTGCTCGGCTTTGCGTTGTGCCATCCCTAATCCAATAAGAGCTCTAGCCATGCCACGGGCATCAGGAGGATCCCGTCTAATTGCTGTGACGGTTATTCGGTAACTATCGCCTTTGATAGGACTAGATCTCTTCTTTACCATTGAGATAATTGTCTCACCAATGACTTTTTATGCAAGAGGGCTAACAGGACTTCAACCAGAGGTAGGAGACATTTTTTTCTGCAGCTGGTGTTCGCTTATGTTTTGAGCGATCGGACAGTAGTCAACAGATTGAAAATGGCAATTAAGTGTACAAAATATATATTTGGTGGGGATGAGAGGACTTGAACCTCCACGAGCTAAGCTCACTAGTATCTGAAACTAGCGTGTATACCAATTTCACCACATCCCCGTATTTTAAAATTATAACTTATATCAGTTGGTAATCTTGACCTGTCTTGTTTCCCAATGATCAATATTGGTATATAGATCAGTCACTGAATTAATCATGGACTGATTGAAGCCAGATATTTTTGGACGAGTTACAAATAGGTAGTTCGGTTCGTATAGAGCCAGCGCAGGATAGTCCGATTGCCATGATTGTAAGAAAGGTTCATATTTTATGGCTCTTAGCGCTGGATCTAACCTAGTTCTTCCTGCTGCCAGTGAATCATCTGCAGTCGTTGATTTATAAAGCGACAAGTTTAAACCTGGCACAGATGTTGGTTGAGCCTGGGAACTATCCCAATAAGCGAAAACATCAGGATCAACTCCAACAGCAATACTATATAAAAGCATATCGTAAGTTTTGTCTGCAATGACCGTCTTAATATCTAGCGATGACAATTGAACAAGCTGGACTTTAGCTCCAACTTTCTTCCACTGACTAACTAGTGATCTTGCGACATTTAAATAGTCTGGAGTATTTTGGGTATACAAACTAAACTCTAGTTCCTGAGTACCTTTATACCTATATCCGCTAGATGTCATATTCCAGCCCAGTGAACTTAACTCACTATTTGCAGCTGTCGGATTATCCGTTACTTGGTTATACGTTGCGTTGTAGGCAACCATACTAGGAAGTAGTGGCCCTCTAATTGGTAGTGCTGGGTATGCTAGTTTATTTATCACCTGAGCCGTATCAATTGCCTGAGACATGGCTTCTCTTGTATTAGTATCAGATAAAATATCTGAATCAGTCCTATAAAATACCATGGTCTCAGCCGTTAAGGGAATATGGTAGGTATAAACTGTGTGATCATTCAGTAAACTAGTTGGTAATGAATTAAGTCCAACCATGGCCTGAATATTTTGACTCTTGAAAGCTGCTAACATATCTCTTTGATTGGTATAGGCACTTAAATTAAATCCATCAAGTTTAGTTCTACCTTGATAATAATAGACGTTAGGAGACATATCTATAGCTTCCTCGGCGTTTCCATTGGCTAGATTTTGAGAAGTAATTGATTTCATTTTAAACGGACCCGAACCAATTGGATGAAGATTATTAAATGATGAAGATTGAAGTTGATCAGCCGGAGTCGAAGCATAAATATGCTCTGGGATAATTCCATTAGTTAACTGGTAAGGAAACGAACTTAGTGGACTAGGCAAAGTAAACTTAACAGTTAGATTATTAATTTTTGTAACTGTTATTCCGTACCAGTTGTTAAATAAACTAGAGTTAACGTCAGGGTTTTCAATCGTCTGATAGGTATAGATAATGTCACTTGCGGTCAAAGGTTGTCCGTCCTGCCAATGAAGATTTGGTCTTAAATTGACGATGTAGTTTTGCCCTAATGGATCAGCACTCCATGAACTTGCAAGATCACCTACCAGTTGGTTTTGTTGGTTATATTTTAAAAGCCCTGGAAATATTAGATTTGAGACAGTTGAATTTACATCTCCTGTTGCAAACAATGGGTTGGCATTTGTAAAAGTCCCAACTGCACCTTCATAAAAGTCACCTCCAGAAGTATAGCCAGTCTTTTGGTAGTACTGGGAGATATCAAAAATCTGGAATAGGGTTGTTCCGATTAAAAGCAATATAACCGCTATCCAAACAAAAATAAACCGTCTAACATCTGCTAGTCGGTGCAGGCGTTTAAATATATTTTTCTCTAAGTTAACTTCGGCCGTTTGACTATAGTCTTCGACCTGTAAACGACTTCGCTTGACCCTTCGCCGCCACCTAAGCTTGGTTGCTCTATCTATCATCTAATTTATTATTTTTTGCTTAAGAGGGTCACTAGAAGTGAGCCAATAAACACTAAAGCAAAGAAAATAGTTAAAAAGAAAATAGTCTTTTCTGAACCTCTTCGCTCAGTGTTAATTTCACCACTTGAACCAAGTCCAGCACCAATAGTAGCCCCTCTCATCTGAACTAGAACCAGAAAGGTCATCATTAGCATTGAAATTAGAGTTATATAGTCGTCAAAAGTCATTTTTTATCCAAAATCCTTGATACTATATAGTTTACCAAGCCAATGACCATACCTGCAAGTAAAGCTGTTAAGAAGCTAGCGATATGTAGTGATGGATATATCCAGCTAACTAGAAGTAGCATTAGACCATTAATAATAATCATAAATAGTCCAAGTGATATTAAAATCGCTGGAAATGATAGAAGTACCACTATTGGTTTAACTACTACGTTAACAAGTGCCAAAATAAAACCAGATACGACTATAACCTTAAACTGATTATTGTAGTTTATATTTTGACGCAATAATCCTGAAGCTAACCAAATTCCCAGCCCACATACAAACCAGTAGACTAAGAACCGTACAATAGGTCCTTGTTTCATTTTATTAATTGTAGTCGGTTTTTTGGTTGCTAGCAAATTTTGAGACAAGTTATTAACACCTTACCTTCATCTAGAGATTTAATTTAATAATATGGGCCCGACTAGGTCCAATCAAAGTCGCAAGTTCTGATTCATCTGCCTCTGAAATGGCTGCCACGCTACCGTATTTACGCATTAGTAATTTCTTGGTTTGAGGGCCGATCCCAACCATGTCATTAAACACACTGTTAGTTTGAGATTTAATCTTAAGTACTGTATGGTAACTAACCGCAAATCTATGTGACTCATCCCTAATTCTTTGTAACAACTTTATAACCGAAGATGATTTTGGCAGAAGTATGGTTGAGAAACTATCATTTTGTTTAGTGTAGGACCGCAGTTCGGCTAATTTCTGGTGATTTAGCTCTATATTTGAACCAGTAGAATCAACTATAATCTCCTCATCTCGCTTAGCGAGGCCGATCATTGGAGTTTTAATACCAGCCTTGTCTCTAGATTTAATAGCTGAGCTAAGTTGACCTTTCCCGCCATCGATTAGAAATAAATCTGGTAGACCCCATTTAGCAACATTTTTCTGACTCAATCTTCTCGATATTACCTCTTCCATGTGGCCGAAGTCGTTATTTCCAGGTAGTATCATCTTAAATCTTCGATATTCTTTCTTATCAGGCACACCATTAATAAAAACTACCATACTAGCAACGTTATTAGTGCCCTGCATATGCGAGATATCATAGCCTTCAATTCGTCTTGGAATTTTACTAAAACCTAATATTCCCATAAGTTGATCTAGTGCCTGATCCTTACTTATTTCTTGGTTTTCTTTATCTGAGAAAACTATCTGGTTAGCCAGACTTTTAAGATCAGTTAACTGATTTCGATACTTAGTCGCTAGTTCAAAGTCGTGACTTTTTGCAGCCTTTTTCATATCAGTTTCAATCTCTTTAATCAGCTTTTTCTTGTCTCCTGACAAATAAGCCATCAGTCTACGCAAATTCTTCCGATAGTCTGCTATTGAAGTTTTACCCTCTTCTAGACCCGGACAAAGTCCTAACTGATATTGCAAACAGACTCGCTTGGGAATTTGACCCTCATGAGTCGAATATGGAAAGATCTTACGAAGATACTGCAAAGCCCGCTTAATTGGAACAGCACTAGTATATGGTCCAAAATACTTGGCCTTATCGTCTAGTGGTCGCCTGGTAATAGTTACAGTCGGATGATTAGAGCTATAGCTAATCCGAATGTAAATTAAGCTCTTGTCATCTCGAAGTAATATATTGTATCTAGGTAGGTATCTTCTAACTAGCTCAGCTTCAAAAAATAGTGCGTCAATCTCAGTCTCAACTTCAATCCAATCAAAATCATGAATTTCGCTGACTAAAGCCTTAGTCTTAAGGTTCTGGATTTTGCTACTTTGAAAGTACTGCCTAACTCGATTTCGTAAGTTAGCAGCCTTACCAATATATATAATATTGTTTTTAGAATCCTTGTGAAAATAAACACCAGGACCAGTAGGCACTGTTGCTAGTTTTTTACTTAAATCTATTTTCATAGACACTTCTTTTCTATTATCAGAGAGTTAGATGGCTTATTCGGCAGATTTTTCAGTCGATTCGTCGCCTTCAGTAGCGCCCTCAGTAGGTTCGCCCTCAGCGCCCTCTTCACCTTCGGCAGCCTCAGCAGCTTCATCTTCCTCAGAGATTTGAGCTTTGGTTTCCTCAACTGAGACAATTAAGATGTCAGGTTCAGTAATCATAGTAACGCCACTTGGAATAACTAGACTCTCAGCAGTTAACTTATCACCAATTTCAGCCAAAGATGTAATATCAAGCACTAATTTATCAGGAAGATCCTTAGGTAGAGCTTCAACTTCAACCACGCTTAAGTGAGGGATCAGTAGAAGACCAATCTTTTGGGCAGGTGAATCACCAACCATTGATATTGGAACTTCAGTTTCAATTTTCTCATCTTGTCTAATCGCTTGAAATACAACGTGAGCAATTAGATTCTTAACAGGATCAATATCAACATCTTTAATAATTACAGATTGGCTCTTGCCATCAATATTAAGTACCACTGGGTGATGTTTTCCAGCGACATTAAAGACTTTAGCGATATCTGAGTAGACACCCATGACAACTATCGATGGATTACCATGATCGTGAACCACAGCAGGAACCAGGCCGTCTCTTCGAATCTTAGCAAGACCCTTACCAACGGTTTCCCTTTTTTGCAATTTTAATACGATCTCTTCACTACTCATTGTCTAATCTTCCTACTTTAATTGTTACTTATTAATCTATATTATATCATCTTTTTATTCGGTAGACTTAAGATTACAAAAAAAGTATCATTAAGTAATGTTTAATGTCACTCATATTATTCAGTCTCATAGCCAAATAATTAGTTTATTGATCATTGCAGCGGTAATCTTCACGGAATCAGGTATCCCAATCGGATTCTTCCTACCAGGTGACACTCTTTTGTTTACTGCTGGTTTTCTAGCATCACAGCACTATATCAATATCTATGCCCTAATTATCGTAGTAATTGTTTCTAAAGTACTAGGTGGAGTTACTGGCTACTACATCGGATTTAGCTTGAAAACTAGGAGTCGGCTACTGTCTAAACGACAATATATAAAACAAGCAGACGACTTCTATAAAAAAAATGGTGGCAAGGCAGTTGTCATAGGTCAATTTATACCAGTTATTAGAACTTTTTCACCAGCTGCAGCAGGTATTGGCGACATGTTATTTAGGAAATTTATGTTTTTTAATTTTATAGGTGCGTTCTTCTGGGCAATTATTATTCCAATACTTGGCTATGAATTGGGCCATAGAATAACCAACATCGATAAATATATTCTGCCGATTATCTTATTTGTAATGGTCGCTTCATTCGCTCCAGCTATTTGGCATATTTATAGCAATCGAAAGAAAAAGACTAAAAAACCGACTATTTCTTCTTAGTTTTAAGCATGTGCCTAAGATAGTGACCGGTTGATGATGCAACGACGCCTGCAACATGCTCAGGAGTACCTTCTGCCAGTATTTGACCACCGCTGGTTCCACCTTCAGGTCCCATATCAATAATCCAGTCAGCGTTTTTAACCACATCTAGATTATGCTCAATAATAATCATACTATTACCAGTCTCGACAAGAGCGTGCAAGACTTCAAGTAGTTTTGCTACGTCAGCCATATGTAGACCGGTTGTTGGCTCGTCTAAGATGTAGAGCGTTCGACCAGTTGGCCTTCGTGATAATTCAGTTGCTAGTTTGACCCTTTGAGCTTCACCACCAGACAGAGTTGTAGCTGACTGACCAATTGAGATATAACCAAGTCCAACATCAACTAAGGTTTGAAGTTTTCTAGCAATTGCTGGAATATTTCCAAAAAACTCTAGGGCTACCTCAGCTGTCATAGATAAAATATCACTAATATTTTTACCCTTATAATGTATCTCTAAGGCTTCTCGGTTATATCGTTTGCCTCGACAAACCTCACAAGCAACGTAAACATCAGGCAAGAAGTTCATTTCAATCTTAATTATTCCATCACCTGAACAATTCTCACAGCGTCCTCCACGGACATTAAAACTAAACCTACCAGCTGAATAGCCTCGAAGTTTTGCCTCAGGGGTAATCGCAAATAGTTCCCTAATTGGTGTAAATACACCGCTGTAGGTGGCAGCGTTACTTCTAGGAGTTCGACCAATTGGCGATTGATCAATAATTATTACCTTATCTAAGTTTTCAATGCCTTCAATATCATCGTGACGACCCGGTACAGTGTTAGTCCGCATCAGTCTTGCAGATAATTCTTTAGCTAAAATATCATTTATAAGAGTCGATTTACCCGATCCTGAAACCCCGCTAACTACTACTAGCTCACCGAGTGGTATCTCAACATTTAGGTTTTTTAAATTGTGCTCTCTAGCGTTAACAATTTTTAGAGATTTGCCGCTACCTTTTCGCCTAACTTTTGGAATTGGAATTGATAGGTCACCTCTCAGATATTGTCCAGTTATGCTGGCTTTGACGTTTTCAACCTCGCTAGGTGTTCCTTGAGCTACAACTTGACCACCATGGACTCCAGCTCCTGGACCAATATCAATTAAATGATCTGAGGTTCTCATAGTCTCTTCATCATGCTCAACTATTAAGACGCTATTACCAATGTCTCTTAAGTGTTTTAAGGTCGTAATTAACTTGTCATTATCTCTTTGATGAAGCCCAATACTCGGCTCATCTAAAACGTAGAGTACTCCCATAAGTCCTGAGCCAATTTGGGTAGCCAAGCGAATTCGCTGAGCTTCACCACCAGACAAAGTTGTAGCACTACGAGCAAGATCAAGGTAATTGAGACCAACGTTTTTCATAAACAGTAGTCTAGCCTTAATTTCCTTTAAGATTTGAACGGCAATTTTAGTGTCTAATTCGTTAAGTTTTAGCTGATTAAAGAACCCGATTGCTTGATCAACTGAGTATTCACAGACATCCATAATAGATTTGTCGTTAACTGTGACAGCTAGAACTTCAGGCTTTAATCTTCGACCATTACACGCCTCACAAGGGAGTTCACGCATAAACTTTTCAATGTCTCTGCGCATAAATTCACTATCTGTCTCACGATGTCGCCTAGCTAAATTAACCAAAACTCCCTCATAAGTCGTATTAAATGACTTACCACTACCTAGTTCAATCCGATACTGGGTATCACCCGTTCCGTTTAAAATCTTATCCATATCAGCTGGTTTCAAGTCTGAAGTTGGAACCTGTAGTGAGAACCCAAACTTCTCAGAAACTGCTTGAAGCTTTCTCATATACCAAGTATCCATATTAATTCGGTTAAACGGTCTAATTGCACCCTCAGCGATAGTTAATCTTCCGTTTGGAATTACTAGTTCAGGATCAGCTACTAGTCTTGATCCTAAACCTGTACAAACTGGACAGGCTCCATGAGGAGAGTTAAAACTAAAAGATCTTGGTTCAAGCTCAGGAATCGTGACGTCAGGATGATCAACACAGGCAAATTTAAGGCTGTATTTATGCTCCAGATTACTATCTGCCTCTATTACGCTCAAACCGCCGTTAGCGATCTCTAAGGCCTGCTCAACTGACTGAGTTAGACGACTTCTTGAAGCCGTGTCATTAACTATTCGATCAACTACTACCTCGATTGTGTGCTTATAGTTTCGATCTAGTTCTGGAAACTCATCAAGTGCATAGATAATACCGTCAACTCGAACTCTAGCAAAACCTGCTCGGCTATATTGTTCTGGAATATGTTCAAATAGGCCCTTTTTACCATCAACTATTGGAGCCAGTATAATTAACTTAGAATTATCTGGTAGGGCAGCTACTTGATCAACTATGGCATTAGTAGTTTGCCGGGTAACCGGTTTAAAACAGATTGGACAGTGAGGAACACCAATTCTGGCAAATAATAGTCTCAAGTAATCATAAATCTCCGTTACAGTTGCGACCGTACTTCTAGGATTTCGAGATGCTGACTTTTGATCAATACTAATTGCAGGACTAAGGCCATCAATCTGATCAACATCAGGCTTTTCCATTAAACCTAAGAATTGACGAGCATAAGAACTCAGAGACTCAACGTAGCGTCTCTGCCCTTCGGCGTAGATGGTGTCAAAAGCTAGACTAGATTTCCCAGAGCCCGACAGACCAGTAATAACTACTAGTTTATTTCTAGGAATAACCACATCAATATTCTTGAGGTTATGTTCTCTAGCACCCTTAATGACAATGTTATTTTCACTCATTTAGTCGATGTAGTATACGCTAAAATAGACACTTTTTCCAGTGTCTATTTAGATATCAGCTTTATATATATTTGTCGACTCTAGTAAGTACCTGTAGCAACGAAGTTGAATGAAGTTGAATAGCTTCCAGCTAGTTGTGATGCAGCTACGTTACCGATAAAACTTATGGCACCAGTTGATCCGGTTCCCGGTTGTTGGATAGCGAGTAAATCACCGTAAACGGTCGCAGCTTGAGCAATATTTAGTCCGAACCAAGCTGTACCAGCGTAGGTTGTACTTGTTGCATAAGCTGAAGGGCAAGCACTACCACCGACACTGTTATAGGTACCATTAGGGAAAGACAGATTAGTACTAGTATAGTTGGTTGCTTGGGTAGCTGAAGCTACACCACAAAGCCCAAACTGATCAGTGCCAACAGCGCTAACATAGGCTGTAGCTGCAGTTGTTCCAGTTCCAGATAGAGATGAACTTTCGATAAGGTTGGCTCCATTTGATAGAGGTGCACCTGTGAAAGTAATGGCTGCATAGCCTGAAGCATTGGTGGCCACATCAAATCTGGTAGATGTATCAACATAAGCGTTAGCAATCGATAGAATACCCGAGCTATTACCTAAAGTCACAGTTGAACCAGTTTGCGTACATGGTAGGTTACTTCCACTTGCAGTATAGATACAAAACTGTAGATATTCCTGAACCTTGGCGTTAACTGTTAGGCTATTGGTTATATATAGTGCAACACCACCGCCATCAATGTTAGCACCGGCTGAAGTTGAGTATGATGTACCAGTTATAGGCGATGCTGCAGCAAAAGTACTGGCAGTTGAATAAGTGCTGTAAGTGTAGAGTCTTGCATATAGAGCACCTACTGAAGTTGGGTTCATAATTCCATAAACTGTGAAACTAATTGGAGGTTGTGAAATCGAAAGTCCAGTACCACTAGCTAGACTACCGCCTGTTCCTAGGACACCTCTTACGACTGTCCAAGTTGTACCAGATACATTAGTTACCTGCATATCTTCAGAACCGACTTGAATATAGAAATAAGTATTAGGGTTCCCGGTTACAGCAGCTGGATAGCTGGCTGAAGAAGTTACTGTAAAGCTTGTCTGAACAGTGGTGATAGTACCAGGTATAGTAGTAGGGCTTGCAGGTACGTAGCCTGTACCATTATTTCCTATAAGCAAATCCGCACGACTACTATCATTGGCTTTAGTATAGGAAGTATTATACAAAGCTGAACTTATACCAGTAATATTTGTGATTGCTAACGATGAAGCAGTACTAGGTCCGACGGACATGCCTGTAGGAGTTGTACAAGTCGTTGAGTTATATAGCGGACTATCTGAACAGAAGTCGACTACAATAGCTTGAACACTGGTTGCTGGAGTTGCTGGTACGAATTGAACGTGCGCCACTGTAGCACCAGATATGGTGTTACCATTACTATAAGTAAGAGCGGTGGTTCCTGCATAACCTCTAACGATAGTCCAAGTAGTACCATTAACAGCTGTAACCTCGACAATTTCTGTTCCGGTTGTACCGATAGTTACAAAAAACGGTGGCGTTGGATAACCAGCTGAGGAGCTAACTACCATCGAGGTACCAGTAGTTCCAGGACTCGGCGCCGTAGTGACTGTAGGGTTAGCAACTCCAACGTTGCTATTTGAAAGCGCAATACTTCTCCAGGTGTCATAACCTACACCATTCGCAAACTGAATTGGAGCTAATAAATATGAGACTAGGCTAATTGACAATGCAATGGCTAGGAACCTTGCAGAATAATTACTAATTTTGGTTCGAATCATTTTGTTTTTTTGATTTTTATTTTGATAACTACAGAAAGTCTATCATTAACCAAAATCATTAAGCAATACTTTTTATCAAAAATCTATACCGCTTGTGGATAACTGTTATAACTCGCTTGGAACTATTGATTCAGCGTAGAGCTTGAGTTCCTCTATCAAATACTGCCGATTTGCTGTGGTTTTACCGATATCGCTTAAGCTAGTAAGCTGATGAATAAACTTACTAAATCGGCTATTAACCCCACCATCAAACAGTAATTTTTGACGATACTTCTCGTACTCAACAACTTCTTCAGGGTCTAAAACCTTAGGATAATTTCTAGCTTTATACAAAAAAAGTAATTTATTTAGTCGCTGATCACTAAAGACATCCTGTGATTTATTAAGTGATCCCGGATCGGTATCTCTAACACCTCTAAATTTATCCGAATCTGACCGATCAATAAACTTATCATAAAGCTGCGAATCAACTGATTCAGACTCAAAAGTGCGTGAAGTACTATTGTCATCAAATATGTGAGACACATCACTACTCAATGCCTGTTGATGTTGTTTAAAATTCGTAAGGTGCTCATTAACAGTTTTCTTATCTAGTCCAATATTGTTTTCTGAAGACTCATCAAGTACTGAAAATGGTGCTACCGCCGGACATTTGTTAGCTTTAACCACGAAAAACGGTGAAGCAGTGGTATCATCTTCGCGGTTAATAATAGCTTTTAATTTATCACTTCCAAGCTTGGCAAACAGTTTTGGATCTTGCCTGAGATCATAGACCACAATTCCACCGTCTTTAAGATCAGCCAAATGAATTATTACGGTAGTTTTTTGAGGATGACCAGTGTATGCGCCAAAAGTATAGACTACTGGTTGGTTGGTTCTTAGTAGGGTCTCGACTTCAGCTTTACTAGTCATTACTTTATATAAGTAATCAAATAGTTTGGATTGTTTAGCTTTAATTAACTGAGCAACCTCAATTAAGGCTGTAACATCACCAAGAGCATCATGAGCCTGCTTATGATCAATCTTGTTGGCACTAGTGATGTCGGTAAGCCGATTTATCGGTAGTTTATCCTTATCTACTGGCCAATTAATACCCTCAGGTCTTAGAGCCCTGCTCATCCTAACGACGTCAAGTAGGTCCCAACGTTTACGACCATCCTTGTAGTGCCATTCATATGGTTCAAAGAAGTTTCGGTAATTTGTGTATCTAATAAACTCATCATCAAATCTAACACTGTTGTATCCGACAAAAGTCGTACCAGGAGTCGAAATTTCAAGGTTAAATATTTTAGTAAATTCAGCCTCACTTAAGCCGTCTGCTAAGGTCATTTGAGGTGTAATTCCAGTGATTAATATTGCCTCAGGGGAGGGTAGAACGTCACTACTTAGTTTAACCAAAAAGTTATACGGCTCGCCTATAGGTTTCAGATTTAAATCAGTTCGCTGGCCGGCAAACTGCATAATTCTAGCCGAGCGTGGATCAAGTCCAGATGTCTCTAAATCATAGAAAAATAGACTATCAGCCATACCTAATACTCTAACTGACCATACTTACCAATTTTAATCTTGTCACCATCTTCGACACCTTGTCTTTGAAGTTCACGAAGTACCCCAGTTTTCTTAAGAATATCCTTCATTCTGGCCAGTGACTCACCGTTAGTAAAATCAGTTCTTGAGGCAAATTTCTCAATCTTAAAGCCAGTTACGTGGTAAACCTTTCCATCACGCTTAACTTCCCAACTAGTTTTCTCAGGCGGCAGGGAAATAACCGGTAACTCGTCCCCCACCTTCTTATCAATTTTTGCCTGTTTAGCCCTTTGTTTTAAGACAACCAATCTAACTTCGTCTAATAAAGCCCCAATGCCTTCTTTGGTTAGGGCTGAAATTGGATAAACCTTAACTTTGGGTCCAAGCTTCTTTTTAAAACTTGAAAGTTTTTTATCCAAATCTTTAGGATTTATACCATCAATTTTAGACAAAACTACGATTTCTGGTTTTTTGGTTAAATCTATCTGGTAGGCCTTAAGTTCATTTTTAACCTCTAGGTAAGATTTATATGGATCCTCACTATAAGCATCTACTAAATGCACCAAAACTACAGTTCTCTCAATGTGTTTTAGAAAATCAACGCCTAGGCCTTTACCTTCACTTGCACCCTCAATAATTCCTGGAATATCGGCAAACAGTAGGCTTAAACTTGGATTGACATCTACTACACCCAAATTTGGTGTCAGCGTAGTAAATGGATAATCAGCAATTTCAGGCTTGGCATTACTAAGACTTCCAAGCAGCGTAGATTTACCAGCGTTAGGCAAACCTACTAAACCAACTTCTGCAATAATTTTAAGTTCAATATCAAGCTTCATTGGTTGGGTTAGTTCACCTTTTTCAGCAAAGCCTGGAGCTTGCCTAACAGATGACACAAAGTGAGCATTACCAAAACCACCTCTTCCGCCTGCCTCAATTACAACTTCCTGGGAATCAGTAACTAGATCAGCTAGTAGATTCTTCTGGTCATCATATATAACTGTGCCAATTGGTACTTTAATAATCACGTCTTTGCCATTTCGACCATGTTTTTTTTGTTTTGAACCGTAACCGCCATTCTCAGCCAAAATTAACTTATTATGTCTAAAACTGCTGAGCGTATTTTCATTTGTACTGGCAACAAAAATAACGTCACCACCCTTGCCTCCATCGCCACCATCAGGACCGCCTCGATCGACAAACTTTTCCTGCCGATAATTAATCGACCCATTGCCGCCGTTGCCGGCTTTCACCGTTATTTTCGCCTTATCTACAAACATAATATAGTTAAGATCATAGCTAACTTATAGATAAAGATCAAAGTTTATAAGATAAAGGCTCAGTAGATAAATCGGTAATCACCAACCGAACCAGCTGGAATAACACGGTAATCTATAACGTCCCAACCACCACCTGGCCTTGAAATAGTTGGGTCTTCACTACCACTAGCATTAAATTCAGATATAAACTGAGCACTGTTACCAGGAGCTACATAGACTCCTCCAGCATTCATCTCAGAAATTAGCAGACTGCCATCTGGACCAATCCCCTCAACGTAACCTACGTGGTCAGCGTCATCAGTTAAACCAAACCATATAACTGCTCCAACTCTTGGCGCTAAACCGGTAGATAAGCCCTCATTTACAGCAATTGGATACCAAGAAATGGCATTACCAAGGTTAGCTGGAATTGGATCGCCAGCTTGAGCCCGACGCTCAGCTACGTACCAAGTACAATATCCAAAATCATAGCCGTTATAACCATAAATTGCCGAAGTACCAAAGGCATAGCCGTAAGCTGAATAACTCGACGCAGTCGAATAGTAGGTCGCAACTGGAATTGAAACGCTGCCATTTGGAATGACAATCTGTTCACCGACTTTTAGCCCAGTTAACTCAGCATCATTAAATGAGGTAATATCACTAGCACTGGCATTATAAGTTGTAGCTAGACTCTGAGCCGTATCTCCACTTTTAACAGTGTAGACAATACCATTAACCGGTGGAATATAGATTGTCGAACCAGTGCTGACTTTCCCATTAGTAATTCCATTTGAACCTGCAATACTCTCAGATGTGACGCCGTATCTAATAGCTAAAGAGCTTAGGGTATCACCTGGTTGAACCACGTATTTAATGATATCTTCCTTAGTCTTAACTGAAGTCGCTAGAATAATCGGTTCAGTAATTAATTGGTCATCAACAGGTACATTTTGTGAGACTGCTTGAGATTCAGCCTGATTTTCAACTGGAACTGTCTCATAAATAGCAGTCATTGAAGCTACTTGATAAGCAATTTGTGATTTCGAGACTACTGATAATGGGTTAATCGCACCAGAATTGTTATTAATCTCAACGACCGATGCATTATTAGAAGCTTCTTGGCTAGATAGTCTGACCGTAATACTAATAACTATTAAAAGTATTAATCCAACAGATAGGATTACTGAATTTCGTACTACGGCTTTTTTAAAGTTTTTTCGAATCGAGCGTCTAGACCTCTTATAAAGGTGTAGATCATTAAATTTCTTATATAGACTAGAAATTGACTTAATAACTAGGTCTCTCCGATAATTAATTACTTAATTTATATGGGGTGGAATATGGTTTCAATATTTAAATACGAAACACTTCATTGTAACATTTTAGGGTACATTGCAACAGTTTTAGTTACCGCAAAGCTTGATACAATACTGGGCTGTTTGAGCGTCATGTTCAGCCAGAGTTGTCGAGAAGTAGGTTGTTCCATTATCACCTGATACAAAGTACAGATAATTGGTGTTTGACGGATGAGCTACAGCTGAGAGCGAACTAGCACTGACGTTACTGATTGGTCCCGGAGGTAGTCCGACGTTAATAAGAGTGTTATACGGTGAGTTATAGGTAAGCGACGGGGCCAGACCAGCCACAATTGAACCATAGTAGGCTGTGACATCAGAGCCGAGGGTCATACCAAGTTTAAACCTTGAGATAAAGACTTGAGCGACTGTTGGCCTAATAGAGGTCTGAGAGACCTCCTGTTCAACTATAGAGGCAATTGTAATCCCTTGATAGACATTTAATCCGTTAGCGGCAAAACCAGATATAATCGAAGAAGTTATTTTTGACTGCATTTCAGCTAATGATTCATTGACAATATTAGCTACAGTTGTTGAGTTAACTCTGTCAAACGAATCAGGATACAAATAACCCTCGAGTGTAGCGTCATTTGGAGCGTATTGAAGCATCGGATACTTATTTACATAATTAGATAGTTGAAGAGCATTAACTACGGCTGTTTTGTTAAAACCATCTCGAATTAATGAGGTTTCTATCTGATCAATCCTTTGTCCTGGCAAAATGGTCACCAGATTACTTGCCTGTACCCCATTTGTTAGATTTAAAACTATACTAGCTACATCTTGGTTTTGTCTAAGATCATAGGTTCCAGCCTCAATATATTGGCTGGCATAGCCATCATTTCGGACGTACCACTCAAATGCCCAAACCGATTTAATAAGATTAGCGCTTTTTAGAGTATCAGCAATTTGAGGCAGTGAAGACCCAGGTTTAATAGTGACTTCAATTGGATTGCCATTTGAACTAAACGCCTTAATATTCTGGTTATATTGCTGCCTTAGTATGAGTACACCAACCCCTAAGATAACTATAATCGCAGCGATGATGATGTAGAGTAGTCGTAACCTTTTTTTAGTGTATTCACTGTGAATGTAGTGCTTTTTTACTGCCATTTTAAACTTTCAGATTATTTTTAATAAAGTCTTCTAGTATGAAACAAGCTGCTAGGGCGTCAAGATCTTCTTTAGAATATGTTCGACCAATTGCCTTTAGCTCGCTCTCGGCTCTAACAGATGACAAGGCCTCATTTTCTAGGTGCATCGGGATCTTAATCTTAGTCTTTAAATCCTCATAAAAGTCTTTTAACCATAGAGTTTGTTCAGTGTCTTTACCTTCTAGACTCTCAGGTAAACCAACTACTAGATCAGTTATTTCATTTTCCTCAATTGTCTGCTGCAGCGTAGTCAAAAACTGATCGTCATTATGCAAAGTCGTAACCGGACTGGGTAGTTTAGAGATTGAATTAGCAATCGCTAGACCAATTCTAACTTTTCCAACGTCAAGGGCTAGAAAATTACGTTGCACTGCCATTGGATTTTTCCAAGACAACGGTTATCTTCTTAGTGTTATGTGTCATTGCAGTTACCCAAAACGGGCTATATTTAATGGTTACTGACTGAACCCCCGGAATACTCGAGATATTGTTAATAATCTTGGCATCAGATTGACCTGCACTCTGTGCCTTAATCTGAGCAACATTTAATTTTGGTCCTATCACACTTGAAACGTCCATACTCACCTTAATCGAAGTTGCGGTCGAGCCCTCAACTGTAAAGGTTGCACCTGCAGACCCATTGTCTAAAATACTTTGTTTATTTGCATTAAAGCTACTTGAGAGTCGAACTGAATTAGTAACGACTGTGTCTAAATCAGCTGGGTGAACTCCATACATTGAATAGCTGTAGTTTCCTGTAGCCGTGACAGTATTAGTCTGAGTTCCTACAGTATTGCTATCTGTAATTACCGGAGCTGCAGCTACAAAGGTTGAAATTTCTGGAGTAAATCCTGCGGCTGTAATTTCTTGTTCAAGTTGTTGCTCAATCGTAGCCGAAACTGGTGCAACAATTTCTTTATTGGCAGTATTGATATCAGCCTGAGTGACAGTTTGAACCGTGGAAGGTTGCGTAGCACCGCTCATAACGCTTCCATTATAGGGACCCGGGGTGCTAGTTTGATTAGTTGTGTACTGCTGGGATGGAACATTATAATTTGTACCGTATTGAGTTGCTGAAACATTTACTTTCGTCGAACCTGCCGGACATACAAATGGAGTAGGAGGATTACAAGAAATCGTTGTATCACTAGTACTCTGATAGGTTAGACCGCTAGTTAGACCTGTGAAAACAGTTCCTGCTGGAATATCAGTTGAAGAAGTTGCACCTGAGGGTACTGTCACAGTAACCGTTCCTGTGGCATATATTCCAATCTGTTTTGATCCAGTAGTATTAACCGGACTTGAGGTAACAGTTTTTTGTACGCTTTGCATATTAGCAGGCACAACTGTATCTGTACTATTGAGCGCCGTTTGAGTACTATCAAGAGTCAGAGGAATGGTACTACTAAGAGTTGAAGTAGATGACTTAATTGTGATTTTTGCTTTAGGTAGCTCGATGAACGCAAAAACGTAGACAACAACTAAAACAATAATCGCAACAACAGCGATAATTAATATTTTTTGGAATCTACCAAAATCTGGAACTTTTAGTTTCTTGTCGATCTTAAATTTTTTGTCTTTGGGTTTGTCTTCAACCTTTTTAGCGTCATTATCAAACTCAATAACGTCATTATCATCAAGTTCTGGTTCGCCACCAATTGTAGCTAGAGCTGCGAATTCACCAAGAGATTTAGATTGGTCAGTAGCTTCTATATCCTCAGTTTCCTCTGTTGTATTAGCTTTTTTGTCAGTAACATCTTTAGCAGATTTATCGGAAGTAATTGCTTCATCTTTGCTACTATCAGTTTTAATTGCTTCTTTATTAACCTCAGGTATTGATGGTTTGTCTTGAAGGTTCTTAGCAACATTAATACCAACTACACCAGCTAGACCAATTAGGTTAGCATCAGTGCTAACAAGAACAATACTTTTGCCAGCTTTAATCGATTTAGCCTTTAACAGTTTTAAATTGACTGAACTATGAAAAATACTGGCACGCTTAGGTAGTACTAAGGCTACTAACTTCGATTTAGAGTTAATAACCTTATGAATAACCGCGGTTATCTCATCATCTACATCAATATATATAGTGTCTTTTTTGTTCATTTCCTAAGTACCCTATCAATCTTATCTTTAAGCGAAGTTGTACGTTTGTTACCAGTTTGAGATAGTGTATCCATTCCAACTCTTAATAACCCCATTGCGGTTATATAAGTATGGTCATTAACTTCGCCTGTATCATCAATAATACCTGAAACATCAGACGGATGGATATAGTGAATTTTTGGTCTTTTAGTAAAAGGCAGGTCCTTATACCAATCCCCCTCTTCTAATCTATCAACTACTAAATCTAAACTAGCACCACCGCCACAAAGAAGTACTGTATCTGGCAGATGATCAAGCTTATTAAATTCAGCTAGTGCTAGTTCTACTCCACTTTCCCAAACATCGGTTGTTTGAGTGATGGCATTTATGACACCGTTTTTATACTTTTCAGTTAAGTTATTGTTTGAAACTGCAAGTTTTAACTTTTCAGCTGAAGCAAAACTAACATCAAGTTCCCTCTCAATTGATTTAGTGAAAGCTCGTCCGCCGATTCCAAACATTTGGGTGCCTTGAACACCACCCTCATTAATAACGGCAATATCTGTAGTTCCACCACCTATATCCATAAGTATTGCACTAGTATTTGCATTTGGATCATCACCAATTATCGATCTCGCTACGGCAAATGGCTCGGCTGCTACAGCCAATAAATCAAGATCAAGTTCTTCAGCGGTTTTCTCTAGCGCTCCAATATGAATTAGTGGTGCAAAAGCCGTATATAGTTGGATTAAGATCTCCTTACCCTGAAAACCTATTGGATTAGTAACTAGGTAGCCATCGATATCAATATTTACGATAGCACTATTAACTAATTTTATATCTATAGTTTTACCACCAAGTTCCCACTCTAACGACTTTCTTGCTTTCATTTCAGCTCGTTCTTGAACTAGAGCAATAATTTGGTCAAATTCTTCAGCGTCAAGAGGCTTAGTTGAATTTTTACGAGTACATCGAATTGTTGTAGTTGTACCTTTAACAAGTTCACCTGCAATTCCAATTATGACCGATCGGGCACTGACATTGGCTTGTTGTTCAGCCTGATTTAGGGCCTCATCACAATTGGCAACAACCCCAGAAATATCTGAGATGGCACCAGCTTGCATGTCTGTTAGTTGTTGATGACATCTACCAACCCCAATAATTTCAAGTCCCTTGTCTGTAATTTTAGCAATCAAGGCTTTAACAAATTCAGTTCCAATATCTAGTGCAACAAGATACTGATCATCGGATTTTTTACCCTCAGTATCAGATCGCATTTTATCTGATAATTGTTTAATTCTATCAAGCATAATCAACTAAAATTATACCATAGCCAAGCTTGATTACTCCTTAAGCTTAGGGCTTCTACTTTAGACTAAAACCGCTTTAATTCGTCTAACACCTGAACTTGATGATTCTTCTTTAGTAATCTTGAATTCTTTACCGTGCTCACCGAGTTGGCCAGCATGATCTACATGTGGTCCACCACATATTTCTCGACTAAAGAACTTACCATCAGGATCACCGACAGTGTAGACTTTGACCATATCGGGGTATTTATCTCCAAACGCTCCAGCTACTCCTTCAGCTAAAGCTTGTTTAGCATTTTCCTCGCGCCATGAAACTGGTAGATCTAATTTTATCTGCTGGTTTACAATATCTTCAACCTGTTTAATTTGTTCTGGTGTCATTTTCTGGTCATAAGAAAAATCAAACCGTAATCTTTCCTCCGTAATATTACTGCCACGTTGAATTACGCTATCACCTAAAACATTTTTTAAAGCTCGATACATAAGATGTGTCGCCGTGTGATACTTGGTGGTGATTTCGGAATGATCTGCCAAACCACCTTTAAATTCGCCTTTGCTGGCAGTTCTTGATCTATCTCGTTGTTGGTCCATTAATTTATCAAAATCTTGGCGCCAATCACCATTAACTGGGACGTTATTACTGGCTGCTTCCTCAATTGTTAACTCAGCTGGAAAACCAAAAGTATCATACAGTTTAAATACGTCGCTACCCTCAATTGTTTTATATTTTGCTAGTTCTCTAACTCCAGAACCTAGAGTCTTTCTAAATAGAGCTTCTTCTTTTTCGAGCATTTCTAAGACTATCTTGGTTCTAGCTTTAACTTCTGGATAATCTTCCTTATATAAGCTCGTTACAATTGGCACAATTTGCTCACAAAGACCTGAGGCAATGCCTAAATCAAACGCAAATCTAATAGCTCTTCGAATTAGTCGCCTCATGACATAACCTTGCTCTTTATTACTTGGAGCTATACCGTCTACTGCCAGAAAAGTTGCACCACGAAGATGATCAGCAATAATTCTCATAGAATTAGTTGAGCTGTCATAAGACTTACCCGACATAGTTTCGAGCTTAGTAATTATTGGCCACAGTAGAGATATTTTAAATACGTCTGGGCTATTAATCGCTGCAGCTGAAATTCGTTCCAGTCCACCACCAAAATCCACATTTTTCTTCGGTAAATGGCTAAAACCGGTCTCTGTTTTAAGGTATTCCATAAACACACTGTTACCGATTTCCATAAAACGGCCACAATCGCAATTTGGATGGCATTGTTCGCCATACTTTGGATTATGCTCAACAAAATCAAACTCATAAAAGACTTCGCTGGACGGCCCACCTGGTTCACCTGCCGGCATGTTAACGATTTTCTTACCGCGCCACCACCAGTTATTGGCGTCATCATAGAAGAAAATACGGCCACTTTGCATGCCAACTTTGGCAGCATCGGCATCTGAGCCAAGAGCCACTGTTTTAGCGTCAATCCCCTGTTCATTAAACAGTTTCTTCCAGATTGCAGCCGCTTCTTCATCGCGCGGAATGTTATTGGCCTCATCACCAATAAAACAGGTTGCATAAAGCTTAGATGGATCCAGGCCAACCTGACCAACTAAAAACTCAAAAAGCCACGGTAACTCTTCTTGTTTAAAGTAATCTCCTAAGCTCCAATTGCCGAGCATTTCAAAAAAAGTCGTATGACGGTTATCGCCAACTTCCTCGATATCTTGGGCCCGAAGACAGGTCTGTGAATCAACTAATCTTGTACCTTCGGGGTGATCGGTTCCAAGTAGATAAGTAATAAGTGGTTGCATGCCACTACCAGTAAAAAGAGTGGTTGGATCGTCTTGAGGCACAAGTAGAGCTCTTGGAATAACACGATGTGATTTAGCTTTAAAAAAAGCTAAGTATTTATCTCTAATTTGTTGAGCGTTCATTTTAATCTATTGTATCAGATAACGATGCCGCTTCCGACTAGATGATCAGCTTCATAAATAACTGCCGATTGACCCGGTGTCAGGGCTCTAACTTCACTGTTTAGCTTTAGTACTAAGTTTTTGCCTTTAGCACTTATTGAGTCGATTTTAATTAGCGGTGCTCGGTACCTGGTTCTAACGCTATAGTTCTTGCCTGTCTTATCTAACTTACCAAGGAAGTGGAGCTGAGATAAATGCAGCTCATCAGTCCATAAGCGTTTATCTTGTAAGTCAGTTGAGACATAAACTATATTCTTATCCATATCTTTATCGACTACGTAATAGGGTAAACCGCCGCCAACCCTCAAACCTTGTCGCTGACCTATGGTGTAAAAAAGTGCTCCTTCATGCTCACCTATCTGTTTTCCGTGTTGATCAATAATTGGTCCATTTTTTGGTTTTACGTATTGAGATAAAAACTCTTTAATACTGACTTTACCAATAAAACAAATTCCTTGTGAATCTTTTTTAGCAGCCGTAACCAGACCTCGATCTTTAGCCATTTTTCGAATCATTGGTTTGTCATAATCACCAATTGGAAACAGGACTTTATTTAAAGCTTCCTTTGGAATGCGGCACAGAAAATAACTCTGATCCTTATTTTTATCCTTAGCTGCCCAGAGTTGACCATCAACAATTTGAGCGTAGTGTCCAGTAGCAATTAAATCAGCACCGTCTTCTATGGCTGTATTTAAAAACAGTTTAAATTTAACTTCTTGGTTACACATAATATCGGGGTTAGGCGTCCTGCCGAGTTTGTACTCATCAATCATATACTCAACAACTTTGTCGCGGTACTGAGTCTCAAAATCATACATTTTAAACTTAATCCCAAGCTGAGCTGCAACTCGTTTGGCATCTTGGTAATCTTCTTTCCATGGACAATAATGGCCTGGTAGATCCTGGCTCCAATTTTTCATGTAAACTCCGGTTACATCGTAACCTTGTTCGACCATTAAAGCGGCAGTAACTGAACTATCAACACCACCACTCATACCAACAAAAACTTTCTTAGACATAAGTTATGCTATTTTATCAAAATTCTTATATATTTACATTAAAACAGTTTCTGACGGTTAGCGAAGCGAGACTGAATTAACTTCTTTTGGTGTAAGTCACCAAGCCAAAAAGTAACTAGTGGAACAAATATTAGAAGACCAATAATTAGAAACAACAATGTATTACCGAGTCCGACGTCCTTGACTTTAACAGATTGTAAATTGGCGGAGGCTGGGGACTGCGAGGCCGGTCCGTCACCAACTCCAACTAGCTGTAAAAATGCTACCCCACCAGCTGAATCGGTGGCGTTAATTGTAATGTTATAAACTCCGGCAATACTATAGATATGGGTTAAATTTAGGCTTCCTGAGGTGGTTTGGCTAATTAGACTTGGTTGTTTGCCGTCCCCCCAGTTAACACTAATCGCGTAAGGTGCTGTTCCGCCACTAATTTCAATTGGCCAAGTCAGGGTTGAACCTGGGTTGGCTCCGATTTTGGCATAGTTAGAAGTTAAATTAATTAGCGATGAGGCAGTTTCAGCATTATTAACATAAGTTACGGTTACGGTGTTTGACGGTGGCCCAGCTTGATTTAGGCTGTCATAATCCTCAGCCACGATATTATTAGTACCAATAAACAAATCAGCACTAATGCTGTAACTACTACTAGTACAATCTGCAGCACCACTAAAAATATTATTAATAAAGATCTTAATTAGCAGTCCAGATGTACAAATTCCACTAATACTAATTGGCAGCGTAGTAAAGCTCTGTCCATTAGTAGGATTAGAAATAGTTGCCGCAGTAGTTGGTGGGGGCGAAGTAATGGTTCCTGAAATACCAAAGCCGCTCGATTGAGACAAAGTCAGCGCATCGGCAACTGGCACCAGATTAGCAGTTACAAAGGCTACACTAATAACAGCTAATAACAGACGTGCACGATTAAGTTTACTAAACATTACCTTTTTATATTAACCTAAAGCATTTAACTGATGCTAATTTTTAGTTAAGAGATTATTTAATTCTTCGTCCGAATTTACTGGCTCTTCGTCTTCTTACTAGCCAGACTACACTAACAATAATAAGAACGATTACTATTAAGATTAGGATTTCTAACCAGAGTGGGATGTACCAAAATGAAGTCTTAGCTGTAATTAAACTACTAACTGTAGTTCCATAACCAATACTAATTGTGGCAGTGTAATATCCTAGCCATTTTTGATTCTTAAGAGTTGTCGTAAACTTCCTAGTACTTTGAGTCAAAATACTAGCTCTTGGAGTCGTGTTATTAAACTGTACATTATCTACAACGTGACCAAACATATTTTTAATAATGATGTTTCCAAATGGTTCAGAGTGAGTGCTGCCATTATTAGTAAGTCTAGTAACCATCGATAACTGGCCATTTGTGAAGAACGATGAAGCGTTGCCACTGGCATCGGCTGCACTAAATTGAACAAGAGCTAATTTCTGGAATAGATTACCAGGTACAGTTAGTAGGAAGATAGTAGCAACTGTGGCGTTCAAGGCAACTACACCACCACCAGAACTAACTGGAGCAAATCTTATAGCACCATAATAGTCTCCAGAAATCGCGCTAGATGGAACGGCTATTGTAACGTTAACAATCTTCTGGGCGTCAGGTCCTAGATAAAAGTCTGGGACTGGTTTAACTATTGAAATAAAGTTATCTAGTGGCAGAGTCGTATTATTGTTAGTGATAATTCTTGGAACACCGGTTTCATCATTTGATGGCAGGAAATCATTGATTATAGCCTGGGCCGTAACTGGTGCACCGCTTGGATTTTGAACAGTTATCGGCACAATCTCGGTCTGACCTTTAGCGACTGAGAGTATATTTCTAACAGGTGAGACTGTAAAACCATTATCGAAGCTAGCTGCGTGGCTAGTTGCAACATTACCAGCTAAAAATAAGACAGTTACTAGCGAATATAGAGAAATAGAGAGCTTATTTCTAAGTGTACTTTTTGTCATTAATTTCTTCCCTTAAATATAAATTAATTGTAACATACTTAATTTCAGAAATTAGCAACAGCTATATAAGTTAGGGTTGTAGAATATACTCCAGCTGGCTGCGACTTACTGATATTAACCATGACGCTATTTGTAAACCTCGTATAAATACCAATCTGTGAATCTGCGGCAATCACATCTCCACTGTTAAACGTAAATTGATTAGTAAGACCATAATTAGCAGTTGGTTGTCCCGTGCCTCCAGCCGTGTTAGCTCCAACATTAGGCTGGGTGTTAGCAACTAGATTAATCCCAAATTGACTAACTCCGTATTGTGGGGGCGACGGACTAGCTAAAGCCGGGATTGTGTAATTACCTGATGTTAGTGTAGTCCCATAAACACTTACGCTATAGCCGGTCGGTGAATTTGAGGCTACCAGGAATTGATACGAGCCAGAATTACTGTTATAAGTTTGAAAATCCCCAAGATCTAAGCTATCACCATTAATAACACTACAACTTAGGTTTGGAATCGTAACCCCCAAACAAAAGCTAATATACGGCGGAACAATGGTATTGATCGTTAGGCTCGGATTAATTGACATCGCAAAACCACCGTACTCAATATCTGGTCCGGTGGTATCAGCAGTTGCGAAAGTTCTAACTCTTGCATAGTATTGACCGTTAAATGACGGATTGGTAATACCTAAAAATTGGTAATAATTAGTCTGGTTATTTGGATCGGATGCACTACGGTTAAGTACCAAAACGTCATTAGAACTGTTGTCTAACACAAAACCGTTATTGCCAATCTGAGAGTTTAAAACCGCCGAAGTTGTGTCCATGCCAGCCGGTAGGGTACAAGGATCAACTATCAGCGGGCTATTCGAGCAAAATTGAATTTCAATAGTTGCAAGTGGAGTAGTAGTGTTATGTAAAATAAAACTAACCAGATAACTACTAACTGCACTAGCAACTGAGTTAGATATCTCTACTGAGCGACTAGAAACTTCGTCATCAGCAAGAGCAATTTGTGAGTCAATAAGTAGTGGTCCAACAACAAACACTAAAGTAATAACTACGATTTTAAGTCTTCGAATAGTGTTTAGCATTAGCATCATTATACGAATTAATATGTACCACTAGCAACGAAATTAAAAGTTGTAGTATAGTTGCCTGCTAGTGTAGATGACGAAACATTACCTAGAAAACTAATTAAGCCAGTCGAGCCAACACCAGTTTTTTGTAGAGCTAATAAGTCTCCGTAGATTGATCCAGCTTGGGCGATATTGAGCCCAAAAATAGCAGTTCCACCGTAAGTTGCTGAAGTAGCAAGTGTGTTGGGACAAGCTCCGCCACCATTACTGTTATATGTATTATTAGGAAAACTCAAATCAGTGGAGGTGTAGTTAGTGGCTTGGTTGCCTGAGACTGCAGCTATCGCACATAACCCAAATTGATTAGTACCAACACCGCTGACATAAGCTGTGGCTGCAGTTGTACCAGTGCCTGAAGCTGAACTATTCTCAATTAGCAGCGAACCGTTAGCCAGTGGCGATCCAGTAAAGGATACAGCTACATAGCCACTAGCATTGGTAGCCACATCAAAGCGAGTAGAGCTATCTACATAAGCATTGGTAATTGACAAAATTCCTTGGCTATTTCCTAGAGTTACGGTTGAACCAGTTAAAGAACATGGTGCTGCTGTAGAAGTTGCATTTGAATAAATACAAAATTGTAGATATTCCTGGACCTTAGCGTTTACTACCAAGGTATTTGTGATATAAAGCGCTACCCCACCGGCATCAATATTTCCCGAGGAGGCAGTTGAATAAGATGAAGATAAAACACCAGCTGTAGAAGTAGCAGTAAAAAAACTATCTGCGAGTGAATTATTATTAAAAGTATATATTCTTGCATATAACGAACCAGTAGCCGATGGGTTCATCATACCAAATATTGTAAAAGCGATTGGTGGTTGAGATAGAGGAGAACTAATTAGTGCGGTGGCTGGAGTGGTACCAAGAGCGCCTCTTACGACTGTCCAGGTGGTACCTGAGACGTTAGTCACCTGCATAGTCTCACCAGTACTC
>Ga0182030_10000362_pt1 | contig 81986 bp, 80 predicted proteins | sample 812S3MmetaG_FD_121299 | JGI IMG/M metagenome (GOLD analysis project Ga0182030, IMG submission 121299) | Permafrost microbial communities from Stordalen Mire, Sweden - 812S3M metaG (Illumina Assembly) | ecosystem: Environmental > Terrestrial > Soil > Wetlands > Permafrost | place: Sweden... | reverse complement strand
CTACCTCCGAGGGGAAAACAAATCCTCGAAAGTCACGTCGCGCTGCCAGCCCGCTACAGGCCGACCCCACAAAGATGCCCTTCGCTACCCATCGTACTCCGCCGACAAGCACGCAGCAACAGCACGCCTGAACAGTCAACGCGACCCGCGTGCCTGCATCAGCCAGCGGAGGCACTGGTTCGATTCCCGTATCCCGCTTCGCGTGACATCTCCACGATCCGAGCATCCGGCTAGCCTCATCCGATCGTGTCATCGATTTGGGCACCAGTCATCGGAACACGGGTAGCCCTCCTGCGCATACGATCCCGCGCGTGATCCCCGCGAGGAGTAGGCGTGGCGTACCGCATCGTTGACTCCCACGTCCACTTCTGGGACCCGGTTGCGCGCCGCCACGAGTGGCTGGCCGAGGTTCCGCAGCTGAACCGGCGCTTGGGCCCGGAGGACTACGACCCGGGCCGACATGAGCTGCACGGTTTCGTTTTCGTCCAGGCGGACTGCCGCGACGAGGAGGCGCTTGCCGAAGTGAGGTGGGTGGCCGAGCTCGCCGCCTCGTTCCCGCTGATCCGTGGCATCGTCGCCTATGCGCCGCTGCAGCGAGGCCGCGCCGTCGAAAGCCACCTCGACACGCTGGCGGATGAGCCGCTCGTCGTGGGGGTGAGGCGCCTGCTGCAGGACCGGCCGGTCGAGGAGATCACTGACGCCGCGTTCATCGAGGGGGTGCGGCTCCTCGCGGAGCGGGATCTACGCTTCGACATCTGCATCAGGCACGCGCAGCTCCCCGCTGCGACCGAGCTTGTGGAGGCATGTCCCGACACGCTCTTCGTCCTCGACCACCTCGGCAAGCCACCGGTCGCCGAGGGTGCGCTCGACCCATGGCGCGAGCACATGACGCGCCTCGCGTCCAACCCCAACGTCGCCTGCAAGCTCTCCGGCCTCTCGACCGAGGCGGCACCGGGATGGCAGGACGCCGACGTCATGCCCTATCTCGAGCACGCGCTCGAGGTCTTTGGCCCGAATCGCTGTATGGCCGGCAGTGACTGGCCCGTCGCCACCCTCGCCACGACGGTCGAGCGGTGGTTCGACGTTATCGTCGACGTGACCGCGCAGCTGGCGGAGGTTGATCAGGCGGCGGTGCTCGGCGCCACCGCCGAGACGATCTACGACCTGGCTGACGAAGGCTAGGCGGCGCGCTCGCCGTCGCGGCCACGACGCTCGTCGATCACCCAGTGCGCGGCGCCGCGCGCGAGTGCTCGCTGTGCCATGACGGCGGGTTCATCCCGACCCACACCGTCGGCCGTTGCGAGAGAGCCACGCTCGGTCGCCAACGCCACCGCGTTCACCGACCGCGACAACGCCGCGCGCAGCGTCGCCTGGCGTTTGCTCGCCGGATCGCTCCCAGCCGGGACCACGAGCTCGCTGGGCCGCACGACGCGCAACCTCCGTTCGCTGACCGCCGCCGCCAGTTCCGCGTCGTAGGCGGCGATCCGGATCGGGTCGAGCCCCCGGTCCACGCGCAGCGGCAACGACAGCGCGACGCCGAACCACGTGGCGTCCGGGCTTTCGGCGAGCGCAAGCAGGTCGGCCGTCGAAAAGACGCCGCCGAGTACACGCTCGCTGCGCAGCGCGCTCCACCCGGCGCAGCGCTCGCCGTCGTAGTCAGCGCCTTCCATGAGCTCGCGCAGGAGGCGTGCCAGTGTCTCCGAGCGGACGAGTCGCCACCACAGCTCGGTCGGTCGCGGCCGCGCGGAACCCTGTTCCCAAGACACAGCTTCCAGCTGCTTTTCCCAGCGCGAAGGCATCGCGACCACCACGACAGATACAGCGACCGTCGGACGTCTCTCCTGCAAAGCTCGCGAAACTGGGCCCGGAGCCGCCAATCGAGCTCGCGCAGCGACGCCCGTCCTAACCCGGTCTCGACCAAGCTGAAGCTCGCGCTGAGCAGGCGAGGACTCGACCGCGCCGCGCCTGCACCGGGGCTGTCGGTCGCGCGGGTAGTTTGTGGCGCATGTTGAAGGCGCCCACGCGGCTCAGGCGGCGCAGCGCTCCAGGCGCGCCTTCCGCGCCGCCTATCGACACCGCCGAGCTTCCCTTGCCGGGCATCCCACGCTTTCGGCGCTTGCGCGGCGCGCTTGCGCCGCAGGCGCTCGTCGCCTCCTTGCGTGCGTTCCCGCGCCGCCTGCTACGCGCTGTGTGGTGGCTTGTTCTTTACATCCTGCGCCAGGTGCCGGCGGTCGCGGCGGGCGTCGCGGCGTCGATCCCGGTGATCGTGTCGACGGTGCACGGCGTCCAGGCGGGCTGGGAGCCGGACGGCGATGACGGGATCATCCTCACGCGCGCCCTCGATGTCTTCACGAATCACTCGCCGCTGATCGGTCAGTACTCGGAAGCGGGCGACGTCACCGGCAAGATCGTCCACAGCGCCGGCCCGATGCTGTACTGGCTGCTCGCGATTCCGGTCCGCCTCGGCGGCCCGGCGAGCGCTGCGATCGCGATGGGCGCCCTCAACTGCGTGTGCATCGTGATCTGCGTCGTACTTGCGCGCCGGCGTGGCGGGATCCTCCTGATGGTCGCTACCGCGATCGCCATCGCGGCGATGTGCCAATCACTCGCGGGGGAGGTCTTTCACGACGTCTGGAACCCGTCCGCCGCGATGTTCCCGTTTCTCGCGCTGATCTTCCTCAGCTGGTCGGTCGCGGCGGGTGACTACCGGCTGCTCCCGGCCGTCGCCCTGTTCGCAAGCTTTGTCGTCCAGACGCATCTCACCTACCTCGCGCCGACGTGCGTGCTGCTTGCGGTCGGGCTTGCCGGGTTGACCGCACGGCGCTTGCTTGACCGGCGAGCGGCGCGCCGGGCCGGGAAGCCACGGCCCAAGCGGGTGGTATGGCGCTGGCTCGTGCTGGCAACGATTGTGCTGGGCCTCTGCTGGAGCGCTCCGCTCGCCGACGAGATCGAGCATTCGCCGGGGAACCTCTCCCTGATCGTGAAGACGTTCAACGAGCGTGGACAGACGCTCGGTGGATCGGTCGGCCGCAGCGCGGTCGCGCGCGCGGTGGGCTGGAAGCCGTGGTGGCTGTTCACGCCCGCCTCCGAGTGGAGTCGCAAAGCCGCGGTCCGCGTGCCGCCGTCGTCATCCCAGGCGAACTCGGCGATCGCCGTGCTGGCGATACTTGGCCTGATCGCGATCGTCGCCGCCCTGCGCCGGCGCGTCGACATGTCCGCCGCGGCGCTGATGACGCTCGGGATGTGCCTCGGCATCTACGAGAACGCCGCCAACACGCCGGTCACGCCACTGCTGGCGGGGACGCTCGGGTACACGCTGTGGTGGGGCTCGCAGCTGGGTCTGTTCGCCTATCTCGTGATCGGCTGGTCCGCCTGCCTCGCGCTCGCCTGGCTCGCGCGCCTCGTCGGCCCGCGCTTGCTGGCGCTCGCACGTCGCGAATCGCCCGCGATACCCCGACTGGTCGTGATTGCGGCCGGCACGCTGGTCGCCATCGCCGGCATCGCCACGACCGCTGATGTCGGCCGCGCCGTGGCAAACCAGGAGCGGCCCGATTCTCACTCCGCGCTCTACGCGCCGACCACGGCGCTCGGCAGCGCACTTGTCGCCGCGATCCCGCCAGGGCAATCGGTCGACTGGATACAGGGCCCGCTCGATCTCGCGACGCAGCCGATCGAGCCGCCGCTGCGCTTCTGGCTCGTCAAGCACGGCGATCGCCCGCTGGCGAACGGCTCGCTTCAGCGCCTCGGAACGTATTACATGCTCCTCAACCGCCCCTACGCCTATGTGGCCTACATCGCCGGTGGTCATCACAGCCATCCGCCGCCCCATTCGCTGCATCTGCATCTGGTTGCGAGCGTGTACTTCTGGGACTCGTGGGGCTTTGAGACGATGGGCGTCTGGCTCGGCCGGCACCAGCACCATCGCAAGCACGTCCAACACCGAACCCGCGTGAGATAATCGCCGGCGGATGAACTCTGGACGCAAGCGGCGCGTGCGACTCGTCGTCTGCCTGGCGCTCGCGCTGGCGCTCGCCGCCGGACTGATCTACACGAGCTTCAGCGCCGCCGCGCAAGCGCTGTCGCCGACGCAGCTGCTGCGCGAGGCGAAGCCCGGCGTCACCTACCAGCTCACGGGAACCGTCGTGGCGGGCTCGGTTCGTCGCCTGCCTGATGGCCTTCTCGACTTCCGCCTCGCGGACCGTGCCGGCGCCCGACGCTCGATCGCGGTGCGCTACAGCGGCGCCGTCCCCGACCCGTTCCGCGTTGGCCGTGAGCTGATCGTCACCGGGACGGTGCGATCGGCAAGCTTTGTTGCCTCGCCGGGCTCGATGATCACGAAGTGCCCCTCGAAGTACAGTCCCGCTAAGTAGATGGCCCTCGCCGGGCGCGCCGCTCTGGTCATCGCGCTATTGACCTCGCTCTGCGGGGTCGGGATGTCGCTCTACGGTGCGCGCACCGGCCGTCGCGAACTCGTCGAGGTCGGTCGCCGCTGCGTCTACGGACTCGCCGGCGTCCTGACGTTCGCCTTCGTGATCCTCGAGGTTGCGTTCGTCGCGAACGACTTCGCCTACAACACGGTGGCGAACAACTCCAGCCTGACGACGCCGCTCTTCTACCGCGCGGCGGCGATGTGGGGCTCGCAGGAAGGCTCGCTCCTCCTCTGGGTCTGGCTGCTCTCGCTCTGGTCGAGCCTCGCCGTCTTCCTGACTCGCAACCGCCTGAAGGAGATTGTGCCTTACGCGGTCGCGGTGCTCCTGGGATTCGCCACGTTCTTCACGTCGATGCTCGTCTTCCTGGTCACCCCGTTCGCGACGAGCAGCCCGGCTCCCGCGAACGGCGCCGGCCTCGATCCGTTGCTGCGCAACCCGAGCATGATGATCCACCCCCCGATGCTCTACTCGGGGTACACGTTCTTCACGATCCCGTTCGCGTTCGCGGTGGGTGCCCTGATCACGCGCCGCGTCGATGCCGAGTGGATCCAGCTGGCGCGTCGGTTCGCGCTCGCGTCCTGGCTGTTCCTCGGGATTGGAATCGTGCTCGGCGCCCACTGGGCGTACTACGAGATCGGCTGGGGCGGCTACTGGGGCTGGGACGCGGTTGAGAACGCGGCGCTGATGCCGTGGCTCATTTCAACGGCGTTCCTGCACTCGCTCATGATCCAGGAGAAGCGCGGGATGCTGAAGGTCTGGAACGCCTCGCTCGTCCTCGGCGCCTCGACGCTCGCGATCGTCGGCACGTTCCTCGTGCGGTCCGGGGTGCTGAGCTCGATCCATGCCTTCGGCGCCTCGACGCTCGGCGTCCCGTTCGTGATCTTGATCGCGGTCATGGTCGTGGGGTCGATCTACCTCGTCGTGAGCCGCCGCGATGTGCTGCGCAGCGAGCACCAGCTCGACTCGCTGATCTCGCGGGAGGCCGCCTTCATGCTCAACAACATCGTGCTCGTTGCGCTCGCCTTCGTGATCTTCTGGGGCACGTTCTTCCCGCTGATCTCGGGCGCGGTGACCGGCACGGAGAGCGAGGTCGGTGCGCCGTGGTTCGACCGCTACACCGTGCCACTGGCGCTCGCGCTCGTTGCGCTCGCCGGCATCGGTCCGATCATCCCCTGGCGGCGCGCGACGCTCGCGCACCTGCGGCGCAACTTTGCGCTGCCCCTTGCCGCCGCCGCGCTGATCCTCGTGCTCTCGTTCACGACGCTCGGCATCTCGTCCTCGCCCGCGACGGTCACGCTCTTCTGCGCCGTCGCGTTTGTCCTCACGAGCATCGGTCAGGAGTTCTGGCGCGGCTTCATCGCGCGGCGCGCAATGTCCTCGGAGGCGCCGCCGCTCGCGCTGCTTTCGATGATCCGCCGCAACCGGCGCCGCTACGGCGGCTACATCGTCCACGTGGGCATCGCGATCCTCTTGCTCGGCATCGCCGCGTCCTCGACCTTCACCCACACAGCGTTTACGAACCTTGCGCGCGGGCGGTCGACGACCTTGGGCGGCTACCGGATGACGAACGTGCGTCCGACTGCCTCGATCGTCACCGACCCGACAAGCACCGGCGCGCTACTCACCCTCGGCGTCATCCTGCGCGTGACGCGCGACGGCCGCTACGTGATGACGCTCCACCCGACGGCGGAGTTCTACCCGGACGCGAGCGGCGCCGAGGGACCGGTCGGCAGCCTGATCGCGGGCGATCAGGTGAGTGAGCTCAGCCTCAACACGAGCCTTAGACGTGACATAAGTGCTGCGATCGATGCCGCGGAGATCCAGACGGCGCTCCAGGGAGAGATCAACCAGGCGAACGCACTTGTCGTCAAGGACCGCGCTGCCGGACCCGCGAAGCAGACCGAGCTCTCCTACTTCCTCCTGGCTGCCATCGCGCGCGGCTACCTGCATGACCCGCCGACCGCGCCGCTGAAGCTCGCGTCGACTCCGCTCGTCGTGTGGTTGTGGATCGGCGCCCTGATCGTGCTCGCCGGGGGCCTGATCGCGATCTGGCCGCCGCCGGGCGCGATGACCGGGCGCGTGCGTGCGCGCTACCTCGCCCGCGTAGCGCAAGAGCTCGGCCGGGCCTAGACCGTTGGCGGTGGTCCTCGCCCTGCTGGCGGCCGCCGTCCTGCTCGGCGTGCTCGCCTGGTTCGTGGGCGCGCCGCTTCGCCATCCGGCTGCCGTCGAGCCGGGCGGTGGCGACGAGCGCCGCGCCCTCGACGCCGCGCGCGACGCGAAGTACCAGGAGATCCGCGACACCGAGCTCGACTACCGCACCGGCAAGCTCTCCGAGGAGGATTTCCGGGCGATCGACCGCCGCTTACGCGCCGAGGCGGTCGAGATCCTCCACGCGCTGGACGCCCTACGCTAGCCTTTCACGCAGCATGCAGGGGCTCTTCTCGGCGACGCAGGTCCTGATCAGCATCGTCCTCGTGCTGTTGATCCTGATGCACTCGGGCAAGGACTCCGGCCTGTCGGGCGCATTCGGCGTCGGCACGGGCATCGGACCGCTCGGCGGCGGCTCGCTCGTCGAGCGCAACCTCAACCGCTGGACGATCTTCTTCGCGCTGCTCTTCGTCGGCAACACGATCCTGCTCTTGAAGCATCCCTGGGGCGGTACAGGCTAGGGCTCCAGCACCGGCGCGTTATCAACGCGCTCGGCGCTCAGCCGGCGATGACGATCTCGAGCCGGCGCGGTCCGTGGACGCCTTCGACTCGCTTGAGCTCGATGTCGGAGGTCGCCGACGGGCCTGAGATGAAGGTCAGCGGCCGCCCGCTGCGGGCTGCCGGCGCCAGGCGTTCGAACGCCTCGGGCACGCCTTCGACGATCTGCTCCTCACCGATTACGCAGATGTGTAGGTCGGGGAGGAGGGTCAGCGCTCGGCGACCCTGTGCCTCGCCCGCGTCGAGCACGATCGTCCCCGTCAGCGCGATGGCGACGGCGCAGCCGGTCAGCGCGCCATCGAATCCGCTGAGCGCATGCACGTCGAGTGACGGGTGATCCTCGCGCCACTCGACCCCTGGCGCTCGCCAGGCCTCGGGGAGATCGGTCGGGACGACCAGCGAGCTCGCGCCGTGACGCGCGCATGCGGCAGCGATCGCGGGCCCCAACCCGGCCCGCTCGGCTCGCGTGACCGTCGCGCGGTACTCGCCGCAGCGGTCCGCGAACAGTGCAGCGAGCGCCTCCGGATCGCGGCTGCCGGCCCGCGCGTAGCGCGAATGCTCGTCGGCGTCGCGATCGTAGATCCAGCTTGCCGGCTCGTCGTCTGCGACATCGGCGAGAGCCGCGCGCACGCGCCCGAGGATCAGCTCACGGGAGCTCATCGGCGCTGCGCCCACCATTCGCGGAAGGTCTCGGCCGACGGCGCAGGCAGGTCGCGGACGTCCGTCCAACGCCCGAGCGCTCCCGGGAGGCGGCGGCTGATCCAGCCCTCGCGCGTGAGCGGGCGGCTCAGCCAGCGTCCGAAGCGCTGGGCTCGCTCGTAGCGGCCCGGGCGCGCGAACGCGCGCGCAAGCAGTCCCATCGCGAGTCGCTCGCCGCCGCCGCCGTAACCATCGACCTCGCGATTGATCCTGCTGCGCAGGTGGATCAGGATCGAGGGGATGTCGATCTTGACCGGACAGACCTCGTAGCAGGCGCCGCACAGCGAGGAGGCCCAGGGCAGCGAGTTGCCTTGCGTGAAGCCGGTCAGCTGGGGCGTGAGGATCGCACCGATCGGCCCCGGATAGGTGGACTCGTAGGCGTGCCCGCCAGTGCGCTCATAGACGGGACAGACGTTCAGGCAGGCCGAGCAGCGGATGCAGTGCAGCGCGGCGCGCCCGTCGGCGTCGCCAAGGACCTTCGTGCGACCGCCGTCGAGCAGGACGAGATGGAACTCCCGTGGGCCGTCCTCGGGCGTGACGCCGGTCCACAGCGAGGTGTACGGATTCATCCGCTCGGCGGTCGAGGAGCGGGGGAGGAGCTGGAGCATCACTTCGAGGTCGGCGAAGCGGGGCAGCACCTTCTCGATTCCCATCACCGTGATCAGGACCTCCGGCAGGGTCGTGCACATGCGCCCATTGCCCTCGGACTCGAGGATGCAGATCGTGCCGGTCTCGGCGACCGCGAAGTTGGCGCCGCTCACGCCGACCTTCGCGCTCAGGAACTTCTCGCGCAGGAATCGGCGTGCGGCCTCCGCGAGCTCGGCCGGATCGTCGGTGAGCTGCTCGTTGCCGGGCAGCGTGCGGCGAAATAGCTCGCGTATCTCGCCGCGGTTTCGGTGGATCGCCGGGACGAGGATGTGTGATGGGCGGTCCTCGCCGAGCTGCACGATCAGCTCCGCGAGATCAGTCTCTCGCGCTTCGATCCCGCGCGCGGCGAGAGCGCGATTGAGCCCGATCTCGTCGGTCGCGAGCGACTTGACCTTGACTGCCTCACGCGCGCCCGCGCCAACGATCAGATCGCCGACGATCCGGTTCGCGTCCGCGGCCTCGGTGGCCCAGTGGACAACTCCGCCCGCCGCGGTGACCGAGCGCTCGAGCTGCTCGAGGTGGCGATCGAGGTTTCGCATCGTGCGCTCCTTGATACGCCGGCCCGCTTCGCGCAGCTGCTCCCAGTCGGGCACCTCCGCCACGGCCTCTTCGCGCTTGGCGCGGATCGTATGCGTGGCGTTGCGGATGTTCGCCCGCAGCTGCGAATTCGCGACCTCGTGACGCGCCGCTTCGGCGAACTCGTTTCTCACGCGGCCTCCGTGCTTGCCAAGATCTCAGCCAGGTGCACCACCCGCACACCGGCGCGCTCGCGCCGCAGGCCGCCGCCGATATGCATCAGACAGGAGGAGTCGACGGCCGTGCAGACCTCGGCCCCGGTGGCCTGGATCGCGCGCATCTTGTCTGCGAGCATCGCGGTCGAGACGTCCGCATTCTTGACCGCGAACGTGCCGCCGAAGCCACAGCACCCCTGCGCATCGTCGAGCGCGATCAGCGTTAGCGCGCGGACCGCGCGCAGCAGGCGAAGCGGGGCATCGCCAACCCGCAGCAGCCGCAGCGAATGGCACGTCGGGTGGTAGGTCACGCGGTGCGGGTAGTAGGCGCCCACGTCGACGATGCCGAGCTCGTTGACGAGGAACTCCGACAGCTCGAAGGTCCGCGGCACGAGGCGCGCGACCGCGGCTTGCAGCCGCAGATCGCCCGCGCGCGCGACGAGCCCAGGGTATTGATCGCGCACCATCGCCACGCACGACCCCGATGGCGCGACGACCGCGTCGATCTCGGCGTCGTCGAATACCTCGACGAAGCTGCGCGCGATGTTCAGAGCGTGCGCTTCGTAGCCGGAGTTGAGGTGCATCTGCCCGCAGCAGGTCTGTGCTCGCGGGAACGACACCTGATGCCCGAGGCGCTCGAGCAGCTCCACCGTCGCGATCCCGGCGCCCGGAAACAGCGTGTCCGCGACGCAGGTGGTGAACAAGGCGATCCTCATCGCGGGCTGAGCTTATCCGCACGGTCTGTGTGCTCGATCTGTTGGGCAAGCGCGCCTGCGCAGTCGTCTTCGGGCGGCGAGCATCGGCGGTATTGTCCGGCGCGATGGCGCAGGAGACCGTTTCGCGAGAGCTGGTGGGCCTATGCGCGCTCGTCACGGGCGGTGCATCCGGGATCGGTCTTGCCACGGCTCGCGAGCTCGCTTCCCAGGGAGCGACGGTCGCGGTACTTGATCGCGAGGCCTGCCCGGAGCCAGGGTTCATCGCCCTACAGGCCGACGTCACGGATGATCGCGCCGTGCGCGCTGCGGTCGAGGAGGCGCTCACGCGTCTCGGAGGCCTCGACATCCTCGTCAACAACGCGGGGATCGGCGCCGTCGGGACGATCGAGGACCAGACCGACGAGGAGTGGCATCGCGTGCTGGACGTGAACGTCGTCGGGCTCGTCAGGGTGAGCCGAGCTGCGCTGCCGGCGCTGCGCGCTTCGCAGAACGCGGCGATCGTGAACCTGTCCTCGATCGGTGCGCCGCTCGGTCTCTACCGTCGCGCTCTGTACGACGCAAGCAAGGGCGCGGTTCACTCGCTCACGCTCGCGATGGCGGCCGATCACCTGGAGGATGGGATCCGCGTCAACTGCGTCGTGCCGGGAACCGCCGATACGCCATGGGTCGCGCGCCTCCTCGCGCAGGCCGCCGATCCTGAGGCCGAGCGTGCGGCGCTGATCGCGCGCCAGCCGCACGGGAGGCTCGTGCGGCCCGAGGAAGTGGCGAGTGCGATCGCGTTCCTCGCGAGCCCGCGTTCGGGCTCGATCACCGGTACATCGCTCGCGGTGGATGGTGGGATGACCGGGCTACGCCTGCCACCCCGAAAGGCCGGCTGATGGCGCTCGCCGGTCCCCGGCAAGACCGCTCGAATGGGCTCTCCTCGTGCGACTAGCGAACCACAAGGGCCGGCTGATGCTCGCGATCGAAGAGCGTTTCGTCGATGTCGCGCTCGCGAGCGATGGTCGTTTCGGGCCAGATCCGCAGGCGATCTACGATCGCTGGGACGAGTTCCGCGACTGGGCGCGCCAGGCCGAGCTGCCATCTGGCGAAAGCGTGCCGCACAACGAGCTTGGCCCGCCGGTCCCGCGCCCGCGCCAGGTCTTTGCGGTCGCGCTCAACTATCCGGAGCACGCGGCGGAAGGCGGCTTCACAGCGCCCGAGGAGCCGCTCATCTTCACCAAGTTCCCGGCTTGCCTTACCGGTCCGGTCGCCGAGGTCAAGCTGCCGACTCCCTGCGTCGACTTCGAAGTCGAGCTCGTGTGCGTCATCGGACGCCGCGGCGACCAGGTGCGGGAGTCAGACGCCTGGGATCACATTGCCGGCCTAACCGTCGGCCAAGATCTCTCCGCGCGCGATGTCCAGCTGCGGGGACCCGCGCCCCAGTACAGCCTCGGCAAGTCGTTCGCGGGCTTCGGACCGACCGGCCCGTGGGTGGTGACGCTCGACGAACCGGGCGTCACTGCGGAGCTGGAGCTCGAGTCGATCCTCGACGGCGAGCGGATGCAGCACGACACGACCGCCTCGATGATCTTCTCGGTACCGGTGCTGATCGCCTACATCTCGGCGATCTGCCCGGTCCTGCCGGGCGATCTCATCTTCACGGGCACGCCATCCGGCGTCGGCTTCAAGCGCGACCCGCCGCGCTACCTGCGGCCCGGCGACGTCCTGGTGAGTCGTATCGCCGGCATCGGCGAGATAACCCAGCGACTGACCGGGGGGCCGGCCGCGGGCTCTGAATGACGCGCGCCCAGGACCGCGGTCGTCAGCGCTGCACGCGGGCGCCGGCGCCCTTCACGAGCGCCTCCACCTCGGCGAGGCTCGCCATCGATGTGTCACCGGGCGTCGTCATCGCGAGAGCTCCGTGGGCGGCACCGTACTCGACGGCTTGTGCGACATCTTTGCCCTCGAGCAGCGCGTAGATCAACCCGGACGCGAAGCTGTCGCCGCCCCCGATGCGGTCGAGTATCTCGAGGCGCGGACGCTGCGTCGCCTGCGCGAAGCCACCCTCGCGCGACCAGGCGATCGCGCCCCAATCGTTGACCGTCGCGCTGTGGACGGCGCGCAGCGTCGTCGCGATCACCGCGAAGTTCTCGTACGCGTCTGCGGCCCGCGTGATCATTGCGCGGAACGCGTGCGTGTCGAGCTCGCTGAGGTTCTCGTCGACGCCCTCGACCTCGAAGCCGAGGCACGCGGTGAAGTCCTCTTCGTTGCCGATCATCACGTCGACGTGGCGGGCGATCTCGCGGTTTACCTCACGCGCTCGATCCATTCCACCGGTCGCCTTCCATAGGCTCGGCCGGTAGTTCAGGTCGTAGGAGACGATCGTTCCGTGTCGCTTGGCAGCCACCATCGCCTCCTCGACGACGGCCGCCGTCGTCTCTGAGAGGGCCGCGAAGATCCCGCCGGTGTGCAGCCAGCGCGCGCCCAGCGCGCCGAAGATCTCGTCCCAGTCGATCTGCCCCGGGGCGAGCTTCGAGGCGGCCGAGTTACCTCGATCCGACACGCCGATCGCGCCGCGCGCGCCGAAGCCGCGCTCGGTGAAGTTGAGCCCGTTGCGAACCGTGCGTCCGATGCCGTCGTATGGGATCCAACGAACGTGCGAAGCATCGACTCCGCCCTGGAGGATGAAGTCTTCGATCAGCCTGCCGACGTCGTTGTCGGCGAACGCGCTGACCAGTGCCGTTCGCATGCCGAAGCAGCGGCGCAGGCCGCGCGCGACGTTGTACTCGCCGCCACCCTCCCAGACCTTGAAGCTGCGCGCGGTGCGAATCCGCCCCTCGCCGGGGTCGAGCCGCAGCATGACCTCGCCAAGCGCGACGAGGTCGTAGCGGCAGTCCTCGCGCGCGCGAACTGCGAGTGGCGTCATCTCCGCGCCTCCGCCGCGACGCTCACGGCTTCGGCGGTCAGACGCGCGACGGCCGCGAAGTCGCCTTGGAGTGCCGGGGCCACCATCCAGCTCCCACCGACGGCCTTCACCGCCGGCAGGCGAAGGTAGCTCTCGAGATTCTCCGCACTCACCCCGCCGGTCGGCACAAAGCGCACCTCCGGGAAAGGGGCGGCGAGTGCCTTCAGCATCGCTATGCCGCCACTTGCCTCGGCCGGGAAGAGCTTGAGCACCTGGATGCCGTGATCGAGTGCGGCGATCACCTCGGTTGCGGTGGCGACGCCGGGGATCACCGGCATGCCGAGCTCGCGGCATCGCACGAGCACTGCGGGGCTCACGCCAGGCGTGACGACGAAGCGCGCACCGGCGTCGAGCGCCTGGTCGACCTGCTCGGGCCTGATCACGGTCCCCGCACCGACAAGCAGATCGACGTCGCCGGCCAGCGCGCGCAGCAGCTCGAGCGCGTTCTCGCTACGCAGCGTCATCTCGAGCACGGGCAGGCCGCCGTCCTTCAGTGCGCTGGCGAGTGCGAGTGTGTCTTCGCTTGCGAGCGCCGGAACGACGGGGATGACCCGGTGCGCGCAGAGGGCCTCGAGCGTCTCGTTGCTCAACGCGCCATCCAGCCGCCGTCCACCGGGATGATCGCGCCGTTCACGTAATCGGATGCCGGCGCGGCGAGGAACACGGTCACGCCGCCGAGGTCTGACGCCTCCCCCCATCGCCCCGCGGGAATGCGGTCGAGGATTGCGCGGCTGCGGTCGGCGTCGGCGCGCAGCGCCGCCGTGTTGTCGGTCGCGATGTATCCGGGAGCCACTGCGTTGACGTTGACGCCACGCGCGGCCCACTCGTTTGCGAACGCACGCACCAGTCCCGCGACGCCGGACTTCGATGCCGTGTAGCCCGGCACGAGGATGCCACCCTGGAAGCTCAGCATCGACGCCGTGAAGATGATCTTCCCGGCGCCACGCTCAATCATTCCACGGCCCACCTCTCGCGTCAGCAGAAACGGGGCCGTGAGGTTGACGGCGAGCACGCGATCCCAGTCCTCTGTCGGATGCTCGGCGGCGGGGGCGCGAGCAATCGTTCCAGCGTTGTTGACGAGAATGTCGATGTGCGGCACTTCGCGGGCAACGGACGCGATCAGGGTCTCGACGCCGCTGCGCTCGCTCAGATCGGCGAGCATGCCGGTGAACGAGCGGCCCGTCGCCTCGATGCGATCCTCCGCCTCGCTCCCGTCGCCGGCACCGAATCCACGGTAATCGACGCCGACAATGTCGGCTCCGGCGCCGGCGAGCGCCTCGGCCATCGCCAGGCCGATGCCCTGCCGGCAGCCCGTTACGAGCGCGACCTTCCCGCTGAGATCGAACATCGCGACGCGTGAATCAGTCATCTCCATCTCCTGAGTGGCAGTCGATAAGCACCTTCATCGCCCGGCCCGACTCGAGCTCGGCGAACGCCGCGGCAACCTCGTCGAGCGGCTCGACGCGCGTGATCAGGGCATCGGCGGGAATCGCGCCTTCGGCGAGCAGCCGCAGCGCCTCCTCGAAGTCCTGGCGCTCGTACACCCGCGCCCCGATGATCGTGAGCTCGCGCCAGAACACCCGGTGCAGGTTGACTGGCGGCGGGGTCGAGTGGATCGCGACGACGACCATCCGCCCCCGCACGGCTAGCGACTGGAGCGCGGTCTCGATGCCGGCGACGGCGCCCGACACCTCGAAGGAGACGTCGGCACCGGCTTCGCCGGTCCACTCGGCGACGAAGCCATCAAGGTCCTCGGCCGCGGGGTCGACCGTGCGCAAGCCGAGCTCGCTCGCGAGGGCACGGCGAGGCTCGCTGAGCTCAACGACGATGACATCGGCCGCACGTGCGCGCGCCGCGCACGCGACGAGCAACCCGATCGGTCCGCCGCCGACGACGAGCGCCCGTTCACCTTCCTTGAGGCCGGAGCGGCGCACGTCGTGGACGGCCACAGCAGTCGGCTCGGCGAGCGCCGCGTGCTCGAGTGAGAGGTTTTCGGGAACCGGTATGACGAGGCGCTCAGGCACGGTCCAGCTGCCCTGCATCGAGCCCGGCGAGTCGATTCCGAGGAAGTTCAGGTTGTGGCAGATGTGAGTGTTGCCGCGCAGGCAGGCCGGGCAATGGCCGCAGTTGCCTAGCGGCATCACGGTGACGTGATCGCCAACGGACCAAGCTTCAACTCCTTCGCCGAGCGCGGAGATCGCGCCGGACATCTCGTGTCCCAGTACGGCCGGCATCGTCACGCGCTTGTCCATCGCGCCGTGAAAGATGTGCAGGTCGGTGCCGCAGATGCCCGTGTAGGCGACGTCGATCGCCACCTCGCCCGCGGCCGGAGCGCGTGGCTCCCGTTCGACGACGGTCAGCGTCCGGTCACCGGCATAGCAGGCAGCGCGCATGGTGGATTCCTCCTCGATTCATCAGACCTATGACGTTGAGCCTATTCCTCCGTGTCAGCGCGCGCGTTCAACTCACGGCGGCGCGAAGTCGCGCTGGCGTGACCTCGACCCCACGATAAAAGATCGGGTCAAAGGGGCGGTCTGTCGCGGCGTTGGACCACAGCCTGGGGTTGCCAGTTGACAAACATCGGATGAATGCTGTAGAAGTGCTCCGCGAGAGAGGGATCGCGCTCAGTGGTCGGCCGTGTGGATGCGGCAGGCTGCTTCGGCGTCGTTCGCGATTGAGCGAGTCGAGATTCCCTTGATAAACGCCGGTGGACAACGTCCAGCCGGTAGGCATCTGGAGAGGAGAGGTTTATCTTGAAACGATGGGTCGGTTCAATTGTCGGCATCGTCGGGATCGCTGCAGTCCTGATGGTGACCATCACGGGCGGCGCGGTCGCAGCGGCCAAGTCGTCGGGGAAGATCAAGGTCTGCGTTTCGCTGGCCGGCTACAGCACCGGCTTCTGGGCCGCGTATGTCCAGTACGAGGCCACGTATGCCAAGCAGGATGGCATTACGCTGGACGGCCCGATATCCGCGAACGGGGACGCTGCGACACAGGCCTCGCAGCTCCAGACGTGCATCAACCAGAAGGTTAACGCGCTGCTGATCAACCCAGTGGACAGCGCGGCGATCTCGACAACTGACGCGCTCGCTGCGAAGCACCACATTCCCGTGGTGATGATGGACGTCGGTCCCTCGTCGGCGCCGCATATCTATGCGGTGGTCAGGGCCAACAACCTGACGATCGGCGCCGATGGCGCGGATTACATCTGCAAGCACGCGGGTGGCGGTAAGTATTCATCGACGGTGACTGGTACGGCAGCCGTTCTGCAGGGCGACCTGGCCTCGATCAACGGCCTCGATCGTTCGAACGGATTCGTCAATGAGATGGGCAAGGTGTGTCCGGAGATCCACGTCGTCACCTACCCGACGCTGTGGGCCTCGGCGACCGCCGTGCAGGACGCCACGACGGCGCTGAGCACGTTCTCGAACCTCGTCGGTATCTACAACTCGTTCAGCGGTCCCGACAACGGGATCATTTCGGCGCTTCAATCGGCCGGCAAGCTGCACACGGTCGCGTTCGTCGAGACCGACGGCGTGCCCGCTGAGCTCGCGCTGATCCGGGCAGGGACGCTGGATGCCACCGTCTCGCAGCCGGTTGACCTGTACGCAAAGGAAGGCCTCGCGTACGCGAAGTTGGCGGCGCAACACAAGGCGGAGCCCAAGATCGGTTCGAAGGGTCTGGGTGGCGGCACGATCGTCAGCCTGAACGGCAGCCCGGAGGACGCGCTGCCCTCGACCTTCGTGACGTCGGCAAACGCCAACAACGCCAGCCTGTGGGGCAACACCTACAAGGGCCCGTAGCCAGAACAAAGGGCGATAGGCAGAACAGGAATCACGACGTGAACGCGCCCCAAGCGCGTCAGGACTGGCGGGCGGCGGAAGGCCGCCCGCCAGTTGCTGAAGCGATAGGAATCTCGAAGTCGTTCGGTCCGACCGCCGCGCTGGTGGACGTGCCGATCGCGATCCACGAAGGCGAGTGTCATGCGCTCGTCGGCCGCAACGGCGCCGGCAAGTCAACGCTCGTGGCGGTACTGACCGGCTTGCTGAAACCGGATGCCGGGCACGTCTTGCTGGCAGGCGAGAAGGCGCCCGCGATGACTGACCGGACCGGCTGGCAGCGGCGGGCTGCCTGCGTCTACCAGCACTCGAAGATCGTTCCCACCGTCACCGTCGCCGAGAACCTCCACCTCGGGCGCTTCGAGCGACCATGGGTCTCCTGGCGCGCGATGCGCCGCGAGTCGCGGCGGATGCTGCACGAGTGGGGATTCGATCTTGATGTGGATCTGCTCGCGTCCGAGCTCTCGGTCGAGCAGCGCCAGGTCGTCGAAATTGCTCGTGCGCTGTCGATCGGCGCTCGCTTTCTCATCCTCGACGAGCCGACGGCGGCGCTCGAGGCGCGTGGGGTCGAGCGCCTGTTCGGCCGTGTCAAGCGACTCAAGGAGTCGGGCGTGGGCGTGATGTACATCTCGCACCACATCGAGGAGATTTACAAGATCTGTGACCGCGTCACGGTCCTCCGTGACGGCAAGCACGTCATCACCGGCGAGGTTGCTGAGCTTGACCAGGAGACGGTGGTCCGCGCGATGGTGGGTTCCGCCGTTGTGCCGGTCACCTCGTCGGCGCCCGCGTCGAGCGCGCGTGAGGAAGCTCGGCTCAGGATCGAGCACCTGTCGGTCTCCTCCACGCACGGCGACGTCGAGGACGTCAGCCTCGAGGTTGCTGCCGGCGAGTGCGTCGGCCTCGTGGGCCTGCGTGGCTCGGGCAGCTCGACTGTCGGTGACGTCGTGGCCGGTCTCGTCAAGCCGGGAACCGGCAAAGTTACAGTCGACGGCGAGCGGCTGCGCTCCGGCGACGTCTCGAATTCGGTCAAGCACGGCGTCGGCTACGTTCCCGAGGACCGGCACGCACGCGGGTTGGTCGGGCTGCTGGGCGTGAACGAGAACTTGACGCTCTCGATCTTGCCGCGGCTCTCGCGCTTTGGCTTCCTTTCGACCAAGCTTCGAAACCGGGCGGCGCGCGAGTTGATCGCGCGGCTGCAGGTGATAACTAGCGGCGGCGACCAGCCGGTCGCTGAGCTCAGTGGCGGCAACCAGCAGAAGGTCGTCGTTGGGCGAGCGCTCGCCAGCAAGCCGTCGCTGCTCATACTCATCAGTCCCACGATGGGCGTCGACGTCGCGTCGAAGGCGGCGCTCCTACGCACCGTGGAAGACGCGCGCGGCGCAGGCGCCGCGGTCCTGCTCGTATCGGACGACCTCGAGGAGCTGCGCGTCGCAACGAGACTCGCGATCATGGTGCGCGGCCGCATCGTGCGTGAGTTCTCCGAACGCCCGTGGGACGAGGCACAAGCCATCGCTACAGCGGAAGGACTCGCAGCATGACCGAGACAGATGTGCAGATGACGACCGCGACGACCCCGGCAGCGGCCGAGCCGCCACCGAGCTGGAGCGCGGATGAGGTGCGTCGCCCAGCGTACGCGATCCTGCTCGGTTCGATGCGCGAGGTCGCTCTGCTGCCCGCGCTGGTCGTGATCATCATCGCCGGAGTCATCGTCAGCCCGGCGTTCCTCACGTCGGCCAACCTCACGACGGTCATCGAGTTCTCGGCCCCACTGGGGCTCCTCGTCGTCGGCGAGAGCCTGACCTTGATCTTCAAGCAGATGGATCTGTCCCTGCAGGGGATCTATCTCTTGGCGCCGATGGTCGCCGCCTACCTGACCGTGCATCCGAGCAGTCGGCTCGGGCTCGTCGGCGCTGGCACCGATCTGCCGGGGGGCGTCGGCATCCTCGTGCTGATCGCGATCGGCGCAATCTGCGCGCTCATCCTCAGCACGCTCGTCGTGAAGCTGCGAATGAACGCGTTCATCCTCGGACTCGCGCTGCTCATTCTCTGGGCGGGCCTCGCGCAGGGCATCGTCAACGACGCGACCGTGTTCAGCCTGCCGCCAGCGCTCACCTACATCGGCAACCACGACTGGCTAGGCTTCCCCGTCGCCGCCTGGATCGAGATCGCCGTGTTCACCGGCACCGGAGCTTTCCTGCGCTATCACAGGACCGGGCGGGCGCTATATGCCATTGGTGGCAACATCGAGGCCGCACGTGCAGCCGGCATCAAGGTCGACCGGATCATGATCGGCTTCTGGATCTATGCCGGCATCCTCGGCGCGATCGCCGGCCTGATGACAGCGGGTCAGGTTGACGCTGTGACCGCCAACCAGGGCCAGTCCCCGGGCATCATCTTCACGGTCTTCGCAGCGGCCGTGATCGGCGGCATCTCGCTCAACGGCGGTCAGGGTCGGATGCTTGGCGCCTTCACCGGCGTGATCCTGCTGTCTTTGATCACGAACGTGCTCACGCTGGGCAACGTGTCGTCGTTCTGGATCTACGGCAGCGACGGCGCGATCATCGTCACGGTGCTGCTCGCCACGCGCCTGATCGCAGCCCTCCAGCATCGGAAAGTCACCTGACGGCGCCAGCGCGCTCGACGGTTTCAGCCCAGCGCCACCCGATGCGGATCACCTCACTCGACGTGCGGGACGTGCGTTTCCCGACGTCGCTCTCACTCGACGGCTCCGATGCGATGCATCGGAGCCCTGACTACTCGTGCGCCTACGTGACGCTCGGCACGGACTCCGCCGAGGGCCTCACTGGCTGCGGTCTCACCTTCACCAACGGCCGCGGCACGGAGATCGTCGTCGCGGCGGTACGGGCATTCGAGCACCTCGTCGTCGGTCGCGAGCTCGCCGAGATCACGACCGAGATGCGCAGATTCTGGCGGAGCCTGACCTCCGAGGACCAGCTGCGCTGGCTGGGACCGGAGAAGGGGATCATCCACCTCGCGACGGGGGTAATCGTCAACGCCGTCTGGGATCTGTGGGCCAAGAGCGAAGGCAAGCCCGTCTGGCGGCTGCTGACCGACCTCGAGCCGGCGCAGATCGTCGACGCGATCGATTTCCGCTACATCGAGGACGCGCTAGCTCCTGAGGAGGCGCTCGAGCTGCTCGCGGCAAAGCGTGCTGGACGGGGGGAGCGGATTGCCGAGCTCGAGCGGCTCGGCGGGTACCCCGCCTACACGACCTCCGCCGGCTGGCTCGGCTACAGCGAGGACAAGATCGTCGCGCTGGCCCACGAGGCACTTGCATCGGGCTTCACCCACGTGAAGATGAAAGTTGGCGCTGACCTCGAATCGGACGCCCGCCGCGCCGCCCTGATCCGCACCACCGTGGGCCCGGACGCGACGCTGATGATGGATGCGAACCAGTACTGGGGCGTGGACGGCGCGATCGCTGCGATGCGTGTGCTCGCAGAGTTCGATCCGTGGTGGATCGAGGAGCCGACGAGCCCGGACGACGTCCTCGGCCACGCACGGATCCGCCGCGAGATCAGTCCGATCCGCGTTGCCACGGGCGAGCACGTCCAGAACCGGGTGATCTTCAAGCAGCTGCTGCAGGCGCAGGCGATCGACTTCTGCCAGATCGATGCGTGTCGCCTGGGCGGCGTCAACGAGGTCCTGGCCGTGATCCTTATGGCGGCAAAGTTCGGGATCCCCGTCTGCCCGCATGCCGGCGGCGTCGGCCTTTGTGAATATGTCCAGCACCTGGCGATCTTCGACTACGTCGCGGTCAGCGGTACGTTGGAGAACCGGATCGTCGAGTGGGTGGATCACTTGCACGAGCACTTCCTGCATCCGGCCGTCGTGCTCGGTGGCCGCTATGTCATGCCGACAGCCCCCGGCTACAGCATCGAGATGCCACCCGACTCGCTCAGTCGCTTCGAGTTTCCGGACGGCGCGGTTTGGCGGGCCGCGGCGCGCGACGGGCAGCCGGCGGGAGCCACGTGAGCAGGGCCTCGGGCTGCATCCATGCGCAGCGGGCGCCGCGCATCGCGCGGTCGGCGCGCCGCCGCTGCGTAGCCAGGGAAACCGCGGCCGCGCGCAGGTGGGGCGTTCGAGATAGAGTCGCGCAGTGCTCGAGTCGAGCCTGAAACGAGAACTGGAGAAGCCATGGCGATACCGGTGACCGATCAGGCGATCGCCAAGATCAAGGAACTGATCGTCGACGGCGAGTTCACCGCCGGCACCAAGCTGCCGCGGGAGCAGGATCTCGCGGCGAGGCTCGGCATCTCGCGCAACTCGCTGCGCGAGGCGGTCCGCGCCCTGACGCTGATCGGCGTCCTCGACACGCGTGTCGGCGATGGCACCTACGTCACGAGCCTCGATGCGGACATGCTGCTCACAGGGCTCGGATTCATTGGGGACCTACTCGAAGGGGAGACGCTGCTCGAGGTTCACCAGGTTCGTCGCGTCCTCGAGCCGGCCGCGACAGCGCTCGCCGCGACGCGCATGACTGACGCGGACTTCGCGGCGCTCGAGGGGTGCCTGCAGCTGATGGACCTCGCCGAGACGACACAGCAGTTCATCGACGCGGACAACGAGTTTCACCGCATCATCACCTCGGCAGCCGGTAATACGACGCTCGCATCGCTCATCCAGAGCCTGTCGGGCGGCATGATTCGTGCGCGCATGTGGCGCACGATCACTGACCACGATGCCGTGGAGCTGACGAAGCAGCGCCACCGCGATATCTACGCGGCGCTGCGGGCCGGGAATCCGGAGCAGGCGAGCGCCGCCGATCTTGTGCACCTCGCGGACGGCGAGCTCTGGCTCGAGCGCTGGCTCGACCGCGAGCGCGCGCTGTGGCCGGAGTCGGAGGCCGCGCCCACACGTACTCTGCCCGCGCGCAAGCAGCGCAGGCGCCGTACGACGGTGGCGCGCGGGTGAGCACCGCCGCGGCAGCCGAAATCCCTGCGCGGCGCCTGCCGCGCGGCCAGCTCGAGATCAGCGAACTCTCGCTCGGCTGTGCGCAGCTTGGGAACCTCTACCGCGAGGTCTCCGACGAGCAAGCGCGCGACACGGTGGGCGCTGCATGGGCGCTCGGCATCCGCTACTACGACACCTCGCCGCACTACGGCATCGGCCTGTCGGAGCGACGCCTTGGTCCGCTGCTCGGTGTCCACCCGCGCAGTGACTACGTCCTGTCGACAAAGGTCGGCCGGCTGCTCGCCCCGGCGGAGCGCGTCGAAGGCCTTGACGATCAGGGCTTTGCTGTCCCGGCGACGCACAAGCGCGTCTGGGACTTCAGCCGCGACGGCATCCGCCGATCGCTCACGGAGAGCCTCGAGCGGCTCGGCCTCGACCGCGTCGACGTCGCCTTCCTACACGACCCCGAAAACCACATGGCAGAGGTGTTCGCGACGGCGTATCCGGCGCTTGAGGAGCTTCGCGGCGAAGGCATGCTGCGAGCAATCGGAGCCGGGATGAACTTCTCCGCACCGCTCGCGGATCTCGTGCGCGATACCGACGTCGACCTACTGATGCTCGCGGGCCGTTACACGCTGCTCGAGCAGGACGCGCTTGACGATTTGCTGCCGCTATGTGTGCAGCGTGGTGTCGGGATAGTCGCCGCCGGCGTCTTCAATAGCGGTCTGCTGGCGCGCCCGCAGGTGGCGGAGGATGCCAAGTACAACTACGACGACGCGCCGGCGGGGCTGATCGAGCGCGCACGCGCGATCGCTGCCTTGTGCGAGCGCCACCAAACCACGTTGCCGGCCGCCGCGGTCCGCTTCCCGCTCGGCCATCCAGCCGTGGTCAGCGTCTGTGTCGGCGCGCGCTCGGCGGCCCAGATCGAGCGCAATGCGGCGCTCTACCACGACCGCGTGCCGCCGGCGCTTTGGGACGATCTGAAGGCGCGGGAGCTCCTGCGCGCCGACGCGCCGACGCCCGCCTGAGCCCCTACGAGCGCGTCGCGATCGGCGCGACAAATCGTCCACGTTCGACGGTGGCAACCGGGCCGCCCGATGCGGCGTTGCTTGCGCATCGCCGCGAAAACCTATGATGTTTCCCCATGGCGCAAATCTCGATGGTCGCGCAGGCGGTTCTTAGCGAGCGCCGGCAGCGCTCGCAGCGCCCCGTTCGGCTGGCGTCGATCGTCGTCGAGGAGCTCGCGCACGAGATCATCAGCGGTCGACTTCCCGAGGGCTCGCCGCTGCCAACCGAGGACGCGCTTTGCAAGCGGTTCGGCTTCAGCCGGACCGTGATGCGTGAAGGCCTCAAGCTGCTCGAAGAGCGCGGCCTGATCCGCGTCGAGCAGGGCCGCGGGACGACCGTGCAACCGCGGGAGTCCTGGAACCTGCTCGACCCCGATGTCCTGCGCATCGCGCTCGAGTACGACGTGGACGTCGAGCTCCTCGACAGCATCGTCACCGTGCGCAAGCTGCTCGAGACTGCGATGACGCGCACAGCAGCTGAACGACTGAGCGTCGAGCAGCTGGCGGCGCTCCAAGACAACCTCGACACGATGGCCGCGCTGGTCGACGACTACCCCCATTTCCAGCGGCTCGACCAGGCCTTCCACCGCACGCTGCTCGGAGCGTCGGGGAACGAGATCGGACGCATGATCATCCGGGCGATCCACCAATACACGGCAGCGGATCCGCGACTCAACAGCAGCGTGTCCTCAACTGCGCTGACGCGCACGGTGGAGGAGCACCGCGGCATCCTCGCGGCGCTCCGCGAACACGACGGCGAGCTCGCCGCGGATCGCATCGCGGCGCACATCGATGCCTCGTGGTCAGAGCGTCGCCGCGCGCGCCTCGGCATCGATTGACGCCGCTCCCAGGCGTGCTCGCCGCCGTGACGGTTCCGGCTTGACACGCTTTTCGAATTCGTATTATCATCATACGAGTGAGGATTGGGGCCGTAGAGGTCGACCTGCTACCGCAGCCGGCTGTAGACCCGCCGTTCGCTTGGCGGCGGGGTTTGCGTGGCTCGCGTCCCGCACGCACAAACGCCGTGCTCCGGATCACGACCGAGGACGGGGCCGTCGGCGAGGCGTTCCACGAGTGGAGCGGCCCGATGCTCAAGGACATTGTCGATCGCATCCTGCGCGAGGAGCTCGTTGGCGAGCACGCCGATCGCCGCGAGTGGATCTGGCATCGCCTGTGGGAGCTCGATCGCACCGAGGAGTTTCCGATTTGGCTGTTCGGGGTCGTTGATGTCGCGCTGTGGGATCTCGAGGGACGGGTCCTTGGCGTACCGGTGCATCGTCTGCTTGGGACCTATCGCGACGCGATCCCCGCCTACGCCTCGACGATCACCTTCACGAGCGTCGAGGAGTTCCTTGATGTCGCTGACCAGTGCCTCGAGCTCGGCTATCCCGCGATCAAGCTGCACGCTTGGGGGGACGCGCGCGCTGATGCGCAACTGTGCCAGCGTCTGCGTGACCATGTAGGTCCGGACATCGAGCTGATGTACGACGGGTCCGCGGGCTTTGACTTGCCGGACGCCATGTATCTCGGGCGCGCACTCGCCGAGGCCAAGTACCTCTGGTACGAGGAACCGATCCGCGAATTCAGCGTCACCTCCTACAAGTGGCTCGCGGAGCGTTGCGACGTGCCACTGTGCGTAGCTGAGACCTCCGATGGTAGTCACATGAACACCGCAGACTTCATTGCCGCCGGCTGCGCGACCTACGTGCGCACGAGCGCGAATCACCGCGGCGGGATCACCGGCGCGATGCGCACCGCGCACCTTGCGGACGCGTTCCGCCTGCGCGCCGAGCCCCACGGGCCGACCGAGCCGGCCGTGCACCTGTGCATGGCGATACCGAACTGCACCTACTACGAGTCCCTCGTCACGTCCAACCCGGTCGTGCGAGAGCCACGCGTGGGTGCGGATGGGCTTGTGCGCGCGCCAACGGAGCCGGGCATTGCATTGCCGGATTTCGTAGCGGAGGCGCGCGAGCACGCTGGCATCAACTGAGAGACCTTGCACCTGAGATGGGGTCAAACGAAGGAAGGAGAGCGACGAACACCATGAAGTCACCTATTAACGCCAGGCTGTGGCGAGGCCGCTCGCTCACGGCCCGCGTCGCGGTTTCCGCGATCGTGGCCGCGAGCGTTGTGGGCGCGTCGGTCCTCGGCGTATCTGCCGCATCGGCGAAGGGCAAGAGCGCGCCCCTGATCGTCTGGATCGACACGGCTCGCGTCCCCTACGAGAAGGCCTATATGGCGGCCAATCCTCACGCCAACATCAAGTGGGTTCTCTACAACGGCAACGAGAACGGCACCGGCGTGCTGCAATCGAAGTTCGCGCTGTGGAACCGCACTGGCTGGCCGTCGAACGCGCCGGACGTCATGTTCGACTCGCAGAACTACGACGCGGTCCAGCTCGGTTCGGCGCCGTACAACGACCTGCTCAACCTCAAGAGTTACGTACCGGCGAAGGTGCTCAAGAATTTCGCCGGCACCTCGATGAAGGCTGGTTGCACGACACCGACCGGCCAGGTCGTCTGCCTGCGCAATGACAGCGCGGCGGAGGTGCTCTGGGTCAACCAGACGCTGTGGAACGCCACGCTCGGGTCGGGCACGGCGATTCCGACCACCTGGTCGCAGTACCTCGCGGACGGGGCGACGCTCACGAAGGATTTCCCGGGCAAGGGCTACCTCATCGGGAGTGTCGGCGACGGGTTCAGCATTGACGACTACTTCCTGTGGGCGAATGAGTGCCCGCTGGATCAGGTCATCGGGAAGGGCAAGATCGAGATCAACCCGGACTCGAGCAACTGCACGACGATCATGAACGACATTGATCAGTCGGGCGATCTCGGTAAGTCGCTCAGCGACACGAGCATCTTCTCGCTCAATGAAGATGACGTCGTCATGGCTCCTGGGGCGCTTTGGGAAGGCCTCGACGCGTTCGCGACTGGTGCGAAGAGCACACCGCCCAGCACCGATATGGTGGCGTACCCGCCGCTGCTGGCGACCAACGGCGCCAAGGTGACCGGCGACCTGGGTGGCGGTCTGTGGCTCGTTTCGAAGCACAGCCCGAATCCGAAGGCTGCCGCCGCGTTGGCGCAGTACATGGCGACAAGCCCGAATATCCAAACCCCCAAGGTCGACGCGGGTCTTCCGCAGTACGTGCCGGATGAGGCCAGCTACGTCTCCTCGCTTAGCACGGTCTTTGGTAATCCGACCGAGACCGAGGCCACGTGGAAGGCGGCCGCAGCAGAGGTGTGGGACGGCTGGAGCCCGGTCCCGTGGAGCACGGACAATGTCTGGGCATCGACGGATCTGGCAGCCATCACGGCGAGCTCGCCGGCGACGGCTGCATCGCAGCTCCTGCCCTACGCCGAGGCGTTGGCGAACCAGGCTCGCCTGGCCGGTTACACGGTCAAGAGCCCGAATTCGACCGTCGCCACCGGCTCGTAATATCCACTAGCTAGTAGCTGTAACCAGGCAGTAAGCAGCACAATGACGATGATTCCCTTGGTCACGGTTGTCCCCGGCGAGCGCGTAAGCGCCCGCCGGGGGCGCCTGGCCGGGGGGATCGAGTAGCGCGATGCCGGGGACCACGGCTGTCCCCCCGGTGCGCTACCCGCCTGTCGAGGGGCTCCGGGTCGAGGGACGTCGTCGCGACCGCCCACCGGCCGGCAGCTCGCCTGTGGCGGGCTACTTGTTTGTCGCCTTCTACGTGGCGCTGCTCCTCTGCATTGGCGTCGCGCCGGCGGTCTACGCGATCGCGCTGGCGCTCAGCACGCCGGGGGGCGTCGGCTTCGGGCACTTCGTCCAGACGTTCAACTTCTTTGAGTTCGCGCCGGCGTTCGAGCACGTTTTCGAGTTCGAGGGGATCTGGCTGGCAAGTCAAACATTCTTCGTCGTGCTGCTGGCGCTGCTCGTGCACACCCTGAAGCGCCGGGTCAGCAGCGCGTTTCGTTTCATCTTCTATCTCCCGGGGGCGATGGCGGGCTCGGCGAGCGCGATCGTCTGGCTTTTCATGTTCACCCCGAACACGAGTCCGTGGGCGTTCATATTGCACGGGCTTGGCTACCAGGTCCTGCCGAACACCGTCTCGCCGGGCAACCTGCCGATGATCTTCGCGATCATGGCCTTCTTCACGGGCGCCGGGGGATGGATCGTCATCATGTACGGCGCGCTGAACAACATTCCCGACGAGCTGATCGAGGCGGCCCAGATCGACGGTTCGAGCCCGCTTCAGACCGCGCTCCGAATCAAGCTCCCGCTGATCCGCAAGTGGGTCGTGTACATGCTCGTGCTCTCCTTTGCGGCCGGGTCACAGCTGTTCGTCGAGCCCCAGATTCTGGCCGTGGCGACCAACGGCGAGGTGCCTCCCCAGTGGTCGCCGAATCAGCTCGCCTACTACCTGGCCTTCCAGCAAGACAACTTCAACAACGCCGCTGCGGTCTCGGTTGATCTGCTCGTGATCGGCCTGCTCGTGGCGGTGCTGCTCGTCTGGCGCGGAAAGCTGTTCTCGGTCGACTAATGCTCGCGCGACGCTACGTATACGTCTTCATCGGACTGGTCATCCTGCTGGTGTTCGTGGCCTTCTTCGGTGTGCCGCTCCTCTGGCTGCTGCTCGCTCCGACAAAGACGGATTCCCAGCTCGCTCATGAGTCTCCGTTTGCGTTCGGCAGCTTGACCACGTTTGCCAACACTTTCCACAAGGTCATCAACTACCAGGGCCAGCTGATGCTCACCTGGCTCAAGAACTCCGCGATCTACTCGTTCGGCGGTACGGCGCTGGCCCTGCTGGCAGCCATTCCGGCGGGCTACGGTCTCGCGCTGACGCAGTTCATCGGCCGCCGCGCCCTTCTCGCCATCACGCTCGTCGTGATGATCCTGCCGTCCACCGCGCTCGTGTTGCCGCTGTTTCTCGAGGCCAGCGAAGTCCACCTGGTCGGCTCGGTCTGGTCGGTGATCCTGCCGTTCGCGTTCTTCCCCTTCGGCGTCTATCTCGCCTACATCTACTTCTCGTCCACCATTCCAAAGGATCTGCTCGCGGCGGCGCGGATCGACGGAGCGGGCGAATGGGGCGTGTTCCGATACGTGGCGTTGCCGCTCGCGCGGCCGATCGTGGGGCTCGTGGCGTTCTTTGCGTTCGTCGCGGACTGGACCAACTACTACCTGCCGTTCGTGATGACCTACACCAACACGGAGTATCCGGTCTCGATCGGGCTGCAAATCCTGATCGGCTCAGCTCCCATCTTTAGCCCCGGGACGCCGGGATCTGCCGCTTCAGAGATCTTCCGGCCCGACCTCGCGATGGCCACGCTCATCGCAATCCTGCCGATCGTGATCATTTTCCTGTTCGCCCAGCGCACGCTGGTCAAGGGTATGCTCGCGGGCGCAACGAAGGGTTAGCCGCCGACGATGTTGCAATTTGGGAGACCAGCAGTGAACCGGCTCGGCTCGGTCGCGCTCGTCGAGGAGAGATCGAAAGGACCCGCATGGCGACTGTGACCTACAAGGACGCGTCTCGGATCTACCCGAGGGCCAACAGCAAGGCTGTTAACCAGTTGACGCTCGAGATTCGCGACGGCGAGTTCATCGTCTTGGTCGGCCCCTCGGGGTGTGGCAAGACGACGAGCTTGCGGATGCTCGCCGGCCTCGAGCCCGTTGACGAGGGCGACATCTTCATCGACGATCGCAGCGTCGTGCGCCTGGCTCCGCGCGAGCGCGACATCGCCATGGTGTTTCAGAACTACGCGTTGTATCCGCACATGAATGTGGCCCAAAATCTTGGATTCGCGTTAAAGATCGCGAAGCTGAAGAAGTCCGAGATCAAGACGCGCGTGGCGGAGGCGGCGAAGATCCTTGATCTCGAGGAGTATCTGGATCGCAAGCCGGGTCAGCTGTCAGGTGGGCAGCGCCAGCGCGTGGCGATGGGTCGCGCGATCGTGCGCCAGCCACGCGTGTTCTTGATGGATGAGCCACTTTCGAATCTCGACGCGAAGCTGCGGGTGGCGACGCGCTCGGAGATCGCCGCGTTGCAGCGGCGGCTTGGTGTCACGACCGTGTACGTAACGCACGATCAGGTCGAGGCGATGACGATGGGCGATCGCGTCGCGGTGATGAAGGACGGCGTGCTCCAGCAGGTCGACGTCCCGAGCGTGCTCTATGACTCACCGGTCAACGCGTTTGTCGCCGGCTTCATCGGCTCGCCCGCGATGAACCTGATCGAGGGCACGATCGGACCGGACGGGATAACGATCGGATCGACGGTCGTGCCGGTCCCGCGCGGGCTCCAGCAAGCGGCCGGAACCGGCAAGGTCACCGTCGGTCTGCGCCCCGAGTCGGTCGAGCTCACTGGCACAACCGCCGGTATACCGGCGGTTGTCAACCTCGTCGAGGAGCTCGGCGCGGAGGCCTACGTCTATGCGCGCCTAGCACACACCGTCGATGACACGAGGTTTGCCGCGACGCCCGACTTCATCGTCCGCGTGAATCCCAAGAGCGCACCGAAGAGCGGCAGCGCGATCGAGCTGCACGTCAAGCCGGACTCGATGCTTCTCTTCGACGCTGAGTCCGGAGCGAGAATCACTGGCGCATGACGCCGGCCGCCACGGCGCGACGCTGACGGCGATTGAAGGAACGGCGCCAGCCCGGTCAGCCGTCGGCAGGCCGGAACGCTGCGCGTGTCAGGAAGTCGCGCAGCAGGATGCGCCACACGTACCAGCTGTCCCCGCCGCTGATGAAATCGGCGGTGAACTTGACGCCTACATGCCGCAGGTCCGAGACCTCTTGCCTGGCCAGGTAGTGGAGCGGATCCTGCTTGCCCCCGCCGACCATGACTCCTACGTGCTTGATCGCTCTGGCCTGCGAGGGATTGACGACGGTGTCGGGGATCGGACTGATCACACCCATGTAGCCGAACATGTTCGTGTTGTTGACCAGCAGGGCGCCCGCGGCGCCGCCACCGCACGACGCCCCGAGGAGCGCGCGCTGCGAGGGCTCACGCGACACGTCGTAGTGGGACTGAACGTAGGGGAAGATCTGGCCTGACAGGTTCTCGGCAAACGCGCCCGCGTCGTCGCCTTGGCAGTCGAAGTCGAAAGCGGTCGTCACCACCACGAGCGGTTTGATCTCGTGCCTGTCGATCAGGTTGTCGAGGATGTTGGCGGCGTCGTCTCGGGTACTCCAGTCGACTTCGTTGCCGTTAATGGCCAGATACAGCGTGGGATACGGAGTCCCGCGGTGCGGGTCATAGCGCGGCGGCGTGTAGATCGCGAGCCTGTTGTAGCCGAGGGGCTCGGGCGATGCCAGGTCCGGCGGGTAGCTGACGTCGGCCAGCGCGCCGCGAGGAGAGGTCGGCGCCTGCCACGAGTAGTTGACCGTGTGGAAGGCCGGATCAGACGGGACATACACCTGACTCGTCGACTCGACCGTGCCGACCGTCACCCCATCGCGCTCGTTCCACGGCGGATTGCTTGGATCGGAGCGTTCGGGACAGTTTGTCGCAAACGAGTTCGTTGCCACCGCGCTCGGGCAATTGAGGAGGAATCCGTAGTTGAACTCGCCCGAAGGCAGCGGGATCGTGTAGGACCACACCCCGCTCGCGCGATCCTCTTTCATGTTGACGACCGGCCAGCCATCGCCGTCCTGGCCGGTGTTGTTGGGCCAACCGATCTGGATGTCGCCTGGCTTCCACTGACGCGGAAGCAGTCCCTGACTGCTCGCGGGTGAGGTGTGAGCGGGGCTCGAGAAGTACCACTCGCCTTCGAGCTGCACGCTTGTCGCGCTCGGATCGCGGTAGCGGAACGTGACCGTGTAGCCGGTCGGTGGCCTGCGTGTGCGCACCACCGCGGGGGAGAAGACGCCGCCGCCCGTGCCGGCAACCCTTGCGCCGTGTCCGGAGCTCACCGCAGCGGTGACCACGACAGCGATCGCGGCGGACACCCCTGCTAACACGACGCAGGCCGCGAGGACCGTCGCCACCAAGCGGCGACGCGTCCGCCGTCGGCCCGGATGCGGCTCGCCCGTGACCGAGAGCGACGCCCTCACGGTGACGCGGATCGGCCCGAGCGAGATGCTGATCTTCGGCATCGCGGTCTAGACGAAGATGCCTTGCAGCCGGCCCGAGGCGATCCAGCGCTGTGCGATCACGAGGACGACGATCACCGGCGCGACGCTCACGAGGATCAGCAGCGCCTCCACGGACGCCGGTGCATTTGTCTGCATCTGAAGGCTCTGGAGGGTGACGCTGGCCGGCTGGGGTATGGCAAAAGGCGCAGGGGCGCCGGCCATCAGCTGTTGCGCGACGCCGAGCGTCACCGGGTAGCGGGTGGTCTGGCAGGCGATCGTCGTGCCGGCCGACCCGGCGCAACCGAACGCGAGGTACATACCCCACGGCAGGAAGTAGTTCGTCCAGCTCGCGATGAAGTCGAGCACGACGACGAGACCGAGGATGGGTGTCGAGAGGGGTAGCGCGACGTGGCGGAACGCCTGCCATTCGTTGCAGCCGTCGCTGCGCGCGGCTGCGAGCAACCCGAAGACGCGCGGGGTGTTGAAGTACAGGTAGGCGATGTAGACGCCGAACGGGAAAAAGCCGTAAGGAAGGATCACGGCGAGGGGGCTGCTCAGCATCCCCAGCGAGTGGGCCTCGAGCACCAGCGGCAGCACAAGCGCGGTGCTTGGGATCAGCATCGCGATCATCGTCGCGAACAGCAGCAGTCTCCGCCCGAAGAAGTCGAACGTCGCGAGCCCGTAGCCCGCCGGTACGCCGAGCCCCACGGCGATCAGCACGCCCGAGCCCGAGTAGAGCGCCGAGTTCGCAAGCCAGGTGCCGATCTGGCCGACCAAGCCGGAGAACAGCACCTGCCAGTTCTGCACGAGCTGATGGAGCGATCCGAACGCCAACGGAGCACCGACCTGCGAGTCGGGCCCCGTCTGTCCCGCCCGCGTCGTCTCGAGCAGCAGCCAGACGATCGGCACCGCGAAGAAAACTGCGACGACGGCTAGCACAGCCCACAGGACGAGTCGCCGCAGACCCGACGCCAGCGTCCAGGGCTGAGGCGTGACCGAGACGTCGAACCTGAGGGAGATGTTCAACGGTCGCATCTAGTCCGCCTTGAAGAGACGGGTGCGAAAAACGAGGATCCCGGCGCAGACGAGGGCGACGACGAGCAGGTCGATCGAGATCGCGGCCGCGTAGTTGAAGTTGTTGTACTGGAACGCGAGGTAGGTCGCGAGGGTGTTCGGAGACCACACCGGGCTGACGAGGCCCAGGTTGGCCACGCTGACGAGCTGTGGCTCGGCAAACAGCTGCGTCCCACCCGCCAACGCCACGATCAGCATGTAGACGACCCACTTCTTGATCATCGGTAGCTTGATTCGCAGCGCCGTTTGCAGCGGGCCCGCACCGTCGAGGGCCGCCGCCTCCAGCACGTCCTCGGGAACGTTCGTGAGCGCCCCGTGGATCACGAGGATCCAGCTCCCGGCGCCGGTCCAGAACGCGATCAGCGCGTAGATGACCGGCAGGTTGCCGGAGATCAGCGTGTCGCCGAGCGTCTTGTAGCCGAGCGCGTGGAGCACGAAATCCCACGGGCTCAGCCCCGGCTGCAAAAGGAAAAGCCAGAGCAACACGCTCGCCGAGCCGGCGAACGCCGCGGGCACGTAGAAGATGAAACGGAAGGCCGCGCCGACCCGCCGCGCGAGCGTGTGCATCAGCAGCGACAGGCCGATCACCATCACGATCAGCGCCGTCAGCCAGATCAGCATGAACTTGCCCACATTCTCGAATGCCGGGATGAGGAAGCCCTGGTTGTAGGAGCCGGTGAAGTTCGACACGCCGCTGAACGCGCCGTCGAACGTCGTCAGGGCGAGGTTGAGCGCATACCCCGCCGGCCAGAGGCCGACGACTCCCAGCAGCAACGCGTAGCCCGCAACGAACAGATATCCGGCTCGAGAGCGCCGGCGCGGGCTTTGCGGCCTGACCCGCCTCAGCCGGGGTCTGCGCCGCTTCCACCGGCGCGCAGATACAAGCCGGTACCCGAGGAGCTCCGCGGCCTCACGAACCGCTTCGAGCGAACCTGGACGTTCGCGACTCATTCAAGCGTCGCTTCCGTGCGACGTCCCAACGAGCCGGCGTCAAGCATCCGTGCTAGTGGGCGCTCTGGATCAGGCGTGCCAGCTGGGCGCGTGTGTAGCCGTTGCGCTGCGCGAGCGCTACGAGCTCCGCGACCTGTGTGAGTACAGCGCTGCGCTCAGGCGTGCCGGTGACGCGGCTGCCGCGGCCCTGGACGAGCTCGAGCAGACCCTCGTCACGTAACTGGCGCAGCGCGCGCAACACGGTGTTGGTGTTAACTCCCATGACCGCAGCGAGGTGGCGCGCGGGGGGGAGGCGTTCGCCCGGTCTGGCCTCGCCCTCGGCGATCGCCCGCCGGATCTGCGCCGCAACCTGCTCGTGCAGCAGGGAGGGATCGTCACGAGTGACCTTGACAAGAGCCATTACGCCAGTCATATTAGCGCAATAATGCGAGGCAAAGTCAGCCTTGCGCCGCGCGCGATTCTCGCAGGCGCTGCGGCCGGTGGCATCGGACTCGTTGCGGGCGTCATCAACGACGCGCGCGCGCGTCAGCGCCGCCACCGCGAAAGTGGCGCCATCCTCCTCCTGTTGATCGTGCTCCTGGTCGGGCTGAATGTCGGCGGCGCCGGCGCAAACCACCGCCTGTCCGCTTCACGGCCGCCGCTCGCCCACGCCGCCCAGGCCGCCCTCCCGCCAGTACAGATTCGCTACCTGATGCCGTGCTCTGGTGCCAGCACCTGGTGGGCGCCCTGCCCCTGAACGCGCGACGCCGCTAAGCACGGATCGCGTGTCCGGGTTGCGGCTCTAGCGGAACACGCCCTGCACCTGACCCGAGCCGATCCAGCGCTGGGCCAGGACGAACACGACGATCACAGGAGCACTGGTCACGAGAAGCAGCAGCGCGATCTCGCTGGGCGGCGAGGTCGTGTGCAGTTGCAGAACCTTCAGGTAACTGCCGAAGCTCTCTCCATTGAACAGCTGAAGGGCTACGCCGAGAGCCACCGGATAGCGTCCAGTGGTGTTGAGCGACCAGTACATCACCCACGGCAGGAAGAAGTTCGTCCAACTTGCGACGAAGTCAAGGAACACGACTAACGCTGAGATCGGAAGCGAGAGGGGAAGGGCGATGCGTCGAAAGGCCTGCCATTCGTCGCAACCATCGAGTCGTGCGGTCTGGAGCAGGACGTTGAAGCGGTTGGTGTTGAAGTAGAGGTAGGAGAGGTAGACGCCGAACGGGAACAGGCCGTATGGCAGGATCACGGCGAGCGGGCTCTTGAGGAGATGCACCGAGTTCGCTTCGAGGAACAGGGGCAGCACGAGCGCGTTGGTCGGGATCAGCATCACGAGCATCGTGACGGTCAATATTGCCCGCCGGCCAGGGAAGGTGTGGGTCGCAAGTCCGTAGCCAGCCGGAACGCAGAGCGCGACAGCGATTGCCGCCCCGGCTGTCGAGTAGAACGTCGAGTTGCCCAGCCAGAGGAGCGTGTCGCCGCCGATCCAATGACCGGAGAAGATCGCATCCCAGTTCGATGCCAGCTGGTGTAGTGAGCCGAACGCCCATGGCTGAACGGAAAATGTGGGCGGCGGGCCGAAAAATGTCGGTGGGCGCAGAGGCAGCGTCGACGGGTCGGTGGATTGGAGCAACATCCAGATGATTGGAACGGCAAAGAACGCCGCGACGAGCACGAGCACGACGAACGCGACGACCTGCCCCGCCGAGCGGCGCCGCGCGACCAAACCGGCTCGCGCTCGCATCAGTGACCGACCTTGAACAGGCCCGTGCGCATCAGGATCACGGCGGCGCAGATCAAGGCGACGACGAGCAAGTCGATCGAGATCGCGGCCGCGTAGTTGAAGTTGTCGAGGTGAAAGGAAAGGAAGACAGCCAGCTGGTTCGGCGACCACGTCTGATTTGAGGCCGCCGCCGTGGCCTCGCTGACGAGCTGTGGCTCGACGAACAGCTGTGTGCCGGCGGCGAATGCGCCGATCAGCATGTAGGCGATCCATCGTTGGATCAACGGCAGCTTGACGTGGACCGCCGTCCGCCACCAGCCGGCGCCGTCGAGCTTCGCCGCCTCGAGCAGATCCTCGGGGATCGTCGCGAGCGCACCGTGCATGACGACGATCCAGCTTCCGGCACCCGTCCAGAACGCGATCAGGGCGAAGATCACCGGGAGGTTGCCGGGTGCGAGCGAGTCGCCGAGCGTCTTGTACCCCAGCCAGCGCAAGATGAAGTTCCATGGACTGTCGCCCGGCTGCAGCACAAACAGCCAGAGCATCACGCTCGCAGAACCGGCGAGCGCGGCTGGGAGGTAGAAGACGAAGCGAAACGCGGCGCTGACGCGCCGGTTCAACGAGTGCAGCACCAGCGAAAGACCAACGACGAGAACGACTAGCGCGGTGAGCCAGATCGCGAGGAACTTGCCGATGTTCTCGAACGCCGGCACGAACTGGTAGTCGTGGTACGAGTTGATGAAGTTCGTTAGCCCGGCGAAATGGGCGGTGAAGGACGTCAGCGCCAGGTTGGCCGCGTAGCCGACGGGATAGATCCCGACGACGACGAGCAGCGCGACGTATGGAGCAACGAAGAGGTAACCGGACTTGCGTGGTCGCAGTTGTGGCTTGCGCCGGATCGCCATTTCTTACCGGCGGTGACCGCTGCGCCATAAAATGCCCGAGGAGACCGTTTCGCCGTCTCCTCGTTCGCCGAGCACAAAAGGGGCACCAAGGAAAACCGCTGCACCAGTGTGTTCGTGGGGTTGGACTTTCGCCGGTAGCCCCGATCCTATCGACTGTGGGGCCCGAGTCACCCGCCCGCCGGGAGGCCCTCTCTCACGAGAGCGTGGGGGGAAAGCGCCGTTTCGCGCGGATCCGCTATGGCTGGTCGACCGAGCGCGGCCGGTCGCCGGACACGGCACAACCGAAGGTCGACGGACCGCTGCGCGAGCACGCAACGACGCCGACCGTCAAGGACCTCAGCCCTTCGCAACTCCCAGCAGGTCGACGATGAAGATCAGCGTCGAGTTTGCCGGGATCTTCCCCTGCGCGACGTTCTTGTAGGCGAGCGACGGCGGGATGATCAGCTCGCGCCGGCCGCCGACGCGCATGCCGACGAGGCCCCGGTCCCAGCCTGGGATCACGCTGCCAACGCCGATCTGGAACTGGAAGGGGGAGCCTGTCGCGGCGCTTTTCCAGGAGGCGTCGAAGATGCTGCCGTTCTTGTAGAGCGCCCCGACGTAGTCGACCGTCAGCTCATCGCCCGAGGCGGCGACCGCGCCGGTGCCGACGATGATGTCCTTCTTGAGGAGTGTCGTTGGGGCGGCCGCCTTCGGGACCGTTATCTTCGGCTCGGTCGACAGCGGACCGCTCTTCGGCACGGAGGCGGCCTTGGGCGTCGTCGCGCCGGTGCTACCCGTCGTGGCGGGAATCGTGGCCGGCTTCGTCGCCGGCGGCTTCAGCGTCTGCGCGGCCGAGGGCGCCGGGATGATGTGCGCGGTGTCGGCGTTGGTCGCCGAGCCGGCGCTCTTCTTCGCCTGGGTGGTCGTCGAGCCGCAGGCAGCAAGCGCGAGCGCGGCTGCCAGCGTCGTGAACGGAAGCAGTCGCGAACGCATCAACGCGCGAAGGCTACCGAAAGAGGCCCGCCTCCTGCGTCGCGTGATCCGTATTACCATCGCGCGCGGGTTGACCAGAGAGGGGCACGTTCGCGCAAGCTGGACCGCGGTGGGGTGCTACGCGCTCGTCGCGGCCGCCTCGCAGCTGCTCTGGCTGACCTACGCGCCGCTGACCACTGCCTCCGCGCACTACTACCACGTATCCGAGACGGCGATCGGCTGGCTCGCGGAGATCTTCCCGCTGCTGTACGTGGTTCTCGCGATCCCGGCTGGCCGGCTGCTCGATCGTTGGTTTCACAACACGCTGGCGTTCGGCGCGTTGCTCACCGCGGTCGGCGGGCTCGTACGCCTCGCGGGATCTGACTATCGCTGGGCGCTGTTCGGGCAGGTGCTCGTAGCCGTCGCCCAGCCGCTCGTGCTGAACGCCGTCACGAAGATCGCAGTCGAGTATCTGCCCGCAGAGCGCAAGCCGCAGGGGATCGCGATCGGCTCAGCGGGCATCTTCGCCGGCATGCTGCTGGCGCTCGTCCTTGGCGCTGCGCTCGGCGGCCACGAGATCCGCCTACTGCTGGTCGTGGAGGCCGCATTCTCGCTTGCAGCCGGCGCTGCTCTCTCGCTGATGCTGATCCGCCACGGCGCCGGCGCTGCGCGCACGGAGCGCGTTGGCGTCGGCGCCGACGCCCTACGCGAGGTCTGGTCGTTTCCTGGCGTGCGGTTGCTGAGCGCCCTGCTGTTCCTCGGCTTCGGCGCGTTCGTCGCGCTCACGACCTGGCTGCAGGCGCTGCTACACCACTACCGCATCTCCGCCGACACGGCCGGCGCGCTCCTTGCCGCGATGGTTCTCGCCGGCGCCGTGGGCTCGGCTGTCCTCCCGCCGATCGTCGTGCGCCGCGGTGCCGCGCGGAGTCTCGTGGGCGCCTCGATCGCGGCCGTCATCGTCGGCTGCACCGTGCTCGCGCTCGTGCGGGTGATCGCCGTCGATGCGCTGATGCTCGTACCGATGGGCATGCTGCTGCTGGTCGACCTGCCGGTTCTGCTCGAGCTCAGCGAGCGCAGCGCCGGCGCGGCGGCGGGAACGGTTGCTTCGCTGCTCTGGCTCGCGGGCCAGCTCGGCGGTCTCGTCATCGCACTGCTCGTGCAGGCGCTCGTCCACCACCCGACGGCCGCGTTTCTGCTGCTCGCTGGGGTCGGCGTGCTGGCGCTCCCTTTGCTCGCCCGCCTTGGCGGTTTGCTCGAGGCCTCGCGCGAAGACACGGAGGCTCTCGGGCCGGCCTACAGCGCTCCCTGAGGCCGGCTACGTCCTAGCTATCGCGGGGTGACGGTTCGAGGATCGACATCCGGTTGCCCTCGGTGTCGATGAACCACGCGTAGCGACCGACGCCGGGGATCTCCTGGATCTCCTCCTCGACGACCCCGCCGGCCGCGACCACACGGCCAATCGCATCCTCGACGTCTTCGACAGCGATCACGACGCGAGGCGTCTGTGCGTGGCCGGAGTCGTCGCGCGTGTAGATCCCGCCGTTGATCTCACCAGGACGCGTCGGGCGCCCGGCCTCGCTCGCGGTGGTCGTGGCCAGCGCGTAGTTGCCGACCTCGGGCCCGAGCAGCTCGACCTCCCAGCCAAATGCCGCCTCGTAGAAGGCCCCGGCGCGCTCGCGATCCTCCGCCGGCAACTCGAAGTGAACGACTGGGTCCATCGTCTGGCGAACTATGCCAGCTCGGCGAGCGCGTGGCCACGCGCGCGAGTCCGGGCGCTGTCGATCCGCCGGAGCCGCTTCTAGACTCTCCCGCGAACCTTGCGAGAGAAGGCGGAAGCGATGCACGGACCAGCGGAGCGAGGCGACCCCCACCCCGCACAAGCGCCCGACGCGCCGAGCCAGGAGCGGGCGGTCGACACGAACGTGGCGGCCCGCGCGCGAGATCAGGCGGCGCGCGTGCGGGAATCGCTCGTGCGCTGCCCCGGGGTCGACGACCAGCGCGCCGCGTAGCGGCGCAACCGGCCGGGCAGGGGCGCGCGACGTTATAGAATGCTCGGCCGAGGACTAGTCGTGCACGACGTTCCGGTCGACACCAAGCTACCCGACACTCCCGGTCAGATCGCGCGGAGCGAGGGTCTGCGCGCGTCTCCGCCGATGTTTCGCTCACGCTGGCTGGACAACCTCTCGCGCGTGCATCCGATCGTGCCGCCGCTCATCTACATGCCCGCGATTGCGATCCTCGCGGTCGCCGGTGCGACACAGCTGTCGGCGGGTAGGTTCCTGGTCGCGCTCGTCTGCGGCTACGTGTTCTGGACCTTCTGCGAGTACTGGATCCACCGCGTGGTGTTCCACTGGGAGCCTGAGGACGGGATCGGCGCGCGGCTGCACTGGATGATGCATGGTGTCCATCACGATCATCCGAACGACCCGCTGCGGCTGGTCATGCCGCCGGCGGTGTCGGTCCCGCTCGCCGCGCTTTTCCTGGCGATCTTCGTGCTCGTCGTCGGGACGCCGCTCGCCTGGCCGGTCGGCGCCGGCTTCCTCGGCGGCTACCTCTTCTACGACATGCTGCATTACGCGCTGCATCATCATCGACACCCGTCGAATGCGATCGAGCGGCGGCTGCGCGAGCTGCACATGCGCCACCACTTCGAGGACGACGAACACGGCTACGGCATCAGTGCGCCGTGGTGGGATCTCGTCTTCGGCACGCTCTCGCGACGCAGCCGCAGCTAGCGGGTCCGCTCGGTCGCCGCGTAGGTGACCTGCCCGGTCGGGTACGAGCACGCGTAAGTCGCCTGTGATCCGACAACGTCCTGCACCGTTTGCAGCGCGACGTCGTTGCACTGCCCGCTCGCGCGGCTCGCCGCCCATGTCGTGTCCGCCGGGAAGTTCAGGGCGAGCGCGGGCACCCACGTAGGGACGATCAGTGCGATCGTCTCGGTGGGCTTGACGCGAAGCGGCCGGCGCAGCCTGATCGTCGCTGTCTTGCCGAACCAGGGCTGCAGATGGACGACCGGGCTCTTCGCGACGAGCTCGTAAGTGGAGTCGCCAAGGTTTCGCAACACCCCGATCGCTGCTTGCGCCGTGCCTTGCTCATGCTTGTCGAAGTAGTGGATCTGCGCCCTGTCGGGTAGTGCGAGCGTCACCGACCACGCCGTGAGCCGGCCCGGCTCGGTGATGACGAACGGGCTCGTGCCAGCACCGTCCGCCGACTGGATCGCGGTCGTGCGCGAAACGGCGGCGCACGGGTTGGCGGGGCAGGATGGAGCCGTCACGGTGCCAGTGTTGGTCAGCTGGATCGTCGCCGCGGCCGCGCTCGGCGCCCCTGCGAGCAGGAAGGAGAAGATTGCGATGGTGCGCAGCACGATCCAGCAGCCCCAGACGGATCAGCTACGTGGCGTGAGCTGCCAGCTGGCAAGCCGCATTGCGCGCGCCACAATAACGCGTCAGCTCCAGGCAGCGGTCAATCGCATCAGCTCGGCTGCGCTGAGCTCGAGTGTGGCGCCCGGGAGGATCTCGGCGAGCTGGTCGCTCGTTCGTGCGCTCGCGATTGGCGCGAGAACTCCCGGCTGTTCGCGCAGCCAGGCGATCGCGACCGCGGCCGGCCGCACCCCGTGCGTGTCGGCGATCTCGTCGAGGGTGGCGAGCAGGCCCCGCGCTCGCACGTCATCGAGGTAGCGCGCAGCCCGGTTGGCGCGCGCGCTGCTGACGTCTGTTCCCGGGCGGTACTTCCCGGTCAGGAAGCCGCTTGCGAGGGCGTAGTAGGGCATGCAGGCGAGCATTTCGCGCTCGCAGAGCGCGAGCACGGCCGCCTCGGCGCGAGCGACCAGGCTGTAGTGGGGTTGGACGGCGACCGGGCGCCTGAATCCCTCGCGATCGCAGATCGCGAGCGCCTGCTCGAGGCTCGCGACGCTGAAGTTCGACAACCCATAGGCGCGCGCCTTACCTATCCGCACGAGCGCGTCGAACGCGGCGAGCGAGTCTTCGAGCGGGGTGTTCGGGTCCTCGGCGTGGGCGTAATAGAGATCGATGTGGTCCGTCTGCAGCCGTTTCAGCGAACCCTCGAACGCGGCGGCGATGTTGTCCGGGTGCAGACCGCGGTGCGGCGCCCACTTCGCCACCTTGGTCGCGATCACGACCGTGTCGCGGACACTGCGCGAGCTCGTCCAGCGCCCGATGATCGTCTCCGACTCGCCCCCGCGGTTGCCGGCCTTCCAGGCGGAGTAGGCGTCAGCGGTGTCGATGAAGTTGCCCCCTGCGCCGAGATAGGCATCGAGCACGGCGAACGACTCATTCTCGTCGGCGGTCCAACCGAACGGATTCCCGCCGAGGCAGAGCCGTGAGACCTCGATATCGCTACGCCCGAGCCTGGCATCGGCGGCGAGCGTGGGGTTCGTGCGAAAGTGCATACCTGACTTATTGCCCCGCTCGGCGAGCATAGCAACGCCAAATTGACGAGACTGGCGGGCGATGCAGCCCGTCGAAAGCCGGCAGCGTTGAGACTTGCGAACCACCGCGGACGCCTCGTGGCCGCGCGCGACGGCGGCTTCGTCGATGTCGCGCTGGCGAGCGACGGTCGGTTCGACTCCGACCCGCAAGCGATCTACGATCGTTGGGAGGAGTTCCGCGACTGGGCCCACCAGGTCGGGTTGGGCGACGGGGCACCGGTCGCACCGGAGGATCTCGGGCCACCTGTGCCACGACCGCGCCAGGTCTTCGCCGCTGCGCTCAACTATCGCTCGCCGGGATCGGTGGGCGCCCCGCCCGAGGTCCCGGTTGTCTTCACGAAGTACCCGTCATGCCTCGTCGGGCCGGTCGCGGACGTGGCCCTACCCAGCGCGCTCGTCGACTACGAGGTCGAGCTGGTCGTCGTGATCGGCCGCCCCGCGGCGGCGGTAGCCGAGCGCGAGGCGTGGGATCACGTGGCCGGCGTGACAGTCGGTCAGGATCTGATCGACCGCGAGCTCGTGTCGCACGACCCGACCGGGCAGCTCTGCCTGCCGAAGTCCTTCCCGGGCTTCGGGCCGACCGGCCCCTGGGTGCTGACGGCCGATGAGCCCGCTGCGCGCGGCGAGCTCGAGCTGGAGGCGATCCTCAGCGGCGAGCGCATGCAGCACGACACGACCGCCGCGATGATCTTCCCGGTCGCGGAGCTGATCGCCCGCATCTCAGCCGTCTGTCCCCTGTTTGCGGGCGACCTGCTGTTCAGCGGCACGCCGTCCGGCATCGGGATCACGCGGGATCCGCCGCGCTACCTGCGCGACGGCGACGTGCTCGTGAGCCGCATCGGCGGCATCGGCGAAATCACGCAGCGCTTCCACGCCGGCCCCTAGCCCGTCCAACGCCGGCCGGCTGCGGAGACGCGACTTGCGCGGCGGCGCGCGCATCCGTAGGCTGTTCGGTGGGCGGGCGTGTGTTCTCATAGCGAACATGGCTGAGATCGTCCCTCTGAGGGAGGCAGTCGCCGAGCTGGTGCGCGACGGCGATGCGGTCGCGCTCGAAGGCTTCACCCACCTGATTCCGTTTGCCGCGGGGCATGAGCTGATCCGCCAGGGGCGCTCCGAGCTCGAGCTGATCCGGATGACCCCCGACATCCTCTACGACCAGCTGATCGGGGTCGGCGCGTGCCGCAGGCTCGTCTTCTCCTACGGCGGTAACCCGGGCGTCGGGTCGCTGCACCGGTTTCGCGATGCGATCGAGAACGGCTGGCCGCGCGCGATCGAGATCGAGGAGCACAGCCACGCCGGGATGGCAAACCGCTATGCCGCCGGCGCCGCGCACCTGCCGTGCGGGCTGCTGCGCGGATACCGCGGGACGGATCTCGTAGCGCACACGCGTGTCGCCTTCATCCAGTGCCCGTTCACCGGCGAGGAGCTCGCGGTCGTCCCCGCGCTGGCGCCGGACGTTACGGTGATCCACGCGCAGGAGGCCGACCGCGACGGGAACGTGCAGCTCTGGGGGATCCCCGGCGTACAGAAGGAGGCCGTGCTGGCCGCCGATCGCGTGCTCGTGACGGTCGAACGGATCGTCGATCGCATCGAGCCCCGACCCGGCGGCGTGCTGATCCCGGGCTGGGTGATCGACGCGGTCGCGCTTGCGCCGGGTGGCTCGCAGCCCTCTTACAGCCTCGACATCACCGAACGCGACAACGACTTCTACATGCGGTGGGACGCGATCAGCCGTGACCGGGACGCGTTCACGAGCTGGATCGACACGCACGTCCGCGGCAAGACGGCGGTCGCGTGAGCACGGCGGCCCTCAGCGCAGCCGAGGCGCAGACGGTCACCGCGGCGCGACGGCTCGCCCGTGCACGCAGCGTCTTCATCGGCGTCGGCAGGCCGAGCACCGCGGCGATCCTGGCACGTGCGCTATACAACCCGCGGCTCGTCCTCGTCTACGAGTCGGGCACGATCGGCGCGAAGCCGTTTCACATCCCGCTCTCGATCGGCGACGGCGAGCTCGCGCACACGTCCGACCTCATCGTCTCGGTCCCCGAGATGTTCAACTACTGGATCACCCCGGGGCGCATCGACGTCGGGTGCCTCGGCGCCGCACAGGTCGATCGCTTCGCCAACCTCAACTCAACGGTGATCGGCGATTACGCACGCCCGAAGACGCGGCTGCCGGGCGCCGGTGGTGCGCCCGAGATCGCGGCCGGCTGCGGCGAGGTCGTGGTGATCGTGGCGCACGATCGTCGCACGCTCGTGCAACGGCTCGACTTCGTCACGACCGTCGGGCACGGTGACGGCGCGGGAGCGCGCGAGCGGCTCGGCTTTCGCGGCGCCGGGCCGACGGCGGTGATCACGGAGCTCGGCGTGCTCGAGCCCGATCCGCAGACGCGCGAGCTACGACTGACCTCCGTCCACCATGGCGTCGAGGTCGGCGACGCGGTCGCGGCGACCGGCTGGGAGCTGCGGGTTGCCGAGCACGTCGAGGTCATCGAGCCGCCAAGCGTCGACGAGCTCGCGGCGTTGCGCGAACTTTCGAGCCGATGAGCGCGGCCTACGTCTACGAGGCGGTGAGGACGCCGTTTGGACGCCACGGCGGCGGACTCGCCGACGTGCGCCCGGACGACCTCGCGACCCACGCGTTGCGCGCGCTGCTCGAGCGCGTCCCGCAGCTCGAGTGGGATGCGATCGACGATGTGATCCTCGGCAACGCGAACGGGGCCGGCGAGGAGAATCGCAACGTGGCGCGGATGGCGGTGCTGCTCGGCGGGCTCCCGACCTCGGTGCCCGGCGTGACGGTCAACCGTCTGTGTGGCTCGAGCCTCGAGGCGGCGATCCTCGCCCATCGCGCTGTGGCGACGGGCGAGGCGGCGATCATCGTCGCGGGGGGCGTCGAGTCGATGAGCCGCGCGCCCTGGGTGCTGCCCAAGCCCGAGCGCCCCTACCCGACTCGCAACGAGGTGCTCCACTCTTCGACGCTCGGGTGGCGGATGGTGAACCCGCAGATGCCCGCCGAGTGGACGATCTCACTCGGGCAGAGCGCCGAGAAGCTCGCCCAGATCTACGGCGTCTCGCGCGACGCGCAGGACGAGTTCGCGCTACGAAGCCACGAGCGCGCCGCCCGTGCGTGGGCCGAGGGCGCGCTCGGCGAGGTTGTCTCGGTCCCGGGGCACGAGCTCGAACGCGATGAGTCGATCCGCTCGGACACCTCGCTCGAGAAGCTCGCGCAGCTCGAGCCGGCGTTCGTCGAGCGTGGAAGCGTGACCGCGGGCAATTCCTCGCCGCTGAGCGACGGCGCGAGCATGGCGCTGATCGCCAGCGAGGCGGCTGAGCGGCGGATCGGCCGCGCCCCGCTCGCGCGGATCGTCGCGACGGCAGCGCACGCGGTCGATCCCGACGTGTTCGGGATCGCGCCGGTCGAAGCCGCGAACAAGGCTCTCGCGCGCGCCGGCCTCGGCTGGTCGCGGATCGACGTCGTCGAGCTCAACGAGGCGTTCGCATCGCAGTCGCTCGCGTGCCTCGCGGGCTGGCCCGATCTCGACCCGGAGAAGGTCAACGTCCGCGGCGGCGCGATCGCGATCGGCCACCCGCTCGGAGCCTCCGGCGCGAGGATTCTCGGCCGGCTGGCGCACGAGCTCGCTGCCCGTGGCGGCGGCCACGGCTTGGCTGCGATCTGCATCGGCGTAGGACAGGGCCTCGCGGTGATCCTCGAGGCATGAGAAAAGGGGAGTGGAGGAGATGAGCGAACCCAGCACAGAGAAGGCGCACGCCGTCTACAAGCCGGTAACCGATACGCCCGACTGCTACCTGCGACCGGGCGAGGACGAGCAGACGCCGCTCGACTACCCACCGTACAAGTCGAGCCGTCTGCGCCACCCGAAGCAGCCGCTCGTCTTCATGCCGCAAACGATCACCGAGATAACCGGTCCACAGCTCGGCCGCGAGCGCGTCCTCGGCGAGCTAGACAACGATCTCACGCGCCAGCACCCAGGCGAGCCGATCGGCCAGCGGATCACGCTCACTGGCCGCGTGCTCGACACCGAGGGGGAGCCGCTGCGCGGCACGCTCGTCGAGATCTGGCAGGCAAACGCCGCCGGGCGCTACCGCCACCGCTGGGATCGCTGGCCCGCCCCGCTCGACCCGAACTTTACCGGCGCGGGTCGCGCCATCACCGACGACGACGGCCGCTACAGCTTCACGACGATCAAGCCGGGACCCTACCCGTGGGGCAACCACTACAACGCCTGGCGCCCCGCGCACATCCACTTCTCGCTGCTCGGTCGCGCGTTCGTGCAGCGGCTCGTGACGCAGATGTACTTCCCCGACGATCCACTGTTTCCCTACGACCCGGTGTTCAACTCGGTGCGTGACGAGCGCGCCCGCCAGCGGATGGTCTCGCGCTTTGCGATGTCCGCAAGCGAGCCCGACTGGGCGCTCGCGTTCGAATGGGACATCTACCTGCGCGGCCCGGGCGCGACGCCGTTCGAGGAGGCGCTGTGATCTACGCCACGACCCCATCGCAAACGGTCGGCCCGTACTTCGCGATCGGCCTGCCATGGCCCGAGGGCCCGCATGCGATCGCGCCCGAGCATCCGGACGCGATCCGGATTACCGGCACCGCCTACGACGGCGCCGGTGATCCGATCGCTGACACGCTGCTCGAGATCTGGGGCGCCGACCCGGACGGCCGCTACGCGGACCTCTGGGAGCACGGCGGGCCGGCGACGCCCGGCTTCCGCGGCTTCGCGCGCTTTGGCGAGGAGGGCGGCGATGGTCGGTTTGAGCTGATCACGTTGAAGCCCGGGCCGGTTCGCGTGAGCGAGGGCATCGTGCTCGCCCCGCACCTCGACGTGACACTGTTCGCGCGCGGCATGCTGCGCCACGTCGTCACGCGCATCTACTTCGGCGATGAGGCGCAGGCCAATGCGGCCGACCCGATCCTGGCGCGCGTGCCGGCGGAGCGGCGCGAAACCCTGATCGCGCAGCCAACCGAGAACGGCTACAGGTTCGACATCCATGTCCAGGGACCGGCGGAGACGGTCTTCTTTGCCGTCTGACGAGCTCTTCTCGGGCATTTACGCCCGCGGCGAAGTCGCCACTGCGGTCAGCTCGCAGGCCTGGCTGCGCGCGATGCTCGACTGCGAGGTCGCGCTCGCCGGCGCGCTCGCAAGCCAGGGCGCGATACCGCAGGACGCGTGCGAGGCGATCACTGCGGTCTGCGCCGAGGGTGCGCCTGAGGTCGCGACCGTCGCCGCCGGCGCGACCGCGACCGCGATGCCCGCGATCCCCGTCGTCGACTGGATTCGCGAGCAGGTCGGCGCCGGCTACGCCGCGTTCGTCCACGTCGGCGCGACGAGCCAGGACATCCTCGACACGGCGGCCATGCTCGTCGCCAAGCGCGCGCTGCACCCGCTCCTAGCCGACGTGCGCGGGGCGGCAGATGCAGCGGCAGGCCTTGCCGATGCGCACCGCGCGACGCCGATGGTTGGGCGGACGCTGCTCCAGCAGGCGCTGCCGACGACCTTCGGACTGCGCGCCGCGGGCTGGCTGAACGGAATCGACGAAGCCGGGGCGCGGCTTGCCGCGATCGCCGGCACGCGGCTCGCGGTGCAGATGGGCGGACCGGTCGGGAGCCGCCCGCCGGCGGTCGCTGCGCAGGTGGCCGCCGCGCTCGAGCTCGCCGAGCCGACGCTGCCCTGGCAGGCGATCCGCGTCCGCGTCGGCGAGCTCGCAGGCGCGCTCGGCGTGCTCGCCGGGGTGCTCGCGAAGATCGCGCGGGACGTGACGCTGCTCGCGGCCGACGAGGTCGGCGAGGTGTACGAACGCGGGACGCCCGGCCGCGGCGGCTCGTCCTCGATGGCCCACAAGCGCAACCCCGTCGCCGCGATTTCCGTCCTCGCGTGCACGACGCGCGTCCCCGGCCTAGTCGCGACGCTGCTCGCGGCAATGGTGCAGGAGCACGAGCGCGCCGCAGGCACCTGGCAGGCGGAGTGGGGCACGTTGACCGATCTCCTGCGCCTCGTCGGCTCCGCCGCAGCCTGGTCGCGCGAATCGCTCGAGTGCCTCGAGCCGGTCCCGGCCCGGATGCAGGAAAACCTCGACCGACTCGCTGACGCCGGGGTAGCCGAGGCGGCGGCTCCGCTCCGCCACGTCGAGGGTGCGAACGAGCTGATCGATCGGGCGCTCGCCGCGCGGACCCTGCGATGAGCTCGCCGGTCGCACTGCACCACGTCCTCGACGGCCCACCTGAGGGAGCTCCGATCGTCCTCTCCGCCTCGCTTGGGACGACACACGCGCTGTGGGAGCGCCAGCTTCCCGCGCTCGCGGCGAGCTACCGCGTCATCCGCTACGACCACCGCGGCCACGGTGGCTCGCCGGCGCCGCCCGGGGACTACTCGCTCGCAGATCTCGGCACGGACGCGCTGGCGCTGCTCGACCGTCTCGAGATCGCGACAACAGCCTGGTGCGGTGTGTCGCTGGGTGGGATGGTTGGCCTCTGGCTTGCGATCAACGCGCCCGAGCGACTAAACAGCCTTGTCGTGATCTGCAGCTCCGCTCATGCACCGCCCGCATCGCGCTGGCTCGAGCGAGCGGCGGCGGTCCGCGAGGCCGGTTCGACGGCGGTCGTCGCCGACGCTGTCCTCGCGCGCTGGTTCACGCCCGAATTCGTGCGCTCCGACCCGCAGGCGGTGGAGCGCGCCGGCAGCATGCTGCGCTCGACGCCGGCCGGCGGCTATGCCGGCTGCTGCACGGCGGTGGCTTCACTCGACCTGCGCGATGGCCTCGCGCGCATTGAGCTGCCGACGCTCGTCGCGTCGGCGGCGCATGACACCGCGCTCCCGCGCGAGCACGGCCTTGCGATCGCAGCCGGTGTGCCGGGCGCGCGCTTCGCGCTGATCGAGCGCGCCGCCCACATTGCGAACGTCGAGCAGCCAGAGGTCGTGAACCGCCTGATCCTCGACCATCTCGCCGGGAGCGGCGATGTCTGAGCGCGACGAGGGCATGCGCGTGCGACGCGAGGTACTGGGCGATGCCCACGTCGACGGCGCGATTGCGCGGACCGACGAGTTCACGGCGCCCTTCCAGGAGTTCATAACTCGCTACGCCTGGGGTGCGGTTTGGGCACGTGACGGCATCGACCGGCGCTCGCGCAGCATGATCACGCTTGCCGTCCTGTGCGCGCTCGGGCGCGAGCACGAGATCGCGATGCACGTCGAGGCTGCGCTGCGCAACGGGCTCGAGCCGGCGGAGATCGCCGAGGTGCTCCTGCATACGGCGGTCTACGCCGGCGTCCCGGCGGCGAATCGCGCCTTCGCGATCGCCGACGCGAAGCTGCGGGAGCTCGGCGTGGTGCCACCGCCCGAGGAAGCTCGTTGAGCCGCCCGGCACGCGTGGTGCCCGCGGCCGACGATCGTGACAACTTCGTGCAGTCCCTCGCGCGCGGGCTTAGCGTGATCGGCGCCCTCGATACGCCGGAACCATTGACGTTGAGCCAGATCGCCCAGCGCGCGGGCCTCTCGCGCGCGGCGGCGCGCCGCTTCACGCACACGCTCGAACGGCTCGGCTACGTGCGCGAGGTTGATCGTCGCTTCGCGCTGACCCCGCGCGTGCTCGAGCTCGGCTCCGCGTACCTGTCGAGCCTGACGCTCCCCGAGATCGCGTTGCCGCACATCCGCAAGCTCGTGGAGGAGGTGCGCGAGTCGGGCGTCCTGTCGGTGCTAGACGGCGATTCGATCGTCGGTGTGACGCGCGTGCCGGCCTACCGCGTCATGACGGGCCGCATCGTCCTCGGCCAGCGCCTGCCGGCATGGGCGTCTGCGAGCGGTCGCGTTCTCCTCGCCGGCCTTACGCCGGGGAGGCTCGCCGAGCGGCTCGACCGCGTCGACTTCAAGCCGTTGACCGCTCGGACGATCACGGTGCGCGCGGCGCTCGAGGCCGAGCTGGGGCGCGTACGCGAGGGCGGCTTCGCGCTCGTTGACCAGGAGGTCGAGCTCGGCCTGCGTTCGCTCGCCGCCCCGGTCCGCGACCGCGACGGCGCCGCGGTCGCGGCGCTGGCGCTCGTCCTCAACAGCGCCGCCGGCAGCATCGACGAGGTGAAGCGGACGCTCGTTCCGCCGCTCCTTGCCAGTTGCGCCCAGATCGCACGTGACCTCGCCGCGAGCGGCGCCCGGCTGGGCTACACGGCGACCTTCGAGACGGTCGGCGGCTGATTGGCGCTAAGCCACGGGGGCCGGAGCCGCCTCGGGTTCGGGCGCGTCCGGCAGTGAGCTGTCAACGCTCGCCTCGACCTTCACGATCGCCCCGACGGGCGCTGGCGCGATCAGGTTTCCCTCGACGGGACTGCCGTCGACGATCAGGCTCTTGACGCGACCGGTAGTGCCCTTGCTCTTCTTGACGCTGATCTCGTACGTCGCGCCCCGCCAGCGGCGCGTCGCGGTGAAGCCTTCCCAATCCCCCGGCAGGACCGGGTCGATTCGCAGGCCCTCGAGCTCGGGCCGGATGCCGAGGATCCACTGCGTGATCCCGACGAGGTGCCATGAAGCCGTGCCGGTGAGCCACGAGTTCTTGGCCTCGCCGTGGGTCGGCGCATCGCGGCCCGCGATCGTCTGCGCGTAGCAGTAGGGCTCGCAGCGGTGCACGGCGCTGATCGCCGAGCGCGCCGACGGGTTGGTTCGCTTGTAGTAGTCGAACGCGCCGTCGGCGTCCCCGTTGATCGCCGCGGCGATCAGGATCCACGCGTTCGTGTGGCAGAAGACGCTCGCGTTCTCCTTATAGCCCGGGGGATAGGAGGTGATCTCGCCGAGGCGGAGCTGGTAGCTCGTGAACGCCGGCTGGACGAGCATCACGCCGTGGTCGGTCGCGAGGTGCTCGCGCACGCTCGCCAGCGCCCGGTTCGCGCGCCCGTCATCCGCGCCGATCCCGGCCATCACGCAGATGCCCTGCGGCTCGACGAAGATCTTGCCTTCGGTTTCGCTCGCGGAACCCACCGGCTCGCCGAAGTAGTCGTACGCGCGGCGAAACCACTCGCCGTCCCAGCCGTGCTCGCCGACCGCGGATGCCATCTTCGCGCTCTCGAGCTCGTAGAGCCTCGCGTCGACGTCTTCGCCAAGGGACCGCGCGAGCGCGGCGAGCTCGCTTGTTGCGAGCACGAAAAGGCCGGCGATGAACACCGACTCGGCTACGCCGCCGTCCCTGTTCGCGGTCGTCTGGAAGGACTCGCCCGGATGCTCCGAGAAGCAGTTGAGGTTCAGGCAGTCGTTCCAGTCTGCCCTGCCGATCAGCGGCAGCCCGTGGGGCCCAAGCCGCTCGAGCGTGTAGCGCACGCAACGCTGGAGATGCTCGTAGAGCGGCGTTTCGCTGCCGGGCTCGTTGTCGTAGGGGATGCGCTCTTCGAGGATTTCGGCTTCGCCCGTTTCCTTCACGTAGGCGCAGACGGCAAGGACCAGCCACAGTGGGTCGTCGTTGAAGCCCGATCCGATCGCGTGGTTGCCGCGCTTTGTGAGCGGCTGGTACTGGTGGTAGGCGCCGCCCGAGGCGAGCTGTGTCGAGGCGAGGTCGAGGATCCGCGCGCGCGCGCGATCGGGGATCGCGCTGAGGCAGCCGAGGAGGTCCTGGCTCGAGTCGCGAAAGCCCATGCCGCGCCCCGTTCCCGACTCGAACGATGAGATCGACCGGCTGAGGTTAAACGTGACCATGTTCTGGTAGGGGTTCCAGATATTGACCATCCGGTTCGTGTCGGCGTCGGGGGTGTTCACTGTGAGTGCCGCGAGCGACTCGCCCCAGTAGGCGCGAAGCGTCGCCAAGCCCTCCTCGACGGCTGTCGAGGAACGCCAGTGTTCGAGCACCGCTTTGGCCCGCTTCTTGTTGATCGCCTGCGAGCCGGGTGGATCGAACTTCTCGTCGACCGCGTTCTCCTGGTAGCCGAGCAGGAAGATCACTTCGCGTGTCTGGCCGGCAGCGAGCTCCAGCCGCACGTGGTGGGAGCCGATCGGCGCCCAGCCGTGGGCGATCGAGTCGAACGATTCACCGCGCGCGACCGCGAGCGGCGAATCCCAGCTGCGGTAGGCGCCGAGGAACGCCTCACGCTGGGTGTCGAAGCCGGCGAGCGGCTCCGAGCAGGCGAAGTACGCGAAATGGTCGCGTCGCTCGCGGTACTCGGTCTTGTGGAAGATGACGCCGTCCTCGACCTCGACCTCGCCGGTGTTGAAGTTGCGCTGGCCGTTCGTGCTGTCGTCGCGCGCGTCCCAGAGGCAGAATTCGAGCGCCGAGAAGAGCGAGAGGTTGGCTTGCTCGCTGCGTTCGTTGGTCACACGAACGCGCCAGACCTCGAGCTCCTCGCCGAGCGGGACGTAGTAGAGCGTCTCGGCTGCTATCCCGCCCCGCGCCGCCGCAATCGTCGTGTACGACAGTCCTTGGCGGCATTCGTAGCGCTCGAGCTCGCTGCGCGTCGGCTGCCAGGAGGGCGACCAGAAGTCACCGTCGGCGTCGTCGCGCAGATAGATGTAGCGGCCGCCGAAGTCGAACGGCACGTTGTTGTGCCGGTAACGGGTCAGGCGCCGTAGTAGCGGGTCACGGTAGAACGAGCAGCCGCCGGCGGTGTTCGAGATCAGGCCGAAATATGACTCGAGCCCGAGGTAATTGATCCACGGCAGCGGCGTGTCGGGCCGCGCGATGACGTACTCGCGGCGCTCGTCGTCGAAGTATCCGAATTCCATCGTCATGCCTGCCTCAGACCGTTCTCGCCGTCCGATTCGAGCGCGTTCGCCTGCGCGACCTGCCGGTAGAAGCTCGCGCTGCGCTTCGGAATGCGCCGCTGGCTTTCGAAGTCGACGTAGACGATCCCGAAGCGCGCGTCATAGCCCAACGCCCATTCGAAGTTGTCGAGCAGGGTCCATACGAAGTAACCGTGCACCGGTGCCCCGCGCTTCAGCGCCCGGTGGACCATGTCGAGGTGATCGCGCAGATAGCCGCTGCGCTCCGCGTCGTCGATCTCGCCCTGCGAGTCCACTTCGTCCGTCAAGGCGCAGCCGTTCTCAGTCACGTACAGCGGGAGCTCGGAACGGGTTTCCTCGTTGATCGCGACTAGCGCGTCGAGCAGCCCGCTCGGCTCGATCGGCCAGCCCAGAGCGTTGCGGGGAAGCTCGGGCGGCGTGTAGTCAGTCGCGCTCGGTCCGACCTTCGCCGGCTTGCCGGCCGGACGGCCCTGGTCCTCGTCGATCTTGACGTAGTGCGGGTTGTAGTAGTTGACACCGAGGAAATCGATCGGTGCGCTGATCAGCTCCATGTCGCCTTCGGCGATCAGGTGCGCCGGAGGCAGGATCTGGGCGCGAGCCGCCCGTGGGTACGTGCCGTGGACGATCGGCTCGAAGAAGAGCCTGTTCTGCTCGGCGTCGGCGATGGCCGCCGCCTCTCGAGCGTTATCGCCGATCGCGCGCACCGGATGAAAGTCGATCGCGATGCCGACGTTGCCGCCGTCGGGCAACGTGTCGCGCAGCGCGCGCAGCGCAAGGCCGTGGCCGAGCAGGAGGTGGTGCGTCGCCGCTGCGGCTAGCGCGTCGTCCCTTTGCCCCGGCGCGTGCGTCCCGACGCGGTAGCCCTGGTGGGCGACCTGAATCGGCTCGTTGAGGGTCATCCACATCGCGTCGCTGTCGCCGAGGCTCGTCGCGACGATCTGCGCGAACTCGGCGAAACGCTCCGCGGTCTCGCGCTTTGGCCAGCCGCCCGCGTCCTCGAGCGCCTGCGGGAGATCCCAGTGGTAGAGCGTGATCGCGGGCTTGATGCCGCGCCTGCGGAGCCCGTCGACGAGCTTTCGGTAGAAGTCGATGCCGCGCTGGTTGGGCGCTCCGCGGCCTTGCGGCTGGACGCGCGGCCACGCGATCGAGAGGCGGAACGCGTTCAGGTGGAGGCTCGAGAGCAGTTCGAGGTCGTCCTCCCAGCGGTGATAGAAGTCGCACGCGACGTCGCCCGTGTCGCCGTGGGCCACCTTCCCCCGCGTGTGGCTGAACGTGTCCCAGATCGACCGCCCGCGGCCGTCCTCCTTCACCGCGCCCTCGATCTGGTAGGCGGCCGTCGCGGCCCCCCAGAGGAAGCCGGCTGGAAAGGTGCGGGCACGTGCAGCCGCGCCGACACGTCCAGTCGTCGTCATCGCGATTCCTGTCCTTTCGTAAGCTCGGATGGGGCCAGGCCCCGCTCCGCCCGTGAGGGAGGCGGAGCGGGGTTACTTGTCCCTGCGTTGCTGCTGCGGGCTACTTGGCCGGCTTCAGGTGCAGCACGATCACCTCATTGGTCGGTGTGTTCGGGCTGCCTGACTCGTATGCGTTGCTGGCGGTCGGCCAGCCTGAGAACGCACCACTGTTGTACTCGTCGAACGACGCGCCGTACACGGTCGGGATGACCGGCAGGTTCGCCGCCACGTACTCCTCGAGCGGAGCGGCATCGGCCTTGATTGCGGCCGCTGTCCCCGCTGTTCCGAGGGTGGCCAGCTCGCTGTCGACTGTCGAGTTATTGAGACCCTCGAAGTCGCCGGAGCCTGAACCGTTGTTCAGCGTGCTGTCGAGCCAGCCGTCATACAGGCCCCACAGCGTGATTGCCGAGTTCGACCAGTGGCTTGTCGCGCTGCCGAACGTCCCGGCAGCCAGGTCGCTGTACCACGCCGCGTCGGCGAGGCCGTCGAACGTGCCGTTCATGTGCGCGCTCTGGAGGTTCGCCGCCATGATCGTGTCATCCGACGCGTAGTCCGTGTAATCGGACGGGTCGGTGATCGTGATGTCGACTTCCTGGCCACCTTGCGAGTAGTAGCCCTTGCTGTCCAGCGTGAAGGGACCGCCGTTGGCGGCACTGCAGCCGGTCAGCGCTGCGTCAGCTGCCGCCACGCCGGGGCTCGAGGACAGCGTGTCGCCGGAAACCGCGGAAGCCTCTTGGCTTGCGAAGTTCGGCAGCACGATACCCGAGGCGTTGGTCGCCGGGGGCTCGAGTCCACTCTCACCTGTCGAGCTGATGTCGCCCCGGTTGATCGCCAGGCTGACTGCTTGGCGGACGCACAGGTTGTTCATCGGCCACGTACGCAGGTTCGGGATGAGCGAGTTGGTGTTAACGCCCGCGAACCAGACTGCGTGACCCGCCCCGCTCGTGAACGCGCTGAGGCCGGAAATGAAGTTTCCTGCCCAGTCGAGCGAGTTGTTCTCGAGCGCCGAAAGCACGTCCGACGTCGAGGCGAATGTCGGGAACTGAACTTCCTTGACTGCCGGCGGACCGGCCTTCTTCGCCCACGGGCCGCCCCAGTACTTCTTGTTGGCGACGAGGACGATACCCGCGGTGTCGTTCTCGGACTTCAGCACGTACGGACCGGTGCCGACCGGGTGGGTGTCGACGTGCTTGCCCGGGTCGCCGACGTGGCTCCAGATCGACTGCTCAACGATCGGCACGGTGCCGATGTACTGAAGCTCCGTGTAGGCGGACGCCGTGAAGTAGACGGTCACCGTGTTGCCCTTGACCTTGGCCGCCGGCGTGGCGAGATCCAGGCCACCACCGTTGGCGTCCTTGTTGGCGCCGACCAGGTCGTATGTGAACGCGACATCTTTCGGGGTCATCGTCTTGCCGTTGCTGAACTTCACGTTCTTGCGAATCGTGAAGGTGATCGAGGTGCCGCCCGGATTCCACTTGAACTTGGTCGCGAGGAAGTCATACGGCGCCTGCGTCGGCTTGGCGATGTCGAACTGCAGCAGCGATTCATAGATCAGCGTGGGTGCGCCGATGCTGGTGGTGTCCGTGGTAATGAACGGGTTGAAGTTGTCAACCACTGTCGGTTCCTGGGAGGACTCCATCGTGAGCGTGGAGCTCGCGGCGGCGTGCGCGGAAACCGCGCCGGCCGGAGCGGCGAACACGCCTGCCGAGGCCGCTGCGGCCGCGGCTACTGCGACCGTCGCGGAGGCACCGGCGAACCAGCGCTTCCTCATAGATAGGGCTTTCATTGCTGATGTACCTTTCTTCCAGCACAGGGATGTGCAGATTGCACTGCGCGCATGCGACGCATGCGCTTTGTGATCCGATCGTCCGGCGCGGTGACCTTCCAAGTGCCGCGTCGGACGGATCGCAAGCTCCTTGATCAGGTTGTGATGGCCTCCTCCTTCTCCTCGAAGCCCTGGTGGAGCAAGTCTGGTGCCGCGACATCGAGCCGCCAGCAGGCCGCAGCGCGCTGGGCGTTGACGCGGAGCAGCGGTGGCGACTGCGCCCGGCAGCGATCTTCGGCGAGCGGGCAACGCGGCGCAAAGCGGCAGCCGACCGTGGTCGACAGCGCGCTTCCGGCGCGACGCACCCCAGCTGTGAGCGGTCGCAGCTCGCTGGCCAGATCGTCGGGATCCGGTGCCGAGGCGACGAGCAGTTGGGTGTAGGGGTGTGCCGGCTGCTGGGTGACGTCCTCGGACGGGCCGCGCTCGACGAGCTCGCCGGCGTACATCACCAGCGTGTCGTCGGCGAAGTAGCGCGCCGAGGCGATGTCGTGCGTGACGTAGAGCACGGCGAGCTCGAACTGCGAGCGCAGCTCGTCGATCAGATCGAGCACCTCGAGGCGGATCGACACGTCGAGCATCGAGACCGGCTCGTCCGCGAGCAGCACTCGGGGGCGAGCCGCGAGCGCGCGTGCGATCGCGACGCGCTGGCGCTGTCCACCGGAAAGCTCGTGCGGATACTTCGCGAGGAACTGCTCCGCCGGCGTCAGGCGCACCCGCTCGCAGAGCCGGACCAGCTCAGCATGGATCTCCTCCCGGTTCTTCGCACGCTGATGCAGGATCACCGGCCGACGCAAGGCGTAGGCCACGGTGTGCACGGAGTTCAACGACGCGAACGGATCCTGGAAGATCATCTGCACGCTGCCCTTGTACTGGCGGAACTGGCTGTGCTGGTAGGGCTGCACGTCGTTGCCGTCGAGCAGGATCTGGCCCGCCGTCGGGCGCTCCTGTCCGGCCAGCATCCGCGCGACGGTCGACTTGCCAGAGCCGCTCTCGCCGACGAGCGCCACGACGGCGCTGCGATAAAGGCCGAACGACACGCCGCGAACCGCCGACAGCACTGTGCGGCGCAGGCCCTCCGACAGCTTGAAGTCCTTCGTGAGCGCGCGGGCCTCGAGGACGAGCGGACCGCGAGCGGCAGCGGCCGGGATCACCTCTGCATCGCCCGCCGTCGCTGGTGGCGGCGTGCCGATCGCCTCGAGCTGTGGCCGGGTGCTCATGCTCGGCGTCTCGATGTCGCTGCCGCCGCTACGGCAGGTGCCACACCGGCGTTGGTCTTTGCCGACTCGTTTGTGACGAACGGGCAGGCCGTGACGTGGTTTGGCTCGGAGCCGGGGACTGCACGAAGGCCCATGTCGATGCCGGCACAGGCATCGATAGCGAAGCGGCAGCGGGGCACGAACGGGCACCCCGGCGGCAGCGCCTTCAGATCGGGCGGCGTGCCGGGGATTCCGGCGAGCTCCTTGCGGGCGCCGTGGACGCTTGGGAACGAGGCGAGCAGGCCCTGCGTGTAGGGGTGCGCCGGCTGGTTGTGGATCGCGTTGGAGTTGCCGAGCTCGACGAGCTTGCCGGCGTACATCACGGCGATGCGGTCGGCGATCTCCAGCAGGAGCGAGAGGTCGTGCGTGATGAAGAGCACGGCGAAGTGCAGCTTGCTCTGCAGCTCGACGATTTGAGCGAGGATCTCGCGCTGGACGACGACGTCGAGCGCCGTCGTGGGCTCGTCCATGACCACGACCTCCGGGTCCACGGCGAGCGCCATGGCGATCATCACCCGCTGGCGCATGCCGCCGGACAGCTCGTGCGGGTAGCTGCGAAGACGATCGCGCGGGATGCCGACGATGTCGAGCAGGTAGTCCAGCCGGTCGTGGCGCTCCTCGCGGCTGAGCTTGAGATGCGCGTCGAGCACGTCGCCGAGCTGATCGCGAACCCGCAGGACGGGGTTCAGCGCGTTCATCGCACTCTGGAAGACGAGCGAGATCTCCCGCCAGCGCAGCTTGCGCAGATCTCGCGAGCTTTGCGTCATCAGATCGACACCCTCCGGCGTTACGCGGCTGCCGCGATAGATGACGCTTCCGCTGGTGATCACGGCAGGTGGGCGCAGCAGCCGGCACATGCCGAGTGCCAGGGTGGACTTACCCGAGCCGCTCTCGCCGGCAAGACCGACCGTCTCACCTGGGGCGAGGCTCAAAGAGACGTGGTCGACCGCCTTGACCTCGTCGCCGTAAACGACCGAGAAGTCGCTTATCTCGAGCACCGGCTTGGTCTCGGTCCGGTCGGCCGTTGGCTCGCGGCTGCGCTCGGGGGCAGTGGTGGGGCTCATGGCGCAGCCCCCATTGCAGCGGCTGGTGTCGCGAGCTCGACTGGCGTCGGATCGGTCGGCTTCCAGGCGCCGCGGCGGCGGCCGCCGCCACGCTTCTTGCCTCCGGTTGGTTCACGCAGGCGCGGGTTTCCGAGCTCGTCGAGTCCGAAGTTGATCAGCACGAGGCTCGTGCCCAGCAGCGCGACGCCGATTCCGGCCGGGACGTACATCCACCAGGCCCCGATGATGTAGGCGTTCGCGTTCTGGGCCCAGTACAGCATCGTGCCGAGGGACCAGGTCGAGATCGGGGTGACGCCGATGAACGCCAACGCGACCGAGGTGAGAATCGCGTAGAGGAACGTCCCGACATAGTTCGCCGCGATCAGGCTGACCTCGTTCGGCAGGACCTCGAAGACCACGAGCCGCCAGGTCCGCTCGCCGTTCTCGCGCGCAGCCGCCACGAAGTCGCGTCCGCGTAGCGTCAGCGTCTGGGCCCGGATTACACGCGCTCCCCATGACCACCCGAGCAGTGCCAGCACCAGGGCGATTGTCAGCACGCCGCTGCTTGGGAGGAAGGTGAGGACGATGATCAGCAGCGGCAGCGCCGGCAGCACGATGAAGATGTTCATCAGCAGCGAAAGCCCTTCGTCGGAGACACCGCCGAGGAAACCGGCCGTGACGCCGACGCCCACCGTGAGAATGGACGCCATCGTGGCGGTGAGCAGTCCGAGCTCCACGGTCCCACGCAGCGACTTCAGCCATTCCGTCAGGATGTCTCGGCCGAAAGTGTCGGTTCCGAAAAGGTGGTTGGCCGTCGGTGCCAGCGGGGTGCCGTGGGACGCCGGATTGATCGCGAGCGTGTGCGGTGCTACGAGCGGTCCGAAGATAGACAGCAGCACGAACAGCAGAAGCACCGCGCCGCCCACCTTCGCCTTCGGCGGCATGTTGCGTAGGAAGCCGCCGCGCCGCGTTCGAACGATCGCTGTCTCCTGTCCCTTTGCGATGGACGCGAGGCGACCGCGTCCGGGCGCGACAGGGACTGGCGACTGCGCGTTGTTCGGCGCCATCAGTACGACGCCCTGATACGGGTTCGCGGATCAGCGATCACGAGCGCCACGTCCGCCAGCAGGCAGGCGACGAGCACGGCGCCGGAGATGGCCAGGAAGATCCCTTCCATCGTCGGGATGTCGTAGCCGGTGACCGCGTTGTACAGCTGGTAGCCGACGCCCGGGTAGGAGAAGACGATCTCCATCACGATGGCACCGGCGATGACGAAGCCGAGCGCGAGCGCGAAACCGGCGATGTTGGGCAGGATCGCGTTGCGCGCAGCATAGGTGAGCATGATCCGGCGGGGCTTCAGTCCCTTCGCCTGTGCAGCGAGCACGTAATCCTCGCCGATCGTCGTGATCATCACGTTGCGCATCTGCAACATCCAGCCCGCCATCGAGGTAATGACGATCGTGAAGAACGGCAGCCAGCTGTGGTAGAGCACGGAGTTGATGAACGGCCAATTCAGGCCGGGCGTGACGTCGAGTGACTGCCCACCCGTGGCCGGGAAGATGTGCCAGTGGTTCGCGAGCAGCAGTACCAGGAGCTCCGCGAGGAAGAAGTACGGCATCGCCTGCAGGAACGTGAACCCCGGCAGCATCGTGTCGAAGCGGCCGCCGCGCCGCCAGCCGGCGAGGATCCCGAGCAGCGTGCCGACGATGAAGGCGACGATCGTCGCCGCGCCGACCAGTCCGATCGTCCACGGGAGGGTGTCGCCGAGGATCGTGCTCACCTTCTCGGGATATTGCGCGACCGACAGGCCGAGGTTGCCGTGGGCGAGATTGCCCAGGTAGCCGAAGTACTGATGCAGGAGGCTTCCCTGGTTGCCGATGCCAAGGCGCGACTTGAGCGCCTCGATGCCGGCGGGTGGCATCGACGGCCCAGCCTTGGCGACCAGCGTGTCGAGCTCGTTGCCCGGAATCGCGCGCGGGATGAGGAAGTTGAGCGTGACCGCGAACCAAGCGGCGACCACGTAGAAGGCGAGCCTACGAACGACAAACTGCATTGACCTCTCCCTTGACCCCGCTCGCTCCGCGCAAAGCGCCGGAGAACGAGCAGAACGATCTGTAAACGCTAACCTACCGTTTCCAGTCCGTCAAGAGGGAACCGGCTGGTGCCGACGCGGAACGCCCGGAATCTATGGACTCAGCACGCACAACCCAGCGCCTGGATCTGTAACATTACTGAAACGATGCCGCCGACTCGCGACAATCCCCCCACCAATGGTAGGCCGACAATCCGTGAGATAGCGGCACTTGCCGGCGTCTCGACCGCGACCGTCTCGCGCGTCGTCAACCGCAGCGGCTACGTCTCGCAGGAGACCCGGCGCGCGGTCGAGCGCGTCGTACGTGAGCACGGCTACAGCGCGAATCGCAGCGCGCGCGGTCTCTCCGGCGGGCGCACCGGCCTCATCGGGGTCACCGTGCCGCGAATCTATCCGGCCTACTTCTCGGTGATCATCGCGGGCGTCACCGAGGCGCTCTACGAGCAGGACATGCGGATCGTCCTTTGCCCGACCCTCCACGAGCACGACCGTGAGGTGTCTCTGCTCGAGCGGCTGATGCACGGGACGACCGACGGCGCGCTGCTGGTCCTTCCGGAGGAGTCGAGCCGGGAGCTCAGCGCGCTGATGGATCACGGTTTCCGTTTCGTCGTCGTCGACCCGCGCAAGCGCATGGAGTCACCTGTTCCGACGGTCTCGGCCGCCTCTTCCTCGGGCGCCGCCCAGGCGACCGCCCACCTGCTCGAGCTCGGTCATCGCCGCATCGCCGCGATCACCGGCCCACGCGGCTGGCTGGCGACCGACGAGCGCTTGCGGGGCTACCAGGCGTCGCTCGCGGCCGCCGGCGTGCTCCCGGATCCGCGCCTCGTGATCGAGTCGAACTTCGAGATCGACGGCGGCCTGGCGGCCGCAACCGAATTGCTTTCGCGCGCCGAGCGCCCGACGGCCATTTTCGCCTTCAACGACCAGCTCGCCCTCGGCGCGATGCAGGCAGCGAGAGGGCTCGGCCTACGTGTCCCGGACGACGTGTCGATCGTCGGCTTCGACGACACGGCCGAGGCACAGATCGTCACGCCGCGGCTGACCACGGTGCGCCAGCCGCTCGCCGAGATCGGGCGCATGAGCGTCAGCCTGCTCACGCGGCTGCTCGACGGCCAGCGCGTCGAAGCGCTGCATGTGGAGCTCGAGACGACGCTCATCCTCCGTGATTCGACTGCGGTTGCCGGCTAGGGCCGGCCTGAGCTAGCTACCGGTCGTGCCCGTAGCGCTGCTCGTGCCCGTTGCGCCGGTCGTGCCTGTTGCGCTGCTCGTGCCCGTTGCGCCGGTCGTGCCCGTTGCGCCGGTCGGGCCGCTCGGCCCGGTCGCCGGGGCGAGCGAGAAGCTGGTGGTGTAGACGAGCGAGCCGGATGGCGGCTTGACGAGCAGGATCAGGCTTCGCATGTTTGCCGCATAGGCCGAGCTCGCGCGCACACCGTGGAGCACATGGATGCGGCTGTTCAGAGCGTAGGTCTGGCTCGTTCCGTCGGGTTCGACGACGCCGAGGCGCTGTGGCGCGAATGTCAGCTGGGCGCCCGCGAGGTACCACACCTGGAGTTCGTAAGCCGAGCCCGCCGCAGCCGCGGTGCGAAGCGTGACCGCATTGTTGTCCGGCGTGAAGGTCCAGACGGTTCCCGGGTCGATGAGGTTGGGATCGCCAGGCTGCTCCCATCCGCCCTTGATCGTGACAACGCCGTTCGCACTGGCGCGGAGGTGTCGCCCAACCGGATACAGCGGGCCGCCCTTCGCACGCAATGCGACCGAGCCGACCACGGGCCTGCTCGTGAGCGGAGGCGCCGGCATCACGCTCTCCCAGCCGTTCGGTCCGTCGAGCTCTGCTGCCAGCAGGCCGAACCCGTAGCGTGGATCGCTGAGATTGCTATCGAGGGCGTGCACGGCGAACCACAACTCACCCTGGGTGACCGCGGCGAACTGCGTGTGCGACGGGTCGATAAACGTCCCGTTGGTGGTACTCGGTAGCGGCTCGGGTGGTGCCGGCGCGGCGTTTGCAAGCGCCCGTGCCGCGTCATCGAGCGCCCACAGCGCGAGGCCGTTGTACTCGACCGTGTTGGCATAGGGATCGATGCCGGCGTAGCTGCGCGGGTCGCCGTTGCCGGCGAAGCGCGGGACGAGCGGGAGGCCCCAACCGCTCGTCGGGTAGAGGGCCTCGAGGCGCGCCAAGGCGGTCGCCGCTGAGGTGAGATAGCGACCGCGCCATGTCGGATCGCTCGTCAGCTCGGCGGCGATCGCGAATGCGTCGATCGTGACCCCCGCCGTCCACACTTGCGCCTGTCCGCGCCCGATATAGGTGTCGGCGCCGTCAGGCGCGAGCAGCGCGACGAGCGCCTTCGCTGTGCGCGCGAAGGCGTCGCGAATCGACGCTGGCGCGGCCGGGCCGAGCAGCAGGATCACGCGCCCCAGCATCACGGTCGACAGGGCGTGGTAGGCGAGCGGGTTCTCGCTCGGATCGCTTAGGATGCCGAGCCTTGTAAGCCTGGGCCTGCCGGCCCGATATGCGTCGCGGCCGGCGTTTGCCGCCGCCATCGCGAGCAGCGCAAGCACTCGCGCTCGCAGCGCCCTGCGGTTGGCGAGCAGCGCCCCCTTTACCCCGCTGCGCAGGCCAGTCTCGAGCAGCGAGATATCCGCGACCGCGCTCACGAGCTTGAGGTTCGTGTAGCAGTGGGGGCTCGCGTAGCAGCGCTCGAGGTCCGAGATCGACGGCTTATGTCGGCGCAGGAACCGCGCGATCCGGCCGCGCCCCGCAACCCAAGCCGGGTCGTTCGCGAGCTCGCGCTGGTTCAGGCTGTACGCGCCGCTCAGCCCGAGCAGCTCGAAGCCGCCGTCGTCGGGATGCGCGGCGTCGGCGAGCTCCGCCGCGATGCCGCGCGAGATCAGAGTCTCGTTGTCCGCGGCGATGCCTGCCACGACCATCGCCTGACCGGTCATCGCATCGCCGTAGTCGCCCTTCAGCGGGCCGATCACCGGATCGATCAGTGCACCGCCCCTCAGCTCGTGTCCGGCCCATTGCACGGCGATGCCGTTAGCCAGCGCGCTCACCTGCGCGCCGAGCTCGCTCGGCGTGATCGTCTGCGGCTGAGCGGCCACCCCGCTGACTGTGGCCGCGGCGACGGCGCAGCTCCCGAGCAGGGTCGCGAGCAGGGTCGCTTGCAACGACGGTCGGCGCGGGCGCCCGAGGACTTGCATCAGAACAGCACCGACGTGAGCTTCGGCACCACCTGCCACGGACCCTGCCCGTAGTAGTGGTAGGACGCGTAGAAGAACATCGTCCCGGCCGATAACGCGCTGATGATGACCGCTGCGGCGGCGATCGCGCGCTGAGGATGCCTAATCCGCCCGCCGCCGAGCGCGGCCAGCATCGGGACGGCAAAGATCAGCACCAGAGTGAAGTAGCGCCCGTGCATGCCACTGATCTCGCCGGCGCCGAGAGCGGTCCAGGTGAGGTACAGCGCTAGCGCGGTGCCAAGGAAGTAGACCGCCAGCATCCCCGCGATCCAGCCACGCGCCGCCCGCCCGACCCCCGGTCCTTCGCTACCGATCGCGAGCGCCACGAACAGTGCCAGCCAGACGATCGCGAACCACTCCGGTAGTCCGACCTCCCCAAGCGTCCCGACGACCTCCCAAAGCATGAAGAGGTGGCCGTGGACCGCAGTCGTCCAGAGGATGACGGGGAGCTTGAAGACATGGGCGAGGAGGTAGTGCTCCTGCCGAGACTGGCTCACGAGCACGCGTGTGGCGGGTCCGTAGACGATATTGCGGTAGGGCACGAAGTAGGCGTTTGACGCGAGGTTCCACCACAGCGCCGCCGCGGCCGCGGGGAGGCCGATCACTGCCAAGCGCACGGCGCGTTCGCGCCCGCGCCCGAGCTTGCGCCAGAGGATCGCGAGCACCGCGACGAGCACGACGATGAGCGGCAGCTTCATCAGGCCGAGCAGGAGCCCGAGGATCACGACAATGGCGATCTGCCGGTGTCGCAACGGCTCGTCGCTCGCGGCCAGGCGCAGCGCATAGGCGGCGCTCAACGCGACGACGGCAAGCGACACGGCGTCCGCGTTGATCACGGCGCTCTGCGACAGCGCGCTCGGGACGAGCACGACCATCGAGAACAGCCATTTCCAGCGTGGCGTGATCGCGACGGCGGCGGTCACGCATGCGGCCCAGACCATCCCGGTCAGCAATCGCGCGGAGTACAACGCGCCGAGTAGGGACTCCGCGGTGTGCTGGGCGATCCAGAAGATCAGCATCGCGGGCAGGTAGTTGACGGGGGAGTAGAGCGCCGTGTTCTCGAAGTTCGCGAACCGCGTCGCCTTGCCGCCGAGCATCGATCCGAGCAGCCTCGAGTAGTCGCTCGCCTTGAAGTGGATGGCGACGCCGTGGGGGTGCGAGAGGGCGTAAAGCTGGTCGAACGCCGAGATCAGGACCGGCGGAACGGGTCCGCCTGCGCGATTTGACGGTGTAAGGCGGCCGGAGTCGCCGAGGCACCCGACGCGCAGTGCGTGTCCGACGCAGCTCAGCAGGTGCGGGAAGAGGTGCCCGAGCGCCAACTGGAAGGCGCGGTAGGTGTGCTCGGGCTCGTCGGGACCCGATCCCAGCGGGACGACGAGCGTCATGTAGAGCACCGACAGGGTCGCGATCGCCGCCGTCCAGACGACCGGCGCTGACAAGCGAGGCGAACGTCTCACGCGGGGATCGCACGGCACCGTATCGGAAGCGGCAGCCGGTACGCGATAGCCGCTACCATTCCATAGGTACTAATGTCCGGACAATACAGCCAACCCGCACTTGACCGCGGAAGTCCCCTGCCGCTCTGGGCGCAGCTGCTCGGGCGGCTGCACGAGCGCCTCAACCGTGGAGAGTTCGCGGAGCGCTTCCCGACCGACCTCGAGCTGATGAGCGACTACGGCGTCTCACGTCAAACGGTGCGCGACGCCGTGCGCCGTCTCGCCGACGAGGGCCTCATCCAGCGCGAGCGCGGGCGCGGCACGACCGTCCGCCCGCGCACCTTCGAGCAGGCGGCCGGCACGCTCGAGAGCCTGTTCGAGTACGTCGAGGCGGCAGGTCATGAGCAGACGAGCGCGACGCGTGAAGCACGCCTATGCACCGACGCCCGTGTCGCCGCGATCCTCGGCCTGCCGTCTGCTGAGCCGCTTGTCTACATCGACCGCCTCCGCCTCGTCGATCGCGAGCCGCTCGCGCTCGATCGCTCGTGGTTGCCGGCGCGCATCGCCGAGGCGCTGCTCGAGATCGACCTCGCGCGCACGGGTATCTACGTGGAGCTCGTCGCTCGCTGCGGCGTCAAGCTGCGCTCCGGGTCCGAACGCCTGCGCCCGGTGATCCCGCCGGCGCCCGATCGGCGCGCGCTCGGGCTTCCGGCGAATCAGGCGGCGCTGTCAGTCTCGCGTTTGACGCGCGGAACCGGTGGCCCGGTCGAGTGGCGCGAGAGCCTCGTCCGCGGCGACCGCTGGACGATCGTCGTCGAGCTGACGCCAACCACGCGCACCTCGGCTTCTCTGCCGTGGGCACCCTTCGCGGCATGAGGCGGAGCCTCGCCTCACCGCAGCCGAACATTCCCGGGCGCGGGATCCTCGCCGGCTACAGCCTCCGCTTCTGGGGGCTCGTCATCGCGATCGCGGTGGGCACGGGGCTCGCCGCGGCGGGCTTCGTCGCGCTGCTCAAGCTAGTCGAGCGGCTCTCCTGGAATCGCGCGGCCAATCACGTGCTCGCCGGGATCAGCGCGGCATCGCCGACGCGGCTCGTCCTCGTCCTCGTCTGCGCCGGCGTCATCGCGGCCGCGGGAACGTTTGTGCTGCGCCGCCTCGGCGGATCCGGTGGCGGCGAGATCTCCGAGGCGATCTGGCTCGGGCGCGCGCGTCTCGAGCTTGCGCCGAGCCTGCTCCGCGGCATCGTTGCGATCGTGACCGTCGGGATGGGCGCCTCGCTCGGGCGCGAGGCCGCCCCGCAACTGGCGGGCGCCGCGCTCGCGAGCGAGCTTTGCGAGCGCAACGGCAGGGCGATCACGCCGTCGCAGCGCCGGCTGCTCGTGGCGGCCGGCGCGGGTGCCGGCATGGCGGCCGTGTACAACGTACCGTTCGGCGGAGCCCTGTTTGCGCTCGAGGTGCTGCTCGGCTCGCTCGCGCTGCCGCTGGTCCTGCCGGCCCTGCTCACGAGCATCCTCGCGACCGCTGTGGCGTGGATCGTCATCTCCACGGGACCGACGTTCGCGATCGGCTCGTTCCACGTCGCCGGTGCGCAGCTTGTCTGGGCGGCCATCGTGGGACCGCTCGCCGGTCTTGTCGCCGTCGGTTGGGTGAGGCTGGTAACGCTGGCCAACCGTGCACGGCCCCAGCGCCGCGCGGTCAGGCTGATCGCACCGATCGTGATCTTCGCGGCGCTCGGCGCGCTCGCGATCCGCTACCCGCAGGTGCTCGGGAACGGGATCGATCTCTCGCAGCTGGCGTTCGCGGGCTCGCTGTCGCTCGGCCTGTTCGCCGTCCTGCTGGCGCTCAAGCCACTCGTGACGGCGGCCTGCCTGGCGAGCGGCTCGCCGGGTGGCCTCTTCATGCCGACGCTCACGCTCGGCCTCCTCTTTGGCGCGGTGTCGGGGCATCTGTGGAGCGAGCTGTGGCCAGGCTCGCCGATCGGGAGCTACGCACTCATCGGCGGCGGCGCCGTCCTGGCGGCGGCCATGCAGGGTCCGATCGCCGCGACCGTGTTGATCCTCGAGCTGACAGGTAGTGGCGGCTCGCTGACCGTGCCGCTACTGCTTGCGGTTGGCGAGGCGACCGTCCTCGCACGCCTGCTGAACGCTCCGTCGATCTACTCCGCACGGCTCGCGCAGCCCCACCACCGGCCCGAGCACGCGCCCGCCGAGCTGCTGAGCCCTTAGCGACCCTGGTTCGCTACGGCCGCCGCGGCTTCGACCGCCGCGTCCGGATCGAGGTAGCGACCGCCTGCGACGACGGGGCGAAACTCGTCGTCGAGCTCGTACAGCAGCGGAATCCCGGTCGGGATGTTGAGCGCAGCGATCTCCTCGTCGCTGATCGCGTCGAGGTGCTTGACAAGCGCGCGTAGCGAGTTGCCGTGGGCGAAGACGACCGGCGTCAACCCGGCCGCCAGTTCGGGCACGATCGCGTCATACCAGTATGGGAGGAGCCGCTCGACGACGTCCTTCAGGCATTCGCAGCGCGGCAGCAGCTCGGGTGGGAGCGTCGCGTAGCGATCCTCGCCCGCCTGGGAGAGGGGGTCATCGTCGGGAATCGGCGGCGGTGGCACGTCGTAGGAGCGCCGCCAGAGCATGAACTGCTCCTCCCCGAACTCGGCGCGGGTCTGCGCCTTGTCCTTGCCCTGTAGCGCGCCGTAGTGCCGTTCGTTGAGGCGCCACGAGCGTCGCACGGGAAGCCAGTGCAACTCGGCCGCATCGAGCGCAATGTTCGCGGTCTCGATCGCCCGACGCAGGACCGATGTGTGCACACAGTCAGGTCGCAGGCCCTCGTCTGCGAGCAAGCGCCCGGCGCGTTGCGCCTCCGCGATGCCCGCGTCCGAGAGACCGATGTCGACCCACCCTGTGAAGAGGCCCTTGGAGTTCCATTCGCTCTCGCCATGGCGCACGAGGATCAGCGTGCTCGACATTTGGTTGCAGCCTAGCGTGCAGGGGGCACGAGGCGGATGGGGCGATGCCGCCAAGTCGCTACGGCGCTCTACGGTGTGGCGGCACCCGGCACGTGCTTAAATGCCCATAACTACCGAAAGGGGACCGGGAATCATGAGTTTGCAGCTGGGCGACATCGCTCCGGACTTCGAGGCCGAGACGACCGAGGGTCACATCAGCTTCTACGACTGGATCGGCGACTCCTGGGCGGTGCTCTTCTCGCATCCCCGCGCTTTCACCCCGGTGTGCACGACCGAGCTCGGCTATATGGCGAAGATCAAGCCCGAGTTCGACCGGCGCGGCGTCAAGATCATCGGCCTTTCCGTCGATCCGGTCGAGAACACGACGAAGTGGTCGGCCGACATCGCCGAAACGCAGGGGACGGCACCGAACTACCCGATCATCGGCGACGCCGATTTCAAGATCTCAAAGGCCTACGGGATGCTTCCCTCGAGCGTCAGCGGCGACCCGACCGAGCGCACACCGAACGACAACCAGACCGTGCGCAACGTGTTCGTGATCGGCCCGGACAAGAAGATCAGGCTGATCCTCGTCTATCCGATGTCGACCGGTCGCAACTTCGACGAGGTGTTGCGCGTGATCGACTCGCTTCAGCTGGGCGCGAAGCACACGGTCTCGACGCCGGTCAACTGGAAGCCGGGGGAGGATGTCATCATCGCCGGCTCGGTGAGCGATGAACAGGCCCGGGAGAAGTACCCCGAGGGCTGGGAAGCGCCGCGACCCTACATCCGGATCGTCCACCAGCCCGATTGAGCCGTCCTGGCAAGCGGGCGGCATCGATGTCGCCCGCGAGCTCTTAGCCGTACTCGACGCGCGCGGGCGTAGTCATCACACGGTCGGGTCCGACGCGCCGCGTCGGACCGGTGACCCTGACCGTCGCGCTGGCGCGGATGTCCTCGCTCGATGAGCCCGCCATGAGGACGATCTCGCCCGCATCGACGATCCGCTCGAGCGAGCGCCCGGTGTAAGCGAGGCGATCCGCACTGAGTGCAAAGCGCACGGTGGCGCTCTGCGCCGGCTCGAGTGTCACCCGCGCGAAGCCAAGCAGCTGCTTGACCGGTCGTGCGACCTCCGCAATCGGGTCGGCGAGGTAGAGCTGGAAGATCTCGGCACCGGATCGCCGGCCGCTATTGGTGACCTGGCCGGCAATGATCAGCTCGCCGTCGGTTGCGAGTGACTCTGCGCCAAACGCCAGCTCACCGTAGTCGAAAGTCGTGTAGGAGAGGCCGTGTCCGAACGGGTAGAGCGCCTTCGCCTCGATCGAACTGCGCTCGAGCCCGTGGCCGCCAAGCAACGGATGCAGATACCTCGTCGGCTGACCGCCTGGCGAAGCCGGGATCTGCACTGAGCGCAGCACGCTGCTCGCGCGATCGAGCGAACTGCTCAGCTACGCGCGGCACGTCGGCTACGGTCGCGACGAGCTGGTCCAGATCATCCGGACGCTGCACTAGGTGTCGGCGACAGCCGCGATATCCAGCGATAGTTCCCCGTTGCGGCCTACGGCGCTACGGCTTGATCCACACTGTGGCGTGGGTCGGCTCGAGGGCGCGGTTGACGGCGTCGAGTAGGTCGGCGCGGATCGCGTCGATTTCGACCGCGTCACGCAACCGCGCGGTGAACGCGGCAACGGTAGCCTCGGCGTCGTAGCGGGCGCGGTTGAATCGGCGGTCAACGAGGCGCTGGATGCGGTTGCGCAGCGGATTGAACAGGGCGGCGGCGGCCAGGGTCGAGGCGGCGACGCCGACGCGGCCGGAGAGCGCGAGCGTGTCCGTCGTCAGCGCGATTAGGCCGATGAACACTCCAACGAGCAGGCCCGTAAGGATCGCGTAGGCGAGCGTGCGGCTGATCACGCGGTCAACCTCGTAGAGGCGGTAGCGCTGAACGGCGACCGCGATCGCGAACGGGAACGCGACAAGGCCCAGGCCGAGGATGTCGCCGGCCACGCCGACGATCCCGGCGGACCCCGACGTGACGATGGTCGCGAAGCCGCAGACGACGCTGATCACGGCACCGCTGACCAGCAATTTCAGCTGGAGCCGCTCGATCGCGTTGGCACGCCGGAACAAGGCAAGCTGGCGGCCGACCCACGCGATCGCGCTGAGGATGAGCGCGGCGAAGAACGCGTCCTGCACCGCGCCCCACCACAGGTTTCCGCCCGCCGGGCGGTCGCTCATCACGAGATTGCCGCTCGCATCGAGGTGGATTGCGTGCGTCGCGATCGCGTAGAGCGCGATCCCGAACGCGCCGCCCAGCCACGTCAGCGCGAGCACTAGGAACACCCACAGCGCCGCGCGCCACAGCCCACGCGGGATGCGGCCGTCCGGGAAGACAAGGATCGAGACGGCGAAGAGGGCGATCGCCGGCGCCCACGACGGTTGTAGCGCCACTGCGACGGCCCCGAGCGGCGCCCCGGCGTGATGCTGGACGTACACGTACACCGACCACGCGCTCGCAAGTGTGTTCAGCGCGAAAAACGCCGCGGACGCGAGCAGGATCCAGCCGATCGAGTTGCGTGGCTGTCTGCGGGCGAGGATCGAGCCCGTCAGCAGGCACGCAAACCCGAGTGCGAACGAGGTCGCTGAGCCGCCGAGCTGGTGGGCCACGGCTGCCACCGGAACGCTGGCTGCGGTCAGGAGCGCCGTCAGCGCTGCGGCAAGCGGCGCGAGCACGCGCGAGGCACGGGCACCCTCACCACGACGCGCTGCGCTGGCGGCCATCGATGCACAGCCTAGCCGCAGCGCGTCACGGCATCGTTACGGCCGGCCGGCTCGTTGGCTAGCTGATGTTCAACGGCGGCGTGCCGGCGCCGTGACCGACGTGCCGAGGTGGCTCGGTCCGTAACCGTGCGCTCGAAGTCCTGCCGCTGAGAGAGCTCCTCAGCTAATACCCTCGGCGAGCTGCGCCTCCAGACACGCAAAAACCCTGCAAAAACAGGGTTTCTCCGATGCGCCCGAGAGGACTCGAACCTCCACGAGCTAAGCGCTCACAAGGCCCTCAACCTTGCGCGTCTACCAATTCCGCCACAGGCGCAGGAGGCCCCGAGTATAGGCGTCTTGATTCCGTCGGGGGCGGTCGCTATGTTGCACGAACAGATGTTCGGTTCCAGCGCAGCTCGCACCCAAGGAGACCGCGAACAATGGACCTGACGACGCGCCAGCAGGAGATACTCGACTTCATCCGGCGCTACGGAGCGGAGCACGGCTACCCGCCGACGGTGCGTGACATCGGCAAGGCGGTTGGCCTCGCGTCCTCGTCGACGGTGCATCAGCATCTTGCGAACCTCGAGCAGCGTGGACTGCTGCGCCGCGACCCGTCGAAGCCGCGTGCGCTCGAGCTACTCGACCGCGCTGTGCAGGGCGCCGCGCGGGCGCTGCGGCCTGGCGGTCTGCCAGTGCTCGGCGTGGTCGCCGCGGGCCAGCCGATGCTCGCGGAGGAGAACATCGAGGACTATGTCGAGGTCCCGGACGCGGCCGGCGGAGAGTCCGCCAACTTCCTGCTGAGGGTCCGCGGCGAGTCGATGCGCGATGCGGCGATCCTCGAGGGCGACCTCGTCGTCGTGCACTCGCAAGAGCACGCGTCGAACGGGGACATCGTCGTTGCGCTCGTCGGCGAGGAGGCGACGGTCAAGCGCTTCTACCGCGAGTCCGATCACATCCGACTGCAGCCCGAGAACGCTGCGATGGAGCCGATCCTCGCGCGCGATGTCCAGATCCTCGGCCGAGTGGTCGGCGTGATGCGCGCGATCGGCTGAGTTCGTCGCAGCGCTGGCGGAGCGCGCGCTCAGGCGCTACTGTCAGTGTGCGAGCTGAGCAGCCGCGGAGCTCCGCCTCCGAGGAAAGTCCGGACATCGAAGGGCAGGGTGGTCGCTAACTGCGACCCGGGGAAACCCGCGGGAAAGTGCCACAGAAATGACACCGCCTAAGCGCGCGGCCACACGTGAGTCGCGTGCCGGCAAGGGTGAAATGGTGCGGTAAGAGCGCACCGGCGTCGCGGCGACGCGGCGGCCAGGTAAACCCCACCCGATGCAAGGCCAAGTAGGACCGTTTGAAGGCTGCCCGCCGAGGTCCAGGTAGGCCGCGCAGATGGATGGCTGCTCAAGACAGAATCCGGCTTATAGGCTCGCTAACGGAAACCCCCGCTCCGGCGGGGGTTTCCTATAACACGAGCGCGACCCAGACCAGGCCGAGCGCCGTGACGACGCCGATAACCGCGAGCAGCGCGCCGCGCCGCCGGCGACTCAGACGGTCGCCGCTCGGGAGAACGCGCAGCGCGAGGGCGATCAGGAAGCCGAGCACGACCGGCAGCAGCAGGGCGTTCAGGACCTCCACGTCGATCGAGAGGTTCACCAGCGAGTGGCTCGTCAGGACGAGCGCCGCCCCGGCGGCGACAGCCGCGGTGAAGAGGCCGTAGAAGAGCGGCGCGCGACGCACGCTGTCGTTCAGGCTGCGTGGCTTGCCGAACGCCTCGGCGACCGCCCAGGCGAGTGCCAGCGCAACGACGATGCTCGCCACGAGCGCGGCGCCGCCGACGCCGAAAAGGAGCACGTAGCGTGCCGTCTCGCGCCCGAGGGCTGGCGCCAGCGCGGACGACAGATCCGCGACGCTCGTCAGCGAGCGGCCGCCGCCGTGAAGCGTGGCGGCGGTTGCGACCAAGACAGCAGCCATCACGATCTGCGTCACGACGGCGCCGACGCCGGTGTCGGCGCGGGCGATCCGCAGGTGGCGGCGGCGCAGGCCCTTCTCGACCACGGCGCCCTGCTGATAGAAGATCATCCACGGCATCACGACCGCCCCGATGTTGGCCGCGACCAGTGCGGTGAAGCCGGGCTTGGCCAACGGTGCGGTCGAGTGCAGCTGGCTCGCGATCGCGTTCGCGTCGGGGTGCGCGAGCACTGCGGCGGCGACGAACGCGAGCTCGCACAGCCCGAGCGTGATCCCGACGATCTCCACGCGGCGGTAGCCCCCGGTGACGACGAGGGCGATCAGCGCCGCCGCCGCCGGCACAACGGTCGTCGTCGCGGGCAGTCCGAACAGCCGCCCGAGACCCGCGACGCCCGCGAACTCGGTCACGAGCGCGCCGATCGCACTGACAATCAGCGTTCCGACCGAGACGAGCGCCCACCTGTTGCCGAAGGTCTCCCGGATCAACTCGGCGTGGCCCTTCCCGGTGATGACGCCGAGGCGGACCGTGAGCTCCATCACGAGGTACAGCACCGGAATCAGCAGCAGCTGCAGCGGCAGCAGGCGGTAGCCCCACCGCGCGCCGGACTGCGCGGCGGTGACGATGCTGCCCGCGTCGGTGTCGGCGAGCATCACCATCAGTCCGGGTCCGAGCACGAGCAGAAGCGTCGGCAGGAGCGGCGAGCGTCGGCGGAGCGTGGGTGCAGCCGGCTCGAGCGGGCCGCTCCCCCGTGTCGAGCCTGCCGGAGCCGGCCAGACCGGCCCTCGCACGGCCTCCGCGTCTGGCGCGACGTCACTCATCAGCGCGCGGCCTTCGGCGGGCGGACGCGTCGGCGCGCGCCGAGTCGCGCCACACAGAGGTCCGGTGCGACGAACGCGTCGAGCTGCTCCAGGCCGAGCGTGCTCCGAAGCTCGGCGAGCGCTCCCGCGATCAGGCCGCGGTGAACCGCGCAGGCGATCTCGCCGCTGCCGCTCGTGGCGAGCCCGCCGCTGCCGCTCGTGGCGAGCCCGCCGAACGGGCAGTGGTGCATCTTGATCTCGCGCGCGCTCTCCTCGGGCCTGAAGCCCTCTTGGGCGAGTAGCGTGATGACGGTCTGTGTGTCCTCGGCTGCGCTCGTGCGCTGCCCGGTCGCCGACTCCTGCACGAGTGAGCGCCCCCACGCGTAACCGGCGCGCGCGGCGCGCTGCGCGCCGTCTGCGAGCTCTGACAGCGTGCCCGTGAGAATCGTCGCCAGGAGCCGGTAGCTTTCGGCTGCACTCGCGTCGACGTTCGCGCCGAGGCTGTAGAGGGTGCGCGGGCGGCCTGGCGTGTCGCGCGCGGCGGCACGGGAGGAGAGAAGGCCCGCCTCGATCAGGATCCGGGCATGCCAGCGGATCGTGTTCGCGTGCAGACCGAGCCGGCGCGCCAGCTCATGGGCGTCGAGATCGCCACCGCGCTCGAGCTCGCCGAGAATCCGGGCGCGCTGGGCCTCCGCGAGAGCTCGGTGCAGCGCCAGTTCGCTCGGCCGCTCGATCATATCTCCCATCGTCATTGGAGATTCCCCCTACGACGGCGCGCTGGCATCCGCGCGTGCCCACCCGAGCGCTGTGGCAAACCACGCGCGGTCTGCGGGGGTCGCGTCCATCGGGTATGTTCCGGGCCGTGGCTGCGGAGGGCATCAGCGAGCGCGCGCGGGAACGCAGGTCGATGGGCTTCGCAATCGGGCTGCTGAGCATCGTGAGCGTCGCCACGGTGGTCGGCGCGATCCTGATCGCAATCCACGACGCGCGTGGCGTGGCGGCCCGCGGTCCCGATGGGATCAAGCTGACCGCAGCCGAAGTCCACGGGCGGCAGCTCTTTGCGCAGACCTGCGCCACCTGTCACACGCTCGCCGCGGTCCACGCCATCGGGCGGATCGGTCCGAACCTCGATGTCCTGCAGCCGCCCGCTTCGCTCGTTCTCTATGCGATCCACAACGGTTTCGCGCAGGGCCACGGGCAGATGCCCGCCGGCCTATACAGCGGCAACGACGCGCAGGACATCGCCCGGTTCGTGGGCGCCGTCGCCGGGCGCTAGCTCAAAGACGCGTTGCGCCCCCGCCATCGCGGGGAAGAGGAGCTTGCGAGCTCAGAGCGAACCCATCGAATGTCGGGTTTTGGTGCAACTGGGACTGGGTAGGGGTTGCACTACCGCTGGAACCTAGTATCCTTACGAATCGTAAGTTGTAAGCAGAAGGTAAAGCGCTACATACAGAGCGAAGCGTGATCCGATGAAGACGACGATGAGCAGATTCCAAATCCACGACGACCTGACCGCCCCCGACGCGTCGATGCCCGTCCTTCGGGGGGCGCTCTCGACCGGTGGCCAACTTCCGAACTTCCTCGGCGTGCTGGCGGGCTCGCCGGCGGCGCTGCGCGCTTACGCGCGGTTCCGCGCGGAGCTGCGTCGTGGCACGCTCGAGCTACGCACGCTCGAGCGGATCTCGCTCGCGGTTGCCGAGATGTACGGCTCAACTCCCGGCATCGCGCTGCACAGCCGCACCGCCCGGCAGTCCGGCCTTGGACTCGATGAGGTGGCGCGGGCGCGCGAGTTCGAATCGGGCGATGCCAAGGAAGCGGCTCTGTTGCGCTACCTGAAGGCTGCAATCGATGGGCGTGGCGTGATGCCCGCGTACCTGCACGAGGAGGCTCGCGAGGCCGGCTGGACCGACGAGCAGTTGCTCGAGGCGATTGCGTTCGCATCGCTCGAGGTGTTCACGGCGATGGTGAACATTGCCGGTGACGTTCCGATCGACGGCTCGGTCGAGGACTCAAGGACGCTGCGCGCCGCATAGCTCGCGGGGGCCACGTGTCGTTCTCGGACGTCCAGCGCCGGCAAGGGAACGCGACGACCGCCCAGTCCTTTGAGGCGGCGCCGCATTGCTGCCCCTACTATCACCGCGCCGTTGAACTGATCGGTCGCCGGTGGACCGGCGCGATTCTCGAGATCCTGATCCAGGGCGGATCGCTGCGCTTCTCGCAGATCGCGAGCTACGTCAACGACCTTTCGGATCGAATGCTGTCCGACCGGCTCAAGGAGCTCGAGGCTTACGGTCTCGTGCGCCGCACGGTGCTCCCGGGTCCGCCGGTTCGCGTTGAATACACGCTGACGCGCATGGGCCACGAGCTCGCCCCGGCACTCGACGAGCTCAAGCGGTGGGCGCGCTCGTGGCTTGAAACGACAGGGCCCGCTGCCGTGTCTGGCGTGACGCGCAGCGAGACCGACCGCGACGTCGCGCGCCACTGAGCGAGACACCCGGCGCGGGTGATCATTTAGGGTGCCGGTGACGGGCGACCGCCGCGCCGTCCGTACACCTGCGAATGCCCGACAGACCAACCAGCGTCGAGGACGTGAAGGCGATCGTCGCGGAGCGCGACGTTCGCTTCATCAATCTGTGGTTCACGGACATCCTCGGGCACCTCAAGTCGTTTTCGATTCACGCGAGCGAGCTCGACGGCGCCTTCGTGAGGGGCATGGCGTTCGATGGCTCCTCGATCACCGGCTTCAACGCGATCGAGGAATCGGACATGATCGCGATGCCCGACGCAAGCACCTTTGTCGTTCTGCCGTGGCGGCCCGAGGAGCAGGGCGTGGGGAGGATGTTCTGCGACATCCTCACCCCTGAGGGCACGCCCTACGAAGGCGATCCGCGCCACATCCTCCGCCGCGCCTGCGAGCGAGCCAACGAGCTCGGCTTCGACTCCTTTCGTGTCGGCCCGGAGCTCGAGTACTTCCTCTTTCGCGACGCGCACTCGACCGAGCCGCTCGACGAAGGCGGCTACTTCGACCTGACGACCCTCGACGCGGGCTCGCCCGCGCGACGCGACACCGCGATCGCCCTGGAGCAGCTTGGCATCCACGTGGAGTACAGCCACCACGAGGCCGGCCCCTCCCAGCACGAGATCGACATCCGCCACGCCGACGCGCTGAAGATGGCCGACGACTGCATGACCTACCGCATCACGGTCAAGGAGATCGCCCTAGTCCACGGCTGGCATGCGACCTTCATGCCGAAGCCGCTGTTCGGCGAAAACGGCTCCGGCATGCACACGCATCAATCGCTCTTTGCCGGTGGCCGGAACGCCTTCTTCGACCCGGACGACCGCTACTTCCTGACGCCCGCGGCGAAGGGCTTCATCGCCGGGCAGCTCCAGCATGCGCGCGAGATCTGCTCGATCTTCGCCCAGTGGGTCAACTCGTACAAGCGCCTCGTGCCCGGCTACGAGGCGCCCGTGTACGTGGCGTGGTCGCGTCGCAACCGCTCCGCGCTCGTCCGCGTACCGGCCCACCACGCCGGCGCGGAGGAGTCGACACGCATGGAGCTGCGCTGTCCCGACCCCGCATGCAACCCGTACCTCACCTTCGCCGCGCTGCTCCAGGCCGGACTCGAGGGAATCGAGCACGGCTACGAGCTGCCCGAGCCGATGGAGCGCAACCTCTACCACCTCGCCCCCGATGAGCGCCGCCGCTTGGGCATCGAGCAGCTCCCCGAGACGCTCGGCGAGGCGGTCGAGCTGACAGCTGAGTCAGAGCTCGTGCTGCGCACGCTCGGCGAGCACACCTTCAACCGCTACATCGAGATCAAGCGCCGCGAATGGGACGAGTACCGCGTCCAGGTCACCCGCTGGGAGCTTGACCGCTATCTCCTGCTTTAGAACCGCTCGCGGCGGTGAGCACGCGCTCGAGGGTATCGGCGTCGTCCACGGGAGCCTCGCAGGCAAAGCGCCGGCAGACGTACGCTCCCGGGCCGCGGCCCGCTAAGAGCGGACCCGACGCCGCAACGACCACGTGCGGTCTGAACCTGCTGCGCACGGTGCGGGCGAAAGCATCGACCTGCTCGCCCGCCAGCGCGACCTCGAGCACGTCGGCGAGGTGGAAGTCGAGCGCGCACAGCAGGTAGGCGAACGCGCTCGGAAACCGCGATGCGGGGCCGGCGCTCACTCGGATCGCGCGCACTGCTGCTGCCTCGTAGCGCGCCTCACCGGTCAGCGCGGCGAGGCGCAGGAGGCCGAGCGCAGCACTCGAGCCGCCCGATGGCGTCGGGTGGTCCTCGTTCTCCTTGCGCGCGGCGATCAGCGCCTCGCCATCGCGCGCACTGAAGAAGAAGCCGCCCTGCCCGCGGTCCTCGAAGCGCTCCAGCAGCGCGTCCGCGAGCTCGAGCGCCCGCGTGAGCCAGCGCTCCTCGAAGCTCGCCTCGTACAGGCCAATCACCGCCTCGAGCATGAAGGCGTAGTCCTCGAGAAAGCCGCCGACGCCGTCTGGCGTTCGCAAGAGCTGTCCGCGGGCATCGCGCACCCGTGCCCATACGTGCTCGGCGGCCGCGCTCGCGGCATCGAGGTAGACCTCATCCCCGAGCACGGCGCCGGCTTCCGCGAGCGCTCCGATCGCAAGCGCGTTCCAACTTGTCACCTGCTTGTCGTCGAGGGCAGGCCGAGGCCGCCGCTCGCGCACCGCGTACAGCAGCCCGCGGATCGCATCCCGCTGTGCGGGCTCCGGTCCGTCGGCGCGCAGGACGTTGGCGCCCTCGAAGTTGCCGGCCTCGCTCGCGCCGAAGTAGGCGATCGCCTCGTCCGCGACACCGCCGAGCGCTTCGCGCAGCTCGGCCAGCGTCCAGACGTAGTAGCTGCCTTCGATTCCAGCGGCGTCCGCGTCGAGCGAGCAGTAGAAGCCGCCGTCAGGAGCGCGTAGCTCGCGCAGGCAGAAGTCGAGTGTCTCGCGACAGGTGCGCAGCAGCAGCGGCTCCCCGGTGAGCTGCCAGCCGTGCAGGTAGTTGCGCGCGCACAGCGCGTTGTCGTAGAGCATCTTCTCGAAGTGAGGGACGGTCCAGGTACGGTCGACCGCGTAGCGCGCGAAGCCGCCGCCCACCTGGTCGAAGATCCCGCCACTGGCCATCGCGAGCAGCGTCGCGACCGCGGCGTCGAGCGCCCCGCGGCGCAGCAGCAGGTCAAGCACGCAGTGCGGCGGGAACTTCGGCGCGCCGCCGAAGCCGGCGTGGAGCGGGTCGTAGGACTCGAGGAGCCCGGCGACCGCGCGCTCGAGCAGTTCCGGGTGCAGCTCCGCCTCGGCGTGCTGCATAGCTGACTGCTCGCGTAGGTGCTTGGTGAGCGCTGCGCCCGCGCCGACCGCCTCCTCGCGCTGCGTCTGCCACATGTCGGCGACCGCGTTCAGGACCTGAGCGAACGAGGGCATCCCGTGGTGCGGCGTCGGCGGCCAGTAGGTGCCGCCGAAGAACGGCGCCTGATCCGGGGTCAGGAACACGTTGAGCGGCCAGCCACCGTGCCCGGTCATCAGCTGGACGGCCTGCATGTAGATCCCGTCGAGGTCCGGACGCTCCTCGCGGTCCACCTTGACGCAGACGAAGCGCTCGTTCATCAGCTCGGCGATCGTTTCGTCCGTGAAGGACTCTCGCTCCATCACGTGGCACCAATGGCAGGCTGCGTAGCCGATCGAGACGAACAGCGGCGCATCGCGTGCGCGTGCGCGTGCGAGCGCTTCGGCGCCCCACGGGAGCCAGTCGACGGGGTTGTCGGCGTGCTGACGAAGGTACGGAGAGCGCTCGCCGGCGAGCGCGTTCACGAGCCGCCGAGTCGCAGCGCGAGCGCGCGGCTGGCCGCGCTGGCGGCGCTCGCGAGCGCCGTTGCCGCGCTTTGCCCGGTGTGGTCGGTCGGGGTCGAGACGAAGACGCCGCCCAGCGTTCCGCTGAGCGTCTTTGCCTTGGTATCGAGGATGACGCTGCCGGCGGCGGCCGCGGAGCCGCTGATGGTCAGCGTGAAGCGCGTGCCGCCGCCCGCGAAGGCGCCGCTGACCTCGACGCCGCGCACGTAGGAGTAGGCGTGCAGGTGTACGCCGTGCAGCGAGAAGGACGCCCAGCCGGCGCGCAGGCCACCGAAGCGGACGGTGGCGAGGAGCGAGCTGCCGTTCAGGAAATCGTCGACCCCGGTGCTCACCGCCGCCGAGAGCGTCTCGAGAACCGCCTGTAGCGTTCTGCCTGCGAGACCGCTCGTGCCACTTGCGGCGCGCACGCCGTGCAGCGTCTGCGGCGGGTCGGGGACCGGGTAGAGCGTCTGCGGGATCTTCGCGTTCGTGCACTGCGCGACCTGCTTGCCGGCGAGGAATGCCTGCAATGCGTTCTGCGCGCAGTTGGTCGGTTCTGTGCCGAGGACCGAGTGGCCCGTGTTGGGCACGACGAGCAGTGTCGCGTCCGGGATCTGCGCCGCGACCGCCTGCGCGTCTGCTGTCGGCGTGCGCAGGTCCTCAGCGCCGCTGATGATGAGCGTCGGCACATTCGGCAGGGTCCCGTTCGTCGGCTCTGGCGCAGCCGTCGCAAACGGCCAGTCGGCGCAGTACGGCGCGTCGCTCTCGTCATAGGCTGTCTTGGCGCTGAACGGTGCGAAGGTGCTCGCCGGCTGCGCAGCGAAGGCTGCGAGTGCCTCGCTCGCGCGCTGCGCCGGCGGGTCGGCGCGGTTCCACGGGTAGTAGTTCTCCTCGCAGCTCGTCGCGAAATAGAGCTCGTTGTCGATCCCACCCTCGGGCTGGTTCGCGATCATGCTCAGCGTGCCGAGTAGCGCGTAGTCGCGGTGGACTGCTGCAGCGTGGAGGGCCGCCGGCAGGTCCGCGCGCAGGAGCGGCGCCAGGTCGCCGCTGACGAGGATGTTGAAGATCGCGTCGGGCCCGAGCCTGACGTTGTGGATCGAGCCGTCGGGTCCGACGACACGCGTGTGGACACGGTGCGCGTCGAGCCGCGTGACGACCGTCGTCAGGTCGGCCATCGGGTCGTTCGTGACTCCGGCGCAGGCCTGTCCGGCGCAGAGCTTCGCGAGCATCCCGGGGATCGCCGCGAACGTCGTGGCGCTGTAGACGTCGGGCCCGTTCGGCGGCACCGTCGAGTCGAGGATCAGACCGGCAACGTGGGTCGGGTACTGCTCCGCATAGCGCAGCGCGACCTTCGTCCCGTAGGACGTGCCGTAGAGGATCAGCTGGTTGTAGCCGAGCGCCTCCCGGATCGCCTCGATGTCGGCGACCGAGTCATCGCTCTCGTACAGACCGCGCGTCGGGCCGAGCTGCGTCCCGCAGGTGCCGACGAGCGCCGGCTTGAGGATGTTCGGATTCGCGAACTCGGGACAGCTGAGCGCACCCGACGATCCGGTCCCACGCTGGTCGAAGACGATCAGATCGCGTGTCGCGAGGGCCGAGCCCATCTCCTGCGCGAAGTCTGTGGCGAACGGGATCGCCGACTGCCCGGGTCCGCCGGCGAGCCCGACGATCGCCTCTGTCGCAGTCCCTGTGATCGCAACTTTGCGTTCGACTGAGAGCGTGACCGTGCCCGGGATCTGGCCGCTCGGATCGACCGGTACGGTCAGGTGTGCGCAAGCAAAGCCAGGGCCCTTGGCGCACGGAACGAACGCGATGGGTGTGGCGGCGGCGCTCGCGGTGGCGATGAGAAGACCCGCCAGCGCCGCCACGGTCGCTAGCCCTCCATGCTTGACGACGCGCAGCATCCGCGAGACCGTAGCGCATCGCCACCCGCGCGTCTGCAATACCGGCCACGTGGCTATCGTGCGTTGTATGGCAGCCGAGCGAGTGGTGATCGTGGCGCCGGACGCGCCGGCCGCGATCGGGCCGTACAGCCACGCGGTCGCTTGTGGCGAGCTCCTCTTCTGCTCGGGGCAGATCCCACTCGATCCCGCCAGCGGCGAGCTGATCTCAGTCAGCGTGGCAGCACAGACGCAGCGTTGCCTCGACAACCTGGCCGCGGTTTGCGATGCGGCGGGCAGCTCGCTCTCGCGCGCGCTGCGCCTCACGATCTACCTCGTCGAGATGGCGAGCTTCCCCGAGGTCAACGCCGTCTGCGAGCAGGCTTTTCCGGTCGATCCCCCGGCCCGCGTGAGCGTCGGTGTCGCCGCGCTGCCACGCGGCGCTCTCGTTGAGATCGACGCAATCGTCGCGCTCTAAGCGTTCCGCCCGAGTATCCTCTGCTCGTCGCCACGGATGAGCGCTCTGACTGATACGAAGGCCCAGATCGCCCAGGCGATCGAGACGGTTATAGCCGAGGTCCCGGCGCTGCGCCAGCTCAAGCTCGTGGCATCGCTCGAGTTGCGCGGCCGCGGGGACGTGCAGCAATTCCGGATCGAGCTGCCCGGGCCGCAGATCACGAAGGACGTCGCGGCCGACGCGCGCATCACCGTCGACATGCGGCGCGAGTTCTTCAACGCGATGGTCAGCGAGGGCGCGCACGTCGCCGATTGGCGTGAAGCCTTCCGCTACGGTCAGGCGAAGGCGACGGGTGTCGCGCAGATCCTCAAGCTGATCGAGCGCGTCGTCGGGATGCAAGAAGAACGCACGGCGCTGCGGCGCGCGCGCCCGCGCTAGGCGTGCGCTTCCTGATGAACGATCGTCACCCCGTCGGAGGGGTAGACGATCGACTCGTGCTGGTCGTCCCAGCGGACTCTGAAGTGCGCGTGACCGGCCTCTCCTAGGACCTCGAGGATCTCGCCGCGACGCGACGGTTTCCCGTGACTCCCGTGTGCGTCCAGCAGATCGCCGGCGTGCGCTTCGACTGTGCTCTGTATCGCGTTCATCGATAGCCTCCTGAATGGCAAAGCGCGTATGTGCGAGTACCGTAGCGCGGCGTGTCGGGATGCGCCGCTCGCCGCGCTCAGCCGAGCGCGGCGAGGACCGCGCGTGCCGCGCTCTGCACGTCGAGCGCCGCTGGGATCTCGAGCTCGGCCGAGATCGGCGGCTCGTACGGGTCGGCGACACCGGTGAGGTTGTCGATCTCGCCGCAGTTGGCGCGCGCGTAGAGGCCTTTGGGATCGCGCCGCGCGCACTCCTCGACGTCGGTGGAGAGATAGACCTCGATGAAGCGCAGGCCGTTGCCCTTGTGCAGGCGGCGCGCGGCGGCGCGATCTGCGGAATACGGCGAGATCAGGCATGCCAGCGCCACAGCGCCCGCGTCGGCGAACAGCGCCGCGAGCTCCGCGACGCGACGGACGTTCTCGGAGCGGTCGGCGTGGCTGAAGCTGAGATCGCTGCACAGGCCGTGGCGAAGGTTGTCGCCGTCGAGCCTGTAGGCGAGGCGACCGGCGGCGAGCAGGTGCGCCTCGACTGCGGCGGCGGTCGTGGACTTGCCCGCGCCCGACAGCCCGATGAACCAGACCGTTGCCCCTTCCTGTCCAAGGCAATCCCAGCGCTGGCGCCGGTTGAGGATGCTCTCCTGCCAGACCACATCGGCGGAGCCTCCCTGCTCGCTCCGCGTGACCCGCTGGCTGAGCGTCGGATCGAGCACGCCCATTAGAAGTATCCCGCTTTTTTGCGGTCTTCCATTGCGGCGTCTGAGGTTTTGTCGTCGGCTCGTGTTTCGCCGCGTTCGGTGATCCGGGTGGTGGTGATTTCGTTGAGGACTTGGGGGAGGGT
>Ga0182030_10000361_pt1 | contig 82216 bp, 63 predicted proteins | sample 812S3MmetaG_FD_121299 | JGI IMG/M metagenome (GOLD analysis project Ga0182030, IMG submission 121299) | Permafrost microbial communities from Stordalen Mire, Sweden - 812S3M metaG (Illumina Assembly) | ecosystem: Environmental > Terrestrial > Soil > Wetlands > Permafrost | place: Sweden... | reverse complement strand
GGCTGACCGCTCCATCCACTCCCTGGCCGATCTCACCCCTATCGCCTACGTCGCCAAATCGGCAAAGTAACCTACCCCCCGCACACCGCAACCGTCAACCATGGTGTTGGCCGAACGAATACCCAGAGTTGGCGTCAACGCGAAGGGAAAGAAGTATGTCCGTGGCGGCGTCCCCGGCACCGGGCTCTACTACCAGTCCTCACTGCCCGACGCTCAGCCGGGTCAGGCTCCCCAGTCCACGTCCAGTGTCTCGCCGTTAGCCATCATCATTCTATTGCTCGTGGTCGGGCTCATCATTTATGGGCTGTACAGTTCGAAGCCAACGGCCACCTCGGCTCCTATCGCCCCAGTTCCGCACGTCGTGGCTCCAGTCGCGCCCCCGGTCGCGCCCCCGCCTATAGCGAGGAAGCACAAGCGGAAGCACGCCGCTCACCGGGCTCCGGCCCCTGCGGAGGAGGCTCCAGTGGCGAAGCCGGATGTGAATGGGGGAGCCGACGCTCAATCTCCGGAGAATTAGAGCAACCCACGCGGCTGCGCGGTCAGGAACCAAGTGCATCGAGATTTCTGCATCTCTCAAGCCGCAACGCTGTTAAAATCAACAGCTTAGAACTCATAAACCATGGCAATTGATCAATCTGAACTCGAAAAGTGTCTTTGGGGCGCACTCTTCTACTACAACCAGTTCGTAATCACCACCTGCCGACAGGAGGCAAAGTTCGGCACGATCACCACCCTCAGCGAGAAACACTTTTTTCGCTGGGCAGATCCGTACCCACGTTCAGTGGACGATCTGGAGCACGGCAACAGCAGTCCCAACGACCAGCAGCGCCTAGTCGCCGGGATGCTCGACCGAGACAACCTACTGGACATCATTCGCACATTCACCCTGTTCTCCACCAATGACAAGGGCGAGATCATCAAGATAGTGGGGCGGTACCAGCAGTTCCGCGCCGTGAAGCTGGCGGTGAAGCGCCTGCTGGAGGGAAAGACTCCCCGCGCCCGCAGCGGCATCGTATGGCACACACAGGGCTCCGGCAAGTCCTTGACCATGATGTTCATGGTGCGGGAGATGTATCGGCACCCCTCGCTGTCCAAGTGGAAGGTGGTCTTTGTCACCGACCGCACCCAGTTGGAGGAACAGCTTTCCGAAACCAGCCAGAGCATCGGTTTCACTGTAAACCTAGCGGACAGCATCAAACGGCTGAAGGAGCTGCTCGCCACGGATTCGTCCGACCTCGTGATGGCGATGATGCATAAGTTCCGCGAGACGGACATGACGGAGACTTTTCCGGAACTCAACGCCAGCCCGTACATTCTGGTGATGACCGATGAGGCACATTCGCACCCAATACTCGATGCTCGGAGCCAACCTCGACAAAGGCATCCCGAACGCCACCCGCATAGGCTACACCGGGACGCCCATTGATAAGACGGAGCGTGTCTTCGGCGAATATATCGACAAGTACACAATGCGGCAGTCGATTGAGGACGGCGTGACGCTGGAGATCATTTACGAAGGACGCACGCATAACGCCGAGGTGACCGACAGGTTGGGTATGGACATTGCCTTCGCGGACGTGTTCAGTGACTACAACCTCCGGGAGCGCATGGAGATTCTCGGCTACGGCTCACGCGATGCGTACCTTGAAGCTGACCCGACGATTGAGAGCAAAGCCAAGGACATGGTGGAGCACTACTTGACGCACGTCTTTACGGCACCTCCCAAAGCACGGTTGCCGCGTTCATTCAGGGCGGAGTTAAATCGAGGGTGAAATCGAGATGGCGAAAGTATTAGTGCCGTACACAGATTACTTTGCCCAGACAATCCAGCGTATGGACGAGGAAGGATTGCTACTTGCAACCACGGGCACTGACGGAAAACCGAACGTGATGACGATTGGTTGGGGAACGATTGGCTCAATCTGGTTCCGCCCAATGTTTGTCGTGCTGGTACGGCCATCGCGCCACACCTACAGCCGAATGGAGCAGGTCAGCGATTTTACGGTTAATGTACTCCCGAGGGAACTAGCGGCTGCTGCCAGCTTGTGTGGAACGGTATCGGGACGGGAGCATGACAAGTTTCAGGAGTCACACCTGACGCCCATTCCAAGCCGCGAAGTACGTTCGCCTATTATCAAGGAATGCGTTGTGCATTACGAGTGTAGAACCGTCAATCGGGTGGACATCGTACCCGATGCACTGGTGCAGAGCGTGCGGGAGCAGTTCTATAAAAAGGGTGACTTTCATCGCATCTATTTTGGAGAGATTGTGGCCTCGTACGCTGATGAGGACGCGACTCAGCGTCTGAGCGTTCAAGGGCGGGGTAGCCATGCTTCTTTGCCGTAGATTCTGCACTCTCGCTGATGTCACAGTTGCAGCAGCAGGCAGTGATGACAAAGCCGGAAATCAAACCTAACCGAGTTGCGTGATTCGGTTGAGTCCCACAGCCCCGGCGATGCGAACCATGGTTCCAATGGCACAAAGCCTTGCGCGGAATGAGCAACTCAACTCACGACCTTGTAAACCCTCCAGACAGTGGTAGAGATTGCCCGGCACGGTCGTCCCGTGCACTTCTAGTCCACGTCCTCGGGCAACGGGGCGATGCCGGATGCATCCATAACGGCTGGGGTTAAATCCATGGAAGCGGTTCAGAGGGGCTGAAGGAGTGACTCGATGAATGCAATAGTCCCATCACCGTGGTCGGTTCGGGAAGGGCGGCTGAGAATCGAAGTTAGATTTTAAGTTAGCATCAATTTCCCGAACGGCTCACGGCAAAGATCGTGAGCCGTTTTGTTTATGTGAAAAGTTCAAACACTAAGAAGGAGAATGTACGCAGATGGCGCAGAATATTTCGGCTGAGGAACTGGCAAAGTTGTTCTATAGCTACCGTGACACACTAGCCTCCGATTTCGGATTCCAGAGCAGCGAAGGCTGCGTTTCGTGGGAGCAAATTCTCCCGGAGCATCGCAATCTAATGGTCGCTTCGGCACGGATGGTCTTGCGGGAGTTGGCGGAACGACAGTTCGATGCTGGCAGCCGCAAAATCGGGCTTTGCGAATCGGCATAAAGCAGTGCTGCGCGTTTCTGGGTACATGTTCATGGCCTGCTCACGGGTTCTACGAGCGCACCGCTGCGCTTTATCATCATGCGCGAGGAACACCATGGAACTATTTATCTTTGGTCGATTTCACGTCCGCGAGGGCTGTGAAGACGCTCTCGGTCAGGCGATGCGAAAGGTCATTATCGCGACCCGCGAGGAAGATGGGTGCTTGGAAGTCCACGGCTTTCGCTCAGTCCGGGACACACGGCTTCTTTACCTTCACTCGCATTGGGCAGACGAAGCTTCGTTCGAAGAGCACGCAAATCTGCCGCATACAGTTGAGTTCCTTCAGCAGGTGGAGGGGCTTCTCGACCACCCGCGAGAGGTGAGCCGGACAACGGTATTCGTGTAACCGATGCGGCTTTGATGACGCAGCCACGAATCACGACTCGGGCTACGACCGTCATCTCGACGGCCTCAGGCCGACTTACGGGTGTGGGCTGTGCTCGTGCCCATTTCCAACATGTTCGACGGACGCGATCCTGTCAGAGCCCGGTCGACTGAAAATGCCCCTGATCCCTTGACGAGAATTGTCACGCACAACGCTATCGCAAGCAGGTGGTATTCGTATCCCTCACCTTTCTGGGCTCCGAACCAGTTCATGAAGAAACCGACGTGGCCGGAAACCATGAAGATTGCAACCACCATGTTGCATAGGATGCCGAAGGCAGCAACTCGGCCAAGCAATCCGACCAGCAGACCCAAGCCCCCGAAGAACTCGGCTGCGATTGCCAAGAACGCAAACAATGCCGGGATTCCCATGTTGTGGGTGAAATATCCCATGGTGGCGCTGAAACCGTGGCCGCCGAACCAGCCGAGCATCTTCTGTGCGCCATGGGCAAAAAACACGGCTCCCAGAATCAGGCGAACAACGGTCAGGGTTGGATCGTTCGCTGTGCTCAAAAGTCTCCGCAGCATAAGCATCTCCTCGGAATGGCAATCGCCGAAGCTGATTGCCCTCACCTCGATGTGACTTTCTCTACTACAGTGACATTGCTGAGCCGTTCGCGTCGGAATCAGGCATTCACAGCAAAACTCATGCCGCTTTCTTTTTCCGTATGGTGTCCTTCACCTTGCCAAAGACTTGTTGCACCTTACCTTCAGCTTGCCGAGCAACGCCACGAGCTTCGGTTTTCATATTTCCCGTTGCTTGTCCGAGCCTGCGCTCAGCCCGGCCTACGACGTCTTTGATCTTTCCCTTCACTTGGTCTTTGTTCATAACGGACACTCCTCGTCGGCACGACGTCAGCCGCACAGAATTAGAATTAGGAATTGCGTAGGTGGTTGCGTGGCAGTTGAAGTCTACGTTCTGCCGCATCGGTGCGGGTCACTGGTTCCGCACACGCCGCATCATCGTTCTTCACTAGATTGCATGCTGGCGGATGACAGGGATGTTCTGAGTTGGGGGCGATGTTGTAGCGGGGCACCCGGTCATCCTCGGGCTCGATGGCGAAGCGTTCCGCTGTCCGTCCCTGCTCCCGTGACGTACACAAACGTCATTTCCGGATTCAGCCTGACCAAGGTCTCCGCCGCTGCCACGGTCATCCCGTAGGCTCTGCGGTACTCGGCCTCGTTCATTTCCACCGATGAGACGCCAAGGCAGAAGAAACAGGCGTCATATCCGCTCAGCTCTCTCTCAATCGCCGACAAGTCCAGCAAGTTCCCGTGCACGAACTCGCGTAATTTCCCGTACTGTTGCCCGGTCGCCCTCCGGCCCACGGTCAACACCTGCTCCACGCCGGAATCCAGCAAACATTCGCGCAACACGCCGCCGCCGACCATTCCTGTCGCGCCAAAGATGACCACCTTCATCTCACGCCCTCCCACCAGTAGGGTTCGGTTGCCCGAGTACCGCGTCAACAGAAAAATCTCCGCTACCAACGGCGATGAGAAACAGCGCCCCCAAGAACATGCAGTAATCGGTTCGGGCTTCATGCATCGCCGCCCAGAAGCCGGATTTGAAGAGCATGGGAATCTTCGTCGTGGCGATTGCGACCGAGATATCGATGAGCAAGGGGATTGCAGCTAAACGGGTGAGCAGTCCGAGTATGAGTAGAAGACCACAGACAATCTCGATCACACCGACGAAAGGGGCAAAGAAGTGAGGAGACGGAATTCCAATCGTCTCAAAGCGCCCGACGCCCAGAGCGGCGGGATAGAGAAATTTCTGTATACCTTCGGACATGAAAACCCAGCCAACCATGAGCCGTACCAGCACCACCGACGAAGGTGCATCTGAACATAGCAACCACCGATTGAGTGACATCTCTTAGCCTCCGTAGCCAGAGCCGCCGTTTCCAAGTTCAGCCAACGCGGGACAGGAGGTCTCTGACAATACCTCGTTTTCGAGATCGTGGCAGTTGATCCCATGGGCTTTCACCGCCCCTCCTTCTTCGATGCCTCCCACACCGGGCGATAGTCGTAGGTCGGATAGAACTCGGTGCGGAATCCTCCCCAAGCACCGTGTTCAATCTGGAGATTCACGTCGCGGAGCTTGGCTGGCGGGAAGCGCAGGGTGACCACCTGCCCAACTCCCATCATGACGTACCACGAGACCACCTCGACTCCGGGTGGTGGGAAATTCTTCTGAAAGCCCGTCTTCTCCAGATGAGCATTGATCTCATCCAGTGTCTTCGTCTCGTCGTGCCGCAGGAAGATGGTCATCATCATCAAGTCGGCGTTGGACGTGGCGGAGGTCTGCGCGTCGGCTGTGGCACCCGCGACGATGGCGGTGGCGAGTGTGGCGGCGGCGTTTCGAAAGAACTTCCTCCGTGTAGGGCTGGTATTCTCCTGCGGCATAAAGCGTCATCCCCCTCGCGATTATGTTCAGACCGACAGTTCTGTGATGACCTGTCGCCGGGCAATGATGGCGAAAGCAGTTGAGCCGAACTGGATTCCGTCTTTGAGTAGGCTTGCTATTGCGCTATTTGTTCGCCCACCATGATTCGCGTGGAATACTCGCCCGGAGCGACGAAGAAGGATGGCAGGATTCTTGTCTTGGCCGCTGCCATTATTACTGGTCTACGTCTGGCGCGTGATCCGAGGGCAGGGTGTCAAACCAAACGGGTGGTCAATGCCGTCGAAGATGGCATCTGGCTGGCCAACCAGATTTATGACAAGGCTCTGCTGCGGTTCGGGCAGGGGAATATCGATTTCAAGTGGTGAGCTTCATCGGTGACGATCATGCGGCGGGTAGACTTCGTCGGGCTGGCCGATGATTAGTTTGGCGGCGATCAGTCCCAGTGCGGACTTGGTAGAGGTAGGGCGGCTCAGGAACTTGATTGCCCGCAACAATGGGCTGGACTTTACCCGCCACGGCCTCTGTGCCGGGGCCTGTCGAATGTATGTATTCGGAAGCTGGTTTGTGAGTAAACCTCTCAACCACGAAGAACGTAACAAGCATTGCGAGTACCAGAATAACTGTCACTGCCCCTCCTCTCACTATCATTCGCTTTTGGATGAGCGGAGGCGATGTACGGTCGCATTGTGCCCTCGAAGTGGAACTGCAGCGAGTCTGGGCGTGGCTCTGTCGTCCGGGCCTCTGGCCGACGTGTCCCAACAGTTCGAACGTCCACATCAAGAATCAGACCCAACCCGACCTAACGTCTCAGCGAATTGCGCCACGGCAACGAGTTCCGCTGGAAACCTTGGGCGTGACCATTGACTCCACCGTGCTTGAGTTCGTCCGGCACGAGCGGCTGGCGTGGGACGCACATTGGGATGGCCATCCGGGCTGGTACGTACCGGAGGACTGCCCCCCGGCACGTTCTCAATCAGACATCCTTCGGCGTAGCCAGTCGGCGACCGCTTTTGGGTTGAATCGCACGGAGTATCCGATTCGAAATGAAGGAATCCTCCCTCGCTTCGCCATCTTGTAGAGGGTCTTTGGGCTCACGCTCAGCTTCGTCGCCAGCCCCTCGACGTTGATTGCATTCTTCTGCGATTCAATTTCATCGGGCAAGTTCACGCGACTCCTCCTTTGGTTCGAGTTGCCGCAGCCGTCCTAGACTGACGAACCGAATCTTCCGCTTCGGTGAAATCCGTGTCGTCTCCCCGGTGAACCCCACCTTTCTCCAAATCGCTGGTCTGTGGTGAACAGAAAACTTCCCGAAGCTGTTCAGCTTCATCGAGAACCCGTCCTCACCAAGATGGTCGAGGAGTGCTTCTTCGAGACACGAAATGACCACGCTGACCAAAGTGTCGGCCTCTTTCCTTGTGCTCAAGCCGAGCGCGGACTGAACCCGCGACACCAGCTCCTCTCGTCCTGCCCGTGAACCCTGAACCATTGACAGCCTCCCTTGTTACGGTCTGCTCGGAACTGGAGGTTCCAATGGCAAATACCCAAGAAAAACAATCTTTGTCGAAAAAATCTCGCCCGCTCGCGTCTATCACGTCGATGCGTTCACCTTTGAAAACGGCCATTTCGTCGGCCACGATGGGTTCGTCGTTCCGAGAGATTTTGCGGAGCTCTACGAACGGTTTCCGCAGTACGTTGCAAACTGGGTCAGTAAACGCCTGAGCTGGCGGGCTTCAATAACGGAGACCGAGGACTGGACGCAGGAACTCCTGATGCACCTGTATTCTCTACCGTCTGGCTCGAAATATCGGCGGGCGGGAAAGCAGGATGTGATTGAAACATTCAACCCGGTGAGAATGCATGGCGCGAATGAGGCTCGATTCCGCAGCTTCATCAATCTCTGCCTTGCGAACAAGTTCAACTCTCTGTACACGAAGCGGAAGAAGGAGCCGCTGTCCAATCCCAGAAACCTGTCATTGGTGGCGGTGGAGACTGACGAGCCAATGGTGATCTCTGTGGAATATTGTCACGAACAGTCGGCTCGACTGCGGCTGGCTCAATTCCGAAGGAGCAAGCAGCGGGAGTCTGAATTCCGGCTGAAGGAGCGTTCGGATATAGCGGATGCGTGCGACCCCAGATTGAGGGTGACTGGCTAGGCTTGGGGCACTGATGATACCGGGAGGGATGTCGAGGTGGCTCCAGAGGTGGTTGGAGGAGCTGGGGGAGAGGGCGGGAAGGGAATTGTCGAGCATCCTTTAACCGAGGCACGATGCCCCGGCCTAAACCGGGGCGTCAGGTTCACTTCTTGCTAAGGGCGGCTGCAACCTCTGAAATCTTGAACCGCCACGTTTTACGCACGCGCCCTGTCAAAGGGTGGCAGGGATTTCTCCCCGGCGTGCCATTGCCGTCACTACCCTTGGGGGGCAGCTCAGAAAGTTCGCCACTACATCGGCAGCCACATACGGTTCGAATGATTCCGAGATGCCATCTTCTCCATAAGTTTCCTACCCGTATTTTTACCCGCAATTGATTTCCCGTCCACCAACAACCAGCAATATTGAGCAAGATGGCAGTCCCCAAGATCGCTGTAACTTGTTGATATTGCTAATACATATCTTCTGTCACGGCAGAGGCCGCAGGTTCGAGTCCCGTCGACCCCGCCATTAAATCGCGAAGATTCAATGGCTAAGAAACCCCCGCAAGGGGGTTTTCTAATGTGGTCTACCATGCGTGCCGTCAAGCGATAGCCGTGGAGCCATCTTCCGTGCAGCTCTTTTCCTCCACGTAATCAGCTCAATCAGTAGCGCAATGCTGTGACTCGCGATGTTTAATTCGCCACAGCCGCTGAACTTGTAGGAAGCATCGCGCTGCGCGAAACTCACGGCGCTAAGATTTGGGATGAGGTGGAACGTGTGCCGCTGGAGGCACAGGCACCTGAGAGAGATTTACCGGAGAAAGCGGCTTAGAGAGATTCAACTCCGCTCGGGTACTTGGCACGGCACAGGTTTACGTGCACGATTTCCGTCTACGATACGACCGGGCGTGATCAGACGCTACGCCCGGTTCGTGATCCCCGTGCAGCCTTAGAACACGGCTTCAAGTTGGGCATAGATCTGCTCGTCGGTAAAGTGGCGGCCCTTGATCGCGCCCGCCGGGCATGTCGCGACGCAGCATCCGCAGGCTTTGCAGACAGCGCTGATGACGCGGCTATGGCCAGTCTTTTCATCGTACTCGATGGCGCCATAAGGGCAAACTCCGCCACATGTACGGCATCCCGAACACAACAGGTCTTCGACCTCCGAGTACAGGGCATCAACGGTGATTTGTCCCTTCGCAATCTTAGCCAGGATGCGTGCTCCGGCCGCGCGCGACTGAGAGACCGTGTCCGTGACGTCCTTGGGAGCCTGGCAGGCGCCGGCGATGAAGATGCCATCGGTCGTGGTCGCAACCGGGTCTAGCTTGGGGTGGCTCTCGATGAACCAGCCGTCCTTGTCGCGACTGATGTTGACCAGACGCGCGATTGTCTCCGCGTCTTCGCGCGGCTCCATGCCCACCATCAGAACCACCAGGTCAGCGGGAACCTCGACCTCCTCGCCGGAAAGCACCTCCTTGATTTGGATCAGCATGCTGCAGTTGTCCTCCGGGCCGGCCATGCGGATCGAGGGCTCCTGATTCTTGCCAAACATTAGAAACGCGGTTTTTGCCTCGGCGCTCTTCCTATAGAAGTCTTCGCAGCCCTTGCCGAAGGCCTGCATGTCGATGTACATATCGGTGACGTATGCTTCCGGAATCGCCGACTTGATCTCATGCGTGTATTTCAGCGCCGTCATGCAACAGACGCGTGAGCAATAGGGATGGAACTGCGAGCTGCGGCTCCCCACGCAGTGGATAATGGAAACGTAGCGCGGCTGTTTGCCACTCTTGGTCACGATGCGTCCCTGGCGAAGCATAGCTTCCAACTCGAACGAGGTGATCACGTCGGGCAGGCGGCCATACCCATATTGCTGAATGCGTTCCGCCTCAAATTCTTTGTAGCCGGTGCAGACCACTACCGAACCCACCTCCAATTCGAGCACCGCGTCGGCGCCACTCGTCATTATCTTGGGACGGAAGTTGCCGACATAGCCTTTCAACTCCACCAGTTCGCTTTCGAAAAAGACGCGGATTCGCGGATGGCGCTCGACCCGCAGGATGAGATCCTTCAGGATGTCGCGGGCGGAATCCAGGTAAGGCGGTGTCAAATCAACCCGCGCCAGATTGCCGCCGAGTTGACTCTGGCGTTCAACCAAATAGACCTGTTGTTCGGCCCCAGCCAGCTCCAGCGCGGCGGTGAGGCCGGCAATGCCGCCCCCAAGCACCAGAGTGGCGGAACACATCGGCACCGAACGCTTTTCCAGCGACTCGTGGTATTTCACCCGTTGAATGGCGGCGCGCGTCAGCTCCTTGGCTTTCTCCGTCGCGGCAGCCGTGTCCTCGTGAATCCAACTGCACTGCTCGCGGATATTGGCCATCTCCAGCAGGTACGCATTGAGGCCGCCTCGTTCCAGCGCCTTGCGGAAGGTACCCTCGTGCATACGCGGGCTGCATGCCGCCACCACGATCCGAGTTAGGGAAAATTCCCGGATATCCTGGGCAATCATCTCCTGGCCGGGATTGGAGCACATGTATTTATACGAACGGGCGCAGGCAACACCGGGAATGTCCTTTGCCGCCTCAGCGACCGCATTCGCGTCGACAATCTTGGCGATGTTAGTACCGCAGTTGCAAACAAACACGCCGATCCGCTCTTCCGCCATAGCTGTCTCCCGTGTTTCCGTACGCTTGTTCCCTTATGCCACCCTTTGGCCTGCTGGAGGTGCACTAGCCGCCGCCGTCTCCAGCGCTGGTACGACGACAAAGGGCGTCACACTCGCCGCAAAGGCTTCCGCTTGCACCTTTGAGAAATAAATCGCGAGCGGGCGATATGCAAGGTGCGACCATTTCCCAAACGGCACCTGTGTCACCTCGAAAGAAACCACACCCATGAGGTGGACGACATAGCAAATGTTGGCGCTCAAGGGCAGTCCGGCCCGATGCAGAATGTGCTGCGTGATGCCGGTCAGCACGATGAAAATAAGAAGGCCTAGAAATATCCAATCCGACTCGTGGGTATGGCGCTGATAGGGCAAAGCCTTAAGCAATCGTCCACGTAGCGCGACCACCAGACCGATAACCAGCCCAACCGAGGCGAGATAGCCAAAGATGTGCGCCTCCCAGCGAATCGCCGGCCCCGCCTGTAACTCGGGAAGGAAGAACACGATCAGCACCAGCATCGTAGTGTAGCCACCCATGATCATGAGATGGAACGCCCAAGGCTGTTTGTTCTCGCATTCGCGCAGACGCTTTTGGGTGAAAAAGTGCAATGGCAGCAGCAATAAATTATGCAAATAGGCCGATATTGGAATGTGGCTATCGAACATTGTGAATCGCCACATTCGGAAGCAATTTATAAGCAGGAGCGCGAACAACACACCTCCCATGACCCAGTCAAGCTCGTGGATGAAGTGTGCGGGCAGGAACGCCCCCGGCCCATCGTAGACCGAGAGGTTTCTTCCTCCTTCGGTAAATCCATAAGAGAGCAGACCCATGCAGGTCAGCACCGCCAGTAGCATCACCGCACCGAGTTCGGCCCACCACGAGCGATAAAATAGTTTGGATATGCCCGTGAAGTCGTACTGGCCCGTGAGCCAGCGCCGCATGCTCATCATGGTCTCGCCCGGCTGGGCCTCGCGCGGGCATTGCTCCGAACACTCGCCGCAGTAATAACACAGCCAGGGCTCAAGCGAGGAGCGCAGTTGCTTCTCCAGCCCCATCTGAAGATAGCGCATGCACCTTCGCGGGAACAGGAACCGCTCTTGGGAGAGCGGACAGGTGGCGGTGCAATTACCGCAGTGATAGCACTTGGAGACATCCTCAGCGCCGTAGTGCTCCAGCTCCTCTACCAGCATGGGATTCACGCGAACGGCCATTTTCGTCCTCCGATCAGAGCTGCGCGAATTCTTTGGCCTTGCTTTCGATATCCGCAAGGGTAAGTTCGGCGCGGCCATCCTGGCCTTTGCCACCGACGATGGCACGCAGCACCTTGGCGGCTGCGGCCGAGGCCTGCGCCACCGTATCCGGAATATCCTTCGGTCCCTGGCACACGCCAGCCACGAAGATTCCGCCCTTTTCAGTCATGTTCGGCTCGGTGTTGTAGTTCAGTTCGTTGAACCAGCCGTCGCTTACCCGGTCAATGCCGAGCACTTCCGCCAGTTTCTCCGACTCCGCAGCAGGTACTAATCCCACCGCGAGCAGTACCATATCGACCGGCTGTTCCACCAAGTGGTTGGCCAGGATGTCCTCTCCGTGTATCAACATCTGACCGTCGCTCTCGGTGATCTTGGCGGAGCGCCCGCGCACGATGGAAACACCCTCTTCTTTAATGCGTTCGAAGAATTCTTCGTAGCCTTTTCCAAACGCTCGCATGTCGATGTAGTACTCGTAGCATTTTGCGTCGGGCAATTTCTCCCGAACCAGGTGAGCAAATTTCAGGGAGTACATGCAGCAGACGCGTGAGCAATAAGGGTTGTAATTGTGATCACGAGATCCCACACAATGGATGATGGCCACTGCCCTGGGCTTCGGCCCCTCGGGATCGAAGACCCACTCCTCGGCCTTGGTTTTCTTATTCAGCTTCTTAGTCTTCAGAACGATCTTACCTGCGGTTGGCCCCGAGGCGTTGCTCAGCCGCTCGAACTCCAGCGAGGTGAGAACGTTGGGCAAAGTTCCATAGCCATAACGTTCAATGCGGCGGGCATCGAGGACATCGTAACCGGTGGCAACGATAATGTTGCCGACGTTCAGTTCAACGATTTCGTCTTTGGCATCCAGATGCACCGCCCCCTTGCTGCACTTCTTAACGCACGCTCCGCATTTCTTTCCTTCGCTCTGAACCCATGTGCAAGCAAGCGGGTCCACCACGTAGCTGTTAGGCACAGCCTGCGGAAAGGAAAGATAAATTGCCTTGCGTGGCGCGATACCCACATCGAACTCGCTTGGTACCGACACTGGGCAGAACTGCGTGCAGTCGCCACAGGCAACGCATGCCTCGGCATCCACTCGCGTGGCATGCTTCAACACTTTCACCTGGTATGCGCCTGCCCGTCCCGATACCTCCTTGACCTCGGAAAGCATCATGAGATTAATGTTCGGATGCTGGCCCGCGGCCACCATCTTCGGCGTCAGGATGCAGGCGGCACAGTCCAGTGTGGGGAAGGTCTTGTCGAACATCGCCATATGGCCGCCGATGGTAGGCGTGCGTTCGACCAGGTGAACTCTGAAACCAGCTTCCGCGATCTCCAGGGCAGCCTGAATGCCGGCAATGCCGCCTCCGATCACCAGCGTGTCGGCGAGGACAGGTACACTCTCAGGTTCAGCCGCAAGACTGAACGGGACACCGTACACGGCACAGGCAAGCACCGCCTTCGCCCGTTCGAGTGGGCGGTTTGCCATCGCCCCATTTTCCCGAAAGGAGGCCAGCCGGACCTGCTCTACGTCGCCGCCGGCCAAGGAGATTGCCCGCGTAAACGCGGGCTTATAGAAGCCCGGCGAGTAACCGGCGACGACCACGGCATTGAAACTAGCCTGGAGAATCTCCTCGGCGAGCACCTCGGGCCTGAGGTGGCCAGCGATCAGCATGACCCTTGCCTTGATTACACCGGGCAGTTGTGTGGCATATTCCGCGACCGCCTGAAGGTCCACCGGACCTCGAGCACTGTCGGCGGGATGACAAAGGAAAACCCCGATTCGCGACTCGGAACTCATAGACCTTCTCCCGTCAAAAGTCCTGCGGTAAGCCCCTGATCTGAGCCGCAGTGAAAACCGGCCCGTCTTTGCATACATAGACCGGCCCTATATTGCAACGCCCGCACTTGCCGATTCCGCACTTCATGCGGTTTTCAAGCGTGGTGTAGATACGATCGTCCGGGAAGCCTAGTTTTGCCAGCACCGGTAGCGTGAACTTGATCATGATGGGTGGGCCACACACCACCGCGAAGGCGTCTGTGGCCGAAGGCGCCGCCTTCTCCAGCAGCATCGGGACGAAGGCGATCTCACCCTTCCACTCCGGCGTCTGCCCGCCCGGATCCACTGCTTGCCAAAGCTTCACGTCTTCGCGCTTCGCCCACTCTTCGAGCTCTCGCTTGTACACCAAGTCGCCAACCGTGCGCGCCCCGTAGACGATCGTCACATCCTTGAACTGATCACGGAGATCGAGGACGTTCCATATCACGCTGCGCACCGGCGCCAGCCCAATACCGCCTGCGACAAATACCACTGAGTGCCCCTTCATCATTTCGAGGGGGAAGGAATTCCCATACGGACCGCGGAAGCCCAGAGTATCTCCGACTCCGAGCCGGCGCATGGCGTGCGTGACCTTTCCACAAGCCTTAACGCTGCATTCGATGTAGCCCTTGCGCGTGGGCGGGGAGGCGATGCAGAAGGTGCTTTCGCCCTCCCCGAATACGGAATATTCACCAAACTGGCCAGCAGAGAACTGAAAATCATCCGCAACCTTCGAGTCTTTAAACTGCAACTTGTAAGTACGAATGTCGGAAGTCTCTTCCGTGATCGCCTCGATACCCATCAGGTACGGCTGATAAAGGTTCATTGGCTGCCCCCTTGGGGCTCTGCCGCTGCAAGTTGAACGAGCTGACCTAAAACTTCCGGTAGATTCATGCCGGCCGGGCAGCCCCGGGAACAGCGGCCACAGCCGGTGCACAAGATCGCGCCGAAACGCCGGGGATAGATCGAAAACTTGTGCATCACTCGTTGGCGGAAGCGTTCAATTTGCGTTTTACGTGGATTGTAGTTTGAGGCATGCATTGTAAACTTCGCCGTCTGGCACGAGTCCCAGTTGCGCCGGCGCACGCCCTGCTTATAGCTCTCATGCTCGTCAACAATATCGAAGCAGTGACACGTTGGACACAGCGCCGCGCACGCGCCGCAGCCGTGACATCGAAGGGCTATCGAGTTCCAAAAGTTGTCGTTGAAGTTCTTGGCTAGCCACTCCGGCATGGTAGGCGGGATAGGGGGAAGGTTCTCCGGCGCCTTTTCACGTGCTAGTTTCCAGAGTGCTTCGGCCTTGTCCACGCCTGCGGCGTCAACCGACAACTCCTCCATCGGCTCTCGATTGAGAAGCGCCTCGCCCTTAGCCGTAATCGCCTGCGCGAGATACCCTTTCTCGACAGGCACCAGCAGCACATCCGAACCTTTGGTGGAATCCGGTCCCAGACCTACAGCGGTACAAAAACAGCACGCATCAACTCCGGGGCAGGCCAGACTCACAATTGTCGTTGCCTCGCGTCGGCCAAACCACAGTTCGTCGCGATAGTCCCAACCCATGACCCGGTCCAGGACTTCGATTCCGGCGGCATCGCAAGGCCTCGCGCCCAGAATGACCTGCGGCGGAAACGTGGTGCGAACTTCCTCTACCTCTACATCCTTCTTGCCTTGTCGATATCGCAGAAGAACCTCCGAGGCAGGAAGGAAAAACTCCTTGAGCGACCGTCGTGGCAGTGGGCCGCCCAGGACCGCATCCTCAAGGCCCCGAATGGGCAGGTAGTCGGTTTGCTCAGGATTGTCCTTGGCTAGAACCGGTGCGATCACGCGAACATTGGCCAGAACGAGATTTATTACGAGCGCCGCCAAATCCAATGGCGAAACCATCAGCGCAGACTGGGAAACCATCTTAGGCATCACTGTATGAACTCCTGTTCGTCGTCGGTGGAGAAAGAACCCATGGGTGCCGGTATCAGCGGGTCATCGCAGGTCTTGTAGTCAAAGCGCCGTTCCACCGCCTGGGCGACATATTTTGCGATAAGACCCAGCGGAATGTCAGCAGGGCAGGCACGCTCGCATTCCAGGCAGTCCACACAGCGGCCAGCCTGATGCAGAATCCGCATGATCTGCCAGGCACGGTTGCCCTGCGGCGTTGGCGAAGACTCAATCCATTGCGGCCGGCTCTTGTCCGCCGTGCACTGCACGCAGAAGCACATCGGGCAAACTTCCCGGCAGGCATTGCAGCGAATGCAGCGCTCAAAATGGTCGCTCCAGAAGGCCCAGCGCTCGGCTGGCGTCATTGCCACGAGTTCCGCGATCTTGTCTTCGCGCTGGCTGCTCTGCGGAGGACGCGGCGGTAAGGTTCCGATGAGATGATCGAAAAGCTTTGGCTCGCGGACCTCGCAGCCCGCACATCGATCGGCGACCGTCTCGATGCTTAACTCCGGACTCTTGGCAGGGTCGCGCACCACTCCGCCGCACCGGACCGCAATGATCACCACGTCGTCCCGCTTGAACTGGCACTCGCGAATCAGGCCGGCAACCGCACGGGCGTCGCAACCCTTCACCACCACAGCCGCCTTCCCAAGTTTAGTCACATGCTGGCGCCGCGGATTGAGATAGGCCGCAAGATTCTGTACGCATCGCGTGTCGAAGATGAGCTTTCCGGCTTGAGCCGGGTCGGTAACGAAGACTGGGCGAACTCCCCGCGGCCCTTCTTCATATCCAATTACGACTTTCACCGAGCCGTCGCCGAGAAGTTTCTGCGCAAGCTCACTCAGTTCGCTCATGGCAAGTACCTCCCCGTCGCGTTACTCTGTTGGCTCTGGAGCGGACCAAGTTGTCGGACACGCGCAACGGTGTCGTTCACTACTTGCTGCCACTTTCCACCCTCTGAGGCAGATACCCAAGAGAAGGTCACTCGATGGGTGTCAATACCCATGAAGTTAAGCAACTCATGGAGCATCGCTAGACGGCGTCGCGTGTAGTAGTTGCCTGTACTGTAATGGCAGTCTCCGGGATGGCAGCCGCTCACAATAACGCCATCAGCACCACGCTCGAACGCTTTGATGACGAAGAGGGGGCTAACACGACTGCTGCAGGGCAAGCGAAGAATACGGACGTTCGGCGCCATCTTCAGGCGGCTGGTGCCAGCCAGATCGGCTCCTGTGTAGGTGCACCAGTTACAGATAAAAGCTAAGACTTTCGGCTCAAAACCGTATGGCTTTGAGCCAAAGTTAGCTGCCCATCCGGCAACCGCTTCATCTAAAGCCAGCGTTTCTGCCGCCGCTGGGCTCTTAAGCGGCAGGATCTCGTCCTTTTTCTTTTCTGCTCCAGGCGATGAAGGTGACGTTAGTGAGGAACCTGGTGCAGTATCGCTATTGTCTGGCATCTACGATCTCCCAAGTATCGCCGGTTATAAATACTTAAGTTACCTGTCGACTCTTATTAAAATTCAACCTGCTCATTGCGTAACCACGGCTCCGGGTTCAGTTAATGTAAGTCCGGGTTAAGATCCTCGGGTTTGGACGTGCAACTGACGCCGTAGGGCCGAAGGTCGTCAAAGGGAGAGATGGCGCAGCCATTGTCGCAACCACCACAACGCAACCAAGGCAGCCCCAAGCTTTTATCTCTAATTTCGGAGTTGACATCTCGATATTTGGTTTCAGACAGAGTAGACATTGGGGACCTCCGCAACGCGAATTGCGGCCTCGGAACCCGGCCCCGGATACACATGTCCTTGCGCAATAGGCGCAACCCCATGTTATGGTCGTTATCGTCTGGTTTTTGTGGTAGGCGTCTCGGATCTTTAAGGTATGGCCTTGGTATAAGGCGTCTCGGACGACTGTTGCGGGTGATCGAGTTTCGGACAGAATTAACATCGGGACTCCCTTACCGGATACGGTACCGGGCCCGCTACTGCTTTTCTATAACACTTCTACAGCGTCATATCCTTAGTCTGATTACGAATAAGAGTCAACGACCGGGATCACGGCTCCTATAGCCGCAAATCACGTTGGCCGAGATCACAGGTCACATCTGTACTTCACATCGCAACAGATTCGCCGCTGAGGTTACCGGTTTCTTGTCCCCAAGCTCTCGGCGTTGAGTGAGGCTGGGAAGAACCATGGGGTGGAAAATGTTGGATGACATACGATGACACACCTAAGACACACCTAACACTTTTTGCTGGAAACTGCTGGCGCTTCAATCGGAGTTGACCAGCAACAGATGCCGCAATTCCTTCGTGGAAACGAAGCGCGCTTCGCATGTCACCGGAGGATCAAAGCGCCGCCACTTGCCGTTGCACCAGCAGAAAGTACATAGCTACCAGAATCAGCAGCAATCCGTTCACTCCCAGCACCACTGGTGCCGTAAACACGGGAACCAGCCATCCCGACAACAGGTTTCCCACGGGCATGCCCCCGCGGAACGCACAGTTGTATACGCTCATTACACGTCCGCGCATTTCGTTGGTAGTGATCAACTGCACTAGCGAATTCACAGTGGCGAACACAGCCATCATGGAAGCCCCCACAAGCGCAATCATGGCATAGCTGAGCGATAACGATCTTGAAAAAGAGAACCCTGCAATCCCGGCTCCCAGGCAGATAAGCATGGAGAGTGCAACCCGCCCTTTGTTGCGTATGTTGCCCTTGCCCGCGACAATCAGCGATCCGCAGATCGAACCTATTCCCATCAGTGAAAGCAAGCTGCCGTAAACTTCCGGACCGCGATGAAAGATGTCTTTAACGAACACCGGAAGATAGGTTCGCATAGGCATGCTGAAAGCGGTCATACAGAAAGCCAACACGATAAGCGCACTCATGGAGTTCTGCTTGCGAACAAACTTGATGCCTTGCTTCAGGCTACTGAAGATCGAATCGGTGGTAGTTTCCGGCAAAAATCGAGCCGAGATGATGGAGAGCGAAATGACCGGCGCAAGGAAGGAAAGCGCATTCAGCCCGAAGCACCACTTCTCGCCGAACTTTGCCAGCACCAGACCTGCAAGCGCGGGTCCAATGGTTACTGCCAAGTTGAACTGGATCGAATTCAGAGCGATGGCATTCGGCATGTCCTCTCTCTTGACTAGCGTAGGGATCAGCGCTTGGTACGCCGGCCCGCCAAAGGCCTGGGCCAAGCCGGAAAGGCACGAGAGACAGAGGATCGGCCACACGCGTACAAGCCCGGTCGACACCAGCACTGTGAGCAGCGTCGCGCTCGCCATCTGCATGTACTGGGAGACGAGTAGAATCTTCCGGCGCTCAATCCTGTCAGCCACCACTCCGCCAATCAGCGAAAACAGGAAGATAGGAATGCCGCCGAGAAATTGATCCAACGCGAGTAAGAAGGGCGAGTGGCTCAGCCGATAGATCAGCCAGCCCTGCGCCACGATCTGCATCCAGGTGCCAATGCTGGACATACAGGCGCCGAACCACATCAGCCGGAAATCTCGATATTGGAATGCTTTGAAAACCCTGCGAAACGTTGTTGTTTCCATGTGCTCCGCGTGTCACTTGCGTCCCCAAACTATCTTCGCACGAGCACATATCCTGGATCGTGCGCTGTAGCCGGAAGCCTTCGGCGTGACAGTATGACCCAGAGGATACAGCGGCGCCAGTGGAGCGGCGCAGAGTCCCAGGTGGTGCGAGTATCATCGAATTGATCAGCGTCGCGATGGCGGAGTAAGTCGCGGGCACGGGAGAGAACGATGCTGGAGCGAATTCTTGGATCGCAAGGACTGAAGGTGACTGCCTTGGGACTGGGCTGCATGGGAATGAGCGAGTTCTATGGCTCCCGAGATGATGCGGAGTCGACGGCGACCATTCACCTGGCGCTGGATCGAGGGCTGCGTTTTCTCGACACGGCGGATATGTACGGCCCGCACACCAACGAGATTCTGGCGGGTGCGGCGGTGAAGAGCTGGACGGGCGGCAAGCGCGAGGACGTGGTGATCGCGACCAAGTTCGGAATCGTGCGCACGGGCGCAGGGCCGATGGACCGCCGCATCGATGGCTCGCCGAAGTACGTGAGGCAGGCGTGCGAAGCCAGCTTGAAGCGTCTGGGGATCGAGACGATCGATCTTTACTACCAGCATCGTGTGGACCCCGCGACTCCGATTGAGGAGACAGTAGGAGCGATGGCAGAGCTGGTGCGCGAGGGCAAAGTGCGCTATCTGGGGCTGAGCGAGGCAGGGCCTGAGACGATCCGGCGGGCGAACCAGGTGCATCCGATTACGGCAGTGCAGAGCGAATATTCGCTGTGGACGCGCGATCCGGAAGACGGCGTGCTAGCGGCGTGCCGCGCGCTGGGAATTGGATTTGTGGCCTACAGCCCGCTGGGGCGCGGCTTCTTGACCGGACAGTTCAAGCGCTGGGAAGACATTCCAGAGGACGACTACCGCAAGCATCATCCGCGGTTTACAGGAGAGAACTTCCGCAAGAATCTGCAACTGATGGATAAGATCGAAGACCTCGCAGCGAAGAAGGGATGTCTGCCATCGCAGTTGGCGATTGCCTGGGTGATGGCGCAGGGCCCGGACATTGTGCCGATTCCAGGAACAAAGCGGAGGAAGTACCTGGAACAGAACCTTGGGGCACTGGATATTCAGCTCTCCACCGGGGAACTTAAGCAGATTGAAGTGATCGCGCCAAAGGGCGCGGCGGCCGGAACACGTTATCCGGAGCAGATGATGAGTGGAGTGGAGCGCTAATTGACTAAGAAAGAAACTGCGGAGAGGCCCGCGAAACGTCATTGAATCGATTGATATAATCCGAGTGCTGCTGATAGCAAGCTGAAGGAGATTCATGATTCAGTGTCGTGCCTTATTGCTCGCCTTTGCTGCGACCATGCTTTGCATCCCGATTTCCTGCAAGAAGTCTGTTCAGGCTACGGGTGCGATGCCTGCGTTTCCGGTCAAGGTCCAGAAGGTGGCGCTCCAGCAGGTTGTAGACTCTGCCGAATTTCTGGCGACATTGCAATCGCGCAACGCCTCTGTGCTTCAGCCTGAGGTCGAAGGACAGATCACGAAGATCTTCGTCGCCTCCGGTGCGCGCGTCGAGGCTGGTCAGGCCATCATGGAGATTGATGCTCGGCGTCAGCAGGCCACGGTCAATCAGCAGGTGGCGACCAAGCAGTCTCAGGAGGCTACGCTGGCCTACAATCGGGCACAACTCGAGCGCTCCCGCAAGTTGTTTGAGGCGGGCGTGATCAGTCGCCAGGAATATGACAATGCGGTGAGCGCACATGATGCCTCCAAGGCAAACGTGGATGCTACCGATGCCTCGATCAATCAGCAGCGTGTGCAACTGCACTACTTCACGGTCCGCGCACCATCGTCGGGCATCATCGGAGACATTCCCGTGCGTGAGGGTGATCGCGTCACCAGTACTACAACGCTGACCACGGTGGACCGCGACGGTCAACTCGAGGCCTACATCAGTGTGCCCTCCGAGCGCTCGCTGGATGTGCACAGTGGAACCCAGGTGGAACTGCTCAACCAGGACGGCACGCCCGCCTTGGTGACCAAAGTGAATTTCATCTCGCCGCGTGTCGATGTTGCCAATCAGCTTCTGCTGATTAAAGCGCCCGTTCCAAACGGCGATCATCGCTTCCGGAACGACCAGCTTCTGCATGCCCGCGTGGTCTGGAAGAAGCTCAGCAAACCGATGATTCCGGTTACCGCCATGTCGCGCCTGGGAGCCCAGTCGTTTGTCTTTATTGTGGTGCAGGGACAGGCAGGAGCTGCCGCCTATCAGAAGCCAGTCAAACTGGGTGAACTCATCGGCAACAACTATGTTGTCGAAGAGGGTTTGAATCCCGGAGACAGCGTCATTGTTGGTGGAACCCAGAACCTTGTCGATGGCATGCCGGTAATTCCCCAGGCCTAGCGCGGAGGATGCACCTTGTTCGTTGACTTCTTTATCCGCCGCCCGGTCTTTGCCACGGTGTGCTCGCTGCTAATTATCCTGGCCGGCGCCATCGCCATTCCCACTCTGTCGATTGCGCAGTTTCCCGTGTTGGCCCCGCCTCAGGTAACGGTGAGCGCCAACTACACGGGAGCCAATGCTCAGGCGGTCGAGAGCAGCGTCACAACTCTTTTGGAGCAGGCCATCAACGGTGCTGAAGGCATGCGCTACATGAATTCAAGTAGCGGCAACGACGGTTCCGCCTCCATCACCGCGACCTTCAAGCTGGATCGCAACTTGGATATCGCCGCCGTCGACGTGCAAAATCGTGCTTCGACCGCGCTGGGGCGACTGCCCGCCTCCGTGCAGCAGACCGGCGTTACCATCAACAAGAATTCCGGGTCGTTTGTCCTCGCCTACGGTTTGTATTCGGCGGACAATCGCTACGATCCGCTCTTCATCTCCAACTATCTTGACGTATATATGCGCGACTCGCTCAAGCGCGTTCCTGGCGTTGGCGATGTGATCATCTTCGGCGAGCGCAAGTACGCCATGCGCCTATGGCTCGATCCTGTCCGCCTTGCCAAGCGCGGCCTCACTGCCGTGGATGTGACCAACGCGCTCGCCGAGCAGAACGTCCAGATTGCCGCCGGCCAGATCGGCCAGCCTCCCGTTGCCGCCGGACAGCTTTACACCCTAAGCGTGCGCGCCGCCGGACGCCTTGCCGATCCGAAGGAGTTCGAGCGGATCGTCGTTAAGCAATCCAAGGATGGTTCCATCGTCCAACTCCGCGATGTGGGCCGCGCCGAACTGGGTGCTGAAAGCTATGCGTCCAATCTTACGTTCAGCGGATATCCGGCGATTGGCCTCGGCGTTGAGCAGCTCTCCAACGCCAACGCCCTCGACGTGGAGAAGGGTGTGAATGCTGAGATGAGGCGGCTCTCCAGGCAATTTCCGGCAGGACTGCAGTATCAGGAAGCCTTCAACACGACCACTGCCGTCCGCGAATCGATCAGCGAAGTGTTGAAGACGCTCGGTGAGGCGATCCTGATCGTCATTGTCGTGATTTTTTTCTTCCTGCAAACCTGGCGGAGCACCCTGATTCCCGCGATCACTATTCCGGTCTCGCTCATCGGCGCATTCGCCTTCGTGAAGCTCTTTAACTTCTCCATCAACACCCTGACGTTATTTGGCATCACGCTCGCGACTGGCCTTGTTGTCGATGACGCCATCGTGGTGATTGAAAACGTGGAGCGCCACCTCGAAGAAGGTATCCACGACGCTCGCCGCGCCACTTCGGTTGCGATGAGCGAGGTCACCAGCGCCGTGATCGCAACCTCGATCGTGCTCATCGCAGTCTTCGTGCCGGTATCGCTCTTTCCAGGAACCACGGGCCGTCTCTACCAGCAGTTCGCTCTCACCATCGCCTTCTCGATTGCACTCTCGGCCTTTAACGCGCTGACGCTCACGCCAGCGCTGGCCGCGCTCCTGCTGCGCCACACCGATCGCCGGGCAAACCCGGTTTTCCGTGCATTCAACCGTGGAATCACTGGCATCACCGAAGGCTACCGCCGTCTGCTCAGCCGCATGGAACGGGCGAAGACTCTCGTGGTGCTGATCTTTTTGGTTGGGCTCGGACTTACTGCGTGGGTTTACCGATCAGTCCCTACCAGCTTTGTGCCGGATGAGGACCAGGGATACTTCATTGTGCTGGTGCAAGCGCCAGACGCGGCCTCGCTGGAATACACCTCCAAGGTTGCTGCACGGGCAGGTGCCGCCATCATGAAGAACCCCGATGTGTTCGGGGTCTTCGCGGTCCCCGGCTTCAGCTTCAGCGGCGCCGCTCCCAACCGTGGCCTGATTTTCGTCAACCTCAAGCCCATCGCAGAGCGCAAGGGAGATCGGCATTCTCTGCAGTCGATCATCAACTCGCTGCGCCAACCGCTCGGCTCCATTACGGACGCAATGGTCATTCCCTTCGCACCGCCGGCAATCGAGGGCCTCAGCGCATTTGGAGGCTTCACCTTCGAACTTCAGCAGACCGGCTTCAGCACGCCGGAAGCTCTGGATGGAACGCTGCAGAAATTCCTTGGCGCCGCCCGTCAGCGGCCTGAGCTATCGCCGATGTCGCTGTACTCCAGCTATTCGGCGCGTACTCCGCAGGTATTGGTGGAGATCGATCGCGAAAAAGCTAAGAGTCTCGGCGTTCCTTTCTCGCAGATCAACACTACGCTGCAGACGTACATGGGCTCGACCTACGTCAATGATTTCGACTTCAACAACCGCTCCTATCGCGTTTATGTGCAGGCCGATCAGCAGTTCCGCGCAAACCCGTCAAACATAACGCAGTACTACGTTCGTTCCGACTCTGGCGTGATGGTGCCGCTCTCCAACCTTGTAACCCTTAAGGACACTGCCGGACCCAGCGTAATCAGTCACTACAACCTGTTCCGCTCGGCGGAGATCAATGGCTCTTCCGCATCCGGCTATAGCTCCGGACAGGCGCTGACCGCAATGGAAGACGTTGCGCACAAGGTATTGCCGCAAGGTTACGCGTTCGAGTGGACCGGACTTGCGCTGGAGGAGATTCAGTCGGGGAACCAGGCAATGCTGCTCTTCGGACTTGGCCTGCTGGTGGTTTATCTGGTGCTCTCCGCACAGTATGAGAGCTTCGTTCTGCCTTTTATTATTCTGCTCTCGGTGCCCATGGCCATCCTTGGAGCGCTCGGAGCGCAATCTTTGCGCGGCCTCCAGAATGACGTGTACTGCCAGATAGGCCTGGTTATGCTCATCGGTCTTGCGAGCAAGAACGGCATTCTCATCGTCGAGTTCGCCGAGCAACTCCAGCGCAATGGCATGGAGCTATTTTCCGCCACGGTAGAGGCTGCGTGCCTCCGCCTCCGCCCGATCCTGATGACTTCCATCGCATTCATCCTTGGAGTGCTTCCACTGGTCTTCGCCTCTGGCGCAGGCAGCGCTGGCCGCCACTCCGTCGGCACCACGGTGTGCGGCGGCATGATCGTTTCGACCATGCTCAACCTTTTCATCATCCCTATCCTGTATGTGATTGTGCGCAGCCTGATCCCCATGCCCAGGCCCGAAGCGAATGAGCAAGGAGCCGCGCAGTGAATGCGTCCGTCAAAGCCGCAAAGGTGTCAGCGTAATACTCGATATAATTCCAGCCGAGTAGGTGTTTGAGAAGATCAACAGCGCAGAGTTGGCGCGCCGTTGGGCGTCCCGAAGACCAGAGTGGGCAACCACTCGCCTCGTTTGCAAGGACATGATTCCTCACCGTAAGATGGGGGCGAAGGTCCGCGTTGGATTGGGCAGCGATGCACTCGATGAATACTGGGACAAAGAAGCTGTCGGCGGAGTTCCTCAAAGCAAACTGTAAGACATCTGAAACAGTTGCTGTAAGCGATTGATTATGAATGGCCCCGTAGCTCAGATGGATAGAGCAGCGGTTTCCTAAACCGGAGGTCGGCAGTTCGAATCTGCCCGGGGCTACCATCATCATCGCAATATCAGCGCGCCGGATAATGGCCATCGATGCCGCCGCGCAATTTTCGCAAAGCATTGATAGGTACGGTTTTCGGCGGCTTCCTGCTTGGGATATAATAGTGATTGTGCCTAAGTATTCGATAGTCGTTCCCTTTCATAACGAGCAGGAAAGTGTCACCGAGCTCTATGATCGCCTGAAGGCGGTGATGGAGCAGGTTGGCGAGTCTTTCGAACTGGTATTCGTCGACGATGGTTCGCGCGACGCCACCTTCAAACTGCTGGGGCAGATTGCCGCCGTGGATAGCCGCGTCGTGGTGGTTAAGTTGCGCCGCAACTTCGGACAAACCTCGGCTCTGGCGGCGGGCTTCGATCATGCGCAAGGCGAGTTCATCATCGCCATGGACGGCGATCTGCAACACGATCCCGCCGAGATTCCGAAGTTTGTCGCCAAGCTCAATGAAGGGTATGACATCGTCAGCGGATGGCGTGAAAAGCGCGTAGACAATCTCTGGCTGCGGCGTATTCCCTCGCGCTGCGCCAACTGGATCATGTCCAAGCTCAGCGGCGTGGAACTGCACGATTTCGGCACTACCTATAAGGCGTACACGCGCGAATTGATCGACGACATCCCACTCTACGGCGAGGGACTGCACCGCTTCATCCCGGCGCTGGCATCCTGGTACGGCGCCAGGATTTGCGAAGTTCCCATCGTCAACATCGATCGCGAGGGTGGCACCTCGCACTACGGAATTTCGCGTACCATTCGCGTCTTTTTCGATCTGATCACCATCCGCTTTCTGCTGAAGTACATGATGAGCCCGCTGCATTTTTTTGGCGGCATTGGAATGGCCGGAATCGGCACCGGAACCCTGGTTGCACTCTGGATGGTCTGCGAGAAGATGTTTCGCAACATGAACGTGATGGATGCGCACGGGCCGCTGCTGGTCTTTGGCGCGGTGATGCTCGTCGCCGGGGTGCAGATGCTGGCGCTGGGATTGCTTGGTGAGTTGCAGGTGCGCCACTTCCACGAGCCCCACTCCGGCCAACCCTATCGCGTCGCCAAGGTCATCCGCAGCGAAGCGGGCGAAGAGAGCGAAATCCACGGTTAGTACAAAAAGAAGATCCGAATTCAGCCTGCCCCGGTGGCAGGCTTTTTCGTCGCAAAAGTGGCAGGCATTTTCTGTTTGCAAAAAGCATGGTGCGCCTTCGACGCGGCGGGATAAAATACCCTGCTTGGCTGGAGAGTACCGGAAGACATCACAGGAGCAACCATGCCTACCTATATTTGTTCCACGGCGGCCAATCGATTGACCGTCGAGCAAAGAGCGAAGATTGCTCAGGCCATCACAACGGTTCACAGCGAAGAGGCACTTGCACCGCGCTACTTGGTGCAGGTCATTTTCAAGGAAGTCGGGCCTTCGGAGAACTACATCGGCGGCAAGTCCGCCCCAATCAGCCATATCTGGATTCGAGCCGACATCAGGGCTGGGCGCACGGAGTTGCAGAGGAGCACATTACAGCTTCGCCTTGCCCGTGAAGTCAGTGAAATAGCGGGCTCATCGGCCGAGGACGTTTGGGTTTACCTGAACGAACTGCTGGCCGTCAACATGGTCGAATTTGGCCATCTGCTCCCACAACCCGGCGAAGAGAAGCAATGGTTTCACTCCCTTCCAAGCGCATTGCAGGAGCGCCTCGGCAAGCTTGAAAAGCAGTGAGGATCTGTAAGACAAGCTTGTGGATGCAGGAAGGGAAGAGCGACGTGCCAGATAAGAAGCTCCGAGTGTTTGCAACGTGCGCCATTGGTCCCAGCATCGAGTTGCTGCGCAGTCGCGGCTACGAAGTGGAAGTTTATCCCGGCCCCGATGCGCCGCCGCGCGAACTGCTGCTCGAAAAAGTTCGCAGCGGCATCGACGGCCTGATCACGACGTTGCGCGACAAGATCGATGCGGAAGTTTTCGAGGCCGGGAAGGCGACGCTGAAAGGTGTTGCGCAATACGCCGTTGGCTTTGACAATATCAGCCGCGCCGACGCCAACCGCTACAAGGTTCCGTTCAGCAATACCGCCGACGTTCTTACCGACGCCACCGCGGAATTCGCCTTTGCGATCCTTATGGATGTTTCGCGCAAGCTGTGGTCCAGCGAGCGGCTGGTACGTGAGAATCGCTGGGGCTCCTGGCATCCCTATCTGCCCTTCCTGGGCGACGAGGTCACCGGCAAGACGATTGCCGTCATAGGAACCGGACGCATCGGTCAGGCGATGATCGCCAAGTGCTCCGGTTTTGAGATGAACGTGCTCTGCTACAACGCCGGAGGCTACAACATAGAACGCGGGGATGAAAAGTTTGTCGCCTCCATGCAGAAGGTAATGGAGTTGAAGCACGAAGTTGGCATCTCGCGCCGCAAGAACTGGATTCGGTACGCCGAGTTTGGCGAGTGCCTGCGCGAGGCCGATTACGTCACTTTGCACGTGCCGCTGCTGCGCGAGGGCGAGTCGAAGTTTCCCACCTGGCACCTCATCAACGAGCGCACCCTGCAGCAGATGAAGAAGAGCGCGTATCTCGTGAACACCTCACGCGGTCCGGTGGTCGATGAGATCGCTCTGGCCAAGGCTCTGCGAGAGGGCTGGATTGCGGGCGCGGCGCTTGACGTCTTCCAACGCGAGCCGCTTCCGGCCGACTCCCCTTTGCGCGATCCGTCCATCGAGGACCGGTGCCGCCTCTTCCACCACTTTGCCAGTGGCGGCGTGGCTACCCGCCTCTCGGCAGATCCCAACGTGGGCATGGCCGGCCGCTGTGTGCAGGGGATGATCGATATGCTGGAGGGCGGCGACTACGGCAAAATGCCCTACGTCGTAAACAAGGAAGCGTTCCGGAAATGAAGCGAAGCGCATGTGTCCCGGCTTGTTCTTTACGACAAAATCTTTGGCTCCGCGCCTCGAAGCGCGGAGCCAAAGTACTGCCCGGTGCAGGGCGGATGGCTACTTGCCGGCGAGCCCTCTGGGGGTGCCAACGCCGGTGCAGAGATCCCATCCGGTGGTCGAAACACTCCCGGAATAGTAGCCGCAGTAGCCGTAGGTAACATCGAAGTAGTCGGCGGCATTGGCCCGGTTGGCGTAGATGGTGGAGAGTTCAGCGGCGCTGGAGACCGCGAAGTGGCCCGCCGCATTGATGATGCCAGTGATCGTCGGAGCCGAGACGCTGGTCCCTCCTACGGGCAGCCATGTGTACCATGAGTAGCCGTAGTCCATGGGGAAGGTGTCATAGACCCAAACCCCGGTGTTGGGGTTGGCGTCCGAGGAGATGTCAGGCGTGCCACGCTTAGTCCCGACCATAGTTGAGATGGGCGCGTAGGTCGACTGATAGGTGGGCACGGCTTCATAGGCGCTGACGCCGCCGCCCGCATCCGACCATGCGATCTCCTGTTCCAGATTGCCGGTCGCCAGACTGCGTGCCGTGCTGGTGCCGCCGGCACAGACGACGTTCGGCGAGGCGCAGGGCCAGCTTACGCCAGGGGCATCCCCAGCCGAGGCGACATAGACCACATTGGTCGCATTGAAGGCTGCATCAGAGACGGTTTGGCCGCTATACTCCGCGCTGCCCCAGCTCATGGAAATTTCGCCCTTACCTGTGCTGCCTGTCGGGCATGTGGTGGTCTTTCCGCACTGCACCAGGTCGGCAGCTACGATGACGGCAGTGATCAGATCGTTATCGCTGTTCGAGTTGGCTTCCACGAGGTAAAGCTTGGCATTGGGGGCCATGGCGTGGGCGTACTCGATGTCCAGAGCCTCTTCGAGCTCCCAGCCTCCGGTTGGGTCCACCTCCGGTGCGAATCCCGACGCGTAGACGACTTGGAATGTTGACGGCGAGAAGGGGAGACCGAACTGCGCCGAGAAGTAAGCCAGATCGGCGGCCGCCTCCGGATCGTCGAAGGCGTCCACGATGGCGATAGTCTGACTACCGCCGGCAGGCGTGTTCGTTGTGACGTTGGGATTGCACCCGGCAACCGCCGTCACAACCCCATAGATGCAGGCCAGAGACTGCGGTGTTTCGTACTCGTCGCCACTGTAGGGCGGTGCTACCAGCGGTGAAGCCGTCGCGGGCACGATGTAGCGGACATTGGTGTGGGCCTTCCGGCCATGGTCGGCGGCGTTGAGTTGGCTGGTCGTGGGGATTACTAATGTTCCTGGCATGACGACCGGCTTCTTCGTTGCCGTCGCCAGTTCCGGCATCAGTGGCCCGGCATAGGGCTGCTCGCGGAGATCTGGCGACCGCTCCTGGGCGCCTGCGGAGCTGATGAGCATGGCCACCAGGCACGCGGCGATGGCTGCGAGCTTGATCGCACGTACGCTCCTCTTGCCAGGGAGACGCTTCGAAGCGACACAAAGGGACAGATGTTCGTGCATGTTCATTGCTCCTTTATCTTTGGCGCGTTGCTCGACAACTTCGTGGTTGAACTGAGAGTGGGATCGCCCCCACGCCAGCAGCTATTCCGTATATCGGCAAGGCACTCAGCTACATGATTGAAGCTTCCAAACGTATGCTGGACACCGTACCTAAGTAGCTGGATGGGGACAAGAAGTTTGCTGGAAATTATCGGGAGTTTCCCTAAATCAAAAACGAAACAGGTGGTCCGGCCAGGATAGAGGTTGGGTCAAAGCCTCTTCAGAGAATGCTTCGGGAGAGAATGCTACGGGCGAGAGAGCATAGAATTCAGGCGCTGAGGAGCGCAAAAGCCACTGTCGTCCTGCCGCCGCCGATCGCCTGTTCTAGCTCACGATTCAATGCGGACTCGATCTCTTCGCCCTCCAGCGCCACTTCCGCTGCCACAATCTCTTCTGGGCTCGCTTTGGTAAAGCACAGCTCGCACACCCCCAGCCCGCCCTCGGTGCGCACAGGTGGGCCGTAGACGCGGCAGGTCATAGGGCGATGGGAATACAGATCGCAGGTCAGGGTCTCGGGGTCGAGAGCAGGGCAGGGTTCGTCATTGGCGAACTCCTCAAATAGCTCCTCTGCCTCAGCCGAGTCATCGAGAATTCCAGTCTCCGGATCGCCTGGGAAGCCATCCACCGTGCGCTCCAGCGACTCCGCCGCGCGCTGCAAAACCCGCTGTGCGCGTGGCAGATCCCGCTCCGCCAACTCGTTCAGTCCTTGCTGCAAACGCAGAGCGTCCAGCGCGTCGATGGCGAAGGCTCCGACGCAACACTGGGCGCAGCCAGGACGGCAGGCGATGTGTTCACCGCCGCGGTCATTCGCCCGCTGCAGCCAGTTGTCGAGTATATGCAGCAACTCACCGTCACGCTGGCGGAGCTGCGCCTCGGTGAGCTTCGCGCACTTTCCAGTTTGTGGAGATCGATTTTTCATTGCACACCGCGCTATTGCAGCTCGCTATTGAAGCAACCCCGCGCTCTGAACCAGCGAGCGCAGCAACTTCAGTCCGTCCTTCATCCCGAGCACGTCTTCGCTGGCGCGCTCCGGATGCGGCATCATTCCCAGCACGTTGCGCCCTTCATTGCAGATGCCGGCAATGTTCTCCAGCGACCCATTCGGATTCGCCGCTTCCGTGATCTCGCCCTGTGGGGTCGCATAGCGGAAGATCACCTTCTCGCGCTGGTGCAATTGCTCGAGCGTGGGCTCGTCGCAAAAGTAATTACCCTCCCCGTGCCCAATGGGAATCTCCAGAACCTCTCCCGGCGTCAATGCCTGGGTGAACGGAGTCTTGCTGGTTTCCACCCGCAGGTGAACCGGCTTGCAGACGTACTTGAGCGTCTTGTTGCGGAGCAGAACGCCGGGCAGCAGGTGGGCCTCGCACAGTATCTGGAAGCCGTTGCAAATACCCATCACCAAGCCGCCCGAGGCGGCAAAGCGCTTCACCGATTGCATGATCGGAGAGAAGCGTGCAATCGCGCCCGTGCGCAGGTAATCGCCGTAGGAAAAGCCGCCGGGCACGATGATGACGTCGGAGTTCTCCAGATCCTGCGAGTCATGCCAGAGCAGAGTTGCCGGCTGGCCGCAAACTTCCTTAAATGCCCAATAGGCATCGTGGTCGCAATTGCTTCCGGGGAAAATGATGACGCCAAACTTCATCTCACGCTCTCGAATCCGGCAGGATTAATCACAGTGTAGCATTGGAATGAGAGGGATTGAGCGAAGGAATATGCAGTTTCAGCATCACGCGAACCTCACTTTGGGAGCACTGCGCCGCTGGCTGATCGCTCAGTGCTATGACTCGCTGCTGGTCGGTTGCCTTTGGCTGGCCGCATTGCTCTGGCTCCGGGTTCCGGGCGCTCCGTTCTGGGCATTCATGGCCGCGGCCTTGCAGTTTATTCCGCACTTCGGCCCATTGCTCGCCCTGGCGGGCCCTGCTATGGCCATGCTCTTTAGCCGCGCGCCATTGGAGCGCTGGCTCTGGTTGCTGGCAGCCTACGCCGCGATTGTCATGCTTGACGGACTTCTCCTTCAACCGCTTCTGATGCATCGGCAGACCCGCGTGCCCTTCTGGGCCTCCGTGCTGACTCCGCTCGTGCTGGGCATTGTTTTTCCGTTCTGGGGAGTGTTGTTCGCCGCACCTCTGCTGGCCATCATCTATGCCTATCGGGGCGTTCCAAAACAAAAGAAACCGCCGCAGGAGCAGCAGTTTTCCAGCCCTCCCGAGGGCATCGTCCTTCCGCCCGAAGACCATCGGAAGATGTAGCTTGCGGCTACCCCGCCTTCGCCGCCGCTTTTGCTGCCAAGGCGGGGAGGGCAGGATACACCAACTCCGCAACCGCCCTGGGCGTGCGGATCACCGGCAATTAAAAGGCCCTGGCAATTGCGCCAGGGCCTTTCCTTCCTCTGTGACAAAAGCCTAGAACTGGTTCCACAGGTACTGGTTGTAAACCGCATGGTGGAATTGAATTTCGGAAGCCTTAATGAGCGATCCCAGCAGACGCGGGCAACGGTCGGCTGAATTCTGTTTCAAGTCAGCGTAGCGCTCCTTCACGTCGTCTCCAAGCAGTTTGCCGGCCCACTCCGAGCCACGGAACAGATCCAGTGCGGAGTAGATGTTGTCCGGCAGATAGCGGTGAGCCTGGCGCAGGTTATCGATTTTGGCGATCTCGCCGTCGATGCCGGTCTTGAAGACCGAGTGCAATACCAGGTAAGGATTTGCATCCGGCGCCACCGCGCGGACTTCGATACGCGCGCTCCGCTCGTTGCCGATCGGGATACGAACCATCGAACCGCGATCGATCGCCGAGGCCTTGAGTTGGTTTGGCGCTTCAAAGTGCGGGTCAAGTCTGCGATAGGCATTCACGCTCGGGTTGAGCAGCAGGCAAATATCGTTGCCCGCGGTCAGGATACGGTCCACGAACTCCCACGCGAACGAGCTGACCTTCTCCAGGCCCTTGGGATCCCAGAACAGGTTCTTGCCGCCCTTGCTGACCGATACGTTGGTGTGCATGCCGCTGCCGTTGACGCCGACCACCGGCTTGGGCAGGAAGCTTGCGGTGTATCCCATGTTGTTGGCAACCTGACGGCAGATCAGCTTATAGAGCTGGATCTGGTCGGCTGCGGCAACCGCATCGCCGTAGTTGTAGTTGATTTCAAACTGCGAAGGCGCGACTTCCGGGTGATCCTTCTCGTTCTGGAAGCCCATGGCGCGCTGTACTTCAGCGGCCGTGTCGATGAAGGTGCGCAGCGGATCGCCGGGCAGCGAGTGGTAGTAGCCACCGCCGTCCACGTATTCGAACTTTCCGGTTTTGTAGTAGTCCTGCTCGGCTTCTCTGCCGTTGAACAAGAAGCCTTCAATTTCGTTTGCCGCGTTCAGGGTGTAGCCGTTCGCCTTGAACTGTTCGTCGGCGTAGGTCTTCAGCACGCCGCGAATATCGCCGGTGAACGCCTTGCCATGCTTGTCGATGACTTCGCCGAACACCATGACTTTGCCGGTGCCGAAGACATCCGATGGCACCCAGTAGAATGCGGACCAGTCGATTCCAAGACGCAGATCGCTCTCATGCTGAGCCGTAAAGCCGCGAATCGAGGAGCCATCGAAGGTGAGGTTGTCATAGCTGCTCACTATGAACTTCTTGTCATAGTCGAGCAGGTGCAGGCGGCCTTCAAGGTCGCTGAACATCACGGTGACGGCCTTGATGCGCTTTTCGTCCTTAAGGTACTTTAGCCGTTCTTCCTGAATCTTGTGAGCGGCAACGCGGTTCTTCCGCTCTTCCTTGGCCTTCAGATTGAGTTCTTCAAGTTCGTCGTAGGGGAGCATCAAAAAGTTGCGTAATTCGGTTGGCATGAATCTCCTCGAATGGGTTGGGGGGAGGCTCTGATTTAGTTTGCGATACAACTATAGGTTAATGGCAGATGGCGGCAGCGACAAATCAAATCAAAAGTCCGGTTATTAAAAGTTTTGATAGGAGACATAAGAAAACGGCTAGGGTCAACCCGGAAAGCACCCGGCCGGGCGGCAGTAATTTGTTCCTACCACTCCCGCGTGATTCGCGTATCGAAGCCGAAACCGCCGTTCTGGTCGCGCGTTCCACTGAAAGAAACCCTCGGCGTGGCCTGGTATTGTAGCTGGATGACCTCCTGCTGCGTGCTGGTCACGTCGGTCTGGAAGGTGACGAATATCTTGCTTGTCACCCTTTTTTGCACCGTGATGATGGCCCCGGTGTTCTGCCCCGGACTGTTGCCCAGCGTCGGGTCCACGGATAAATGGGAGAGGCCGGCGACGTTCTGAACCCGGCTCGTCACTTGGCCACTCACCGCCGAGGCGATACTCTGCTCTGCCGTCTGGTTGGCCGTAGTGTTCGCCGCATTGGAGGCCTCCTGCGTCTTGCCAAAGGCGATCAGGTTGATGATGTCGGCCGGCGGCAGTGCCGGGTCCGATGAGTAGGTGGTGCGCAGCCGGTCCGGCGTCCCCTCGATGCGCATCCCAATGTTGTATTGCTGAATGGTTGTGGTCATCGACAGGTTCACGTTCGGCTCGGTTTGCGAGGGATTCACAAAGTCGATCACCCCACCCTGCAATATGTACCGGTTCCCCTGAAAAATCAGATCGCCGCCGGTGATGCCGGCGCGCCCCAGCAGCACCGGCTCCGCAGCGGTCCCGCTCAGGCGCAGGTTGGCCGCACCGTTCACGCTCAGGGTCCGGCTCACCAGGTTCACGCTCTGGGTCGAGCGCACGGCGACGTTTAGCCGAAGATTGTTGGCAAAGCCGCGCGATGGCGGCTCAGCAACTCCATTGCCAAACGCGGCCAGGGTGGACAAATCAAAGTCCGGTGCGAACGACAGTTGATCTACGTTCACCTGTCCGCGCAATGCAGCCTGCGCGAACGTCCCCGTCAGCGTAAGATTGGCGCTCAACTCCTGGCGCACGCCCTCGGGGTAGAGCATCCGGGCTCCTTGGGCGCTTAGCGCCACGTCTAACTGCACCGATGGGCGGTAAACCACGCTGCCGCGTGCGGTAACCTTTCCTCCGCCCATCGTTCCCTCGAAGCTCGTGATGTTCAACCGGTCGCGTGTCAGCGCCAGCACGCCGTTTCCATTCGAGAGCCCAAGCGGCGCGTCGGCCAGCACAAAGCTTGCATTGACGACCTGCACCGAACCCTCGACGTTCGGATCGCTCAGCGCTCCATATGAATTAATGTTGAAGCGCAGTTGCCCTGAACTTGTTACGTCCGGATCGAACAGTTGCGCCAGCCGCAGATCCAGTGACCCAAGCAGCAACAGCGACACCGGCTTGGTGCGATCCAGCAACGGCAGCGAGCCCTGGAACTGCAGATCGGTTCCCGTGCCTTTTAGCCCCGAGCGTGCCACATTAAGCACCCCGTTCACATAGTCGGCGTGGATCGGCCCCGAGGCCGCCAGTTCAACCGACTGCTCATAGTGCAAGTTCAGCTCTGGGACGGTCACATGGGCTTCGATGTGCTCTGGATGCTTCAGCGGCCCGCGCAGGGTCGCGTGCAACTCGGTCTGGCCGGTAATGTTCGCCGCCTCGTCGGGCGCGTACGTCGCCAGCAGCGGTTGCAGCGGAATCGGCTGGGTATCCAGCGTCGCGTCGGCAAGGTAGTCGCCGATAAGCTGGATCGTGGCATGTCCGCGAATATTCGCATTCACCGCGCGGGTGTCGAGCGAGACGTTGGCCACGTGCTGCGTGACGTTGACCACCAGCGCAAGATGATCGATGGTCTGCTGCTGCGCCCGCAGTTGCGGAATCTCAATGTTGGCGGTAAGTTGCGGATCGTCCAGAGTGCCGCGTCCATTGGCGGTCAAGTTCAGTGCCCCGGCGATGGAGAGATTGCGACCCTTTACCGCCTGCAATTGGTCGAGTTTGAAGTCGTGCACGTCCATTTTCACCTCATACCCGCGTTGCTTGGGATAGTAGGTGAGATCTCCCGTGGCCTTTCCCGAGGGCATCGAGAGGTTCAGGTGAGTGCGAACCGCGTCTCCATCCCCGTTGAACTGCACCGCCACGGATTGAATCGGCTCGCCGCCGACCGAGGCGTGCACCAGCTCCAGCCGTCCCTGCCCCAGCGGGTTCAGTTCCGTGCCGTGCGCCTGAACACTTGCGTTCAAGGTACCGCTCACCGGCGTGCTCAGCCCCGCGAGCCGCGCCAGCTTCCCGGCGTCCAAGCGTTGCGCATTCAGCGTCACTTGGAAGCCCTGCGCTGGCTTCCAGTGCTGCAACTCCGCGCGTCCGCTGAAGGTTACATTCCCCTGTGCCACGCCTTTGGCAGCTTCGGCCACCAGTAGTCCGCCCTGTATCTCCACTGCGCTCGGGCTTGCGTCCAGATGCGCTCGCAGCACTCTCCATTCGCTTCCGCGCAAGCTCAGATTCGCCCCGCTCAGCTCGCCCGTCAGTCGCGGCGACGAAGTCGGCCCGGAGACCGTACCGGTGAACGTCGCGCTTCCGTAGAGACCCAGCGGCTGCACCGGCTTGCTGAAAATCCCAGCGATGGTTTCCACTTCGTGGAGGTCCAGCGCGTTGAGTGCAACCTTCATCAGCGAGCGTCGGCCCGTTCCATCCAGCGTTCCGTCCAGCGTCAGAGCGGTCTGCGGCGTGCGGAAAGAGCTGTGCGCCAGCGTAATCTGCTGATCGCTATTGCGGTAGCTGGCGTGAAGCTCGCCACCAATCGGAACCGTGCCCGCCGAGTGTGTCGAACCCGCCGACGCATCAATGGTCGCGTCTGCCTTTGCCTGCAAGCTCTTCAGCGAACCCTTCCAAGACGCATCGCCTGTCCCTTGCAGTGTCCCTGCGAGCGTCACATCCTGTGCCGCCGCGCTCGGACCGGCGAGTTGTCTGACGAAATCCAGCGAAATCCCATTCAGCCTCACATGCGCCGCGCCCACTTGCTCTCCGCCTAATCCTCCGGTTGGCTCTCCGTTCAAGTTGCGTACCGTCGCCCGCGCCTCCACCGTCCCGCCCAGAAGCGAAGCGGTCAGCGAGCGCAGCTCTGCGTCTCCGCTTTCCAACTTGTAAACTGCCCGGATCGCGCGCGCCTCAGTTCGCATGGTTTGCGAAGGAACGCCTTGCGAATGAATGCCTTGCGATGGACCGACCGGCACCAAAAATTCCAGCCGCTCGCTGCGTAGCGCGCCGAAAAGCGTGACGCCGTTCAACGCTGGCTGATTGGGCCTTGCCGCATACGAAACGTTCCCGTCCAGTTGCAGCACTCCCAGCGGCAGTTGCGCGTTGTGCAGCAACCTCCGCACCTCCGCCGTATCTACCTTCGCGTGGTACTCCGCTTTTAGTCGCGGATTGCTGAAATCTTCCACCGTTGCGGTGAAGTTAATCGCCGAAGCTCCACTCCGCAGCTCTGCCTTGCGCACATCCAGGCGCGTCGCAGTCATCTCGAACTCTGCACTTAGCGCATGTGGAATCGGCTCGTACTCGCCGCTCTTGAGGTGTCCGTCCGAATACGCAATCTGCCCCGCATAAACGCTGCGTGCGGGATCGAAGGCCGAGTTCAGCGTTACATCATGCAGGTCGGCGCTGACCGCGCTCTGGCGGTCGTTGTAGTAAATCTCGCTGCGTTCCAGCACCGCGTGGCGAATTGCCAGATCGAAGAGCGTCTGCACTCCATTGGAAGAAGAGCTTTGCTTCGGCTTCGGCAGATTGTTGTTGCCCTTCGCATCCACGCGAATTTGCGCCACCGCGCGCTGGATCGTAATTTCGCTCAAGTACCATTTCTGCCGCAGCAACGAGGCCAGAGAAACAATGCGCACGCCGATCCGCGCGTGCTCCACCTGCAGCAGGGGAGGATCAGTGAACGGCGCCGCTCCATGTACCACCAAGCCGTAGAGATCGACCGTCGGGCTAAGTCCGCTGAAGTGCAAAGCAAAATTCTGTAACTCCACCCGAACACCCAGCGATTCGCTCGCGCCCCGCCGCGCCTGCGAGAGCACGTAATCATGGAAGCGTTGGCTGTGCAGCCCCGCGCCAATCCCGATTACGGCGATCAGCACCAGCCCCAGCAGCACGCCCGCCGTCCACAGCGCGATGCGCCGCCAGTGTGATGGCCGCCTCGCCACCTCCGGCGCTCCGTTATCCGGCGGAAGGCTCTTCGGTTCGCTCAAAATGCCTGCCCCAGAGTGACGAAGTATTGCGTAGCGCTCACCCCCTTCGGTGAATTCATATTGTGCCCTATGTCAAATCTGATCGGTCCTACCGGCGTCGCATAGCGCAGTCCTCCGCCGGCCGTGTTGGTGTACTCGCCGTGGAGTCCGATCGCCGAGAAGACGTTGCCTCCATCGTAGAAAGCGGCCCAGCCCAAGCCCTTGTACAGCGGAAGCGGAAGCCGGAATTCCGAGTTCACAATGAACAGTTCGCGCCCGCCCGAAGGCACCGTGATGGGCGCGCAGGTTGAAGGAATTGACGTATTGCCGCACGCCTGTACGCTTCGTTGCGGTCCCGCCCCATTCAGCGGAAAGCCGCGCAACGTGGCGCCGCCGCCGGAGAAAAACTCCTGCGACAGTGGTACATAACTTCCGGCAAATGCCGGGGCCGCGCCGTAGCGCACACTATTGGCCCACACGACGTGGGACGGCAATTGTTTGTAGTAGGCAGTCTGCGCGAGCGCTTTCACAAAGCTCACGCTGGAGCCCAGCGCTGCCGGATTCAGATCGACCTCCACGCTCTCATAGATGCCGTGGGTTGCATTGAGTTGGTTGTCGCGCGTATCCCGCGAGTAGGTTGCCGAAAGCGTAGACAGACGCACGTTCAGTTGGTTTGCGGGCACCAGGTCGGGAATCAGCAGGTTTGTAAGCTGCGTCTCGCTGAAGCTGTAACGCAGAATCAGATGCAGTGTCTTCTTGTGGTTCAGCGGCTTCTGCAACTGGAATCCGACTCCCTCAATGGTGTCCGCATAGGTCGGGTTCTCGCTATTGTGCTCAAAGCTTGTGTTCAAATTGCTGGCAAAGCTGGTGCCGTAAAAGCTCGGGTTCTGGAAGTTCGCCGTGACTCTCTGTATCAGTCGGCCCGCCAGTGATCCAAGGGTCAGGCTGTCGGCCGATCCCCAGATGTTTCGTCGCGTGTACTCCACAGATCCACGCGGCCCCCAGAAGGTCTTCTCGCTGGTCACGAAGGTGGAACTCACTCCCACTGGAGGCAGTCCCGGCAGGGCGACGGTTCCGCTCGGCAGATTTCCTCCGCGCTTGATCACCTCGAAGCCGAAGCCGTAGATCAGCGTGTTGCGCCGCGTCTCATGAACTTTCACCAGCACGTCTTCGTCAGTCTGCGTCGTGATCTGCCGTCGCGGGCTCACTTCGGCCCAGTCAAAAATTGCCGGGGAGTACAGCCGCGATTCCGCGCTCAGCATGTTACCGGTTGTGAGCGGCGTATGTGGTGTGAGCTTCACCGCGCGGTCGATGATCAATTGGCGGGTATGCACGCGTCCCAGCGTTATCACGCTCGAGATGGTTACCCGCGGCCCTTCCTGTATCTCATAGGTGACCGTTAAACTATGCGGGTCTTTCTTCTCGCTCGTCACCGTCTCGCGGAACGACGCCGTCAGATAGCCGCTCTCCAGGTATTTCACCGTGATGTTCCTGCGATCCGCGTCCGCCTTGCTCTGCGAGTATGGTTGCCCGGCGGCCAGTTTCAGCCCCTTCGGCACAAGTTGCGCAACCGTCATCGTGTGATTGCCCACGATCTTCAACTCGCGCACCGTATCGCGCGGCCCCTCGTTCACCGCGAAGGTCACGTCGATATCGCCGCCCCTGCCTTCGACCTTCGGCGTCACCTTCACATTGCTGAATCCTTCCGCCCGATAGGTAGCCTCCAGATTCTTCGTGCTGGCGCGCAGCAGTTTGTCGCTGAACGCCCCATGCGAGAACACGTGCGCCTTTTTGACGCTCACGTGGGCGAGCAACTGTTTATCTCCAAGAACTTTGTTGCCGTCGATGGAGAGGCTGGAAACCTTATGTTTCGGTCCCTTCGTGATTTCGTACAAAATGCTCTCACCCGTGCCCTGCTTGCTTACGCTGGTCTTCACCGCTGCGTCGAAGTTGCCTTTGGACTGCAAGTACGAGATCAGGTTGTTGCGTCCCTCCTGGATCAGTTCCTCGTCCACGCCCACCTGCTGATAGAGCGGCAGCAGCCTGCGTTGCCTGAACTTCCATACGTGTGCGCCCTCGATCTCTACCCGCACCACCGGCCCCTCCGCGACGTGGAAGGTGATGTTTGCAAGGTTGCTCGCCGTGTCATATTCGGCGCCGACCATCTTCACGTGCGCACCCAGGTGGTCCTGATTCACCAGCGCGTTCTGCATCGATAGCGTGGCGTTTTGAATGCTCTTGAGCGAGTATGGCTTTCCCTGGCGTATGGCGGACCCACGCAAGCGTGCCAGCAAGCTTTTCAACTTCGCCTGCAGGCGTGCGCTCTGTTCGGCCGAAGCCCCGTCCAACGTCACCGTGCCATACCTTGCTCTCACCCCAGGCTCGACCGAAAAGCGCACGTTGACAAGCCCACGGGCAGCATCAGGATCGAGATGGGGCGTGACCTTTGCCAGGAAATATCCTTCTTGCTGCAAGAACTTCGTCAGCGACTCCGTCGCCTGTGCCACATCGCGGCGGTTGTACGGCCCCTCCGGTGGGTAGTTCGCAACCTGAAGCAATCTCGAATAAGAAAATTCCTTTGGCGAACCGGGAAATTCATAGATTCCGAAATACAGTCCGGGCTGCAAAATCAGCATCACCCGTACCCCATCGACGTCGGGAAGCACACTGAGTTGTATGTCCTTGAATTTCCCTGTGCCCTTGATCGCCGCCAGCGTGCGTTCTACTTTGTCCGGGTCGAAGGGCTCTCCTGCATGCTGCACAAACAGCGGCGACAGTTCTTCATCATTCAGATCGGGAAGTCCGGCCAGTTCGATCGACGAAACCTTTTGCCCAACATATGCCTCCAGCATTGGAGCCATCTCTGAAGGCGCGCCAGCGGGAGTTCCAGCATTGCCAGTTCCGCTCTGTGCCCCCGATTGCTGGCCTGCGTTTTGCGCTGCGTCTTGCGCCGCCGCTTGGGCTCCGGCAGCGCTTACCGGAATCAAAATTGCAACCATCCACATCGCCCCACACAGCCGAGCGCAGCGCCGAAGCTTGCACAAAAGTCCTTGCACGTTCACCCTCGCTAGGATGAGAAACCTAAGCCGCGCGTTTGTCTAGCGGGCCGGGATTGTCTCCCGGTTGCGGATTGCGCGACGCGAAAAATTCACGGACCGAAACAAAACTCTACATTTACACGCTTTGCGCTGGGTTACAAATAAAGCTACAAATAAAAGCTGCAAATAAAAGCTACAGACAAACTTACAGATAAACTTACAAATAAAATAGCCTCCCCGTGTGGAGTTCCACAAACATCAGGTTGGAGATGATCTCACGTGAAGAAGAACGTTCTTTCTAAGGGTTTCGCATCGAGCCTCGCATTGAGCCTCGCATTGAGTTTCGCCGTGGCGCTCTTGCCGGGCGTCGCCAGCGCCCGGGTTGCCGCCCAGGCCAGCGCCCCCGCCGCTGCCGGTGGGGTGAAGCAGCTTGGCACAATCCGCAAAATCAGCGGCGCCAATCTGACCCTCGCAACCGATCAGGGTGCCGAACTCGCGGTCAAGGTCGCCCCAGATGCGCGTCTCGTGCGCCTTGCTCCCGGCCAGACCGATCTGAAGAGCGCGGCGCCGATCCAACTCACCGATCTCCAGGTCGGTGATCGCGTTCTCGTGCGCGGCAAGGCTGCCGCCGATGGCTCCGTCGATGCCTCGGCCGTGATTGTGATGAAGCAGCAGGACATCGCGCAGAAGAACCAGCAGGAACTGCTCGACTGGCAACGTCGCAGCGTCGGCGGCGTGGTCAAGCAGGTGGATACCCAGACGGGCAACATTATCCTGTCCGTCAGCAACAAGGCCGTGGTTGTCAGCACCACGTCCAAAACCACCTTCAAGCGCTACGCGCCCGATTCCGTAAAGTGGGAGGACGCGACCGCCGCCAAGCTCGACGACATTCACCCCGGCGATCAACTTCGCGCCAAGGGCGATAAGAACGAAGACGGAACCCAACTGGCCGCCGAAGAGATCGTGGCTGGAACCTTCCGCAACATCGCCGGGCTGGTCACCGCGGTCGATTCCGAGCATGGCACTCTGACCGTTCAGGATCTTGCGACGAAAACGCCGGTGACCGTCGCCATCACCCCAGACTCGCAGATGAAGAAACTTCCTCCGCAACTGGCGCAGGGTTTGGCCATGCGGCTTAAAGGTGTGAATCCTCCCGACACTTCGGCTCCGGCGGCAGCGATCGCCCCTCCCGCGTCAGCGGGAGCCGCCAATGCCGCACGCGGGCGAGACCTCAACCAGTTGCTGGCTCGCCTGCCCGCCGCCACCCTCGGCGATTTGCAGAAAGGCGAAGCCGTCATGATCGTCAGCACCCAGGGCTCTGCGGCTCAACCGCCTGCTGCCATCACCTTGCTTGGCGGCGTCGAGCCGATTCTTACCGCCGCCCCGGCTGGCGCCGGCGCGCAATCTTTGCTGACCCCGTGGTCGCTCGCCAGCGCGCCCGCAGGCGATCAGTAGCCGCATCTTTGCATTTGCAGGAGTATACGAAATTGGGAATGTATCGGCGTTTTGCAATCCTACTTGTTTTGCTCGTCACATTAGCGAGCGTGCTTGCCAGTTCGATGTCCGCACAGACTGCCAAGGATTCAGGCAGCCTTCACGGCCAGGTGACCGATCCCGAGGGCGCCGTCGTGGTCGGAGCTACCGTCGTCGTGACCACCCCGGACGGCCGCACCCAGAAAGTTCTCAGCGACAAACTGGGCAACTATGTCTTTCACGGCTTGCCGGTGGGTAACGTCACCATCAACGCCGCCGGCGCCGGCTTCGCTCCCTACCAGATGCCAAACGTCATCATCCCCGCCGGCCAAGCGCAGCAACTCGACATCGCCTTCGGCATCGCGGTCCAACAGGAGCAGGTCACCGTCCAGGGCGAGAGCGTAACCGTCGATGTCAATCCCGCCAACAATGCCAGCGCCACGGTTCTCAAGGGCGAAGACCTCGAAGCCCTCTCCGACGACCCTGACGATTTGGAGCAGGACCTGCTCGCCCTTGCCGGTCCCTCGGCGGGCCCCAATGGCGGCCAGATTTATATCGACGGCTTCTCCAACGGAACCCTGCCGCCCAAGGCTTCCATCCGCGAAATCCGCATCAATCAGAATCCCTTTTCCGCCGAATATGACCGCCCCGGCTATGGCAGGATCGAGGTCTTCACCAAGCCCGGCTCCGACAAGTGGCACGGCCAGCTCATGTTCAATGAGAACAATTCCGTCTTCAACTCTCGCAACCCTTACGTCCTCACCGCTATTCCGGAGTATCACACCGAAAATTACACTGGTAACGTCAGCGGCGCGCTCAGCAAGAAGGTTTCGGTCTTCTTCAATGGCGAGTACCGCAACATCAACGATCTTGACGCAGTCGCCACCACTCCGGCCGGGCCGAGCGAAGCCGTGCCCTCCCCGCGCTCACGCGCCAATGTCAGCTCCCGCCTTGATTGGCAGCTCACGCCCAGCAACACTCTGACCGCGCGCTACCAGTTCCTGAGGAACAATCAACAGAACCTGGGCATTGGCGGCATCGTTCTCCAATCACAAGGTTACAGCTCCAACGAGACCCAACATACGCTGCAACTCAGCGATACCCAGGTTCTCGGCTCTCACATGATTAACGAGACGCGCCTCCAGTTCATTCGCGACGACACCTCGCAGACCGCCAATCAGTTCGGCCCCGCCATCAGCGTGCTCGGCGAATTCAGCCGCGGCGGCAGCACAATCGGCCAGAGCTCGGATAGCATCAACCGTTACGAGTTGCAAAACTACACTTCATGGTCGGTGGGTAGACACTTCGTAAAGTTCGGTGGGCGCCTCCGCGCATCCCAGGACACCAACACCGCCGACACCAACTACAACGGCACCTTTACCTTCAGTTCGCTCGCCGCCTACGACAGCCCCACGCCCACTCCCTCGCAGTATTCGGTTGTGATCGGCAGTCCGCGCGCCCAGCTCTCCTTTGCCGACGTGGGACTCTACGCCGAGGACGACTGGAAGCTGCGCCCCAACCTCACCCTGAGTTACGGTCTGCGCGTTGAATCCCAGACCGGTATCAGCGATAAGGCGGACTTTGCGCCGCGCCTCGGTCTCTCCTGGGGATTGGGCAGCGCCAAGAGCGCACCCAAGACCGTGCTGCGCGTCGGCTCCGGAATCTTCTACGACCGATTTACCTATGACCTTCTCTTGCAGGCTCAGCGCCTGAATGGCATCACCGAAGAGCAGTTCGTGGTCCCCAATCCCGCCACCCAACTCACCCCGCCCTGCTCATCCATCGCCAGTTGCACCGCGCTGAATGGCGGGTTGCCCACCATCTATCAGGTCAATCCCAATCTGCGTGCGCCTTACACCGTGCAAACCGGGGCCAGCCTTGAGCGGCAGCTCGGACGCATTGGTACCCTCTCCGTCACCTACCTCAACTCGCGCGGACTGCATCAACTCATATTGGAGAACGCCAACGCGCCGCGCGCAGACGGCTCCAGGCCGTTTTCCAAAACCGACAACCTCTACCAATACAACTCCGAAGCCATCTTCAAGCAGAGTCAGTTGATCACCAACGTGCAAATTCGCCTCTCACAGAGGCTCTCGTTGATGGGCTACTACACTCTCGGCTACGCCGACAGCGACACCGGCGGTCCGTCCAGCAACCCTTCCAACCAATACGATCTAACTCACGACTACGGCCGCGCCAACTTCGATACACGCAACCGCCTCTTCCTCGCCGGATCGGCTGCGCTCGCGCATAACATCCGCATCAGCCCCTTCGTGCTCGCCAACTCCGGCGCCCCCTTCAACATCACCACCGGGCACGATAACAACCTCGACTCGTTCTTCAACGACCGTCCCGCATTCACAACGTCCGGTGCCCCTGGTGCCGTCACCAATCAGTACGGCAGCTTTAACCTCAACCCCGCGCCGGGCGACCGCATCATTCCCATCAACTACGGCAAGGGGCCAGCCAGCCTTACGGTCAACATGCGTTTCGCCAAGACCTTTGGCTTCGGTGCGGAAACCAAGAAGCCCGCCGCTGCTCCAGATCAGGACTCAGGCGGGAAGGGGCAGGGACACGGTGGCCCTGGGCGCGGCGGCCCCGGCGGCCTCGCTAAAGGCATGGGCACTATCTTCGCGCCATCTAATACCACCCGGCGCTATAACCTGACCTTCACGGTGACGGCCCGCAATCTCTTCAACACCTGGAATCCCGGCACGCCCATCGGCAACCTCTCTTCCACCATGTTCGGAAAAACCACCAGCCTGGCCGGCGGGCCATTCTCTTCCGGATCGGCCAATCGCCGGGTCGATTTCCAAGTCCTCTTTGCCTTCTAGAGCATTTCCGGCGTTGGTGTACCTGACGCGATCGTCGCCTGTCTGTAGCTTTCCCGGGGTAGACGAATGAGAGCGGACGAAACGGACGAACGCGGGTAGACGAATAAGAAATGTCGGATGCCCCACCTTCGCGTCGTGCCTTTCGACGCTAAGGCGGGAAGCAATGCCCTCCACCATTCAGTGGTGTGGCTGTTGCAGTGGCAGTTGCTGGTATCGCTGGCTACCTGGGGTATACCATCCGCGGATTCGCTCTGGTCTTCATCCTATTGCCCGCAAGCGTTCCTCGGCGCGATTGCCTTACATGCTCGGAGAGGGAACCGCATCGCCTGCAACCGGAGCCTGCTTCCGCCCCTGCAACCAAAGTTGTAACTGATCAAGGTACAAGTACACCACCGGGGTTGTGTACAGGGTCAGCATTTGGCTAAAGATCAGTCCGCCCACAATCGCAATCCCCAGCGGTCGGCGCATCTCCGAGCCCGTGCCCGTTCCCAGCGCCAGCGGCACCGCGCCCAGCATGGCCGACATCGTAGTCATCATGATCGGACGGAAGCGCAGGATGCACGCCTCGAAGATAGCCTCTTCGCTGTCCTTGCCATGGTTCCGTTCCTGGTCCAGCGCAAAGTCGATCATCATGATCGCATTCTTCTTCACGATGCCGATCAGAAGAATCACTCCGATGATCGCGATTACGCTCAACTCCGTATGGAAGAGCATCAGCGCCAGCATTGCGCCCACCCCCGCCGACGGTAGCGTGGAGATAATTGTCAGCGGGTGTATCAAACTCTCATACAAAATACCCAGCACCAAGTACACCGACAGCAGCGCCGCCAATATCAACCAAGGCTCGTTCTTCAGCGAGTCCTGAAACGCCGCCGCCGTCCCCTGGAAGCTGCCGTGAATCGCCGAAGGCATCCCGATATCGCGCTGCGCCTGCTCGATGATGCGCGTAGCCTCGCCCAGTGAGATTTTCTCGGTCAAGTTGAATGACACCGTAATCGCCGGAAACAACCCCTGATGGTTGACGCTCAGCGGAGTGCTCGATGGCTCGAACTTGGCGAACGCCGACAGCGGAACCGTTGCTCCGGTGCTGGATTTTATGCGCACCGCGTTTAATACATCCGGCGAGTGATTCAGCCGCGGGTCCATCTCCAGCACCACGCGATACTGATTCAGAGGCCGGTAGATGATCGAGATGAGAGACTGTCCGAAGGCCGAGTACAGCGCGTTATCCACCTGGTTCGAGTTCACTCCCAGCCGCGCTGCTGCGTCGCGATCCACGGTCACATCCATCTCCAAGCCGTGAATCTGCTGATCGCTGTTGACCTCCTTCAACTGCGGCAAGGTCTGCATCTTCGCCTGCAACCGCGGAGCCCAATCATTGAGCAGTGCAAGGTTGTCGCTCTGCAGCGTGTATTGGTATTGTGCGTTGGACTGCCGTCCGCCGATCTGCAACTCTTGCGCCGATTGCAGAAACAGCGAAGCTCCCGGCACCTTCGCCAGCTTCGGGCGCAGCCTTGCGATCACGCCGTCGCTGCTCAGCCCGCGCTGCTTCAGCGGCTTCAGAGTCATGAACATGCGCCCGGCGTTGTTGGCCGTGGTGGAGCTGCCGGCGAAGCTGATGACGTTCTCAATCGCCGGATCCTTGCTGATAATTCGCACATACTCATCCATCTTGTCGTGCAGTCCGTTGAATGAAATATCCTGCTCTGCCTGCAACCCGCCGCTGATGCGCCCCGTATCCTGCTGCGGAAAGAATCCCTTGGGCACAATGATGAACAGATAAACGTTGAGCGCAATCGTCACCATCAGTGTCGCCAGCGTAATCCGCCGGTGCCGCAGCACAAAGTGCAGCGAGCGCGCATAACCGTCGTTCATTCCTTGAAAAATCTTCTCGCTCCAGTTGTAGAGCCGGCCGTGCTTCTCTTCCTTTTCGCTGCGCAGCAGCCGCGCGCACAGCATCGGAGAGGTCGTCAGCGAAACCACCAGCGAAACCAGAATCGCCGCCGAAAGCGTTACCGCGAATTCATGGAAGAGACGTCCCACGATTCCGCCCATCAGCAGAATCGGAATGAAGACCGCGATCAGCGAGAGGCTGATCGTCACCACGGTGAACCCAATCTCTTTTGCTCCCAGCAGCGACGCCTGCATCGGAGTCATTCCGGCTTCCACGTGGCGCATGATGTTTTCGATCACCACGATCGCATCGTCCACCACAAAGCCGGTCGAGATCGTCAGCGCCATCAGCGAGAGGTTGTCCAGCGAGTAGTGAAACAGATACATCACGCCAAACGTTCCCACAATCGACAGCGGAACCACGATGCTCGGGATGAAGGTGGCGCGCAGGTTGCGCAGAAAAAGAAACACCACCATCACGACCAGCGCCACGGAAATCATCAACGTGTATTCCACGTCGTGCACCGACGCGCGGATCACCGTCGTGCGGTCCAACATCACCTTCAGGTGCGCCGAGGCCGGGATGGAGGCCTGCAATTGCGGCAGCAACGCCTCCACCCGGTCCACCGTGGCGATGATGTTTGCCCCAGGCTGCCGGTAGATGATCATCATGATCGCCGGCTGGCCGTTCATGTTGCCGGCGTTGTGCGTGTCCTGCACCGAGTCCTGTACGTCGGCCACATCGCTCAGCCGTACCGGCGCGCCGTTCTTGTAGGCAACAATGATGGGCCGGTACTGCGCCGCCTTTGAGATCTGATCGTTGGCCGTGATCGTCCAGTTCTGGCCTGCGCCCGAGAGCGATCCCTTCGGCCGGTTCGCATTCGCGGCCGATACCGCCGTACTCACCTGGTCCATCCCAACGCCCAGATTGCTCAGCCGCATCGGGTTGGCTTCGATGCGCACCGCGGGCGGCGATGCGCCTCCCACCACCACCTGCCCCACGCCCTCCACCTGCGCCAGTTTCTGCGAGAGGATCGAGTCGCACACGTCATACAGCCGGTCCAGCGTCAGCGCGTCGGACTGCAATCCCAGAATCATAATGGGATATTCCGCCGGATTGACCTTGCGGTAAGTTGGATTGCTCGGCAGGTTGGCCGGGAGTTGTCCGGCCGCTGCGTTAATGGCTGCCTGCACGTCGCGCGCCGCCGCGTCGATGTTGCGCGTCAGATCGAATTGCAGCGTAATGCCGGTCGAGCCTTGCTGGCTCGTCGAGGTCATCTCGTTCACCCCGGCGATGCGTCCAAACTGCCGCTCCAGCGGCGTTGCCACCGACGATGCCATCGTCTCCGGACTCGCCCCCGGAATCGTCGCGGCCACCGCGATCACCGGAAAGTCCACCTGCGGCAGCGATGACACCGGAAGCTGGAAGTACGCCAGTCCCCCTGCCAGCAGCAGCGCAACCGTCAGCAGCGTGGTTGCAATCGGCCGTTTGATAAACGGTTCGCTGATGCTGCTCATCCTTGTATCTCCGCAACCACAGCTTCGCTGTCCGTAACCGGTCCCATCTCCGCCGATTTTCCGCGCAGCCGCCGCAGTGCCGATCCCAGCCGATCAAACCACAGGTACACAACCGGAGTGGTATACAGGGTAAGAACCTGACTGAACAGCAGTCCGCCGATGATCGTCACCCCCAGTGGCCTCCGCAGCTCTGAGCCCGTGCCGCTGCCGAACGCCAGTGGAACCGCCCCGAACAGCGCCGCCATCGTAGTCATCATGATCGGGCGGAAGCGCAGCAGGCACGCCTCGTAAATCGAGTCGAACGGAGACTTGCCCTCATTGCGCTCGGCGTCGAGCGCGAAGTCGATCATCATGATCGCGTTCTTCTTCACGATGCCGATTAGTAGAATAATGCCTATCAAACTGATCACGCCCAAGTCCATGCGCAGTAGGTAGAGTGCAATAATCGCGCCCACACCCGCCGAAGGCAGCGTAGACAGAATCGTGACCGGATGAATGTAGCTCTCATACAGCACGCCCAGCACGATATACACCGTGACAATGGCGGCCAGAATCAGCCAGCCCTCATTCGCCAGCGATCCCTGGAAAGCCTTGGCCGTGCCCTGAAAACTCCCATGCACGCTCACCGGCATCCCAATCGAGGACTCAGCCTGCTTCAGATCCTTCACCGCCTGTCCCAGCGAAACTCCGTCGGCCACGTTGAAGGAGAGCGTGACGGCAGGGAACTGTCCCTGGTGGTTCGAGGCCAGCGATGCCGGCGCGGTTTCAAAGTGCGAGAACGCCCCCAGCGGAACCATCTGCCCGCTCGCCGAAGCCACATAGATTTTCTTCAGCGCGTCGGGATCGTTGCGGAATTGCGGATCGGCCAGCAGCACCACGTGATACTGGTTCAGTTGCGTATAGATCGTCGATACTTGGCGCTGTCCAAAGGCGTCGTGCAATGTATTGTCGATCGACGTCATATCGATGCCAAGCCGTGAAGCCGAGTCGCGATCCACCACCAACTTTGCCGCTAGTCCCGCATTCATCTGATCGGTGGCAATGTCGCGGATTGCCGGAACGGTCTTCAACTTCGCCACCAGCTTATCGGTCCACTCCGCCAGCTCGTGCGCGTCGGCCGACTCCAGCGAGTACTGGTACTGGGTCCGGCTGACCCGGTCTTCCACTGTCAGATCCTGCACCGGCTGCATGTACAACACAATTCCCGACACCGCGCCTAGTTTGTCCTGCAGCCGTGCAATTACATCGCTTGCACTCGACTTGCGCTGCTCGCGCGGCTTCAGATTGATCTGGATACGCCCCGAGTTCGCCGTCGTATTCGTCCCGTCAATTCCGATGAACGACGACAAGCTCTCCACGTCCGGGTCCTGCAGAATCGTCTTCGCCAGTTCCTGCTGTAATCCCGACATCGCCTCGAAAGATATCGACTGCGAGGCCTCGGAGATGCCCAGGATCACGCCCGTATCCTGCACCGGAAAAAATCCCTTCGGCACCGTGTAGGCCAGCAAGAAGGTCAGCCCAAGGGTCGCCACCGTCACCACCAGCGTCGCCGTCTGATGCCGCAATACCCAGCGTAGCGTGCGTCCGTAAAACTCTATCGTCTTGTTGAATGCGTCTTCGGTCCACTGATAAACGCGCCCATGCTTTTCGTTCTTCCGCTGCTTCAGCAGCCGTGAGCACATCATCGGCGTCAGCGTCAGCGAAATAAACGCCGACATCAGAATCGCCACCGCCAGCGTAACTGCAAACTCGCGGAAGAGCCTACCCACGATGTCGCCCATGAACAGCAGCGGGATCAGCACTGCAATCAGTGAAACCGTCAGCGACAGGATCGTGAAGCCGATCTGTCCCGCACCCCGCAGCGCCGCCTCCAGCGGTGGCAATCCCTGTTCGATATAGCGGTCGATGTTTTCGATCATCACAATTGCATCGTCCACCACAAAGCCGGTCGAGATCGTCAGCGCCATCAACGACAAATTGTCCAGCGAATATCCCAGCAGATACATCACGCCGAAGGTGCCCACAATGGACAGCGGCACCGCCACGCTAGGAATGATCGTCGCCGAAAGCGTGCGCAGGAACAGGAAGATCACCATCACCACCAGCGCGATGGTCAGCATCATCGAGAACTGCACGTCATGCACCGAGGCGCGGATCGTCACCGTCCGGTCGGTCAGCACATTCACCTTTACCGATGCAGGCAATGCTGCCTGCAGCCGCGGCAACAGCCGCTTGATGCTGTCCACGACCTTGATCGTGTTCGCGCCCGGCTGCCGCTGAATGTTCATCACGATCGCCGGCGTGGTGTTCATCCATGCCGCCTGCCCGGTGTTCTCCACTCCGTCGATGGTGGTAGCCACATCGCTCAGCCGCACCGGAGCGCCATTCTTGTAGGCGATCACCTCATTGCGATACTGATCTGCGGTAAACAACTGGTCGTTGGAACTGATCGTGTATGTCTGCCGCGTGCCGTCCAGTTGTCCCTTGGCCAGGTCAACGTTGATCTGGCCAAGCGCCGTGCGCAACTGTTCCAGGCTGATGCCGTAGGAGGCCAGCGCCGCCGGATTCGCCAGCACTCGCACCGCGGGCTTCTGTCCACCGCTCAGCGAAACCAGACCCACTCCCGGAAGCTGCGAAATCTTCTGCGCAAACGATGTATCCGCAAGGTCTTGCACCTTCGAGAGCGGCAAGCTGTCAGAGCTTAGTGCGAGCGTCAGAATCGGCGGGTCTGCCGGATTCACCTTGTTGTAGATCGGAGGATTCGGCAGATCCGTTGGCAGATACGTCCCCGCCCCGTTGATCGCCGCCTGCACCTCCTGCTCGGCTACGTCAATGTTCTCGTCCAGGTTGAATTGCAGGGTGATGATCGAGCTGCCAAAGGTGCTGCTCGAGGTCATCTGGCTCAACCCCGGCAGTTGTCCGAACTGCCGTTCCAAGGGTGCCGTGATGCTGGAGCCAACTACGTCTGGACTCGCGCCCGGATAAAACGTCGCCACCTGAATCGTCGGATAATCCACCTGCGGCAACGCCGAGATCGGCAATTGTTTGTAGGCGACCAAGCCCGCCAGCAGCAAGCCAATCATCAACAGCGAAGTTGCAATCGGCCGCAGAATGAACGGCCGCGACAGCGTCATCGCTTGCCTCCAAAGTTCTCCGCCGTCTTCGGAAGACCTCCAGCGCCGTCAGCCGCCGCGCTCTTTCCGTGCTTTCCTTGCGGCATCTCCTGCGCGTTGGCCGGTGCGCCGGTCGCCGGTGCCGTCGGGTTCTTCGGAGCGACCAGGCTGCCGCTCTGCAATTTGTCCTGCCCCTCGGTCACCACCTGTTGCCCCTCCTGCAAGCCGCTGGAGATCAGCGCGATGTTGCCCTGCGTCAGCGCAATCGTCACCGGCTGGATCGTCACTTTCTTGTCCGCTCCCACAACGTATGCAAGGCTACCGTCAGGTCCGCGCTGGATCGCCGCCATCGGAACCACCAGCGCATTCTTAGCGGTTGAGAGCTGCATGTGAATGTTGACAAACTGATTCGGCCACAGCGCTCCGTCCTTGTTGTCAAACACCGCCTTCAGCTTGGCCGTGCCCGTGGTTACATCGATCTGGTTGTCCACCGTCTCCAGCTTGCCCGTCGCCAGTACCGTCTGGTCGTCGCGGCTGTAGGCCTGTACTTTCAGCGTCCCCTTGCGGCTCTCCGCCAGCACCGAGGGCAGTTGATCTTCCGGCAGCGTGAACACCACCGCAATCGGCCGCATCTGCGTCACTACCAGCAGGCCGTTAGCGTCGGTGGCATGAACCATGTTCCCCGGATCGATCAGCCGCAATCCGATGCGTCCCTCCAGCGGCGACGTGATGCGCGTGTACACCAGGTTCAGCTTGGCATTGTCGATGGCCGCCTGATCCGCCAGTACCGTGCCTGAAAACTGTCCTGCCGAAGCCTCTTGCGTGTCGTAGTCCTGCTGCGCCACCACCCCATCGGCTAGCAGCGCCTTGGAGCGGGCCAGGTTTGCCTTCGCGGTGTTCAATTGTGCCTGGTCGCGAGCCATGTTTGCCTTTGCCGTCTCCAGCCCCACTTCGTAGGGCCGTGGGTCGATCACCGCCAGCACCTGCCCCTTCCGCACCTCCTGGCCTTCGCGGAATTTCACTGACATGATCTGCCCATCGACGCGCGTCTTCAGCGTTACCGTGTAATAGGCCTGCACCGTCCCCAGTCCCGTCAGAATAATTGGCACGTCCTGCCGCAACACCGGAGCTACGCTCACAGGCAGTGCCGCGCTTTTTGCCGCGCCCGCCGCTGCGTTCTGCGACGCCTGCGTATTGGACTTAGTGCAGGCGGTGACGGTGAAAAGCGATAGAATCGAGAGGAGTAAGGTGGTGCGGAACTTCATCGTGCCTCCGTGCTGCTGGTGCGGCTGACTGGTGCGGAAAATAGAGTTCTGGACAGTGTCGCACTTTTCTTCGCCGTTTCGCATCAGCCCTGGATCGATTGCACGGTAAAATCCCGGCGAAGGAAAGTAAACTTTTGTGAATCATCCTGGGGTTAATCATTCTGGTGTGAATCATCCTGCCGTGAATCATTCTGGTCCAACTCGTAACAGTTCTTCACAGCCGCAGCCCCCAGTCTCGCGCAGAATAGATGGCATGAGCCGCGTACTCATCGTGGACGACGACCAGGGCTTGGTGTCGCTCCTCCAGCGCTTTCTTCAGAACGAGGGCTTCCACGTCTCCGCCGCTTCCGATCACCGCTCCGGCCTCGATGCCGCGCTCACCGGCGAATACGACGTTGTCATCCTGGATGTCATGCTCCCCGGCGGCTCCGGATTCGAGTTGCTCAAGTCCCTGCGCGCCCATTCGCGCGTCCCCGTCATTTTGCTCACCGCCCGTGGCGAAGCTGTGGACCGCATTCAAGGCCTCGAGAGCGGCGCCGACGACTACGTTCCCAAGCCCTTCGACCCCCGCGAACTGGTAGCCCGCATCCGCGCCGTCCTCCGCCGCTCGCAGGAAGTCCACAGCGATAACCCCGCCGAGGAATCCCTAAACGTCGGCGATATCTCGCTCTCCCTGCTCACACGCACCGCCCTGTGCGGCGGTGTTGCCGTCGAATTGACCGGCGCCGAGTTCAACATGCTCGAGCTTCTCTTGCGCCGCTCGGGAATGGTCGTCACCCGCGAGGAGTTGGCCCAGGCCGCGCTCGGCCGCCCGCTCAGCGCCTTTGATCGCAGCGTCGATGTCCACGTCAGCCGCCTGCGCAAAAAGCTGGGTTGCGTTCAAAGCAGCGTTCAAAGCGGCGTTCCCAGCAGTGTTCCCAGCGGCGAAGAGCGCATCCGCCCCGTCCGCGGCATCGGATACTTCTACGCCGTTTCGGCCAAGGTAACCTTGTGAAGAGCCGTCTGTTTTGGAAAATCTTTCTGCCCTTCTGGATTCTCCAGACCTGCATCATGCTTTTTCTCGCCTATCGCGTTCATGCCAGCTTTGGCCCGGATCGTCCCTGGTGGGTCCAACCCGAGCGCCGCGCCGTTCCCGTGCTGGCCCGCTACGCCGCCTGGCGCTACTCCAAGAATGGTCAGGACGGTCTCCGCGAACTCTTTCATGACATTGCTTTGAGCAATCGTTCCGCCTACTGGCTCTTCGACGACAAGATGAACGAGCTGAGCGGCTCGGCTCTACCCTCGGATGCGCCCGAGGCGATTCAGCGCGCCCTTGGGCACGAGGGCATCGCCACCACACGCCACGGCACGTTTATCGCCGAAAAGACCAGCGACAGCAAAGGCCGCAACTTCGTCTTTGTCGGCGAATTCTTTTCTCCGCCCCTCCTCCGCTCCTTGCCGGGCAGCGTGCTGCTTGCGATTCTTTTCAGCTCTTTGCTCACCTCTCTGCTCTGTGCCGCCCTGGCGCAGTACATCACCCGTCCCATCCTCCGCCTCCGCGACGCCGCCCACGCCATCGCCCGCGGCAATCTCGATGCGCGCGCCGGACTCTCCGGCAGCACCCGCCGTGACGAAATTGCCGCCCTGGTGCAGGACTTTGACACCATGGCTGGCGAGATCCGCGACCTGGTCGAGAGCAATAAGCGCATGTTGATGGGTGCCTCGCACGATCTTCGTTCGCCGCTCTCGCGCATTCGCGTCGCGCTTTCGCTGGCCTCCACCGCCCCTGAGCCCGAGCGCAACGAACTGCTCGGCCGCATTGAAGTCGAGCTCCTCCGCCTCAACGGAATGATCGAGCAGATTCTCACCGTGGCCCGCCTGGAGAGCGGACAATTCAAGCCCGCCTCCGAGCCGCTCTCGCTCAATTCCGTCATCGGAGAAGCCGTCGAGGATGCCCGCTTTGAGGCCAGTCAGTCCGACGTCGAGGTTGTCTACGATGAGAACTGGCCGGAAGTGACCGTGGCCGGCGAGGAGAACATGTTGCGTAGCGCCTTTGAGAATGTTCTGCGCAATGCCATCTTCTATTCCGGCGCTGATGGCAGCGTCGAACTCTCCGTCACGCTGGAACACGGAGTTGCAAAGGTCTCGGTGCGCGACAATGGTCCCGGCGTTCCCCAGGCGGCTCTACCCAAGCTCTTCAACCCCTTCTACCGAGTCGATGACGCACGCGGTGCCGCGACCGGCGGCACTGGTCTGGGGCTTTCCATCGTCAGCGGCGCGGTCAAGTTTCACAACGGCTCGGTATGCGCCCGCAACCTCCAGCCCCACGGCCTTGAGGTCATCATCGAGCTTCCCATCCATACCGCGCGTGCTCCACTTCCGCGCACCGGAAGCCACGCCCAAGCCTGAATCCCAAGAATAGAGCAGGCGGCCCACAACCGCCCGCGGTTGGCGATTGTGGGGATGAGCACTTGTGGGGACGATCAAGCCGGGTCATTGGATTCAGCGCTTGGAATTCACTGAACCGCACGCGCGTACGCAACGCGGCTACTTCTTGGGACTACTTCTTAGGCTACTTCTTCTTGAGACGTTCGAGGACGGCTCCGGCGACCAGCGGCAGGGCTACGGTGGCGTCGCTGAAGACTTCGGCGAACTTGCCGCCCTCGGCAGGAGGCACGAACTTGCCCCAGGAGATGGCTTCGCTGTACGGCGAGCCGCTGAGTCCGCCCCAGTGCACGGGTTCTGGGCAGATACGCAGTCCGTAGTGGTAGCGCTTGAGGGGAATATCCTCGCCGCCACGGCGATGGCGCAGCTCGATGTAGGGGCCGAACTGCTGGGTCCAGTTGCGCGGCACGCCGCCACCGATGGTGAAGATTCCGAGGCGGTTCTGTTCGAGGTTCTTTTCGGCGAAGTGGTTGAGGTCGAGGAAGGGATCGAAGCGGATGAGTTCGCGTCCCTCTTTGGCGCGCTTGCGGTTGTGCAGGGCCACGTCGAGTCCCATCTCGGAGTCGGTAAAGGCGGGAATATAGATCGTAGCGCCCTTTTCGTAGGCCGAGCGCAGGATGCCGCGTCCTTCGGCGTGCTCGGAGAGGTACTTGCCGATGGCGTGGGTGAACTTGTAGGAGCAGAGGACTTCGCCCGCGTCCCAGGCTTCCAGTATCTGGGCGACGATGGCTTCGACGAAGTTGAGGTTGGTCTCGGGCTCCAGGGTGTCATAGACGCGGTTGTATCCGGCTTCGTAGAGCTCGACATCGTTCATCTTTTCATCCCAGACAAAGTGGGATTTCCCGGCGGCCTCGACCAGTCCGTGCGCCATGAGGGCTCCCGTGGAGACGATGGCATTGACGATTCCGGTGTCGATCAGGTCGGCGACGATCAGGCCCTGCTTGGCCACGGTCATCGCGCCGCTGAGGGTCATGATGACGAAGGCTTCCTGGTCGCGGGCCATGGCTTCCAGCACGTCGGCGGCCTGGCCGATCTGACGTCCGGTGAAGGCGGTGTGGCCCATGGCGCGGACCAGATCATCGACAGTGTGAATCTTGGAAAGGTCGAGGGGTTCAAGGGCTACGAGTTTGTCCGAGATCGGATCGTGCAGCTCGCGCTCGATGCCCGAGCCTTCGCCGGATGGATGACCATGATTGCCGTGATTCACGTACGCACCTCTTGCTGGGTTCTGAGTAGTTCGAAGATCAAGCATAAATTACGGGGATGGGGCGGGCAAGGAACGCTGCCGGGCCACACAGCCCTGGCCTGCAACCTATGGGCAGCCCTGGACGCCTGCCGGTGTCCGGATTCAAGGCTGGAGCCGTCGATTTATCTTGAGGCAGAGTGGCTCGTCCAGCAGGAGCTTGCATCAAAATATGTGCGAGCGTGTTATGGCACAGTCCAGGATTTTGTTTGTCGATGACGAACCGGGCTTAGTTCTCACGATGCCCCTGATTCTGCGGCAGCACGGATACGACGTAACAGCGGTGGGCTCGGTCAACGAAGCTCTGGCGCAGATTTCGACGTCTCCGTTCGACGTTCTGATTTCAGACCTGAACATCGGCCATCCCGGCGACGGCTTCACGGTGGTCAGCGCCATGCGCCGCACCCATCCGAAGTGCATTACGCTGATCCTGACCGGATATCCGGGCTTTGACTCGGCGCTGGAGGCGATCCGGAGCCAGGTGGACGACTACCTCATCAAGCCTGCTCCCATCCCAAGTTTGATCAATCTGATTGAGCAGAAGCTAAAGGATCCCAAAACCGGCACGGTTGAGGCCAAGAAACGTGTATCCCAAGTTCTTCGTGAGAATCTGTTTGACATTACGCAGCGCGCGCTGAAAGAGATGAAGGCCGACGCCCTGTTGGGAGCTCTTCCGCTCCCCGACGAGTTGCGGATTGAGTACACCTCCCGCACCCTTGAGGAACTGGCGGCAATGCTGGAATCAGTTGAGCCGGAGCGAGTGGCGGAAGAGATGATTCAAAGTGCAGTGGCGCGCGGGGTGAAACGCTACCAGCAGGGCTACACCGTCCCGCAGGTAGCGGGCTACATGCGCCTGCTGGAGCGCGCCATTTTTGACGTGATTCATGAGCACATGCTATCGCTCAATCTGAGCTATTTCATGTTCGATCTGAAGCGCCTCAACGACAGTTTGGGCATTCAGCTTGAGCAGACGCTGATGGCTTACCTGGATGTGGAGCGGCGGGGGGCTCGCCAGGCAGGACAACAAAGCTAGAATCAGCGTTCATGTCTCTCACGCCGCAACTCTGCAGATGGGAAGCAATGCCCCTCACCCGTACGGGTTTGCAGTTGCTCTCGCTCTTGTACCTGCTTCGGTGAATCGCGCTACGCCCCCCAGCCGAGCGAGCAGTTACAATCGAGCCATCATGTCTTACCCGGCAAGTGTTCCAGAACAAAATGTCCGCGTCTCCCGGCTCAAGCTGATTGGGTGGGCGGTGTTGGTGGTTCTTCTGCTCGCGGCGTTGCTGGCGGGAGGAGCGTGTCTGTGGCTCCGATCCGCCGTGCGGGCGGCGATGCCGGCGCTGGACGGAACGGTTTTGGTGAAGGGGCTTGCTGCTCCGGTGACGGTGGTGCGCGACGGCCATGGAGTGCCCAGCATTACGGCTCAGACGCTGGACGATCTGTGGGTTGCCCAAGGCTATGTGACGGCCCAGGACCGCTTGTGGCAGATGGACATGATGCGGCGCTACGCGGCGGGTGAACTTTCTGCGGCACTGGGCGCCGACTACGTGAAGCTGGACCGGGAGCAGCGCGTGCTGGGGCTGCGCGAGGTGGCGCGGCGCTCGCTGGCCCAGGCCTCGGCGGAGGAGCGGGCACAACTGGAGGCGTACGCGCGCGGGGTGAACGCCTATATCGCCGAGCATCAGTATGGGTTGCCGCTGGAGATGCGAGTGCTGCGGTATTTTCCGCGGGCGTGGTCGGCCGAGGATTCGCTGCTGGTTGGGGCCTCGATGGCGGAGATGCTGAATCACGGGACGTACCTGGATGATTTGAACCGGGAGAAGATTCTGGCGCGGCTGGGGCCGGAGCTGACCAGCGACCTCTACGTGGAGCGCTCGCAGCGCGACATCGTGCCGGGCCACGATCTGGATGAGATTGAACCGGAGGCGGCGGAGCCGGACACGGAGCAGGAGACAGCCAAAGAACCGGCGGCAGACAAGCACTCGGAGCGGAGACGGCATCACCGGGCCGAGCTGGAGCAGCCGGTTCCGGAGATGATGGATCGCACCCGGGCGGGTTCCAACGACTGGGTCATCAGCGGAGCGCACACGCAGAGCGGACGGCCCTTGCTGGCAAATGACATGCATCTGGAGCACCGGATTCCGAACACGTGGTACGAGGCTCACTTGAGCTGCGGAGACTTTGACGTGGCCGGGGTAACCCTGCCGGGAACGCCGTGGGTGATTGTGGGGCACAACCGGCGGATCGCCTGGGGCTTTACCAATCTGGGGCCGGACGTGGAAGACGTGTTTGTGGAGAACTTCAACGGGCAGGGTGAGTACCAGACTCCGGAGGGCTGGCGGAAGCCGGAGGTGCGGCACGAGGTGATCCACGTGAAGCGCGGGCGCGATGTCGAGATGGACGTGCTGGCGACCCGGCACGGGCCGATCATCTCCGGCGAGATGAAGGGCGAAACGCGGCAGTTGGCGCTGAAGTGGACGCTCTACGAGCGCGGCCTGAGCCTGCCGTTCTTCGCGGTCAACAGCGCGCGGAACTGGGAGCAGTTCCGGGCGGCGTTTGCGCGCTTCAACGGGCCGGGGCAGAACGTGGTGTACGCGGACGTGGATGGAAATATCGGCTACCAGGCGGCGGGACTAGCTCCGCTGCGCGCCTCCGGCGATGGTTCGCTGCCGGTAAGCGGAGCCGATGACGCGCACGAGTGGACCGGATACCTTCCATTCGAGGAGATGCCGAGCGTGTACAACCCGCCATCGGGGATGATCGCCACGGCGAATGGGCGGGTGACCCCCGACGGGTATAAGTATTCGCTGACCAAGGAGTGGGAGTCGCCCTACCGGACGGAGCGGATTTACGCGGTGCTGCGGCAGAACAAGAAGTTCAGCGCCGCCGACATGCTGACGTTGCAGACCGACGTGCAGAGCGTTCTGGACAAGTTTGTCGCCCAGCGGATGGTGTATGCGGTGGACCAGACAGCGGGGGCGAGCTCGCGGACCAGGAGCGCGGCCGATATTCTGCGGCGCTTCGATGGAAAGATCAGCATCGACTCGGCGGGGGCGGCAATTGAGCAGCGGGCGCGGCAGTGGCTCACGCGGACTCTGCTGGAGAGCAAGCTGGGAGACGATGCCGAGTTATACCGCTGGTTTATGAAGACCGTGTGGTTGGAGAACACGATTGCCTTCCAGCCCGCGCGCTGGCTGCCGGGCCGGTACAAGAGCTGGGAGGCATTGCTGGCGGCGTCGGTGGCGGCGGCGGCCAACGATCCGGAGGCGCCGCGAGAGTTGACGAGCTGGAAGTATGGCGACTACTCCACGGTGCAGATTGCCCATCCCATCTTTGGCAAAGTGCCGTGGCTGAAGAACTTCGCATCCACGGAAAAACTGCCGCAGTCGGGTAACGGCATCACGGTGAAGCAGGTGGGTAGGTTTGCGGCTTCCGAGCGCTTCACGGCCGACTTTGCCGATCTCGACCAGTCCACCTTGAACATTGTGAACGGGCAGTCGGGGAATCTCTTCAGCCCATACTTCAACGATCAGTTTCCGGCCTGGTACGGGGGAACAACCTTCGGCCTGGCGTTTAAGCCGGAGACGGTGGAGCGGACGGCGGCGCACCGGTTGAGGCTGGTGGGAGAATAGGAGGGAACGGTCGGGAGGTTACTTTTCGACTGGTTCATCCGCGGGATGGAGGTACTCGCCGTAGAACTGCTCCAAACATGTCGGACACATTCCATGTGAAAAATCCACCCCGGTATGGTCGTGGAAATATTTGTCGACCTGCTCCCAGTATTCGGCTTCATTGCGAATCCGTTTGCACTGCGAGCAAATTGGGATGATGGCCTGCAGCTTGGAAAACTCGGTGATGTCCTCGACGGTGAGAAGCACGGCATTGTTGCCCGCTTCGGGAAGGGGGCTTGCTGAAATCAGCAGTTCCAATTCCGTTTTATTGGCCTCTGTCCCGGTCACAAACTTCATCCGTCGCTGCGTTGTTGTAACCGCGCTGATACATTTCGAGACTGAGTTGCGAATAATGCAGCTCTTGCAGGCCGGTGCTCTCCCGCATCCTTCCGCCACATCTTGCGAATGCAGGCAGCCCAGAACCTCTCCACCGCGCCGTGAGCGAATCGCATCTCTGGAAAGACTGAATGCTCGGTCGGCTGCGGCATTCGAGTCGAGGATGCGGACGTCGTCGTCCACGATGAAAATCGGCACCGGAATGGCGTTCAATACGTGGGCGTATTGCAGTTGACCGCAGCCATTCATTCTAGAAACCTCATGACAGAGTATCTGGAGCGACGCGCCGGGCTTAGCCGCAGTCGCATACAGTCACCCTTTTGCTCAGTAAACTAGCTTCGAAAGCTAACAGAGAAAGCCCTACGCACTCAGTGATGTGCGTCACGACAAGAGCAAGCAACTCCCCCACTCTAAACTTGTCGAGAACGCGAGTTTAGAGTGGGGCATACCCGCAACAACCTTTTCCCGCCCTAGTCGATGTAGAGCACGTCCCAGGGCTGACCCTTCACGTCGGTGTTGTACTGGGAGGTGATCGAGTTGCCATCCTTGTCGTAGATGTGGAGCTGGGAACCCTCGATGGTGTAGATCTCGCCACTGTTGATCTGGAGCGCGATTCCGGTGGCGTCACCGTTGGCGTTGGGCAGAACGCTTGCGGAGTTATTGGAGGGATTGACCACGCTGATGCAACTCTGCGCGCCGCAGGCGGTGGAGGCTACCCAGAAGTTTCCGTTGTTGATGTTGCGGATCACGCCCTTGATGCCATTACCTATGCCGATGGGCGTGGAAGCGCTTCCGGCGCTCAGGTCGATGACGGTGAAGTAGCCGTTCTGCACTTGGTTTCCGCCGGAGTCGTTCAGGATGCCGGTGGAACCGGCGACGTAGAGCTTGTTGGCGGTGAGGTCGATGAGGCCGCTGCGTGCGCCGAGGTTCTGGCCGTTGACTCGCTGCCACTGCCTGACGACCGTGGCCGCGCCCGGATGAATCCCAGAGAGGTAGTTGGTGGCCTGGCTCGAAATGTTGTAACCGAAGGCGTCGATCTCGGTGACGCTGGCAGAGCTGGAGCCTCCGCATTCGGTGCCGCAATTCAGGATGTAAGCCTTGGTGCTGTCGCTGGAGAAGAAGGCGGCAATCGGACGCGAGAGGGCTCCGGCTGGCAGGGCGAGGACCGAGATGGGTGGGAATCCGTTGGTTGGATCGGTAGCGGTCAGATCCACCCAGTACACGTTGTCATCGCCATTGGGAGCGGAAACGTCGCCTGAAGTGAAGGCGAGCAGGTGCTTCTGGGCCGGGTCGATGGCGAGATAGTGCACGTACGGAAAGGGAATGGCGGTGTTCAAGCTGCCATCCGTGGGGTTGAAGCGGTTGATGGCGCCAGGGAGGTTCGGGGGAAGGCCGTTCGAGTAGAAGGGAACGGCGGCAAAGCCGAATTTGTTGTCGCTGGAGGTGACAAAGCTCTGGGTCGATCCGCCTAGTTGGATGGTTCCCTTGACCGACTCGAGGTTATTGTTCAACGAGGAGATGGAGTTGGAGCCGGTATTGTTGACGAAGGTCAAGGTGCCGTCGGGCGAAGGCTGCAAGTAGGTCGGCTCCGCGCCGGTGGCGAAGCTGTAGGTGGTGAGCCGGTCCTCGGTGGCGTCCATCACAGCCAGATCTCCCGCAAAGTAGTTGCTGACCACACTGCGGTGTAACAGATGGGTGGTGGGCTTGAAGGGCTGGTCACCCGAGCCGTTATTGAAGTCGGATTGACTGGTGGTGTCGTTGATGCCGCAGCCAGCCAGTAGTACTGCGCCCAACAGGGCGAGAATCGTTGTCGCTTGCTTCAAGCAACGCACTCCAGACGAGGATGGATTGAGAAGAGCTGGAAAGCCCGATTATAGCATCGCCGCCGCGCCTCCCTGGGTAGACTCCTATGGTAAGGTTTGAGAAACGCTGTGAAATGCCGCTCTGTGATAATTAAGGTCAAGGAAGAGTGAATGCTATCGTTTCTGGAACGTCTGAGCCGTGGGCCCGTACTCTGTGACGGAGCCATGGGCACGCTATTGTATGCCAAGGGTGTGTTCATCAATCGATGTTATGACGAACTGAACCTTTCGCAACCCGAGATGGTTAGCGCGATCCACGCCGATTACGCTAAGGCGGGAGCCGAAGTGCTGGAGACCAACACCTTCGGCGCCAACCATTACCGGCTGCTGCGCCATGGCCTTGAAAGCCGGGTGCGCGAGATCAATCGCGCCGGAGTTCAACTGGCGCGGGCGGCGGCCGGCGCGGATGAGATGGTGGCAGGCAGCGTGGGGCCGCTGGGGATTCGCATCGAGCCGCTGGGCAAGGTCGCACGCGAAGAAGCGCGGGAGGCTTTCCGCGAGCAGATCGAGGTGCTGGCCGCCGAGGGCGTGGATCTGATTCTGCTGGAAACTTTCGGATCTATCGATGAACTGCACCAGGCGATGCTGGCCTCGCGCGAGGCTGCCCCGGGACTGCCGATTGTGGCGCAGGTGACGATTGACGATGAAGGCAACGCCCTGGACGGCACCGCGCCCGAGGTTTTCGGAAGACGCCTCACCGATTTTGGCGTGGACGTGGTGGGCTGTAACTGTTCGATCGGCCCGGCGGCAATGCTGGACACGATCGAGCGCCTGCGTAGAGTGACCCCCCTGCCTCTGGCGGCGCAGCCGAACGCGGGCATGCCGCGTAACGTGGAAGGACGAAACATTTATCTCTGTTCGCCCGAGTACATGGCGGAATATGCCCGCCGCTTCGTGGCCGCCGGGGTCTCGCTGGTGGGCGGCTGCTGCGGAACCACTCCGGAGCACATCAAGGCGATGAAGTTGGCGCTGAGCGCGGATGTCGCGCGCTCGTCTTCATTCCAGGTGGCGGTGGCAAGCCCGACCACGGCCCCGGAGGTGAAGCCGCTGGGCGAGCGCTCCAAGCTGGGACACAAGCTGGCCTCGGGCGAGTTCGTGACCATGGTGGAGATTGTGCCGCCCAAAGGAAACGATCCGGCGAAAGAGCTGGCGGCGGCAAGGTATCTGCGCAGCGTGGGTATCGACGCGGTGAATATTCCGGATAGCCCACGGGCTTCGGCGCGCATGGGCAACCAGTCGCTGTGCACTTTGATTGAGCGCGAAGGCGGGATCGAGACCATTCTGCACTACACCTGCCGCGACCGGAACGTGCTGAGCATTCAGAGTGATTTACTGGGTGCCAGTGCACTGGGGCTGCACAACCTGATCTGCATCACCGGCGATCCGCCAAAGTTGGGGAACTATCCGGACGCCACCGCGGTCTTCGACGTGGACGCCATCGGACTGGTGAACATCGTTCACAACCTGAATCTCGGAGTGGACATCGGCGCCAACCCGATTGGCTCGGCGACCGCGTTTGTCATCGGCGTGGGCGCCAATCCGGGGATCAGCGACATTGACGAAGAGGTGCGCCGCTTTGAGTACAAGTGCGAGGCCGGAGCGCACTTTGCGGTGACGCAGCCAGTCTTCGACCTGCGCCTGCTGGAGCAGTTTTTGCGGCGGGTGGAGCACTGCCGGATTCCCGTGATGGCCGGCATCTGGCCGCTAACCAGCGTGCGCAACGCGGAGTTCATGCGCAACGAACTGAGGGTCTCGGTGCCGGATGAGATTCTGACCCGGATGGCGGCGGCAAGCACCAGCAGCGAACGCGCCCGCGCCGAGGGCGTGCTGATCGCCCGCGAGATGCTGCTGGAGGCGCGCGGCATGGTCCAAGGAGTGCAAGTGAGCGCACCGCTGGGCAAATTCGCCGCCGCCGTGGATGTGATCGAGGCGCTGAACTGAGTTCGAGGCTCCAAGATGTAAGGACGAGATCGCGCATCGACCCTGTTCCCCACAATTGGCAGCCGGAAGGCGCCCCATATCTGCCCGTCGTTGGCAGATGTGGGGTAGTTGACCTTGTCCTTGATTGTGTATTTGACCCTGATCTTGCAGGTGTTTGTTTGAGGCAACTACCCCATTCGAGCCTTCTGTTGGCTTGAGTGGGGTAGTTGCTTCGCGTCGGGGTACATCATCCGGGGAACCAGCCTAGCTGGCGTTGCTGCCGAAGAGCATCATCACGGTCAGCACGATCATGATGATGGTGGTGAGCCAGGCGATGATGTTGAAGAAGTGCGAGTTGGTGTGGCGCCCCATGAGCTCGCGCTTGTTGATGAGCAGGAGCATGGCGACCAGAACAAACGGAAGCACCGCGCCGTTGACCACCTGGGAGAGAATGGTGATCTTCACCAGGGGCAGGTTGGGCCAGAGGATGACGCCGGCTCCGGCGACGATGAGGCCGGTGTAGAGCCAATAAAAGAAGGGTGCTTCGCTGAATTTCTTGTCGAGGCCGGATTCGAAGCCAAGCCCTTCGCACACCGCGTAGGCGGTGGAGATGGGCAGGATCGAGGCGGCGAAGAGCGAGGCGTTAAACAGTCCCACGGAGAAGAGGATGTAGGCGAATTTGCCGGCCAACGGGCGCAGCGACTGTGCGGCTTCCGCGCCGTCCTTGAGGTCGTGGTGTCCGGCGGCGAAGAGCGTGGCGGCACAGGCGACTACGATGAACCAGGCGACTACATCGGTGAAGATACAGCCTACGATGACATCCAGGCGCGAGGCGCCATACTGCTTCTCGGTGATCCCTTTCTCCACCACCGAGGATTGCAAGTAGAACTGCATCCAGGGTGCGATGGTGGTGCCGATGACTCCGATGACCATGTAGATGTAGCTGGAGCTGCGGAAGAGACGCAGGTTAGGCGGAACGATGGTTGCCATTCCTGCGGCCTTCCAGTCGGGATGGGCCAGGACTCCGGCGACAATGTAGGCGAGATAGATGAACGATGCTACGAGAAAGACCTTCTCCACCGACTGATAGCTGCCCTTGACGACCATCAACCAGACAAGCGCCGCGCAGAAGGGCACGCTGGCCCAGATGGGAACTCCGAAGAGCGCCAGGCTGCCCGCGATTCCGGCAAACTCGGCGACCACGTTGCCGAAGTTGGTGACCACCAGTCCGGCCATGAGAAGAAACGTAATGCGGAAGCCGAACTCTTCGCGGATGAGGTCGCTGAGGCCCTTGCCCGTGACCGCCCCCATGCGGGCGGTCATCTCCTGAACCACGATGAGGGCCAGGGTCATGGGAATCATGACCCAGAGAAGTCCGTAGCCAAACTGCGCCCCGGCCTGGGAGTATGTCCATATGCCACCGGCGTCGTTATCGACGTTGGCGGTGATGAAGCCCGGGCCAACCACGGCCAGGAACATCATGAGACGGACTCTCCACATCTTCAGCTTCAATACGCACCCAATCGGTTTGGAGTGGAATTTACATCGGAAACCTCAGCATAAATTGCACGGCGGCAGAAGCTCAAGGCGAGGCGGTGGAAATGCCGATTATTTTCTTATGATTCATCTCATGAACATGATGCGAGGAAGGGCGGCGAGGGATCGCAGCTAGAGCAGGGAGCGGAGGATGGAGATTACGTCATCGGCGGTGATGACGCCGGTAAGCGCGCCGTTCTCATCCACGACCGGAAGGGTGAGGAGATTGTACTTGTCGAAAATTTCCGCGACCTCGCGCTCATCGGCCTCGGGCGAACAGGAGATGAGGGTTTCCACAGCCAGCTCTGAGAGGCGCGTGTCCGAGTGCGAGACGATGAGCTTGGCTAGCGGGACAGCCCCGAGAAGCTTTTCGTTCTCGCCGATGAGGAAGATCGTGCTCATGCTCTCCAGGCCGCCATCGAATTTCTTCAGCATCTCCACCGCGTCATGAACGCGCGCAGAAGGAGCCAGCGCCATGTAATCGGTGGTCATGCGGCCGGCTGCGGTGTCCTCTTCGAATTCGAGAAGTTCCTCGACATCGTGGCGCTCCTCGGGTTCCATCTCCTTGAGGATGGCGTCCGAGCGCTCGTCGGTGAGGTCGCCAAGAAGGTCGGCGGCGGCGTCGGGGTTCATCTCCTCGACGATGTCAGCGGCGCGATCCGACTCCATGGCGTTGAGGATGGAGACCTGGAGCTTGGGATCTATCTCCTCCAAAGCCTGGGCGGCGACATCCTCATCCAGCGCCTGGAAGACGGCGTCACGCTCGGCTGGCGCGAGTTCTTCGATGATGTCGGCGATGTCGGCGGGGTGCAGACGGGAGACGCGCTCGGAAGAAATCTTGAGGCGGACGCGGCGGGCCGGGTCAGTCTCGATGAGGTTGACGGCCTCCCACGGAATGTTGCGGGCGGGAATGCGCTCCAACCAGCTAGAGAGCATGTGGCGCGGTAGCACGCCCTTGAGCAGGCGGCGGATCGCGCCGCGGGCGCCGGCATCGACAAAGGCGATGCGCAGGCCAAGCGCGGAGTGGGCGGTCTCGGCATCAAGCGCCAATTCAATGTCATTCACGCGGACGACCTTGCGTCCGTGCACATCGATAATCTGCTGGTCGAGCAAATCGCGTTCGAGCAGCAACATGCCTTCGCCGCTGGAATACTTGGGCAGGTCGGCGGAGCGGGCCGAGGTGTGCACGCCGCCGTTGACCCGGTGCAGGAGGTCGGTGGCGACGATACGGTCCCCGTTCGGGGTGCGCACGATCAGGGCGGCGATGCGGACGGGGTCGTCCTGGGGAACGAGCGCGACTTCGCGCACGCGTCCCAGCTTCCCGGACTCGGAGTCGTAGACGGGGAGGCCCAACAGATCCGAAAGTGCAAGTGCCGTCATTGCGACCTCATTCGCGACTTCATACGCAGCCCAATTCGCAACGCCATTCGCAACCCAGCATAACGCGGGAACTCCACCTGTACCAAACTCAAATCAACCGAAACAGCAATTCAGGCTACAATCCTTTTCATATGGCACGCACATCGCTGGATCTACGCACGCTGGCCGGTCAACTGCTTACTTTTGGATTTGATGGACTCGAGGTTTCCAGCGGCTTGCGCTCGGCTCTCAAGACTCTCAAGCCGGGCGGCATCATTCTGTTTGCCCGCAATATTGATTCGCCGCGGCAGACCCACTCTCTGCTGAAGGCGGCACAGAAGGAGGCGGAGATACCGCTGTTCCGCTGCGTCGATATGGAAGGTGGCACGGTGGACCGGTTGAAGGACGTGCTCGCTGCCGCGCCGAGTGTGCAAGAGGTTGTGCAGGCCGGACATCGGCCGTATTACCGGGCACATGGGCAACTGATCGGCAGCGAGGTGCGAGCCATGGGCTTTAACGTGGACTTTGCCCCGGTGCTGGATCTGCGCTTCCCGGCGTCGCTGGCAGTGCTGGGTTCGCGCACCGCCTCCAGCGATGCCAAGGGCGCGGTGCGCTACGCCAAGGAGTTTCTGCGCGGACTGAAAGACGTGCACGTTGCCGGATGCGGCAAGCACTTTCCGGGACTCGGCGAGGGCAATCTCGATTCGCACCAGGCGCTGCCCGTGGTGCACAAGAGTTGGAAGGCGCTATGGAACGAAGACCTGCTTCCGTACCGCGAACTGGCTAGGCAGTTGCCATTCATCATGGTGGCGCACTGCGCGTTTCCGGAGGTGACCGGCGAGGCGGTGCCGGCCTCGATCTCAAAGAAATGGATTGAAGATGTGCTGCGCAACAAGATTGGCTACCAGGGGCTGGTGGTCTCCGACGATCTGGAGATGGGCGGAGTGCTGAAGGTTGTCGGCATCGAAGAGGCCGCCGTGGGAACGGTCCAGGCGGGCGCGGATATGTATCTGGTATGCCACAACTCAGAGCTGGTGCATCGCGCCTACGAGGCGATCCTGAAAGAGGCGGAGCGGAGCAGCCGCTTCCGGACGAAGGTGGAGACTGCGGCGCGGAGAATTCTGGCGGCAAAGCGGCGCTGGCCGGCGATGTCCAAGCAGATGGCGGCGGCTCCCGGCGAGGCAACGGTAAACCGGCTGCGGCAGAACCTATGGGAGTTCAGCGAAGAGCTCCGGCTGACCACGAACGCGAGAGCGGCAAAGGCGTCGGGGTAACTAGAGACAGTGAGCTTTTTTGACCAGACTGCCATAGTTGTCCAATGGCATACTCCGATCATTCCCGGGTGCTTAAGGGAAGGTAAAAGGGGTGAAATATGATTGGAACCATACTGATTGTGATTTTGATCTTAGCGCTGATTGGTGCGCTGCCAACGTGGCCACACAGCAGAAGCTGGGGTTACTACCCCACTGGAGGACTGGGACTGGTTCTCGTGATCGTTGTGATTCTCCTTCTTCTCGGCCAGATTTGATTGCGGAGCTAGGCGAAAGTACGGGCGGCTTTTCAGGGCCGCCCGCGTCAGGCAATTAGTGCAGTAAGACACCTTACGGCAGCAGCATCTTGAGCGCAGCGATGGAGCCTCCGGCCTTCTCGAACTCGGAGAGTTCCACCACGATTGGCTCGATGCCTTTTCTGCCTAGAATTTGTTCCAGCCGGCCGGTGAGCCGGGGAGTGATGTAACAACCGTTGACGGCGACGCCATTGCAGACGAATTGCAGAGCCTCTTCGCGGGTGACCTCAAAGGTTTCGGCCCAGAGCCGGATGCGCGCCAGCGTCTCCGGAGCAAAAGCGCCGGGGTAGATCAGCAGAGCCTCGGGGGCAAGCGGAGCCAGGCAGAGATTGAGGTGGAAGAAGTGGGGATCGACCAGTTCCAGCTTCCGTACTTCGAATCCCATCGCTGCCATCAGCGCGGCAAACTGATCGACGGCGGCAAGCGTTGAGCGGTGGCCGAATCCGGCCCAGACCGACTCCCAATCGAGATTCCAGAGCAGGTCGCCAGCGCCTTCGAGAAATTCCTCACCGTCGAGTTCGAGGTCTATGATGCGGTAGCCCTGCTGGGAATACCAGCGGGCGAAGTGCTCGACTTCATCGGGGCGGCTGCGATGCAACATGCGCGATGGAACGGCGAAGGAGCGATCTTCGCGGTCGATTCCTACAAAGGCCTGACTGGCGGTGAAACACATATCGTCCAGATTGGGGCACGGTTCCAGATGCGAGACGGAGAGCCCGACCCGCTCAAAGACTTCACAAAGGTTTTCCCACTGCTGGAGCGCACGCGGTAGATCCACGGGAATGTTGTGGCGCGAAAACGGGTTCCTGGCCTCGGAGATGGTGAAGTACTCCGGGCGCGACATGAGCACTTGGGTGAGCTGCCGGGGTAGAGTCTCACCCAGGCACGCCTGCCGAAACTGGGTCGAGCCCGTCCCTGCCTTGTTCATATCCGTGAATGCTCCTGCTGCTAGATGCTTCTGCATGGCCATATGGCCATAACATTCTGTCCAAACGGACACTGTCCCAACGGACGACGTCCCAATGCACGCGCGAATGTTAAATGACCGGTGCACCATGTGCGGTGAGCGGAGTCACAAAGCAGCGTGTGCTGCATCGCATGTGTGGTGAGCAGAGTCACACAATTATGTGTGCTGCACCCCATAGAGTTAAAAGCGAGCTTGCGGTTGCGCTTGCTCCCGTAGTTGAGTCTCTACCTTGCGGTTGCTTTTGCTCCTAAGTTGTCATGCTGAACGGAGTGAAGCACCCCGCCCCGCTCGCACCATCCGCACCGCCTCGGCAACCGCTCCACCTCTCCACACAACACCGAAGCAGTAACCAATCAGTAATCATAGCGCTGGAACGTAGTACCGCCGAAGGCAATCCTTTGAAAGCCTCCAAACCATTGCCGAAAAAGTAAACTTGCCTTTTCAAACGATTACCTTTCCCGCCAATCGTTGTCCCAAACCGGAAACCCGCCCCAGCAACGCAATAAAAGGCCCCGGATTGTCTCCAGGGCCTCGGCAACCGCATAAACACTAGCGTTGGCGGCCGGAGTGGCATCGGTTGCCGCCTACCCGGCTGCGAAGCTGAGCGAGCTAATCGAAGATCAGAATCGCGGCTGCGATGGTCGTGGTCCAGATGCCACTCTTGTCCCCAATCGCGCTCTGCGTAATGTTGGTCGTCCGCACAATCTTGTTTGACAGACGATAAACTTCCTTCTTCTCGTCCCAGCTTTTATCGGGATCGAAATCCACATTCAGCGTCGTGGCGAGCATCTCTGCCGCCAACTCTTCGGCGTAGTCGCCGGCAACCTGGTCGGTTTCGCCAAAGCTGTGATGTTCGCTCAAATAGCCGTATGTTTTGCTGTCGGCAGGCAGTGCCAGGCCAATGCTGGAGGCCACCAGGCGATGCGGTTCGCGGGTGGAATTCTCGGCAACCACGGCAAAGACAACTTCGCCCGGACTCAGATACGTCTGTCCCTGCGCGCGTGTCAGCAGCTTGCAGTTAGGCGGGAAGATGGAAGAGACGCGCACCAGATTCTGCGCGGCAATTCCCGCGTCGCGCAGCGCCAGCTCGAATGAAGTCAAACGCTCTTTGTGCTTTCCCACGCCCTTGGTGAGGAAGATGCGCTTGGGGACCATGTCTTTGGCCAATTCTTGTGACTCCTATAAAAAAGAATACGACCGGACCAGAAATGTGTTTGGGCGGCGCTTTTGAAATTAAATGATTCCGCCGACAGGTGCAATCCAGAATCGGAACTATTTCCATGATCGCGAAAACCAAAGGTTCGCAACCCTTTTATATTCAATGGGTGGAGACGCGAGAGCGGGCCTCTATTTGCGCGCAGTCTGAGGAGTTTTTAACCGGACTGCAATATCGATGAACGCCAGTGCCGCACGGCTCAGAGCTTTGTCCTTGCGGAAGACCAAAGCCATGTCGCGGCGAATCTGAGCGTCGGTCACTCTTACGATCGCGATGATTCCGAGCTGCACATCTCCCAGCGCAGTGGAATACGGGCAGAAGCCGATTCCCACGCCGGCTGCGACAAAGCGCTTCAGCAATTCGCTGGAATCCAACTCCATGCTTACGTTGGGCTTCATATTGCGATCATCGAACATGCGGTCGATGCTGTCGCGGGTGCGCCCCATCTTTGGCAGCAGCAGAGGATAATCGGCAATCTGCGCCACTTGGATTTCCTTGAACTTTGCCAGCGGGTGACCGCTTGGGGTGATTACAACGAGTTCGTCTTTATGGATGGTGACGGCTGTAATTCGTTTATCCGTCACCGGCATGGCGGCAACGCCGAAGTCGGCCGAATTGTCGATGACGGCCTCCAGCACCTCACGCGTCTCGGAACGCTTGACGGTGATTCCGACGTCGGGATAGCTGCGTTTGAATTCGGCAAATACCTCGGGAAGAAGGTGCAGACAACTACCTTCGTTGGCCGCGACCACGATCTCTCCACCCGGCACGCGATCTGCTTCCGCCACGGCGCGCATGGCCGCACGGCGCGCCTCCAGCGCACTTTCCACGTAGACCAGAAAAATCTTCCCCGCCGCGGTAATGGAAACTTTTCCACCGGTGCGATCCAGCAGCTTTGCTCCGACCTCTTCTTCCATAGCACGAATCTGTGCGGAAATGGCGGGTTGGGTGCGGAACCGCCGTTCGGCCGCGCGTGAGAAGCTCAGATTACGCGCCACCTCCAGGAAGGTTTCTAGCTGGTCGAAATCCATATTTATTTCACTCGAAATCCGGAAACGAAGTTGTGAAACAACCGAACATCATCGTATTCATTAACCCGTTGCGCATGTAGTCCAAAAGTGTAAATCACATTGGGCCCGCTTTTGCGCTCGCGGTAGAGAATCACAGCCTTCCGTAGCACCTCGCCTTTCTTCGGCGCTATAGGAAATGCCGATCTCGGCGGCGGGCGCCGCTTGCCATGAAGGACTTCCGCCCCTGTACCATCGCGCCCGCGCCCCTGTCCGTACCGACCGTGATAGTCTTATACACCGCCAGCTACCCCGGCCAACAGAGCACGAAGGGCAGCTTTGCACAATGGTCCGTTTTTTCTTGCACTTCTGTCCAGCAAAAACTATACCTGAGTCGTTATCATGGTTGGGTCATGCTCCGGTAGCGCCCCGGAACAGCACTCAAGAGGATCTAAGCAAATGAGCTCGCACGGTGAAGTTAGTGCTTCCAGCGTTTTAGAGTTTGCCCAGCAGCAGGGCGCCGAGATGTTTGATCTGCGATTCAGCGACCTTCACGGTCTTTGGCACCATATTTCGTACCCGATCGCCAAGTTAACGCTGGATTCGTTTCACGACGGATTCGGAATCGACGGTTCCTCGATTCGAGGATGGGCCGCGATCCATGAGAGTGACATGCTCCTGATCCCGGACCCGTCGACGTTTGTAATGGACCCGTTCACGGAGGTTCCGACCTTGGGAATCATCGCCGATGTGATCGATCCCGTGACCCGCCAACGTTACGACCGCGATCCGCGCTACATCGCCGTCAAGGCCGAGATGTATCTAGCCTCCTCTGGCTTGGCCGACGAGGCGATGTTCGGGGCCGAGGCGGAGTTCTTTGTCTTCGACAATGTTAGCTTTGGCGATAGCGCCAATCAGGGCTTCTATTACATTGACGCCGATGAGGGACGCTGGAACTCGGCTCGCCGCGAGAACAACCTGGGCTATCGTCCGCGCTATCGCGAAGGTTATTTTCCCGTGCCACCGACGGACCACCATCAGGATCTGCGAACGGAGATGCTGCTGACGATGCAGGAGTGCGGTCTCGAGGTGGAGTGCCATCACCACGAAGTGGCCAGCGGCGGCCAGGGTTAGATCGACCTTCACTACAGTTCACTTCTGCGGGCTGCCGACGCAATGATGCTTTACAAGTACATTGTGCGTAACGTTGCCCGCCAGAATGGCAAAACCGCAACGTTTATGCCAAAGCCGCTTATTGGCGAAAACGGCAGCAGCATGCACACGCACCAGTCCCTGTGGAAGGGTGGCAAGCCGTTGTTCTTTGGCGACGGCTACGCTGGACTTTCCGAGATTGCATTGTGGTACATCGGAGGCCTCATCAAGCACGGCCCCGCCCTTGCCGCGCTAACCGCGCCGACCACCAATAGCTATAAGCGCCTTAACGCCGGAGTTGACGCGCCGATCAATCTCGCGTACTCGCGCCGCAACCGCTCGGCTGCGTGCAGAATTCCGATGTACTCTTCGGCGCCAGAAGCCAAGCGCGTCGAGTATCGTCCGCCGGATCCCAGTTGCAATCCCTACATTGCGTTCTCGGCCATGCTGATGGCCGGTCTGGACGGCATCGAGAACCGCATCGATCCCGGGCTGCCGCTCGATAAAGACATCTATGACCTGGGACCGGAGGAGTTGCAGAAGGTGTCGTCGATTCCGCTATCGTTGGAGTCCGCGCTGGATGCACTCTGGGTTGACTACCAATTCTTGTTGAAGGGCGATGTTTTTACCGAAGATTTGTTGGAGACTTTCATCGCCTACAAACGGGAGAAGGAAGTGAACGCGCTCCGCGTGCGACCGCATCCGCACGAATTTGCGATGTATTACGATATATAGGTGTATCTGCGAAACCTGCCTCAACCCCGCGGCGTTGAGGCAGGTTTTGCTATTGCAGACCGGATATCCGGAACTCAGAGGAGCCCGTAGACTTCGAGCTTATAGATGGTTCCGATGTAGACCTTGCCGTTTGCAATGGTAGGAACGGTAAACTTTACCGCCAGCCCGGCATCATCACGGTCCGCATTCTGCACACTGTTGTAGAGTTCGTCGGCAACGTTGGTTGCGTCGTAAGCATGCAGGATGGACTGATTCGCGCTCGTCCGTTCCATCGTCCAGACAATCGCGTTGGCCGTGCCATTCGCCGATATGGCCGGGGTCGCGCCCGGGAAGGAATACTGACTGATGCCAGCCGCCACTGGCGTGGAGCGGATGAGGCCGTTGGTCCAGGCATATTGTTTAATCACATCTCCGTTCCCGACATAGTATAGGTTCCCGTTCCAATATGCAGGTGTCGAGAAGATTCCGTTCGGGAATGCACCAGCTATTTCCTGCACAATCTGACTATCGCTGATGGATTGGAATTTTCCCATGTTGTCGCGGTCGACGAGAAAGATGTTCCCCTCTTTGCCGGAGAAAGTTAACTGGTGCGGGTGGGAGGAAGTGTTGTCTGGAAGCAGCAGCGCACCGCCGGAGCCGACGTCAAGGTCGGGAACATCCAGCGCGGCCCAGTTGAAGGGGGTGAAGGAGTCGGTCGGAGTGAACGTGCCGTTGGCGTATGTAAGACGCACCGCGCTTTGGCCATAGTTGCTGGCGGAAGCGTCGAAGGTGCCATTGCCGGAGACGAGATACAGGTTCCCGTTTGAGTCGCACGCCGGTGCCGCCCCTGCCATCCAGAATCCGCCCTCGCTGCCATTTGGCGTACTGTTGAAAGTCGCGACCAGGTTCAGCGTGTCAGCATCATAGCCAAGAACCCATCCGTGATAAGGATCTACGTCGTCATTGACCGACGCCCAGCCCGCGTACACGACGTTGTTGACCAGGGCCAGCGATACCCGATTGTTTTCGCGCCAAGGATTGAAGCAGACTTGCCCATTGGAAGCGTCGTAGCCCGTGCCAGGGACGCATGCAATGACCTCGACGGGTTGCCCAGTGTGCTCCGAACCGGTGCCTAAGTCCAGGGCATGAATGTACTGGTGATAAGAACCGTCGTTGGTATTCATAACGCGCGAGACAACATACATGGCATTGCGCGTACGGTCGATCACTGGCGTGGCGGTGATGCCCCATTGGTCTCCCGTGCCCAGGTTCGCGCCCGGGACCGCGGTAATTCCATTCGCGGCGTCCATGAGGCTGTCCTGCCAGTAAGGCGTGGCGGACGCGCCATCCGCGTCAAAGGCATAGACGCTATCGTTGGCCGTGACCACATACACCACGTTGTGCTTGGCGCCGGAAATGCTCTGGTTGGTGACCACCAGCGGCTGGCCATAGACGTATCCATCCACGGTGAAAGTGAACTTCTTGCCGAAGGTGCTTACATTCACGTTGGAGGGCGTCAGAACCGTCTCGTTCAGGTTCTGCCCGGTGCGGGAAGGATCGTTGCGCCAGGTTAAAACGTCCGCAGGTTTGCTATTAGCATTGGTACCGGTAGCAGGATTGTTGGCGATCGAACTGGCCGGGTTGGTTCCGCATCCGCTCAAAGCAAGCAGCAACACGCCTAGAAGCGGCGGTACAATTTGCGAAGGCAATCTATTCATTCAACCTTCCTTTGGGACGCACACGTGCCCTTCCGTAAGTGTGCCTACAGTGTCAGGGGAAAAATCTGTCATGGGGCAGTCGTCATAAGCGGGAGTAGCGGATTATTTTGAGATCTCAATTTCAACGCGAGTTGCCTGTCGCGACCCCAAATTGCCTAGAATTTGCCTCAGGTTTAACCTCCGTCGAGGAATGCAGATTGTCTTAGGTGTGCTTAGTGGAAGCCGTTCTCCCGGAGTGGAATCAGGCGGCAAGTGGCGTTAGCAACTTTCTTGACAAGCCGTCACATCGTGGAGTAATAATTCTGCACGCGGGCGAAGGAGTTCGCCCTTAACCGCTGTCCCACCTATAGCCGGGACGGCTGATGACTCCTGACAAGGATCCTTGTCGCGGAGTCTTGCCCCGGCATCGATCCACCAAAAATTAAAGGAGTCGCGTTCTATGGAGAACGTGTGGGTACTTGCTGCTCTTTGGGTGGGTCTGGCTCTGGTAGCCACTTTGTTGGCTATCTGGTTCAAAATTTCGACTGCGTTGTCCGAGATCGTAGTTGGCACGGTTGCCCAACTCATCATCGGCGCATTCATCGGAATCCATGGCGGCTTGGGCGCAAAAACCAACTGGATCGGCTTCCTGGCGGGTACGGGTGCAATTGTTCTCACGTTTCTGGCTGGTGCCGAACTCGATCCTACGATCTTCCGAACGAAATGGAAGGAAGCTCTGGTCGTCGGGCTCGTTGGGTTTATCGGACCGTTCCTGGGCTGCACGGCGATTGCGCACTTCGTTCTGCATTGGAGCGTGCGCTCAAGTTGGCTCGCAGGTGTGGCTCTCAGCACGACGTCGGTAGCCGTCGTCTACGCGGTGATGCTGGAGCTCGGGTTTAATACGACTGATTTTGGAAAAGCTATCCTCGCAGCATGTTTCGTCAACGATCTCGGCACGGTGATCGCCCTCGGCCTGATCTTTTCTCCATTCACATACCGGACACTGGTATTTGTTGTCGTGTCTGTCGTTGTCTTCGCGGTGCTGCCTTTTCTGACTCCCAGATTTTTTCGCCGCTATGGTGGCCGAGTGTCGGAGTTGGAAGCGAAGTACATCTTGTTCCTCCTGTTTGCGATGGGGGGACTTGCGGTTTGGGCGGGCAGTGAAGCCGTCCTGCCTGCGTACATGATCGGTATGGTGCTCGCCGGTACTGTCGGCAAGGATCATTCTCTGATCCGGCGTCTGCGAACGCTGACCTTTGGACTGTTGACTCCTTTCTATTTTATCCGCGCAGGCTCATTCGTTTCGGTTCCGGCGTTGATTGCGGCGCCGATGATCTTTGTCGTCCTGTTTTTCGCCAAGATGTTGTCCAAGGTAATTGGCCTTCTGCCAACTGTAAGAGCGTTCAAGTATCAGCGCGAAGAAGGCCTGTACTACACACTCATGATGTCCACTGGGCTGACGTTCGGCACCATCTCCGCCTTGTTTGGGCTGAACCATAACATCATCGACGAGGCGCAATACTCTCATCTGGTCGCAACCGTCATTGGCAGTGCGGTGGTTCCCACCGTAATAGCGAATGCGTTTTTCATGCCGAGGCATCTGCTGGCGCACAAGAAGGAAGCGGAAGCGCAGACAATTCTGCATCGAAACTCCGAGGTGCAGGCTGAAGTGGATTAGGAGAATACTGCATGGAAGGACGACGGCATAACCCATACTTTCGAAAGATTCTGGTCGGCTACGACGGCTCAGGTGCTTCGGAAAGAGCTGTGGATGTGGCAATCAGTCTCGCGCAGTGCATCGACGCGGAGATCCTGGTCCTGGCGGTCGCGCGACCTCCCGAGCCCGCGACGCGTGTTGAGGTGGACGCGGTGCTCGACAACGCAAGGGAACACTTCGAAGAAGGTTTCAGCAAGGTGCGGGAACGCGCCAAGTCAGCCGAAGTTCACCTCGAAACGATGATCGAGGTTGGGCATCCGGCAGAGCACCTGATTCACCAAGCGGAGATCTATCACGCCGAACTGATCATCGTGGGGCGGAGAGGAACTTCTCTGTTCGAAAAGTGGATTCTTGGGTCGGTCTCCGAGCGGGTGATCCGGTATGCGCACTGTCCCGTGATGGTCATGAAGTGAGGTAGCAAAAGCTGTGAAGATTGTCGTCATCTCCGACTTGCACAGTAACCTTGACGCACTCTCTGCCTCCGCGACCACTCTTGGAGATTGATGTGTCAGATGAGCCACAAACCCGGCTAGCGCAAGGCGGCGACGGCACAAGCCGCCTGCTGGAATTAGCTACGTTAGCAACAGAACTTGGCAGCGAACACGTCGCCAACGAGGCAAGCGAACTGGCCGCACGCCTCGCCGAAGGCCGTTTCTTCGTTGTATGTGTCGGCCAGTTCAAGCGCGGCAAATCCACGCTGATTGGCGCGTTGATTGGCGAGTCGATTTTGCCGACAGGCTTTGTCCCCGTCACTGTCGTGCCAACCGTCATTCGGTATGGCAGCACGAAGAGCGCGAGGATTCACTCCACCGATGGTACCTGGCGGGAGATCGCCTTGCACGAGTTGGAACAGTACGTCTCAGAAGAGCACAACCCGGAGAATACAAAAAGGATCGTAGGAGCCGAGGTGTTCGTTCCTAGTCCGCTGCTGGCGAAGGGGATGTGTCTGGTGGACACCCCGGGTCTCGGATCGGTCTTTTCCGGCAACACGGCAACCACGCAGGCGTTCATTCCTCACATGGATGCCGCGCTTGTGGTATCCGGCTTCGACCCTCCGCTGGCTGGTGAAGAACTCGCGCTGGTCGAATCTGTTGCCAAACACGTCGGCCATCTCATCGTCGTTCTCAACAAGGCGGATAAGGCGACAGAAGCGGAGAAGGCCGCGGCCATCGGGTTTACGCGGCACTTGTTGGCAAAGCGGTTGCAACGTTCTTCCGAAGTGGTTTTCGAGGTGAGCGCTACGGAGAGGCTTGAAAATCGCGGCCTCGATCGCGATTGGAAAAAGCTGGTTCATACGCTCGAACACCTGGTTCAGGACTCCGGGCGTGAGCTTATCCATGCCGCGGGCGAGCGCGGCATTCTGCGCCTCAGCGAGGAGTTGCTGGCCATCGTGTGTGAAGATCGCGATGCGCTTGTGCGTCCGATCGAAGAGTCCGAGCAGCGCGTTGCGGCAATGAAGCATACCCTTGCCGAAGTCGGGCGGTCCATGCGGGAACTCGGTTACTTGTTCATGGGCGAGCAGCATCGGCTCTCCGATTTCTTTCTGGACCGCCGCAAGGCGTTTCTCGCCGCAGTGTTGCCCAAGGCCACTGAGGAGTTTGAGATATTTATGCGCGCTGCTCCTCGTACCCTCGGATCGGCCCATCGTCGTCATGTCATGCACGAGGCGCAAAGCATTGCGCGCCGCGACATAGTTCCATGGTTGCAGACCGAGCAGGAAGAAGGAGAAAAGCAGTATCGAATGGTCGCGCGGCACTTTGCGCAAATGGGTAATGATTTCTTGACAAAGCTGGCGGAGGCCGGAATTCCTGAGCTTGGGCGCATGCTTCACGCTCTTGATCCGGAGACCGGATTTCGAGTCCGCTCCGAATTTCGTTTTCGAGAGTTCATCGAGATGGCACAGACGTCTTCACCACTGCGACGAGTTGCTGACGTGTGTCTTGGCCTGATAGGACTTCGCGAATGGATCGACCGCGATGCACGATGGTTTCTCGATTGGCTATTTGAAGTCAACAGCTCGCGGGTGCAGAACGATGTCCTCAATCGGATAGAGGAAAGCCGCAATCGGCTCGAAGCCGAGATTCGTAAGCTGCTCCATGAGGTGCGCCGCATCGCCGAACAAGCCCTGGCGCGCGCACGAAACGCACAAGAGGAGGGAGCGCCGGCAGTCGAAGCAGCGCTGCTTCGCCTCGACGGTTTGGAAAAGGACATCAGCGCAATTCGGGAGTATCCGCGTGAGGTTGAGGCATGTTCCAGGAAAGACACGCAGTAGCTCTTCTGCACTGTCGAATGCGATCGACTGCACGTCTATGCGCTCTCGGCGGAAGTGGCCGCGAAGCATCGCTCTGGTGGCTTCAAGGCGCAGAAGCGAGACTTCGACGGAGGCGGGCGGGATCCGGCAACGATTGGTGTTTTGGACAATCGTTTCGGAGGCGGAGTTTACCTTTGAGGGTAAGAATATACTTGACACACAAAGGCTCTCATGAGAAAGTGTACTCATGAACGATTCTGAGATTCGCGAGGTTCTTCGGGTAACGCTTCAGATGGTGCGGCTTCAGGCTGTCCATGCGGACAAACTTCATCGCGCTTTTCTGGCGCTGTATACAACAGTGGATAAGTGTTTACCGGAAGTCGAAAAGTCTTACCTAGAATATCTGGCGATTCCAGTAGATGTCGAAGATATAACTCGACAGATTCAGAACATCGACGCGCTGCTTCAACAATTGAAGATGGACGGGAATCAGTCATGAACACTCCTAAAACCTTGCAGGAAGCGATTACCCACTTTGCCGACCCTGAGCGCGCCTTTGTCTATGCAGTGAACTGGCGCTGGCCCGATGGCATCGTTACCTGCCCGCGCTGTGACCATGACCAGCACTCTTTCATCAAGACTCGGCGCATCTGGTTCTGCAAGGGCTGCAAAAAGCAATTCACCGTCAAGGTTGGCACGATCTTTGAGGACTCGCCCATTACCCTCGACAAGTGGATGGTCGCCATGTGGATGGCCGCAAACTGCAAGAACGGCATTTCCTCTTACGAGATTCACCGCACCCTTGGCGTAACCCAAAAATCGGCATGGTTCATGCTCCACCGCATCCGGCTTGCCATGCAGGATGAAAACATTGGCTTGCTTGGCGGCAACGGAACTCCGGTAGAGATCGACGAAACCTTTGTCGGCGGCAAGGTCAAGAACATGCACAAGGTCAAGAGGCCCAAGCCTCTCGCCAACCGCACCAAAAAACTCTCTGGAGTCATCGGAAAGACTATCGTGGTCGGGATGCTGGAGCGCAATGGCCGCGTGCGGGCGGAAGTGGTTACGAGCCGCACTCAGTCCGTTCTGCACGCCTTGGTCAACAAGCATATCGCTCCAGGCTCAACCCTTATGACCGATGAACACGGCGGATACAAGGGAACCGATTTCGAGCACGAGGTAATCAATCACGCCAATGTATACGTGAATGGTTTGATCCATACCAATGGAATTGAAAATTTCTGGTCGCTGCTAAAACGCGGATTGAACGGAACCTATGTTTCAATCGAGCCGTTCCACTTGTTCCGCTACATCGACGAACAGGCGTTTCGGTATAACAACCGCGCCACGAAAGACAACCCGCTCAACGACTCTGACCGTTTTATGCTGGCCATGTCGCAGATCGCGGGCAAGCGGCTGACCTACGCAGAACTGACTGGCAAGACTGGTAGTCAAGCGATTAACTAAGTACACGAAACGGAAGCGTGGTCCTAAACTGAAGTCTTAGGCTTGGGGCCGCGCTTCGGCCTGTTTGCATGCGCCAGTTTGTCCGCTTCAATGCGCCGCTGAAGTTCGGCCTTGGACACCTGGAGCACCTGGCGCATGGCGTTGTCAAAGTTCTGGTATTCCGTACTGTGCTTTGCGTTCGGTTTCATGCGCCAATAATACTCCTATGCGAGAACGTCATGCCTTGCGACTTTTCTAGCGTCCTAGCCAAATACGATTGGGCCAAGAAGCACATTGACAAGTTTGAATCCGCTGTGGCCGATTTCCGGCGCTCCGACCCACACACCATCGGGCGCGAGGATAATCTTCAGGTCGGTCAGGTGCGCTTTTACGTCAAGCACGTCCCCGCCGTCCCTGATGACCTGGCTTTCACGCTGGGGGATGCTCTCCATAATCTGCGAAGCACGCTCGATCATTTGGCTTACGCACTCGTCACCATTGCTGGAGGGAAGCCCAACACAAACACGTCTTTCCCAATTTCCGATACCCCCGAAACGTACCGTGATTCCGTTCGAAGAAAAGTACCAAGCCTTAGGGAGCCGTGCTACAAAGTCCTCGACCGTATCCAACCATACAAGGGAGGGTTGGGCCACCGGCTCTGGCAACTGCATCACCTGGACATCAGGGATAAGCATCGCTTGCTGTTGACCGTTGCGACCGTACCAATTGGCCGCACTATGACGCCAAGCGAGAAAGCCGCGTTCGACGCCAGAGAGACGATCATCGGCCCCATGAGTATCGCTATGCGGCAATACGCTTTCGCCGCATCGAATCCTAGTACAGTCCCGCTGCAAGCAGGCGATGAACTCGGCACCTTTCAAATTTCTGAGGTGGATGAGAATATGGGCTTTGCCTTCGACGTAGCGATCAATGAACCTAAAGTTGTCGGAGGGATGCCCGCGCTTCTCTTCTTGCGCTTTGTCAGTAGTGAGGTATTCAACATTGTTAACGACTTCGGGCCTTGCCTGTCCCCCGCTTTCAATGTTTAGCGCCCTGTCACGGTGTCTTATTTTGGGCATAGACACCGTTTGTGTGTCAAGTATATTCTTACCCCTTTGAGTCAATCGTTGAGCAGGGTGCGGAACGATTTCCTTCTTAGACAACAGCGAACAGGCTGTCTAGAGCATTTTCATAGTTCCTGTAATGTTTGCATGGAGTGTCTGAACCATGCTTGAGCATTGTCGGCAGTGATGAGAGAGAGGGCTTCGGTGATGGCTTGGTCGAGGTTCTCTTTGCTTC
>Ga0182030_10000360_pt1 | contig 82224 bp, 74 predicted proteins | sample 812S3MmetaG_FD_121299 | JGI IMG/M metagenome (GOLD analysis project Ga0182030, IMG submission 121299) | Permafrost microbial communities from Stordalen Mire, Sweden - 812S3M metaG (Illumina Assembly) | ecosystem: Environmental > Terrestrial > Soil > Wetlands > Permafrost | place: Sweden... | reverse complement strand
CCGCCTAGGATATGTTGTGTGTTGTCAAGGCAAGGGCCTCGCGAGTTAAGGCTTGATCTGCGCCCAGGCCATTCGTTAAAGAGCGCACTGCTCGCTCGAGTTCGGGTTGCGCCTCCGTCACCCGACCTTGGGCAATTTCTGCCTTGGCAAGAAGAAGAAGCGCCTCGCCGACATCGGCGCTGGAGTCCGGACCGCGTGCCACCGCCTCGGTCACGCCCAGCAGCCGGCGCGCGTAGCGTTCCGCATCGGCCGGTCTGCCTGACCCCAGCGATGCCCGCGCGGCGAGGCTGAGCGCTGCGCGCTCATCCAAGGGTTTGAGCGTCGTTGCGCCGCTGGCCATGGCCGCGAGCGAAGCATTGGCACTCTGTAACGCCGCAGCAGCGTCACCGCGCTTGAGCTCAACGAGCCCGCGCAGCCGATCCAGCGCCCCTAAAAAGTGCAGATCTACGGGGGCGCCGTTGCCAAGGGCGTTGGCCGCTTCTTGGATGGTCGACTCCGCTTCGGACAGCTGCCCCAATTCGATTTGGGCGACGCACATCGTGCGAAGCGCGAACACCAACCACAATGTATTTCCTGAACTACGTGCTCGTATGCTTGCGGTGCGGGCCAGGTCGAGTCCCTCCTGCAGCCTGCCGAGCCTGACGAGCCGATCGGCGTAGCTGCCCGTCATCGACAGTGGCTCTGAGGAGTCGCCTTGGATCGCGAGGCGCCGGTTGCGAACGTCCTCGAGGGCGCTCATCGATGCCTGAACTTCGCCCATGTTGAACCGGACCACGGCCTCATTTTGCAGCGCTATGATCCGCGCAAGCGTGCTGCCCCGCCCAAACTTCTCATGCGTTGCTCCGATGAGCTGCGCCATGGCGAGCGCTTGTCCGAGCCGGTGTGTATCGTTGTAGATTCCCCCCAGCTCACTGAGCACTGTCGTGTAGGCCGCACGATAGGTTTGCCCGGAACCCTCGAGCAAGCGCCGCGCACGCTCAAGGCTCCGCTCTCCGGCCGCAGTGTTGCCCTGCCGAACTGCAAGCTCGGATTCGGCTCGTAAACAATCGACCTGCAACGCCATCGATGGCGCATCGATCTGCGCCATGAGCCGCTTGGCTTCGGCTAGGCGCTGCGGCGCGTTCTCCAGGATTCCTGAGCTAGCCTCGGCGTCCGCCGCTGCGCATTGCGCCAGCGCCATGAGTTCCGGATCCTGCGCGCCCTTGCCAAGTGCGTAGGCTCGTGTGTCGAGCGCGACGGCCTGGCGCGTAGCGGTCTGTCCGGTGTATTGACCGCTGAGCTCAACGAGCATGCGTCCAGAAAAACGCGGATCCTCGCGGTATTGCAGCTCGAGCATTTTGGCGCCCAAGTCAATACGTCCCGACGCTGACAGCGATGCTTGGTTACTGCCGCCATCGGACAGCAGCAGCAGATTCAAGAACTCATTCGACGATTCTGCGCGGCGCGCTTCGAACTGGGCAGCGTCTCGTTGGCGGTCCGCTTCGAGCTTTTGCAAGAACGTCGTGACGGTCGCCGCGCAAAGAACCAACAGGATCAGTAAGGCCGAAAAAACACCGCCGCGATGCCGCCGAACGAACTTCGTCAATCGATAAACCGGCGTGTCGGCACAGGCCGTGACCGGTTCGTGGATCAGATGGCGCTTCAGATCGTCTGCAAATGCGCCCACCGATTCGTAACGCTCCGCAGGCTCCTTCTTTAAGGCGTTGCCCAGAATATTGTCGAGATCACCTCGAAGCGAACGGCGCCAAGGTGGGGGCTTGGCGGCTACGCTGGAGGCCCGAGGCACGTCCGCAGTGAGCACCGCATGAATGAATGGTTCGCTCGCATGGGAATCCGCGAGGTTCGGATGCTTCCCGGTGAGCAGCACATAAAGTACCAAACCTAAGGAATAAACATCTGTTGCTGTCGTGACAGCGTTGCCAAGCAGTTGTTCGGGAGCTGCAAATTGCGGCGTCAGAGCCGTGCCGCCTTTAGTCAGGGCGGCTGCACCTGTCGAATCATCGAGAATTTTAGCGATGCCGAAGTCGAGCAGCTTGACCGAGCCAGCGTTCGTGACAAAAATATTGCTCGGTTTGATGTCCCGGTGCACGATGAGGTGACTATGGGCGTTGCCCACCGCCGCGAGAACACCGAGAAACAGCTCGATGCGCGCCTCGATGCTCAGATTCTTCGCAGCGCAGTAGGTATCAATGGCCTCGCCCTCGACGTACTCCAGCACCAGATAGGGCTGCATCGCGCCGAGGAGACCTGCGTCGATGAGGCGAGCGATGTTTGGATGATCAAGTCGCCCGAGCAGCTGACCTTCACTGCGGAAGCGCTGCTCGCCCTGAAGCCCGATCCAACTTGGGTGCAAGAACTTGATTGCAACCGTAGTTTCGAATCGGTCGTCTACGCGCCGGGCACGCCAAACGCTACCCATTCCACCTCGGCCAATTTCTGCCTCGATGACATACGGGCCGACGCGCCGTCCAATCAGTGTCGCGCCGGCGATGTCCTCGAAGGCGTATGGCGGCTCCGCCAGAAACTTGTGATAGTCAGTGCGCTCGCTTTGTGAAAGTGCATCCGACACCGCGGCGGCTAGCTCGGGATTGCTATGCGCGAGCGCCGACAACCACGCCGCGCGGTCCGGCTCGGCCAAGTCGAGCGCCTGATCGAGGTATTCGCTGAAGGAGCGCCATTGGCCCGGCGGCACTGTCGACATCTTGATCTCTCTGAAGGCCGCGGCCCGATTTTACTCGTATTAGCAAGAAATCGGATCCGCAGGCTGCACTAGAACATTGACGGAATCAGTAAGCCTTGGCAGCTAAGGATATCAGGTTCAAAATCCTGTCACCTAGCGACCTGGCTAGGAACAATCCTGCTTGGAATCGATCGCCGCACGATGCGACTTAAAGATGAAGCTCACTATGCGATGGAATCCCCGAATGGATAACGCCCCGCAGTTCACGAGTTTGGCAGAACCCTAAATGTGCGCCTTCCATGTCGCTCATCGGGCCATTACCCGGAATACCGGGTATCGGGCCGCCACCTGTTCGAACTCTGCCAATGGGGCATCTTTGCTGACGTGGATGTGGGGCCTTGCGCCAGGAGCCAGTCTCAAATACGCCTTGAGTACGCGAGCCCGCTGAATTTCGGGAATCTCTTCGAGCCGCACCTCTTCGCGACGGCCGTGGCGCAGCACGGCATCGCCGCCGGCGGCCTTCACGTTCTGCACCCAGGCGGCCTCCGCGCCAAGCATAGATACAAGAAAGCGTTCGCCATTGACTACCGCCATCACGAGGGGAAGAGAGCGCGTATGGCCGGAGTGCCGGCCACGCACCTCCAGAGTTACCGCATAATTCGGCGCGACACCCAGCGCGTGGATGACGGCGGAGCATCGATTGAGGAGCATTGCCAGCCGATTTGGACGACCACCACGATACAGCCACTCGTAGACGTTCATGACTTCACCGCTGGCAGGACGCCGTCTTGTAAACATGCCGTGGCGAGTCGACGCTGAGTTACGGCCTTGTGCGGCCGCCATCGATCTTCACCCACGCACGTCGCCTGCCAGGCAAGGCGTGTTTTGCCATTCCGTTCCGTCGGGGTAACTTCGAGCGGTCACGACCGCGCGCTGACCCGTCGCCGACTTGCGATCAACAGCAACGCGCCAGCGCGGCGAGATCGGCGGCGCCAGTCGCACCCCCGCCCCCTGAGCTCCCGCTCCCGCCGCTCGAATTGCGGGAGACCACGCGAACATTGGCCGTGCCTTCGTGCACATCGGTCTGGAACACGGTAAGCGCGCTGTCGAAATGGGCGATCATCTCATCGGTCGCCGCATCGAAGCTGGCAGCGAACGAACCCGCTCCACCGCTCATGGTGCGAGCGGCAAGGGATCGAGCTGATCGCGGAGAATCAGTGCGACTTCGCGCGTCTCGGAGCCCCGCCGAACCGTCAGCCCGATCCTGGTACCGGTGGGCGCCGAACGCAACTCTTGCCGGAAGTCCGAAAGACCCGCGTCTGCGAGGGGGTGTCCGTCCGCCGCTACGATAAGGTCTCCAATTACGATTCCCGCGCGCGAACCTGCGCTGTCCCGCGCGATGTCTGCGACTTCGTAGCCATCGCCATGGGCATTGATCCAAAGGCCCGATCGATCGAAAGTCCCGAAATCCGTTGGTGCGGGCTCGATCCGTCTCAGATACATGATCTGGCGGGCATAATCAAAAGTCACAACAAAACCCTTGAGGAGGCCGCTCCCCACGTTAGCGTCAAAGTTCGGATCGCTGAAGCTTCCTCCGTGAGCATCGGACAAATCCACGACGGGATTCGCAACCCTTACATCGCCGATGGTGACCTCTTGCAGACGCACCACATATGAGCGCGCGGGACCCCCAACACCAAAGCCGGTCACCGCGAGCGGCGCCGTTGGAAATCGGTCATGCAGCTGATGCCGCCTTACGAAGGGAGTGGTCACGTCGAGGGCGGAGCGTGATCCGGTATCGATATCGAAGCGGGCCGGCAGATCCTCGATGCGACCGCTGACGTTCGGTACATGATCGTAAAACACAAAAGGAACGGCGCTACCCGTGTCTCGCTTCGGCCGAAAATTGTCCGGAGAGACGAAGGTGATTGTGCGGTGTCCGTAGTCGATCGTCGTGACCATGCGCCGGATGAGTTCAAAACCCACCATGCCATCGACGGCGATTCCCTCAATGGCCTTGTCGTAGATGTCCGTTGCGAATGCTACTTGATCATGCATCCGCAAGCTGCCGATGGCAATCTCGCCATAACGGACGAATCCGCTCGTCCCGTGACCTTCGCCCGCGCCGCTCGTGACTGCCTCGCCGATTGCCTTGAGTCCCACTTGTTTGATGAGGTGAGGCGAGAGCAGCGTATGGCCTCCGGTGTCCACAATGAAGGTAAAGGGCCCATGCCCATTCACCGTGGCATCCACGTAGACATGATTATTAAGGAGCCGAAACGGGACAGTAGCGGCACTCGCCCCACCGTCGATGTCGGCGCCCGTGAGCGGAATTTTGGGTTCCGAATAGGCGCTCAAAGGCGCCGCGCGCTGGTAATCACAGTTCACGAGCGTCAACGTGGTCACGGCACCCGGCCCCTGCCCCGGATCGATCGCGATGGTGTGGGGAAGGATTTGCGGCCCCTCGCGCCGGTAATCGGTATAGGTTTCCGTGACGTGCATGAATTCATCGTCATAGGAAGTTCTGACTTGCAAATGGGTCCTGGCATCAAGCCAGACATCAAACCGCTCGCCCCCCGCAGGCGTCACCGACAGGTGTTCGCGGAGCTGCTCTCCCTCCGCCTCGTCGGCGAGGCGCGCGATCGACGCATGGCCGTGGGCAGGCAGCCACCACCGGTTAGCGCGCCGATAAGCCAAATCGATCGCCGCGGGAATCCGATCTCCGCCCTGTTGCGGCGTATACGTGCCGGAAACATCTCGTTGCCAGGGGATCGAACCATCAAAACCGTTCGCTTCCGTTACGCCGCCTGCGTCCGTCGTTTCGACAAAAGCGCCCGTGGTGAGATCGATCTGGTCTGTTCGCGTCCCACTCAGCCCCGCGCCGACGTAGCGATAGACGAGCGTCACTGCGCTATGGAGCGGCGCTTCGCCCACGGCGCCCCGATTGGCCGCTATTAGAGCATCGACGGAAGGGTCGGCAGCCCAGGCGCCGGTGGCAGCCTTCCCGACAGCGATGAGCGTTGCGACTCCAATCAAGATGGCTTTCATTCGGTGCGGTCGCCTCCTCAAGCAGCGAAGTTTATCGTGGAGCGATGAGAACTGACTAGTCGGTCGAGGTGACACGATTGCTTCCGAAGCCGGGAGAATTGCCCCCAAACTGCATCAACGATTTAAATCGATTCTCAGGGCGCGCATGGTACAGGCAATATCCGGCCGTAATACGACCGAAGCCTTTCATTGGCCTGCTTGCGCCTCGTCATACCCGGTGCATTGCCGATGCCGGCCGTTGAACTTTCGGCGGCGCTTCGATACGCGTCCGAATCTCGCCAGTAATTCAACGAAATCCCCATTAAGGTGCTCCCCACCAATTTGCCAATGGAGCCGGTATGACGATGCATACAGAAACAGGCTTGGGATTATTAGCCTCCGCATTAATGTACGCGGTGAGCAATGCGACACCAGCAGACATAAAGGCAATCGTGGCTAGGCTTGACACCGAATTCCAAGCCGCCGTCAAAATCAACGACGCATCGGTCATGGAGCGCATACTTCACGAAGATATGGTCTTGGTGCACGGCAATGGCAACATCGACACCCGCGCAGACCTGATCGAAGAGGCGCGCAACAAACTCATCACGTACGAAAAGCAAGACGAAGATCCCGGAACACAAACTGTACGCGTCTGCGGCGACACGGCAGTGGTAACTGCGAGGTTGTGGGTCAAAGGACGTCGGCAAGATGGAGGCGCATTCGATCGTCGCGTGTGGTTCAGCGACACGTATGTTCGCACGCCGCAGGGGTGGCGTTACTTCTTTGGTCAGGTCTCTCTCCATTTGCCCGAAGCGTCTAGTCCTCCTTGAGCGCACTCAGGCGTTTGCGAGAGTTGCAAGTGCTGTCACCGGACGACGCGCCTCGTGATGCGCGCCTCTTCGCAGAGCTCAACTCAGGGGGAGTACCCAACAAACATCAGGGGTGATGCACCCGGCTCGTATGAGGTCCGGTTGCAGCCAGTACGCGCTCGAGCACTCCGATAGATTGGCCACATCATCAGTTGATCGTCCACATCTTCAGTTGTCGGAGCGCGTCATGAAAACTAACATATTCATTGGATTGGCCTCGGCGATGTCACTTCTCTTCTCTGGTCCGTATGCAGCCGAGTCGGCGCATTCGATGTATCGAGTGATCAATCTTGGCAATCCAGGAGGTGGCACCTCAAGCCAGGGGACCAGTAACAATCAGCCTGGCTGGGTGCTCGGCACTTCTAACCTGACAGGCGATGCCGTGATGCAGGCGGAGCTGTGGCGCGATGGGACCGCGAAATCCCTCGGCACGCTCGGCGGTCCGAACAGCGCCGTCGCATGGCCGAACCGCAATGATCATGGCGTCATCGCGGGGATCGCGGAGCTCGCGGAGCTGCAGCCGAATAAGGAGTCATGGAGTTGCGGCCTAGCGGTCTTCCCCGGCGCTCCGGACGGGCACGTCTGTCTTGGATTCGTCTGGAGGGATGGCGTGATGAGCAAGCTTCCAACGCTGGGTGGCGATAATGGATTTGCCACGGGCATCAACAATCGCGATGAAATTGTCGGCTGGGCGGAAAATCAGACACATGACTCCACCTGCAATGAGTACACGAACACCCATCAGGTGCTGCAGTTCGAGGCCGTGAGATGGGTGTGGAAGGCTGACCACTACGAGGCGATTGCACTGCCGCCGTACCCTGGTGACCTTGACGGCGCAGCGACCGCGATCAATCAAGCGGGTTTGATAGTAGGAATCTCCGGTGTCTGTGATGCGGCGGTCGGCGGCGGTACCGCCGAGCACATGGTGGTGTGGAAAGATGGCGAGGTGCTCTTGTCGCTGCCGACTCTCGGCGGCAATTTTTGGAATACGCCGATGGATATCAACGACCGCGACAATGTGGTGGGATTTTCCGATCTTCCGGGCGATGGCCCCACGGGTGCACAACTTAATTTCCATGCATTCTTCTGGTCGCAACGACCGTACACCTGCAACGGCAAAGTGGCGATTGGCACCTGCGATCTCGGCGCCCTTTACATCCAGGGTGTGAGCGAGGCGCTCGGTGTGAATAACCGCGATCAGGTGGTAGGGCTGTCGCAAGTGCTGGTGGACTCGCTTCTCGTCAACCACGCCTTTCTCTGGGAGAAGGGCACCATGACGGACCTTAACAATCTGGTTGTACCCGGCACGACATTGATCCTCACAGACGCCCAGGACATCAACGATCGCGGTGAGATCACCGGCGTTGCGTCAGACCCAAGCACCGGCGCAAACGTCGCGTTCAAAGCCATTCCAGTTACTGACGAGGATCACGAAGGAGGTCGTTAGAATATTTTACTCAACAACAGATGACATCGAGGGGCGCTGCGCAGTGACGGTTGATCCTCATTGCGCAGTGTTCCTCCTCTGCGATGTCATCAAGGCCCATAAAGAGCGTGCCCTGCTACATATCCGTACCGGGCACCTGAAATTCCCTCCCCTTATGGACACCAAGATTCCCCGCCCCCCTGGGTGACGGCAACTCGCGTTTTCTTCTGACGATTTCACTAAACTTTACTTCAACCTCGTTCCGGTTGTCCGTCGTCCCTCAGAAACGCTGCCCGGACTCGGGCAAAGTCCAAACCGGCCCTTGAAATCCGAGTCGGGTGAAAATTTGGCGTGCTTGCCGGGTACACCACCCGTCGATCGCCAAGTCCGAATCGAAAACCAGCATCGTCGGGCAGGTGTAGACCACGTGTTCCCACGCGCCGGCCCCTCGGCACCACACGTCGTCTGGTTCGACAGCGAACGAAATCGGTGCAGTGGAAAGCGGGTGCCCTATCCACACCTCCGGTACGTGGGAATGCAGCACGACGCCGTGCAGTCGCGCGGACGCCTCCGCTGCCGCGACAACTCAATCTTCGCCATGCCGGTTTGCGTGAGATGCTGTCATTGACGGCAAGACACGGCCTGCTCGACGGAAACCGCCGGTCTGTCTGGTGCCGCACATAGCATCGGTGAATTTTCCTCAACACGGGGCCGGGTCGATTGTAATAAGGTATTTAGGTAATGTTTATTACTGGTTTTTGTGTAGGACCATATGAAGCTTTTGCCTAACCCGCATGACCAGATGAGCGAGAACCGGTTGCTTGCCAGCCTGCCCGAGGCGATCAAAGCACGTTGGCAGCCCCACCTCGAATTGGTCGAGCTCGCGCTGGGGCAGGTGTTGTACGAGGCAAGCCGCCTCATGGCCGATGTATATTTTCCGATAACAGCCATTGTCTCGTTGCTCTATGTCCTGGAAAACGGAGCATCAGCAGAGATCGCGATCGTAGGGAATGAGGGGATCGTAGGCATCGCCTTGTTCATGGGCGGAGATACAACGCCCAGTCGTGCAGTCGTACAAAGCGCCGGCCTGGGGCTTCGCATGAAATCGCCTCTGCTGAAGCACGATTTTGATTTCTATCCGCCGGTCATGCATTTGATGCTCCGATACACCCAGGCATTAATTACGCAGATGTCGCAAACGGCTGTCTGTAACCGCCACCACTCGTTGGATCAACAGCTATGTCGGTGGCTGTTGCTAAGTTTGGATCGCCTGCGCGGCAGCGAGCTCGTCATGACTCAGGAGTTGATCGCCAACATGCTGGGAGTGCGGCGTGAGGGAGTTACAGACGCGGCAACCAAACTACAACGGGCGGGACTCATCAGATATGCACGTGGGCATATCGAGGTGTTGGACCGCGCGGGACTCGAGAGGAGAACCTGCGAATGCTACGAGGTGGTGCGGCGGGAATACGGCCGCCTGCTTCCCAATCGAACGTCCACTTAGCGGTCGATGGCGCGCTTATGGGCCAATCCCATGATCTGGCACATGTCGCTACGGCTTGATGAGTACGTCCCTTGAACCATCGGGCTTTTGCCCTTACCCGGTCAACCGCATGGGCAACCGATTTGACGCCCGCTGACCGTGATCCGACTGCTTGACGGCCAGTTCTTCCCAGGCCACGGCGATCTCATTGGCTGCCTACGGGATCGTACGCATTTGAGGATTTTCGAGCTGCACTTGACGTGCCCAATATCCGGGTTTGTCGTAATGCTCAAAGATACGCGCTTCCTCGCCGCGGCCCACTTGGTCGCCCGGCGAATACGGCCGTGAATTTCTCACCGCATCGCGCGTCAAGTCCACGGATACCTGTCTGTCGCCCCATCGCACGCCCGTGACCCACTGCGGTGCGATCAGCACCTGATGGCCAGACCACCAATTGTTGGTATTGACGACGAGGTAGCGGATTGCCCAGCCGCTCTCGTCGACGAGAAAGTGCTCCACGTGCCCGATATGTCCGTCGCTCGCAAGTACGTCATAGCTCACGATCTCGTTGCCACTGCGCAAATGTGCCTCACCCGGCGGCCTACCTTTGGTATTCGCCTCTAGATCGGGCTGCCCTTTGGCCGCATCGGCCGTGCGAATTTCCCTGACGGCCCGCTCGGATTTCACGCCCCACATCAGCATCCCATCGCCCCAGAAATCCCCCCCGCCCCAATAGTGCGGGTACCCGTAGTAACCGAGGTACGCCATCTCATGTTGACGCGAAACGGGCTTGTCGGTATCGATGTTCGGGCTGTTCCTCACCTGCTCCTGCGTAATCGCCGCTGGAAATATCTTCTCGGACCAATTGGGCTCGTTGATCGCTCGGGGCGAAATCAATACACGGCGGTGGGAAAGCCACGTTCCGGTTTCCACTACGAGATAACGGATGACCCACGACTCGTCGTCGAAGTACAAGTCCTTCACACGGCCGATTATTCCATCGAGTGCCCCTATGGTGTAGCCCTCCAGATCCTTCATGCTATGTAACACGCAACTCTCCTCCGGCAACCGGGAATTCTGTCTTGACTTCAAAGCAAGGAGCGCATGGTGAGCGTAATCGAGGCTGGTGTATGTACGACACCGAACTCTGCGTGCCAGCGCACCGACCAACCCCGGGCGGATTGCTTAATCTGAGGCGCTTGTTGCTCTCTGCAAACGACAATCTGGAGATTGCTATGGTTAGTTCTGCTTCGCGGTCGGTGCTCCCGACCACTTATGACGATTTCCTCTACGCGCCGGTTGGCGAGAACTCAAATGGCGCGTTGCTCACTGTGCTCTCCATACTCGCGCGGCAGAACGTCGATCCCTGGGAGACGGCCGCGAATCTAAGTCGATTACCCCCGGAAGCGGCCGCGCGACGATTGACCTCGATGATCGCGGCATCCCCCGGCCAGCCATCGATAGTCGATCAAGCGGCGACGGTGGGCCGCCTAATCACTTTATTGAGGAATTGCGCGGCTCGCGCCAATGGTGCGCTCGCGCCCAATGACTCCCACGGCGAGATCGCCGTGCATCGACCCCCGCCCACCGTCATCTTGATGGTCGTCGCCATCTACCTCTGCGTGGTGTTTCTCAGTCAATGGATAGCGGCAAGCCGTCTTAACGAGGCGCCTGCGGCCGCCGCCGCCTCGATAACACCCGCATCGACGCTTGGAGATACCCTTCCTTCGGACCCGGGCGGCGGTCAGACTGCCAAAAGCCCGCAGCGATAACGCGCACTACCTTGGCCAGATGAGCCCCTGTCGTCAACGACGCGATTGGCCCTGCCACAGAGCGATGCATGGTCACGATGAGCCGATCTCAGCCTGCAGGCGCAGGGCGGCTATTCCAGAGTGCAATAATCGGCAGATCCGGGTGGCCCGGTTGGTACGCGAGAATGCTGATCGATGCCGGACCGAAGGCGAAGTGTTGCGCCTTGATCACCGCCAATTCGATCCATCGGACAGCGAGCGCTGAGCCAAATTGCCCATGTGAAAAAAGTGCCACATTGCCGGATAGGGGGCGCAGGCGGTCGAGCAGCCGGTCGGCGCGTTCGGAGATGTCGGCGGGTGTCTCACCGTGCGGACAGCCGTCGCGCCAGATGCTCCAGCCGGGTTTCTCCTGGTGAATATCCACGGTGCGCCTGCCTTCGTAGTCGCCATAGTCCCATTCCGCCAGATCCGGTTCCACCTCCGCATTGACTGCCAAACCCGCCAGTGCGCAGGTTTGTCGCGCCCGCGACAACGGGCTGGTCAGCACTCGCGTGAAATGGGTGGCGTACAGAAAAGGGACCAACGCGCGCGCCTCCCCCTCCCCGTGCGCCGTCAATGCAATGTCCGTGACGCCGGTATGTTGACCCGTGATCGACCAAGCAGTCTCTCCGTGTCGAATCAGATAAAGATGCAGCAATGCGCTCAACTCCGCTCCATGACGACTTGGTATCCCCTTGACTGGCGACCCGCTACAACGCGCGCGATGCAGCAACGCGTGAGTTGCGGTGCCGTTCCATGCACCTTGCAGCTCCCGGCGATCAAGGTTTGTATTCTTCGCATACGCTAGCCGTTCTACGAGGCAGGCTCCGTTCGATAACGCACGCAAGCCTGACTCGCGCGCCATCCCAAGCTTCCGTGGGCTAGCGAACCGTCGCGACGCCACGAAACCGTCATACTCCGCTTCCCAGTCACCGCAGGAGAAGTCAAATGAGCCAGCTTCATCACGCGATCGTATGGATAAGCCAAAGTGTGCCGGTTCACCGGAAACGAAGAGTCGGAAGTGCAGGTGAATTCGCACACCTCGTTGCAGCGTCTGCATCATCGACGCGAGGGTTGGGAAGCGGGCGGCAATCCGCCGGAGGATGGCGAGTTCTTTCGCCGTGTTGCCGGGACGCTCGGTCAAACGGCAGGCGTCCTCGTGACCGGCCCGGGAAATGCCAAATCGGCGTTCAAGACCTATCTGGATAATCTGCGGCCCTATAACGCATCGCAAGTGGTCACCGTGGAGGCAATCGATCAACCCACTGACGAAGCCTTGCTCTCGCTGGGACGGGAACATTTTCACGTCTATGCGCTCTCGGCACCGCAAGGTGAGCCAGTTCCGCAGATTCTGTAACCGGCGTCGCAGTCGACCCTGGTCGGTGCGACGCGGCGACTCGCCGCTTGCCTGAGCAACATCACTGAGGCGCGGTGGGTCGCGGAAGTCGAATCAGCAGGTTCCAGCGTCACGATTGGCGGTGGCAACTTCCAAGGAACGGGAGGCAAGCGGGGGGTCTTGAAGCCAACCCCCGTCAAAGCCGGCTCGCCGCAGGCCGTTGACGATGTAGGGAGACAGTCGCGTCAACCGCCACAACAGCTCGCTCCGGTAATTTTCGATCATCAGCACGAGCGGCCCCTGGTTGAGCCCGTAGTGCCATGGCGACACCCAGCCGCAAGGATTGCCGGTCTTCGACGGATACGTGGCGTTAAATGTCGCCTTGAACCCATAGGGGTTGTTGGCCTTTAGCTTGAGATCACGAATGAAATACTCGATCGACGGCAGCACGATGTCGGGCGCAAACGGTAGGGCGGCCACGATGGCCCAGGGCGCTATGGTTCCATCATCAGGCCCGAACGGTACTCCACGAGCGATGTAGTTGAAAAACTGCCGTTCGACACCGTCCACCTTGATGGTATCGGGCCCAGGCCCATCGCTCGCGGTGATCCCCCAACAACTGGGCCCGTAGCCATTGAACTTCAAGGGATTCTCGATCGCATATAGCTGTTGAACGTGGGTGGCGCGGCGCGTGTTCTCGAAATAGTCGATTCCCTTATCGCGCATGAAGCGATCTTGGATCCCTCGAAAATCGATCCATATGTGCGAGAGCTGGTGCGTAAAGAAGGACCCCGCGTAAAGATAGTCGTAGCCGTACTGGTTCTTCCACTGATAAGTCGAGCACCACGCAGCAAACCCCTCCCCCGCCAGTGGATAGGTCGGCGAGCCGAGAGCCAGCATGTAGAGCAGCAGCCCCTCGTCGTAGCCCTCCCAACGATACTGAAGGAACCCAGTCTCGGGATTCCACCCGTGCGTCAAAGTCACGCCCTTATTCTGTGCCCACACCCAATTGGCGCGCCGATAGAGCGTGTCGGCGAGGGTCCGAATTTCGCGCTCGTCGTCGGTGTCCGCGTCGAAATACGCTCCCGCCGTCAACATTCCCGCGAGCAGGAACGCGCTGTCGACCGTCGATAGCTCGCACTGCAAAGCACGGCGTCCGGTTTGCATGTCCAGAAAATGATAATAAAGGCCTTGGTAGCCAGTCGCGTCGTGTTGCGGACTCTGTGCACTACTCCAGAAGAAACGTAGCGTCGTTAGCGTACGTTGGACGGCCGCGGTCCTTGAGATGAATCCTCGTTCCACGCCAACCGGGTAGGCTGCGAGCGCGAAGCCGGTAGCCGCAATACTGGCGGGGGAATCGGGTGCTGTCTTGTCGATGACCAGCCCATTGAGAGAATTGATCTCGTGCTCGAAATAGCCAAAGGATTCGCGCTGCAGGTTCTCGATCTCGGCCCCGATGACGCGATTAACTCTGTTCATAGTCAGTTCGATTTGGTGAGCCGCTTTCCGATGGAATCCAATTCCCGCAGCCGTTTTGGAGTGCTCTTGGGATAAGCCATCTTAAGGTCATCGAAAGCGTCCATGAGAATTTGGGACACGATCAGCCGCGCGTTCTCCTTGTCATCGGCCGGGACTGCGTACCAGGGGGCGTGATGCGTGCTCGTTTCGGCCAGGCAATGTTCATATGCACGCATGTAATGCCCCCAGTATTTTCTTTCGTGAATGTCTGCCGCGCTGAATTTCCAGTTTTTGTCGGGCTCGTCGATTCGTTCCAGGAAGCGCTTTGCCTGCTCCTGCTTCGATAAGTTCAGGAAGAATTTGACGATCTGAGTGCCGTTTCGATGAAGATGCGCCTCCAAGTCGTTGATAGAACGATACCGATCAGTCCAGAAATGCCGGTCATCGAGCGCATGTTTTGGAAGATTTTGAGTGGTGAGGATCTCGGGGTGGACCCGGGTAACGAGCACTTCTTCGAAATATGAACGATTGAAAATACCGATTCGGCCCCGTTCCGGGAGCCGGCACGTGGTACGCCAGAGAAAGTCGTGCCTGAGTTCCTCCGCGGTGGGTTGCTTGAAGCAGTAGACTTCGCAACCCTCTGGGTTCACCCCGGACATGACGTGACGAATGGCGCCGTCCTTTCCGGCTGAGTCCATCCCCTGAAAGATCAACAGCAATGCGTAACGACCGGACGCATAATGGAGCTGTTGCCGCGCACTCAAGCCCTGCACATGTGCTTCCAACTGGTCCGCGTACTGCTCCTTCGATTTGAAAAAGGGCGGAACAATAGTGCGCCACTTGTGGAGTTCAACCTTGCTGCCGGGAGAAACGCGGAAATCCTTGGAGCGGATTTTCAATGTGGCACCTCTGGTAGATTGTTGTTCATTTGATGGACGAGGCGCCTCAGCTGACGCACCGGGTGATCGACACACCACACGTTCCAACCGGCTCTCTAAGGAACGGTCTCCTCCTTTGAGGTCTTTTGGGCCTGCTCCAATTCCTGCACCGCCAAAACGTCCTGGCGACCGAGTTCCTCGTACAATGCGTGGACTCGCTCGACCAACTTCGCCGTCAAATCGGAAGATGTTTTGGCTTTAGCCGTGGGTGCAGGTTTCGGCTCGGCCTTGGTCTGCACCTCGGCGTCAGGAGCCAGCGCCGGCTTCTCGTCCGGCTTCGCTTCCGCTTTGGCCGCAGCCGCCGCTACCGGCTTCGCCTCAGCTTCCCGCGCCGACACAGGTTTCGCGTCTGGCTTCGCCTCCACTTTCGCTTCGGCCGCCGGTGCCGCTTTGGTGTCCACCTTTGCCTGAACTTTCGCTCGGGCTGCGATTTTCTTTTGCTTCGCCGCCTCCGCCGCCTTGGGCGAATCGAAAAACCTATACGCGAGCAACTTGACGCGGTCGTTTACGAAGAACCAGGCCGCTGCGTAGACCCATACGATTCCAGCATACTTCCAACCAATCGGCGCCATGAACAGACCGTAAACTGCGATCAACGTCGCCACCGCCTGGGTGCCGAAGACGGCGATCATCAAAATCCGCGCGGGTCGTACGGACCAAAAAGGCCCGCGCGTGCGGGTCAGGAATATCGTCAAATGCCCTGCCACGGACATCTTCAGGTACATCATGGTCTGGGTATGCGCATGATCGAGATGAAACACTCTCAACGAAAGATAGAACAAGCCGAAAATTGCAATCGTCCCAATGACGCCCAGAACCGTGGAGATTCCCAGCACCACACGCATGTTCCACGCTTCTGGTTTATTACTGTAGTTAACGTTGTCGTATGCGATCGATAGAATGGCTCCGTCGTTCAGCAAGGCGATAATTACGATCATGACGGCTGTAACGGGGTAGAAATTGAAGATCAGAATCGCCATCGTCATGAACAACAATACGCGCAGCGTCTCGGCGATGCGGTACATCGAATAGCTGTTCATGCGCTGAAATATCTTGCGACTTTCCTTTATCGCATCGATGATCACCGAGAGACCGGGCGTCATGAGCACGATGGCCGCGGCCGACCGCGCCGCATCCGTCGCGGTCGACACGGCGATGCCGCAATCGGCCTTCTTCAACGCCGGCGCATCGTTAACCCCGTCGCCGGTCATCCCAACGATGTGGCCGTGTTTTTGCAGGACATCAATGATGTCGTACTTGTTTTCCGGAAACACTTCGGCAAATCCGTCGGCGCTCGCGATGAGCGCGGCCGTTGCCGGGGATTCCACCTGTTTGGCATCGCCTAGAGTCGACGCGTCGAGGATGTTGGTGCCCATGCCGAGCTGCTTGCAGGTTTCCTTGGCGATTGCGATCGCATCGCCGGTCACCATTTTGACCTTTACCCCCATGGAGACCGCGGTCGCGATGGTTGCTTCGGCGTCGGCGCGTGGCGGATCGAACAGGGGCAACACACCGACCAGCTGCCATGCACCGTCTGCGTCGGTCCGGGCCACGCCCAGGGACCGAAAGCCACGCGCCGCGAATTCATCGACCGCCCTGCCCACCGCCGCCTTCGCGTGTGCGACATTCGCCGAGAGCGCGAGGATCACCTGGGGCGCCCCCTTGGTCACCTTGAATGACTTGCCATCCTGGCCCCTAACGTCCGCCTCGGTACGTTTGTGCACTGGATCGAACGGCGTGAAGTGCCCGATGTGATAGGTCTTCAGAGTTGCCTGATCCTTCACCCCTTTCAGCACGGCCAGATCGATGGAGTCGTCGTTGTCGGCGCGCGATGCCAGCGCGCCATCGAGAATGACTTGAGCCGGCGTCACCCCTTGCATGCAGAAAGGCTCACCCAGCGTCAGCTTATCCTGCGTCAATGTGCCGGTCTTGTCCGCGCACAGCACGTCGACGCCCGCCAATTCCTCGATGGCGACCAGTCGGCTGACGACCGCCTGTCTTTTGGCGAGCAGGCGAGCCCCGACGGCCATCGTAACCGACAAAACGGTCGGCATCGCGACCGGAATCGCAGCCACGGTCAACACCAATGCGAATTCCAAGGTCGTGAGGATCGGGTCACCGCGGTAGAGGGCGAATCCGATGATCAGTGATACTAAGCTCAACGCGAGCACGATTAGGTAATTGCCGATCTTCAGGACCGCTTTCTGGAAATGACTGACGGTCTGGGTCTGCTCGACCAGTTGCGCCGTCTTGCCGAAGTAGGTGTTGGTGCCGGTGGCGTAGACCAGTGCGTTGCTCTGACCCCGACGAACTATCGAGCCGGAGTATACTGGCTCGCCGGCCTTGCGCGTCGCGGGCAAACTTTCACCCGTCAGTGCTGACTGATCGAGTGACATGGGGTCGCCGTCCAGCAAGCGTGCGTCCGCCGGCACGATATCGCCCTGCTTCAACTGGATGACGTCACCCGGCACGAGTTCGCTTGCCGGCGGCGTGATCCACGCGCCGTCGCGCTTCACGCGCGTTTTGGTCGCCAGCTTGGCCTTGAGGGCGGCAATGGCGTTGCCTGCAGAGCGCTCCTCCCAAAACCCCACCACGGCGTTGGTGCAAAGCAGGACCAAAATGATGAAGAAGTCAGGCCAGTGCTGCACGACGCCCGACAGAATCACCGCAATTTCAATCATCCACGGTATCGGTCCCCAAAAGTATTTGAGAAATTTTAGAATGGGGTTGTCTTTTTTCTCCTTGAGCTGATTCGGCCCATCCTTTGCGAGGCGCTTGGCTGCCTCGGCGCCCGTGAGGCCGTTTGGCGAGGATTCGAGCCGACTCTCCACCTCGGCAAGCGGCAGCGTCTTCAAATCGTCCTTGGGGTCGGTCGCTGCCTTTGCGTCGGGCTTGGATTTGGAATCCGGCTTCATCATTTATGTTCCTTACTCCGTGCGAGAACTGTGCTGGGATCGGACGGAGTCGATATTGGTCGCTGCAATAGGCTAGAGGACGTTCGAGCTCGTCTGATCGTTACCGAACCTGCGCAAATCCCTATGATTGGATATCGCGTTCGAAGCCGACGGGGCAGGCGGGGGACCGGCTTGAGCGCTGGGGTGCCTCCACAGCATGTGGATCCCACTTGTGCGGCGCTAGTGCTTCGGACGCTGCGCACCTCTAATAGAAATGTGAACGATATCCCTGAGAAAATTACGGAACGAGCCGGGTCGCACGGCTGCGGATTTTCGGCCAACAAGCTGGCTAGCTTCGCAGGGATCCGGTGCCGCTTGATGTCCGGTCATGCTTTTGATGCGAATACGAAAAAAAATGGGCAGAAAAGCGTTGCCTGGTTCCGTGACTACGGTTGCCGGCTGCCACCACATGGCCAGTTTCTGCAACGCCGCCCGCGCGTGTTCCCGCGCGACGCTATTCTCTGGCGAATCGGGCAGCTCTTCGTAAACACCGGTCGCTATGACGCTCATCCACTGAAAATGATTGGTTCGGTCGTCAAATTCCACGCAAACAAGGGGATTCTCGCGCATACCCTCAATTTTCTGCCCGAGAATGCTGAAGCCGTATAAGTCGGACCCATCGTAGGAAAAGCGCATCGGCACGATATGGGGCGTGCAGTCGCGCACGAATGCCAGACGCCCGACACCTGTGCGTTCAAGTTCGCCGCGACATTCGGCGACGGTCAAATTGCGTATCAGCATTGCGCCAACTCCAGAGTGATTTCCGTCAATCCAACATAACCCGCCGTGCCTTCGCCGCAGACCTTAGATGCTCTTGCCCCGACATTCGTCCCTCGAATAGTAGCGAACAAGCCTCTGCAGTTATGTTCGGCACCACACGTAATGGTCACTTTCACTTCGGTTTCGGCTCAATCTCACGCGCAAGTATCGCGCAGCGCGCCTCGGGACGGATGAGTTCAGTGCTGGCGGAGGACAGCGTCGACGGTGGCTTGCGCCTCCGAGAGGATCTGCCGCAACTTATCCTGCCCGCGAAAGCTCTCGGCGTAGATCTTGTAGATGTCCTCCGTGCCCGAAGGGCGAGCGGCAAACCAGTCGCTCTTGGCGCGCACCTTGATACCCCCAATGGGCGCATCGTCCCCGGGGGCGAGATCGATGATGCCGTCGATTTTATCGCCGGCCAGCTCCGTGACATTGACCTCACGCGGGGTGAGCGCAGCCAGTTGCTGCTTCTGCTTCGCGGTTGCCTTAACCTGTACGCGATCCGCTATCGGGTTGCCCAATTCGTTTGTCAACTCGACGTACAGTGCGCCGGGATCGCGGCCGGTGCGCGCAGTGATCTCGGCGGAGAGGAGCGCGGCGATGATGCCGTCCTTGTCGGTGGTCCAGACCGACCCATCCCGGCGCAGGAAAGTGGCGCCGGCGCTCTCCTCGCCGCCAAACCCCAGGCTGCCATCGAGCAGCCCCGCGGAAAACCACTTGAATCCTACGGGGACCTCGAAGAGCTCGCGCTTGAGCTTGGCTGTGACCCGATCGATCAGCCCCGTAGTTACCACGGTCTTGCCGACTGCGGCCCGTGCGCCCCACTCTGGCCGGTGCCGGAACAAATAGTCGATGGCGACCGACAAATAGTGGTTGGGGGGCAGCAATCCGGCCTCCGGTGTCACGATGCCGTGCCGATCGTGGTCGGTATCGCAGCCGAAAGCGATTTGAAAGCGATCCTTGATGTTTATCAGGCGTCGCATCGCATAGGGCGAGGACGGATCCATGCGTATCTGTCCGTCCCAGTCGAGGGTCATGAAGGCGAATCTCGAATCCACGATTTCGCTGACCACTGTGAGATCCAGCTTGTAGAGTTCGCCGATCGCCGCCCAATAATGAACGCCGGCGCCCCCCAAGGGGTCGACACCCATGCGGACTTTAGCCCCCCGAATCGACTCCATGTCGATGACGGATCCGAGATCGGCGACGTAGGCGTGCAGATAGTCGTGACGATGCGTCGTCGACGCATGCAAGGCATCGGCGTATGAGATCCGCCTGATCCCACGTAACTCCGCTTCGAGATATCGATTGGACGCCGCTTCAATCCAGTCCGTGATCCCCTGATCCGCGGGACCGCCGTTCGGCGTGTTGTACTTGTAGCCGCCATCGCGCGGTGGATTGTGAGACGGCGTCATCACGATGCCGTCGGCCAGCCCGGAATCCCGCCTACGATTATAGGTCAGGATTGCGTGAGAAATCGTCGGAGTTGGCGTGTACTCATCGTTCGTTGCCAGCATAACCTCCACGCCGTTGGCGGCTATTACCTCCATGGCGCTTGCGCACGCAGGCTCCGATAAGGCATGGGTGTCGATGCCGAGGAAGAGCGGCCCGGTGATACCGTGAGCCCGACGGTAGTCGCAGATCGCCTGAGTGATCGCGAGCACGTGGCCCTCATTGAATGAACTGTCAAAGGAGGAGCCCCGGTGGCCTGAGGTGCCGAATAGGACGCGCTGCGCGGCGATCTTAGGGTCCGGCTTGCACTCAAAGTAAGCGGCGACCAGTTTCGCCACGTCGATGAGGGAGGATATCGGAGCCGGTTTGCCCGCAAGCGGGCTGGTCTCTTCATTGGATGCGGAATATTTGGTTGCTGTGTTCATTCGATTCTCCAATCGGCTCGTCAATTCGGGTGAAGTGGCAGCGTTGAGGCTATCGAGGAATGACGTTTGCGTCAGTGCGCTCGCACACCGTAGGGTCGAAACAAGTTCCATGCAGGGTGTGCAATCTGCTCGTCTTCCTCTGAAGGTAAGACCCGCACCCGGCACCGGGTCGGGACGCATGTGTGCCAACGTACAGACCAATGCGAAGCCACCCAAATAGAGTAAGCAATCATCAGCGATCCAGATATCAACTAGGAGTTGCGACAATGTTACGCAGTGTGAAAAGCTTGGAGGGGTTCGCAATCGGCGCGACCGACGGCAAATTTGGCAAGGTGAAGAATTTTTACTTCGACGACCAAGCGTGGGTAGTCCGCTATCTTGTCGTCGACACCAGCACATGGCTCGGCGGCCGCGAAGTGCTCATCTCCCCCTATTCGATCAGCCAATGCAACTGGACGGAGGGCTTCCTGACGGCGACAATTTCCAAGGCGCAGGTCAAAGACAGCCCGAGCGTCGATAGCGACAAACCTGTGTCGCGCCAGTATGAGAGGACGTATCTCGGATACTATGGATATCCTTATTACTGGGGCGGAACCGGACTGTGGGGCGAGGGCTATTACCCTGGGAGTTATTTGGGCGGGATACAGTCGCAAGGCTACGATTACCAGGGGTACCTCGGATCCCCATCGGCGGACGACGGAGATCCGCATCTGCGTAGCTGCAACGCAGTCGACGGCTATCATATCAGGGCGAGCGATGGAGAGATCGGGCACGTGCAAGGGTTTTTGCTGGACGACCGCACATGGTCCATCCGATACCTGATCATCAATACCAGCAATTGGTGGATCGGGCATAAAGTGTTGGTCTCGCCAGAGTGGATTCAGAACGTGAGCTGGGGCGGCGCTTACGTTGACTTGTCGCTTGACCGTGAAGCCATCAAGAATGCGCCCGCATACAATGAAGAGGCGCCGTTCGACCGTGATGATGAACTCGAGATGTACAGCCACTATGGCCGAAAGCCTTATTGGCATTCCGTGCGGGAGCACGCCGTTGCTTAAGGTCGGTGGAAGCACAGCCCACCTGCAAACCGATAGCTTTTTCGTGACCGGCATGCAGTGTGGCGGCTGCACGATCAAGCTATCACTTGCACTGCGAATGCTGGCCGGTGTAGACGATGTTCAGATATCACTGGCTTCCGGCGAGGTGACCGTCGTCTATGACGCTGCCCTGGTATCTCCGGCGCGGATCCAAGAGACCGTGATTGGGACCGGATTCGGAACGGCCGGCGTGGCTGCGACCAACGGCCACGATCCGAGGTCCGACCAGTGCGGATAATCAAGTATCTGATGGACCGCCAATCTGGGGTTGGGCGGATCGCCACTGTTTCAGCGGCCCCGTCGCCGTTGACGGGCCTTTAGGCGCAACTTTACCGCCGATGACACCTACCGGGCGCAGGCAGCGGATGCGATCCCCTCTGTTCCGCTACGCGTGCGGGGGATGGGCGGCAGTTCCCTCATCGATGCGCTGAGAGTCCCGGGTTCTCATACGACCGGCAACGGTAAAGCGTTGACGAAGGCGAGCAGAGCGGGCAACGGCGGGCCTGCGGCGGCGATGGCCTTGAGGCTCTCGGGCGTGATTTCGTCGATGCCGAGCGTCGCCTTGAGAGAGGCAATGATCACTCGCAGATCGTATACGGGCTCGTACATCGGGATCATCGGTTTGGACAATCCCGTAAGACCCCAGACGGCCATCATCGCGGTACGAACCGATGTCTCCACCGTAAAGACCACATCGCCCGGCAACTCGACAAACTGGCCGATGAACGCAAGATTGACGCAGCCTTCTGGAATGACCTTGGGGCGGTCGCTGATCTTGCGCGGCATGAACTGGCTTGTAATGTAGGGCATCATGGCTGTAGACACCGTGGTGTGAGCCAGAATGCCCGGGATCTCGTCTTCGAGTCCGCAGTGATAGAGAACTTCAGCGAAGATCTCTGCGCCCGTGCAGTCGCGCATGGCTTTCTTTATAAAATCGCCCTTGGTGTCGCTGCATTGACCGTCGCCCCAGAAAACGTTCACGTCGGCAGGTTGATCCGGGAAATAGCGTCCATAGAGCACGAAACTGATCTTCCAGCTTGAATCGATGATCGTGATTGCTCCGCCCGTGCCCGCCTTGTCACCAGTCTTCTTCTCAAGGTACTCATAGAAGGTGGGATCGCCTGTAATGGTGGGAAAGAAGCTCATCCAATTGGACCGTTCAATGTCGGAAATGAACGTTGCGGCCGGCCGAATTTAGGATCGCGCGCCGCCAGCCGCTCCCACACCGTGAAACATCCTCGATTCGCGGTCTCCCGATCCAGCTTCGGCGCCACTTGCGTATGACCCATGGTCGCATTTTGAGTGAGTGAGCCATTGGTGAAGAACACCAGGTCGTCGCGGGTGAGCGCTTGGCGTCGAACACCCGAGGCATCGCTGACCGTCAATTCGGTGGCAAGGGTCTCAGCACCGAGATCATGCGTTGCGATGTCTGTGACGGTCGCTCCCGCGCGGAACCGGACCCCAAGGGATTTCAGCCAGACGTGAATCGGCTTGATGAGGGAGTCGTACTCGTTGAATTCGGTGTGCAGAATGCCCTGCAGATGAGTCATTCCGTGATCGTGCATCATGAACCTTGCGATGTAACGCCGAATCTCGATCAGCGAGTGATAGTCGCGAAAGGCGAGCATCGAGCTCCAGCACAGCCAGAACACTGAGTGAGTGAATTGTGGGCTGAACCAATCGGCGGGCGTCTTCATCTCAAGATCTTTTTCCGGCGTTAGTAGAAGCTCCAGCATTCTCTTCGCGTCATCGGCGGACATCAGCGGGCCGGAATAGTCATAGAGCCGTCCCCGTTTTTCCATGAGCCGGTAGTGAGAATTAATCGGCTCTCGAAGATTGGCCTGATAGGTCTCATCGAGTATCGTGAGGCCCGGGGTCTGCAACGACGGCACCTTGCTGCACAGGTACCAAAGGCACTCCATGTAGGCCTCGAGTTCTCGTTCGCCTCGACTGGTATAACCGGTCTTGGCATTCCCAGCCGCATCCATGGATCCCCCCATCAAAGGCAGACTCTCATAGATGGTGACATGATCCGCGGGCATGCTGGCGTCGGTAACCAGGAATGCCGCAGCGGAGAGGCCGGCAATCCCACCCCCGATGATATGGGCATGCTTTTCGGCTATCCGATCAGGCGGAAGCGCGTTGATACGATCGTAATTTCTCATCGTGATTTTTCCGTAGCGAGGGGCATGACTCGTGACGGCATGCGATTTGGATGCAAATCAATGCCGATACCGTCTGCATTCAGGCTACAACAGACGGGTGCCTGCTTCTGTGCGCTCGGATACATGTGCTGCGCGGCTGACCCGCCCGCTCATACGCCTGACTTCCGACTATCCGTGACTCGCCCACGCCCGCCAAAGAGGCCGACGAAGTGGCGAAAACCGGTATTCTCAAGGTGATTCGGTATCAAAAAGCCGGCCACGAAGGCTGCGAAAACCCCACCCGATTGGAGGGTGCCGCACGCCGGGACGAATTGTACTGGCGCCCATCAGACTGATTCCTGGCCCGCGAACTATGCCATCCACGGATTGACGAGTTCGACGCCGCAGTTCTCGATGTCTTTCACGTTGCGTGTGGCGAGGCCTGCCCCTCGGGACCGAGCGGTCGCAACGATCATGGCATCGAACTGGCTGATGGGTTTGCCAGCCGATCGGCGCGAGGCGCTGATCTCGGCATACATGTCAGCAGCATCGTTGTCGAAACTCAGCACCTGGCCGGCGAATCTGCATCGAAAATCGTCTTCGCGGCTTCCCAAAGTCCGCGCCGACGCTTTCCGTCCGTGAGCACTTGAATGCCGTAGAGAATTTCCCCCGGGTTACGCTGGTCGTGAAGAAGCACGCCTCCGGTCAGAGGTCCGTCGCGGTCTGGTCGCGCGCCGGCTGACTATTTAAATTATTGTTTTTATTGTACTTTCTCAGGCAGAAGTTCTGGGGAACTCGGGACGTAGGAGCCGTAGCTTCAAGTCCCGTCACCCCGACCATTGATTACGCAGCCGGGCGCAAATCTGAGTATTTCGTCCACCTTGGAACACTCCTGCCACGGCATGGGTCTCCCCCGCAAATACCGGAAAGTGTCCTATGTGCCCGGAATAGTGCGTGACCTATGTGTCCGAAAGGACACCGCCAGCCGATTACGATCCCAGGTCTGGGAGGCGCGCGGCGAATGGCGGTCCCTGTTCCGGCGCAGAAAAATCGCGCCGGGGTGCAACTTTCCTTGGATGCTTTCGGATGGGCGGCCAGAGTTACAGTAAGCTTGCCTCCCATGGACAAGCTTTTCATTTCCGCCAACTCCCTGCTCCGCGACTCGATGGAGCTCGCCCGACTCGTCGTGAACAGCGGATTTCGACCGACATTCCTGGTTGCCATGTGGCGAGGCGGTGCGCCCATCGGGATCGCCGTGCAGGAAGTGCTCGAGTATCACTCAATACACGCCGATCACATCGCGATTCGCACGTCTTCTTATACGGGCATCGATCAGCAGAGCAAGACCGTTCGGGTGCACGCCGTCGATTATCTGGTCTCACGCTTATCGGCCGATGACGAGCTCCTCCTGGTGGACGATGTGTTCGACTCGGGCCGCAGCGTGGAGGCGGTCATCATGGAACTGAAGCAGCGTTGCCGGAGAAACTGGCCGCTGAAGTGGCGCATTGCGACGGTGTACTACAAGTCCTCGCGCAATCGCAGTGCGCTCGTGCCGGATTATTACGTTCTCGACACCGACAAATGGCTGGTATTTCCGCACGAGCTCATTGGGCTGACGCGCGAGGAGATCCTCGAGCATAAGCCGGTGGCAGCGGATTTCTTCGAGAAGCCATGAACCGCAGTCTTGTCCGGCTTTTCCTGCTGACTCTCACCGCTCTGGCAGCCTCCCCAGCCGCGCTCGCGCAAAAGCGCATGGTCATCATCGACCAGGACACTTCCGGGCCGGGAGGCTCGAACATCATGTCGATGATGGCGCTGCTGCAGTCCCCGCAGGTCGAGGTTCTCGGGATCACCGTCGTGACAGGCAACGCTTGGCGCGATGACGAGGCACGACATGCACTTCGGCTGCTGGAGCTGCTCGGCCGGACCGACGTTCCCGTCGCGCTCGGGGCCGTGTTTCCACTGATCCGGACGCAGCAAGAGACGCGCCTCATGGCACCTCTGGTCGGCAATGTTGCGTGGTTGGGCGCGTGGGGTCAGAAGTTGAGCACGCTGCCCGCAACGCCCGGACTCATCGAGCCACCGGCACCCGCTGCGCCACTCGGCCCGTGGGAGACTCCGCCGCTGCCCGAGGGCGAGCCGCATACCAAACCCATCGCCGAAGACGCGGCACATTTTCTGATACGGCAAGTGCATTCCCACCCGCACCAAGTAACCATCTATGCCGCGGGGCCACTGACCAATATCGCGCTCGCCATTGCACTCGACCCTCGCCTCGCAGAACTGTCGCAAGGACTGGTGGTGATGGGCGGGAGCCTCAATCCGCACACCGATGATCCGGAATTCTCAACCAGTCCCCGCCACGAGTTCAATTTCTGGTTCGATCCGGAGGCGGCCCGGATCACGCTGCGAGCTCACTGGCCTCGCATCGACCTCACCACCGTGGATGTGTCGATCGAGGCGATGTTCACGGAAAAGATGCTGGCCGCGATCTCCAAGTCCCCCAATCCGGCCGCTCAATACATCGCGAAGTATTCGCAGGAGCGTTACTATTTGTGGGATGAGCTCGCCGCCTGCGCGTGGATCGATCCGAGCATCATCACGCGTCGCGCTGATCTATACATGGACGTCGACGTGAGTCACGGGCCCGCCTACGGCGAAACGCTGACCTGGAGCGAGGCACTGAAGCCGGCCGTCGACCTACATCTGGTACACGCCCAAGTGGACGTCGACCTGCCAAGATTCGCCAGCATGTTCGTCGAGCTGATGTCCGCGCCGACCCCGCACGCCGACCCGGCGGCAAAGCACTAACGGTGGGCTAGTTGCCGGGAATCGCGTCCCGATAGCGGGACCAGCCGGCGATCAGCGCCTGTACGACGCGATTTCCAACCTGGTAAGCCGCCTCGAGCGCGGGGACACCTTTCTCGGGGTACCCCGCCGTCAGGCTCCACACCGCGCTCTTTCCAGGCGGCGGCATCGAATAGTTGCTCGCAGTTCGGAGCACCAGCACGCGCCTCAAATCCACTCGACCGGTTCGCGAGAGGCGCCGCAATGCCGTGAGCGTACCGCTGTCTTCCATGTTGGACATCATGAAGTTTGCGTCTTTGCCGGCTTGCAGTTTTACCCAATCGTTGGCCCACTGATTCATCCGTTCCCCGTGCCAGTAACGGCTGGAGGACAGTGAATCACCAATGGTTACGAACGGCGGTCGCAGGGCGGCCGGATAGCCGGCAAATTGCTGGCGGAACCGAAATGCCCGGACTGTCCGCCACGGGATGGTCCTTGGTGAGCGCGTAAGCCCAGTCCGCCAGCGCTCCATTCAGCTCGTAGTGGATCGTATCCACCGTCCAACCGCTGGCGATGTCGTTGGGCTTTTTGGCGCCGAGCGGCAGCATCCCGTACGGCCAGTCGGCGGGAATCTCTCGGGCGTCGATCTCGTAGAGCAGATCGCCATCCACCACATGTTTCGCCCACGCTGCGGTGCCCACGGACACATCGAGCGGGTCGCCTCCCGCGATCCCGGCGACCAGCCAATAGGCCTTGCTCAGATCGAAGCGCGGATCGAGACCCAAAGCCATGATGGAACTGCTTGAATTGGTGGCCCCACCGCCCGTACAAATCAGCAGCAATCCCGCATTGTTCATGCGCAGCTCGTGCTCACCCAGCGGAAACGGCAGCACGCGATCGAGTTTGTCCCTCTCGACCCAGAATTGTGACTCGCCCGGCTCGTCGCCGGTCATGCTGCCGATTTCGAACATCGTCACCACGACCACCTTCACGGGAATGGGCGCGGCCCGCATGGGCGCGGCCCGCATGGGCGCGGCCCGCGAGGGTGCGGCCCACCCCGACATCAGGAAGGCACACAGGATGACGCCGAAGCACAGATCGCGCATGAACTCAACGATACGGCGTGAGCGCTATGCGGCGCAAATGGCCGGCGAATGGCCAGCGTTGTCCGGGTCCGGTTGAATCCGGGATCGGTAAGCCCTCATCTTTGGCGACCGCGGTCTTCGTCTGTGTACAAAACTAGGGCAGCTGATGTGCAGATTTGGTGCACGCCGCCGCGCATGAGCACACATCGGCGGTAGACTAGAGGCTCACCGTTCGTTCCCAACGCTGCTCTTTCCGGCCACGCAGGTGGACCGCAGCAGCTCAATTATCGGCGCAGTGCTGGTGCGCACGATTCTTGCACAGTGGAATGGATGGCGCGGCAGGGGTCACGCCCGACGAAAAGCAAGGGATACAAAACAATGAGGGATGAAACAATGAAATCGTGGATTCGTGGTTTGGGCCTGGTGTTCAGTTTGATCCTCGCGGCCTACCACTCAGCCGATGCGCAGCCAGCCGGCGAAAGCACGAATCCCGTGACCGCACCGTCGGGCTCATCCGACAACCTCGATGAAATCGTCGTACATGGCATCCGGCGCGGCGACCTGATCATGCCCACCACCGTCACCTCCGGTTCGGCCTACGGGCTCGATCTTGGCGTGATGGATACCCCGCGCAACAACACGGTGCTGTCAAAAGCGCAGTTAGACGCCCTCGACGTGCAAAATCCCGGGGGGTTCTCCTCCCTGACCTCGAGCGCCTATTCGGACGCCTCGTTCGGCCAGCCGAACGTCCCCCGCATCCGGGGTCAGTTCGCCGACGTGTTCTACAACGGGATGCGCGACAGTTTCACCCTCAACGGCTACGGCGCGCCGATCAGCTTCAACCAGGTGGACTCCATTGACATCATCAAGGGTCCGGCCAGCGTCCAAGGCGGAGCCGGACCGGGGGTTGGCGGTTCCATCGACATGGCCACCAAGATGCCCTCCATGACGACATTTGCGACGACCGGATCTTTGGAGGCGGACACTCATCAGAAGCGCATTTTGAGCCTCGATGTGGGGGGTCCACTGGCCCAGAATCTGGCCGGACGTCTGAGCTTCACCAGCAACGATAGCGGCAGTTACTACTACGACATGTACTTCCATCAGCAGTCGCTGTATGGCGCCCTGCTCTTCCAGCCGACTTCCAACTACAAAATAGCGATCAACGGCGACATCACGGATACGCGCTATCGGGAGAACGACGGCATCAACCGCCTGAATCAAAACCTCATCAACAACAGCACGTACCTCACTGGCGCGCCGCCGCTCAGCAGTGTCGCGGGCTTCGGCACGGAGGTCGATCTGACCGGCTCGACGGTGTTGAACCCCCGCACCATCATCGACGAGCCGGCCGGCACCGGCGCGCACGCGGTGCACGCCATGCTGCAGATCATTCAGAGCTGGACGTTGAGCGATAACTTCTCAATCGTGAACAACACGTTCTACGATTACATCAACCGCTACAACCAGACCGAGGACTACTATGCCGACACGGCCGAAAGTAGTTTCACCCTCGAGAACAAGACCGATTTCAAGGGAAAGTTTGCGCTCGGCCCGGTTAGCAACGAATTCGACGCGGGTTTCACGTACCGCTACGCGCACGTCTATGACATCCAGAACTACAACAACGAGCCGGTCAGCGTTTTCGATCTGTCGCAGAGTCCGAGCACCTGGGTGTTTCCGACTGCGGCTCAGATCGGCGGCGGTGCGTTCCCTTACACGGCGGCCTTCGGCCACATCCAGTATGGCTTTCCCGGTAACGGTTCCGCGTTCGGCGGCGCCCCGCTCGGCGGCGTTTCGTATCCGAACGCCACCATCAATTCCAATCTCCAGGACGCCGCCATTTTCCTCGAGCATCGCCTGACGTTCTCGCCGCAGTGGAGCGTGATGTACGGTTTGCGCGGCGACTTGGTGCAGCTCAACGATTCGGACCCCTTGTACTCCGCGGCCGAGGTCGCCTACGCGTCCCCCGCCAATTTCGATGGCTACACCGTGACGCCTCCGCAATCGCAGCACACCGCCTGGTATGGTCTTTACAACGGGAACATCAGCCTGGTCTACAGTCCGACCGACTGGGCATCGGGCTACGTCACGTTCAACAAGGCGCAATACGTCTATGCCACGGCCAACGACGGCGCGGTCGGCGCTATCGGCGTCCCGGTGCTCGGCCAGCTGCGCCAGGGCACGAAGCTGGAGGAGGCGGGCGTGAAGTTCGACCTGCTCGGGAAGGCGCTCTTCATCTCCATCGCAGGATTCAGCCAGGAACGCGAGATCACCACCGGACCGAGCGTCAATCAGGAATCGTTGGCGCACATCACCGGTGCCGAGTTCGAGCTCAACTACCAACCCGGTCCGCATTTATTCGCCACCGCGAGTTACTCCTACCTGCACACGAGGCTGGATACGCCGGCCGGGTTCTATAACTTCCCGGCGCAGCCGGGCTTCAATATCGATGGTGCCGGCACGGACCTGAAGTTCTACCCCAACCAGAGCTTCGACGATCCGGGCGTACCCAAGCACCTGATCAACTTCCTGGTCAACTACAAGCTGGACAACGGCCTCGGGTTCCAGGCCAACCTGCAGGTGACTGGACCCGTTCAGACCACGCAGGCCGGCTACGTGGACATCGCGGCGACCGAACAGGCGATCAACAACACTTTCGGATTTGGGTCGTACTCCCAACCCGTAGTGAATGCCATTCCGGCATCGATCCTCAAAACCGGCTACTACAATCCGCCCACCATTCCGTGGCAATACACGCTGAATGCCGGCGCGTTCTACACCTTCCTCGAGCATTACACCGTGAGGCTCATGATTTACAACGTCGCCGACAGGGTCAACTGGGTGAACGACAATCCCTTCTACGGCAATGACTTCATCACACGGCAGCCGCCGCGAAGCTTCGATCTGACCCTCACCGGCAGGTTTTAGAATGGCCGCGAATCGAGGATCTCAGGCCAGGTAGATGAAACGCGCGATGAACAGCGCCGACAGCAGATACACGAGCCAATCTCTGCGGGTCGCTTGGCCGCGCACGAGCTTGAGAACCGCGTGGCTGGTGATGCCGAACGCGAGGCCGTTCGCAATCGAGAAGCTCAACGGGATCATGATCACCGTGAGAAATGCCGGAATGGCCTCGAGGGGATCGACCCAATCGACTTCCGCCAGCGAGCCCATCATCATGCCGCCGACCAGGATCAGCGCGGGCGCGGTCGCGGCGGTGGGGATTGCCTGCACCAGCGGCGCGAAGAACAAGGTGCACAGGAACAGGATGCCGACGACGACACTGGTGAGACCGGTGCGCCCGCCCACCGCAACACCGGCGGCGCTTTCGATGTAGCTCGATACCGGGCTCGTGCCGGACGTGGCGCCCACCATCATGGCGAGCGAGTCCACGATCAGGATGCGGTTCAACCTCGGTATCGAGCCATCGGCAGCCGTGAGCCCGGCTCGCTTGGTCACGGCCACCAGCGTCCCGACGTTGTCGAACAGATCGACCAACAGGAATACGAGGATGATTTCGAGCAGCGATAACCCGATACCGCCCTTGAGATTCAGGGCACCGCGCACGTCGAGCTTGAAAGCTGCGGACGCCAGATCCCCCAAGTTGTAGACACCGGGCGCGATGTGCGCCAAGCCCATTGCCCAGCCGATGGCGGCCGTTACGAGAATGCCGACCAGCATGGCGCCCTTGATTCGCCACGCCTGCAGCGATGCAATCACCAGCAGCCCGAGCAGCGACAGTGCCGGAGTGGCGCCGGTGAGATTGCCGAGCCCGACCAGCGTGCCGGGTTTGGCGACGATCACGCCGGCATCGGCCAGGCCGATGAAGGCGATGAACAATCCCACCCCGCCTGCCACGGCTGCGAACAGGGCCCGCGGCACGGCATTCATGATCAGCTGGCGCACACCGCAGAGGGTCAGAATGAGAAATGCAAAGCCCGACAGGAATACACAGCCAAGCGCGGTCTGCCAGGGGACACCCATGCCCTTGACCACCGTGTAGGTGAAATAGGCGTTCAGACCCATTCCGGGCGCGAGCGCCAGCGGGTAATTCGACACGAGGCCCATGAGAATGCTGCCGAACGCCGCGGCAAAACAGGTCGCTGCGGCGACTCCGGCCACGGGCATGCCGGCAGCACCGAGGATGACCGGGTTGACTATAACGATATAGGCCATCGTGAGAAACGTGGTGAAACCGGCAAGCAGCTCAGTGCGAACGGTGGTGCCGTGAGCGTCGAGGCCAAAGAAGCGATTGAGCATTGTCATCCCTCGAATCCTTATGCGTCGGTTCTACGATACATCCGCGGTGCAAACAAGCTTTATTGGCGGCCTCTTGCGCGCGTGACACCCGCCGCACACGAACGCTCCCCCGCAAGAACTGCTTGCGTGGCACGCCGTCGGCGCAGCGCGTTCTTGGGGCGGTTTCCCATCGACAGTGCACGCGGTCGGTGCGGGGCATTGTGTACAAAACTGAAGAGGGACGTGCTGTAATGGGTATCCAGCGTGGGGTGCTATGGGCAGGCTGACGACACATGTTCTGAACGTAGCGGCGGGCATTCCGGCGGCCGGCATGCGGGTCGAATTGCGCGCCGCGGCGGCAACTGGCAGCGCGGTCGCCGATCTGCCGATCGCCACAGCGCAAACCAATGCCGACGGGCGCTGCCCTGCCCCCCTGCTCGAGGGACCCGCCTTCGGTACCGGCCGCTACACGCTGACCTTTCATGTGGCCGCTTACTTCCGCGCGCTCGGGCACGAGCTCCCCGAACCGCCCTTTCTGGACGAGGTCGTCATCGCCTTCGGGATCGCCGACCCGCACCGGGACTATCACGTACCCTTGTTGGTGTCTCCGTGGAGCTACTCCACGTACCGGGGAAGCTGACCGCGATGCCGCTGTCCGCCGGTGCAAAAGCCAGCCCCGGAGAGACTCTGCGGTTCGTTCTGGACGGCCGCGTGATATGCATCGACCAGCCATCCCCGACGATGACCGTTCTCGACTACCTGCGCGAGGTTGCAGGCCGATCCGGCACCAAGGAGGGTTGCGCTGAAGGCGATTGCGGTGCCTGCACCGTCGTGCTCGGCGAACTGTCGAGTCACGGCATCCGGTATCGTGCGGTCAATTCTTGCATCCGCTTTCTGCCGACTATGGACGGCAAGGAGCTCGTGACCGTCGAGAGCCTGCGGCAACCCTCCGGTGATTTGCACCCCGTGCAACAGTCGATGATCGACCATCATGCTTCGCAATGCGGATTTTGCACCCCTGGATTCGTGATGTCGCTGTTCGCGCTGTACCTGCAACGCAGCCAAGCGAGTCGCGATCAGGTGCTCGAAGCACTCACCGGCAATTTATGCCGCTGCACCGGTTACCGGCCGATCATCGATGCGGGCATGCAACAGGGTGATTACCCCGACCCCGCCCGCTGGAGCCGTGCGGACGCCCGGTCCCGAAAGAGACTCGATACGCTGCAGCGCCTGGCTCACGAGCGCACCACCGGTGCATCGCTGCGGTATCCGGGCTATCACGCTCCGCGCACGCTCGAGGAGCTGAGCGCGGCGCTCCTCGCGCATCCCAATGCCGTCGTGCTCGCGGGCGGCACCGACGTGGGCCTATGGGTCACGAAGCAGCTGCGCGAGCTGCAGTCGATCATATTTGTTGGCGATGTGCCTGAACTGTCGGTGATAGAGGACCGGCCCCAGGAACTATGGATCGGCGCCGCAGCCACTCTTACCGACGCCTGGCCGGCTCTGCTGCAGCGATTTCCGGAGCTTGAGGAACAGGCGGCGCGCTTCGCCTCCCCGCCGGTTCGTAATTCGGCGACCCTCTGCGGCAATCTGGCCAACGGCTCGCCGATCGGCGATTCGATTCCCGCCTTGATTGCGCTCGGCGCGCACATCGAGCTGCGCAAGGGTGCGACCGTTCGCCGGCTTGCGCTCGAGGATTTTTACCTGGGATATCAGAAAAAGGCGTTGGACCCGGGCGAGTTCCTGACCGGCGTCGCTATTCCGGCCGCAACCCAAGGCCGCTTGCTCGGCAGCTTCAAGGTATCCAAGCGCATCGACCAGGATATTTCCGGCGTGTGCGCCACCTTTTGCGTGAGCCTCGACGGTGAGCACGTACGAAGTGCACGGCTCGCGTACGGCGGCATGGCCGCCACCGCCTGCCGCGCTCGCCACGCCGAACGCGCGCTCCTCGAGCACGGCTGGACCCGCGCGGGTATCGAAGCCTGCAGCGCGGCACTCGCCGCGGATTTCAAGCCCCTGTCGGACCTGCGCGCCAGCAGCGCGTATCGCCTGCAAATCGCGGGCAATCTGCTGCGGCGTTTCTTTCTGCAGCACCAGGCTGAGCACCCGGCCTTGCGCACCCACGACCCCTTGCGCACCCACGACCCCTTGCGCCCCGGCGAACCGCGGCCCGAAGCAGGTCTTTCCCGATGACCCTGGGCACAGCGCGGATGCACGACAGCGCAGCGCTGCACGTCAGCGGGCAGGCGCTGTACTGCGACGATATTGCGCTGCCGGAGAACGCGCTGCACGCCGCCTTTGGCTTAAGCCCCATCGCACATGGGCGCATCACGGGGCTCGATCTTGCCGCCGTTACCACCGCACCCGGCGTCGCGGCGATCGCGGTGGCGGCGGACGTCCCGGGTGAAAACAATTATGGCGGCGCAGTGCACGATGATCCGATTTTCGCCCAGGATGTGGTGCAGTATGCCGGACAGCCGGTCTTTGCCGTGGCCGCGAGCTCGATGCGTGCCGCACGAATCGCCGCGCGGCGCGCGAAGCTCGATTTGGCGCCGCTTCCCGCGCTGCTCGACATCCGTGCGGCCCTCGCTGCCGAGAGCTACGTGCTGCCCAGCCAGACCATGCGCCGCGGCGATCCGCACGCGCAGCTCATGGGGGCGCCGCGGCGTCTGAGCTCCACCGTCGTGATCGGCGGCCAGGATCATTTTTACCTGGAAGGACACATTGCGGTGGCCATCCCGCAGGAAGATCACGGGATGTTGGTGCATAGCTCGACGCAGCATCCCACTGAAGTGCAGAGCATCGTGGCTCACGCGCTGGGGCTATCGTCCAATCAGGTCGTCGTGCAGTGCCGGCGCATGGGCGGCGGATTCGGGGGCAAGGAAAGCCAGGCGGCACTGATCGCGGCCGCGGCCGCCGTTTTGGCACGCAAAGTCGGCAGACCGGTCAAACTGCGCTTGGACCGTGATACCGACATGCTGATGACCGGCAAGCGGCACGATTTCCTGGCCGACTACGAGGCCGGTTTCGACGACACCGGCCGGTTGATCGCGCTGTCGGTAATGCTCGCCTCGCGCTGCGGGTATTCAGCCGATCTTTCCGGACCGGTCAACGATCGCGCCATGTTTCACATCGACAACGCCTACTACTTGGAACATGTCGAGATCACCTCGCATCGCTGCAAGACCCATACGGTGTCGAACACCGCATTCCGCGGCTTCGGGGGGCCGCAGGGCATGATGGTGATCGAGGCGGTGCTCGATGACATCGCGCGCACGCTGAATCTGGATCCGTTGGATGTACGACGGGCCAACCTGTATGGCAACAGCGAGCGCAACGTCACGCATTATGGCCAAGTGGTGGCGGACAACCGGCTGCCGGAGATTTTCGATCGACTCGAGCGCAGCAGCGACTATCGCCGCCGGCGTGGAGAAGTGCTTCGCTGGAACGCCGCACAGCCGCTCGTGAAGCGCGGTCTGGCACTCACGCCCGTGAAATTCGGCATTGCTTTCACCTCCACGCTGTTCAACCAGGCGGGCGCACTGCTGCAGGTCTATGCGGACGGGACCGTGCTGCTCAATCACGGCGGCACGGAAATGGGCCAGGGGCTGCACGTGAAAGTGGCGCAGGTGGTCGCCGCCGAGCTGGGATTGCCGCTCTCCGCCGTCCGCATTTCAGCGACTGATACGAGCAAGGTGCCGAACACTTCTGCCACGGCGGCCTCGTCCGGCTCGGATCTCAATGGCAAGGCGGCACAAGCCGCAGCGATCACGGTTCGCGAGCGCCTCGCCGCCGTGGCCTCGCAGAAATACGGCGTTGCCTCCACGGAGGTCCGCTTCGCCGACGGTCATGTGCAAGTGGGCGCGCAGCGGCTGACCTTTGCCGCACTGGCGAAGAGCGCCCACGAGGCGCGAGTGTCGTTGTCCGCATCCGGTTACTACCGCACGCCGAAGATTCATTGGGACAGGGACGCAAAACGCGGCAGTCCCTTCTATTACTTCGCCTTCGGTGCGGCAGTCGCCGAGGTGGCGGTGGATACGCTCACCGGCGAGACCCAATTGTTGCGCGTCGACATCTTGCACGACGTGGGCACCTCGATGAACCCGGCCATCGACATGGGTCAGATCGAAGGAGGCTTCCTGCAGGGCTTGGGCTGGCTCACCTCCGAGGAGCTTCATTGGAACGGTGACGGACAGCTCGGCACGCACGCCCCCTCGACGTACAAGATTCCCACCGCCCGCGACTGGCCCGCGGATGCCCGGGTGGAATTGCTGCCCGCCGCGCCCAACGGCGAGGACACGATCTTTCGATCCAAGGCGGTCGGCGAGCCCCCCCTGATGTTGGCGATTTCCGCCTTTCACGCCATTCGCGATGCCTGCGCGGCCTGCGGTCCCGCCGGGTGCTTGCCGGGTCTCACCGCACCGGCGACGCCCGAAGCCGTGTTGCGCGCCATCGATGCGCTGCGCCGCAGGCCCGCTGCGTGAGCGTGCCGCACTTCCGCTCCAACCTCGGCGCGTCGCGCAGGAGAGGCTCTTGGCTGAGGCCGCTCTCGGGACACTGGGTCGACGCCGCATGGACTCATCTCTCTCATCATTCCGCGCTGGTGCGCGTGACGGTCATTGCACTGCGCGGCTCGGCGCCGCGCGAGGCTGGCGCAAGCATGCTGGTCGATGCAGCCGGTACGGTGGGCACCATCGGCGGCGGCCGGCTCGAATGGCACGCCGTCACTCTCGCACGCGAACTGCTGCGCGACACTCGCGCGACGCCGGTGCACATCGCCGACCTCATCCTCGGGCCCGAGCTCGGGCAATGCTGTGGTGGCCGGGTCGAGCTGTGGCTGGAGCGATTCACGCGCAATGATGCCTGCTGGCTCGAGGATGCGGCGCGTCGTTTGCGCGCGGAACCGGGCGTCGCGATGGCCAGCGACCTCATCGACGGCGTCGTGACTCATAGGCTGCTACGACACACTTTTGCAGGGAGCGCGGCGGTCGAGACCGAGCGTGGGCCGCGAGGAGGCGTCACACTATTCGAGGCACCGCGGCCGCGTCGCCAGGATCTGTGGATTTTCGGCGCCGGGCATGTGGGCCAAGCCCTGGTGCGGCTCTTGGCGGAGCTCGCGCTGTTCGAGATCATTTGGATCGATTCGCGCCTCGAGTTTCTGCCCGCCAACTTGCCCAACGGCGTGACTTCGCAAGCTTGTGCCGACGCGGCGGAGCTGGCGGTCGGCGCAGCGGCGGGCACGCGCTTCGTGGTGATGACGCACGATCACGCGCTCGATTACGAGTTGTGCCGCGTGATCCTTGCGCGGGCGGATTCACCCTGGTTGGGCCTCATCGGATCGGCCAGCAAAGCGGCACGATTTAGGTCACGCTTGCTGCGCGACGGCCTGGACCGCGAGACGGTGTCGAGACTTGTCTGCCCAATCGGCGTACCCGGCATTTCCAGCAAACTACCCGGCGCCATCGCCGTCGCCATTGCAGCCCAGCTGCTGCAGCGGCAGGAAGTCGCCGAGCCCGGCGCGAGCCCCGCCCCGCATGCCGAGACGGATCTGTCGGGCTGTGCGGGCGGTTGCGGTTCATGCCCCTCGCAGCCGCGTCTGATCAGCTCATGAGCGCCTTTGCGATCGAATTCTTAGGCTTGCTCGGCCGTTGGGTACACCTCATCACGGGCATTGCGTGGATCGGCGCCTCGTTCTATTTCGTCTGGCTCGACAATCACTTGTTGCCGCCGACGGATGAGGCCCTGGTACGTAAGGGCGTCGGCGGCGAGCTGTGGGCCGTGCACGGGGGCGGCTTCTACAACGCGCAGAAGTATCGCATCGCCCCGCGGGACTTGCCGCCGTCCCTGCATTGGTTCTACTGGGAAGCGTACTCGACGTTCCTATCCGGGGCTTTCTTGCTGTGTCTTCTGTACTACGGCCAAGCCGAGATCTACCTCATCGATCCCGCGGTCGCCGCATTGACCAAGCTCGAGGCCATCGCCCTCAGCATCGCGTTCATCGTCGGCGGCTGGCTGGTATACGACGCGCTTTGCCGCAGCCCGCTCATGCGACGGCCGGCCGGGCTCGCCGCCGTCATCGCCGCTCTCTGCTCCGTCGCAGCGTACGGGCTCTGTCATCTGTTTAGCGGACGCGGTGCATTCATTCAATTCGGCGCGATGCTGGGCACCATCATGGTGGCCAACGTCTTCTTCGTCATCATTCCCGGACAGCGCGAAATGGTGCAGGCCAAGCAGCAAGGCCGCGAGCCGGACGCCCAAGCGGGTCTGCGCGGCAAGCTCCGATCGGTGCACAACACCTATTTCACGTTGCCCGTACTCTTCACGATGATCAGCAACCACTATGCCGTGACCTTTGGAGCGCGGCACAATTGGCTGGTGCTGATCGCGATCAGCAGTGCCGGAGTATTGATACGCGCATACTTCGTGGATCGCCACAAGCGCCATCTGCGCGGCGGCAAAACCGCGCCCTGGCCGGCGCTGCTCGGCGTGCTCGTTCTTGGCGCCGCAGCCGCCGCTCTGGCACCGAGGGTGGCGCCCCCGACGATCGCTGCAACGTCTACGCCGGCGGTGGAGTTCTCGGTGGTGCAGCACATCGTCGCCGAGCGTTGTGTGCCCTGCCACGCCGCCTCGCCGACCGAGCCGGGATTCTCGACGGCGCCCAAGGGCTTGGCTTTGGATACGCCCGAGGGCATCCTCACCCACGTCGCGGTGATAGGACCGCAGGTACAGGCCAAAGCCATGCCCATTGGAAATCTCACCGGCATGACCGACTCCGAGCGCCGCCGGCTGCTCGATTGGATAGGGCGTGGCGCACCTCACTGAACCGCGGGGCTACCCTCGCGACCTGCGTGGCTACGGCCGTAAGGCACCGCATCCGCGCTGGCCGAACGGCGCCCGAATCGCGTTGCAAATCGTCCTCAATCACGAGGAGGGCGGTGAGAGCTGCGTCTTGGACGGCGACCCCGCATCCGAGACGTTCCTCTCCGAGATCATCGGCGCCGCGGCATTTCCGATGCGGCACATGAGCATGGAGTCCTTATTCGAGTACGGCTCGCGGGCCGGCCTCTGGCGGCTGCTGCGTGCCTTCGAGGCACGGCGCTTGCCTCTGACCGTTTTCGCCGTCGCGCGAGCGCTGCAGCGGCACCCCGAAGCCGTTGCGGCTTATCGCGAGCTCGGCGCGGAGATCGCGGCCCACGGACTTCGCTGGATCAGCTATCAGCAGATCGACGAGAGCACGGAGCGGGCGCATATGGCGGAGGCGGTGAACATATTGAAGCAGCTCACCGGCGCCGCACCGCTCGGTTGGTACACGGGACGCGACAGCCCGCATACGCGGCGGCTGGTCGTCGAACACGGCGGTTTTCTCTACGATTCCGATTCTTACGCGGACGATCTGCCCTATTGGACCCGCATTGCCGATACGCCGCATCTCGTCGTTCCTTATGCGCTCGACACCAACGACATGAGGTTCGCGACCGTGCAAGGCTTCAACTCCGGCACCCAGTTCTTCGATTACCTCAAGGATTCGTTCGACACCTTGTATCGGGAAGGGGATCCCGCCGGCCTCGACTCCCCGAAGATGCTGTCGATCGGCCTGCACGCACGCCTCTGCGGGCGGCCGGGGCGCATTGCGGCATTGGAGCGCTTCCTCGATCACGTCCTCGCGCACGAGCACGTGTGGATCTGCCGGCGCGTCGATGTCGCACGGCATTGGATCGCCACGCATCCTTTCGGGCCGGAGAGCGGCAGCAGCGCGCCCGTACCGCCATGATTGCCCTCGAGCGGCTCAATACCCTGTCCGCGCCCGAGTTCGTCGCTGCCCTCGCCTCGATTTTTGAGCACTCTCCCTGGGTCCCCGAGCGCGTCGCCGCGTTGCGGCCCTTCGCCGGCATCATCGCCTTGCACGAGGCGATGAGCGCGGCGGTCCTGCAAGCCGAAGAGACGCTGCAGCTCGCGTTGATTCGCGCCCATCCGGAACTCGCAGGACGCGCCGCCCTGCGAGGTGATGTGACCTCGGCGTCGAGGAGCGAACAGACGGGCGCGGGGCTCTCTGCGTTGACTGAATCGCAGTTGACGCGCCTGCAGTCATTGAACGCGGAGTATGCCGGGCGCTTCGGATTTCCCTTCGTGCTCGCCGTCAAGGGGCATACGCCGGAAAGCGTACTCGCCGTGCTGGCGGAGCGTGTGACCCACGATGCACAACAGGAACGCGGCGTTGCGTTACGGGAGATTTGCCGCATCGCGTATTTTCGTCTCACGGACCTGGTTCTAGAGCCGCTGGGCAATGCGATTATCGCAATGGCCGAGGAGCTCGGATCCCTGAGCGAAGACGGCGATGCGCTGACTTGCTCGTACCTTACCCCCACGCATCGCGCCACCGCCGCCCGAATTCGCGACTTCATGATGGCGGCCGGGCTGGCTACCCACATCGACGCCGTCGGCAACGTCGTTGGCGTCCTGGTCGGCGGCCCCAACCCCAAGCGCGTCCTGACGGGCTCGCACTACGACACCGTCATCAGGGCGGGAAAATACGATGGTCGACTCGGTATTTTGCTGCCCATCGCCGTGGCGGGCTCGCTGCGCCGGGCCGGGCAAAAGCTGCCCTACCCCCTCGAGATCATCGCGTTCGCCGAAGAAGAAGGGGTGCGCTTCAAATCCACGTTCTTCGGCAGCCGCGCCGTTGCCGGGCGCTTCGATCTGAGCGACCTCGACAGTGTCGATGCCCGCGGCTGCACCCTGTCCGATGCGCTTCGCGCCGCCGGCCACGACACCGCGGCGATCCCCGCCATTGCGCGCGATCGCTCGGAGGTTGCGTGTTTCGTCGAGGTTCACATCGAGCAAGGGCCGGTGCTGCTCGAGGCGGGGCTGCCGGTGGGAGTGGTCACCGACATCGCGGGCAGCATCCGCAGCGCTGTCACCGTCGAGGGCCTGTCGGGGCACGCGGGAACCGTGCCCATGGCGCTGCGCCGGGATGCGGCCGCCGCCGCTGCGGAAATGGTGCTCGCCGTGGAAGCGCACTGCCGCCGGCAGCCCGGCCTGGTCGGCACCGTGGGCAAGCTCGAGGTACCAGGCGGCGCCGTCAACGTGATCCCCGGGCGATGCGAGTTCACCATCGACATCCGTTCCGCCAGCGATGCCCGGCGCGACGCCGCGGCGGCGGGCATCAGTGCTGCCATCGACGAGATTGCCACGCGACGCGGCGTCAAAGTCACGCAGCGCCGACTGCTGCAAGCCGCGAGTGTGCCGTGCTCAGAGGCCTTGCAGGCCGCATGGTCGGCGAGCATCGAGCGCATCACGGACCGCCCCGCATTGCGGCTGCCGAGCGGCGCCGGCCACGACGCCATGATGATGGCCAGCCTGACCCAAGTCGGCATGCTGTTCGTACGCTGCGGCAACGGCGGCATCAGCCATCACCCGGACGAGGCCCTGAGCGCGGCCGATGCCGATATCGCAGCCCGTGTGTTTCAAGATTTTCTGCTGCACTTTGAGAGATCGACATGACGTCAGGACCGCGCCTTGCTGCCCTCCTCCTCGCCCTATATATCGGTGGCCTGCAATCCGCCGAGGCCGCCGAGCGCTGGTTCGAGGAGGTCAAAGCCACCGCCACTCCCGCACAGCTGTATCGATTTCTATATGCCATGCCCAAGGGCGGAGATCTGCACAACCATCTGGGCGGCGCCGTTCGCTCGGAATGGTTCTGGGATGCCGCGATGGCCGCGCAGCAGCAAGGCTACGTGTACTACACCCGGGTGCGCATCAATAACTGCGCACCGTACGGGCACGACGAGTTCGGAGGCTCGAAGGCCCTGCTGCTCTTCAAGGATATCCAGGACAGCAAGTTCGAGGCGCTCGACGCCTGCGGCAAATCGGAGTTCAAGCGGCTTCAGGATTTGGATGTGCAGGAGAAACAGGCGTGGCTCGACAGCATGCGCCTCGATCAGAACTACGAAGGACGCAACGAGTTCTTCGAGGCCATCTGGGACCGCATAGGCGACCTGTTGCAAAATCCCCATCTGATCTGTGACGTCTTGGTGCGAAGCATGGACGCTTTTGCCCGGGAGGGCGTGGTGTACGTCGAGACTCAACAGAATGCGCAGGGGGCGGTCAAGGCCGACGGCTCTCCTTACGGTGTCGACGAGGTGGTCGCCATCTTCCGCGAATGTCTCGCCTCGCCCCGCGCCAAGGCCACGGGCGTGGAAGTGCGCTTCCAGAACTCGCTGCTGCGATTCCTGCCCGATGCGGAGCAGCGGCTGCGAGATCTGTACGCCATCACCGATCGATACCGCGATCTGTATGTGGGCGTCAACATGGTGGGGCGGGAGGATAACGGCAAGGGTTACCCGCTGCGGTTCCTGCCGGTGCTGCGCGAGCTGCGCCGCAAATATCCCGACATCAACCTGTCCATCCACGCCGGCGAGGTGGACGAGCCGAACTATCACATCCGCGACACGCTGTTGCTCGGCGCGCAGCGCATCGGCCACGGCGTCAACCTCATCTCGGATCCACAGACCCTGGTTGAGCTGCGCTATGGCCCCTATATGGTCGAGATCAATCTCATCAGTAACCTGTTGCTCGAGTACGTGAGCAATTATTCGCAACATCCCTTTCCCGAATACCTGCGCATCGGCGTGCCGGTGGCCTTGTCGACCGACGATCGCGGCATGTGGGATTCGAACATGAGCGATGAATTCTATGTCGCGGTGAAGGAATTCAACCTTTCGTGGGAGGAGATCGTGAAGCTCAGCCGCAATTCGCTGTACTACTCCTTTCTGGACGCACCCACCAAGGAACGGCTGCTGGCCGCTTACGATAAGCGTATCGCGGCCTTCGCGGAGGATTTTCGGCGCAAGGGCTGGGATGGTCTGCGCAACACGAAGCCCGTGAGTTACGGCTTTTTGTGCAGGCATTACCAGATTTGCCAGGCGCCCTGAGGCTTGATCGACATGTCCCCGGCCCCCCGCTCGCCGCGAGCATTTCTCGGCAACGCGCTGCACACACCCACGCTCGGCCGGAGCGAGTTCCTTCCCGGCGTCCTGATCGAAGTGGACGATGCGGGCGTTATCCAGACGATGCAGGACACAAATAAGCCGCAGGCCGCTGCCCTTGCAGCACGCCATCGCGCGGCCGGGACCCTCGTGACGCTCGCGAAAAGAGAGTGCCTTCTCCCAGGTCTCATCGACTTGCACGTCCACGCGCCGCAGTGGCCGCAGCTCGGGTTGGCACTCGATCTTCCTCTGGAGGAATGGCTGCAGGCCTTCACGTTTCCTCTCGAGGCGCGCTATGAGGACACCCACTTCGCGCGACGCGTGTATGAATCCCTGGTCGACGCATTGCTCGCCAATGGCACGACCACCGCCGTGTATTTCGGAACCATTCATTTGGCGGCCACGCAGGCTCTTGCGGACATTTGCCTGAGGCGGTCCCAGCGCGCCCTGATCGGCCGCGTCGCCATGGATGATCCCGGTCAATGCCCGGCCTTTTATCGAGATCCTGACGCAGCTACTGCCGAGGCCGAAACCAGGAGCTTCATCGACTACGTTCGATCGATGGCGGGCAACGAGCGCGGATTGGTTCTACCCGTAATCACGCCGCGCTTCATCCCTTCCTGCACCGATGAATTACTCCGGGGACTGGGGGCGCTCGCGCAGCAAACCGGCTGCCACGTACAGACGCATTGTTCGGAGAGCGACTGGGCCCATGACTTTGTGCTGTCCCGCTACGGGATCACGGATACGACCGCGCTCGAGCGATTTGGATTGTTGTCGAGGCGTACCATCCTCGCGCACGGCAATTTCATCGACGGCCCCGACGTCGCGAGGATTCTTAAAGCGGGGGCTGGAGTTGCCCATTGTCCCCTGTCGAACGTGTATTTTTCCGATGCCGTGTTTCCCGTCCGCCGCATGTTGAACCAGGGCGTGCATGTCGGCCTCGGGACGGATATCTCCGGCGGCGCGAGTCCCTCCATCCTGGAAAATGTCCGCCAGGCCGTGATCGCCTCCCGGAGTCTCGAGTCGGGGGTCGATGCCCGGCTGAGCCGCGAGCGGCGGCGCTCGGCAGATTCTCGGATTGATGCAGCGACGGCGTTCTGGCTGGCCACCGCAGGCGGCGGCATTGCGCTCGATCTTCGCATCGGATTGTTTCGCGAAGGCTATCAATTCGATGCCATCGTCCTCGACGGCCAAACGCCCAATAGCAATTTGCATCTCGATGAGAACGCCACCGCGGAGGAGATGCTGCAGAAAATCGTCTATCACGCGACGCGCGCCGATATCAAAGACGTCTGGGTGGCAGGTCGGCGCGCGCACGCGCGGCTCAGTTGATCGCAGCGTACGCGTCGATGCTCTCCAGCCATCGGCGCTTCGCGGCGGGCTCCAAGAACGAGGCCTCGATCGAGTTTCGGGCAAGGAGGGTCAGCTGCTCCCGGGTCAGCGCCAGAGCTTCCTGTATCGCGAGATAATTCTCGAGCAAATAGCCTCCAAAATACGCCGGATCATCGGAGTTCACCGTCACGCACAGGCCGCGCTCGAGTAGACGCTTCATATTGTGGGATTCGAGCTTGTCGAACACGCGCAGCTTGACGTTCGACAGCGGACACACCGTCAGGGGCACCCGCTCGCGAGCGAGACGCTCCATCAAGCCTTCGTCTTCGTCGCAGCGCACGCCGTGATCGATACGCCGCACCCCGAGAACATCCAGCGCCTCATGGATGAAAGCCGGCGGACCCTCCTCACCGGCATGTGCGACGGCGGGTAATCCCGCCTCTCTCGCTCGAGCGAATACTTCGCGGAATTTCGTCGGCGGATGGCCGGTTTCCGAGGAATCCAAGCCGATTGCCGCAATGACCTTTCGATGAGGCAGAGCTTCCGTGAGCATGCTCATGGCGTCGGACGCGCTCAAGTGACGCAGCACGCAGGGTATCACCCGAAAGGTCATTCCTCGCCTGTGTTGCGACTCGAGCAATGCGCGGCGCATCCCGTTGAGCACGGTGCCGAAGGCCACACCGCGGGCGCTGTGAGTTTGCGGGTCAAAGAAGATCTCGACGTGCACGACTCCCTGCGAATGGGCTTTGTCGAGATAAGCGCAGGTCAAGAGGTAGAAATCATCCTCGTCCCGCAATACGTCGGCGCCGGCGTAATAGATATCCAGAAAGGACTGCAGATCGGAAAACTGGTAGGCGCGCCGCAGATCGTTTACCGTCGCGTAGGGCAGTCTTACTCCATGCTTGGCGGCCAATTGAAAGGCAAGCTCCGGCTCGAGCGTTCCCTCGATATGCACGTGGAGCTCGGCTTTCGGTAATCCTCGCAGGAACTCGGTCATTGTGGCGCTCATAGGGAACCGGGCTGCACGTCATTTCGGAGGGGCTGAAGGTTTGCGGGGGTCTTGCACATCAGCATGTTGTGCCAATTACGTCTGCACACGCCTGAATAATAATCCGTTGACACAATTTTCGACGGCTGACATATTCGTGCGTCTTCCCCGCATCCCGGACCAGAACCCGTTCCATGAGCTCAATTCGAATCACCTGCGGCAAATATCGGTTCCTCGCCCATCCCAACCCAGCGGCGCCACGCACCGTCGACGCATTCACGGCGCTCCTTCCCTATGAACAGAAGATCATCCACGTGCGCTGGAGCGGAGAGGCCTGCTGGATTCCGCTCGGTGACTTCGACTTGAAGACCGGGTTCGAGAATCATACGAGCCACCCTTCGGTGGGCGATATTCTCTTTTATCCGGGTGGTTTCAGCGAAACCGAGATTTTGATTGCCTACGGCGCCTGCGCCTTCGCGAGCAAGGTGGGACCGCTCGCGGGCAACCATTTCCTCACCATCGTCGAAGGCCAAGAGAATCTGCGGCCCCTCGGTGTGGAGGTGCTCTGGGGCGGAGCCAAGGACATCTTGTTCGAGAAGGCTTAGACGCCCGCGAAAAGGCCCTCGTGCTCGATGAACTCGATCACTGAAGCGAGCCCTTGCCCGGACTTCAAATTCGTGAATACGAAGGGTCGATTACCGCGCATTTTCCTCGAGTCCCGATCCATCACCTCGAGCGATGCGCCGACCATCGGCGCGAGGTCGATCTTGTTGATGATCAATAAGTCGGACTTCGTGATGCCTGGGCCGCCCTTGCGTGGAATCTTATCGCCGGCCGCCACGTCGATCACGTAAAGCGTCAAATCGGAAAGCTCGGGACTGAAGGTCGCGGCCAGATTATCCCCGCCGCTCTCCACGAAGATCAGATCGAGCGCCGGAAATCGCAGCGACAGGCGTGATACCGCTTCGAGATTGATCGATGCATCCTCGCGAATTGCGGTATGCGGACATCCGCCGGTTTCCACGCCCAGAATTCGATCGGCCGACAAGGCTTCGTTTCGAACCAGAAACTGCGCATCCTCTTCGGTGTAGATATCGTTGGTGACCACGGCAATTTCATGCCGGTCGCGCATCGCACGACATAACGCCAGCGTCAGCGCCGTTTTGCCGGAACCCACCGGACCGCCGATGCCGACTCGTAGCGGCGATATCTTCTGCATTACGTCACGACCTGAAAAGCCGCGAATATTGTGTCTCATGTTGCGAGGACAAAATGGCAAGGCCGGGGAAAAAATTCGACCCGCTCGACATTCCCTTCATTTCGCTCGCACCCGTTTTGCTCGCACCCGTTTCGCTCGCCATGTTGCCTGAGCCCATTTGCGCCGCGATCTGCGCGATCCTTGATCCGATCGCGAGCAGCACACGTTGCCCCGCGGATTGACCGATGGGGACGGCTTTCATGGCGACCAACACCTGGTTTTCGGCCCAAGCCCAAAGATAACCGATAACGGCCTCTTGCGGTTCAATCTGCCATACGGTGGCCGCCGCGCTCCACACGCAGGGCAGGCTCGGCTCTTGAATCGCACGCAGCGCATCCACGGTGCTCGCCGGAACGTCCGGCAGGTTGCCGAGCAAGGCGCGCAGCGAGAAACCCATCTGCACGCCCGCGGCCCGAATTTCCGCGGACTCCCGGGTCGATAGAAATTCGTCGTTCAGTGCCGCTACGGCCGCGGGGCTCCCCCCCACCCACGCCGCCCACATGGACAACAGGCAGGGAATCTCGAACGATGTCATGGAGAACTCGAGAACATCGGAAATCCAACGCAGCAGTGAGCTTTCCTCGCTCACGATTGCCTGCTCGATGGCGGACTCCAACCCTTGAGAATGGCTGTAGCCGCCGATGGGCAATGCCTGACTGCTCAGCTGCAGCAATCGTGCGAGCGGGAGGGGACTCATCGCGGCGGAAACTCGTGAATCTTCGGTTGGATCAACGGCGCTTGACTGCCATGGGCGTGGTGGTGCCCGTACGCCCCGCCCTCCGGCTCGAAGGGTGCGCGCAAGGCGCTGACCTTGAGGCCGAGCCCCTTGACCATTTCCTCGAGAACCCGATCGTTGAGGAACCGCAGTCGGTTCGCCATCACCTGCACTGCCACATGACGATTGCCGAGATGGAACGCGGTCCTGGCGATAGCCACCGGATCATCGCTGTAGGCTTCGAGAACCGACTCCTCCGCGGCAATGATCGTGACCTCTCGGCCATCTTGAGTGCGAACCCGATCACCGCCACGCAGCAGCCGCCCGCGCTCGACCACCAGAGCCGCCTGCTCGCCGCTGTCGAGCCGCAACAGCAAGCGACTCTTGCTGCGCGCCTCGAAGCTCAAGTGAACGGTGTCCGCCTTCCCTGTCATCGGCGCTAGAACAAGAAATAGCGTTGCGTCATTGGCAGGCTCGTCGCCGGCTGGCAGGTCAAGAGCTCGCCATCCGCCCGCACTTCATAGGTCTCGCTGTCGACCTCGATGTGCGGCCGAGCCGCGTTGTGGATCATGTCGGACTTTCTCAACGTTCGCGTCGCCCGCACTGCCTCAACCCGCTTGCGGAGCCCGAGCGCTTTCAATTCCGGGCTTTCGAGGGATCCACCCGAAACGAACGTGAGCGATTTCGCGATTGCCCCACCGAATGCCCCGAACATGGGCCGATAGTGCGAGGGCTGCGGCGTTGGGATGGAGGCATTGGGATCCCCCATCGGCGCCATGACGATCATGCCGCTCTTGATGACGAGGCTCGGCTTGATCCCGAAAAAAGCGGGCTTCCAGAGCACCAGATCCGCGAGCTTCCCGGCCTCGACGGAGCCGACCAGATGCGCCACGCCGTGTGTGATCGCCGGATTGATGGTGTACTTGGCGATGTAGCGCTTGATGCGGGTGTTGTCGTTGCCGCTCGGGTCGCCCGCAATGCTGCCCCGCTGCTCGCGCATCTTATGGGCGGTCTGCCAGGTTCGAATGATGACCTCTCCCACGCGGCCCATGGCTTGCGAGTCCGAAGACATCATCGAAAAGGCGCCCAGGTCGTGCAGAATGTCTTCAGCGGCGATCGTCTCGCGGCGGATGCGTGATTCGGCGAAGGCGACATCCTCGGCAATCGCCGAATCCAGATGATGACACACCATGAGCATGTCCAGATGCTCATCGATCGTATTGATGGTATACGGACGCGTGGGGTTGGTGGAGCTCGGCAGCACGTTGTCGTAGGAGGCGGCCTTGATGATGTCCGGTGCGTGGCCGCCTCCGGCCCCTTCGGTGTGAAACGTATGAATCGTGCGTCCGGCGATTGCCGCGAGCGTGGCTTCGAGATATCCGGATTCATTCAGCGTATCGGTGTGGATTGCCACTTGCACATCCATTTCATCGGCGACGCGAAGGCAGTTATCGATCGCGGCCGGCGTGGTACCCCAATCTTCGTGGAGCTTGAGGCCTACGGCGCCTGCGAGTACCTGCTCGCGCGCGGGCTCCGGCACGCTCACATTGCCCTTGCCGAGAAATCCCAGATTCATCGGAAAGGCCTCGGCTGCGAGCAGCATGCTGCGTATGTGCCACGGGCCGGGTGTGCAGGTCGTCGCGCTCGTCCCGGCGGCCGGCCCCGTACCACCGCCGATCATGGTCGTCACCCCGGAGGTCAATGCTTCCTCGATTTGCTGCGGACATATGAAATGGATGTGCGTATCGATACCGCCCGCGGTCAAGATCTTTCCCTCGCCGGCGATGATCTCGGTCGCCGCCCCGATGGGAATGTTCACGTGAGGCTGGATATCCGGATTTCCCGCCTTGCCGATCCTCCAGATGGCACCCCTCTTGAGGCCAACGTCGGCCTTGCAAATGCCCCAGTGATCGATGATGAGAGCGTTGGTAATCACGGTATCAGCGACGGTGTCGCTGATCCCCTGTCCCTGCCCCATCCCGTCTCGAATAACCTTGCCTCCGCCGAATTTCACTTCCTCCCCGTATACGGTGAAATCCCTTTCCACCTCGACGAACAACCCGGTATCGGCGAGCCGCACCCGGTCGCCGACCGTGGGGCCGAACATTTCGGCATAAGCTTGTCGTGACATCTTCAAGCTCATGAGAGATTCCCCATGACTTTGCCTTGAAAGCCGATCACTCGGCCCAGGCCGGCATAGCGAACCAGGCGCACGGAGCGTCCTTGTCCCGGCTCGAACCGCACGGCGGTGCCCGCCGGAATATCCAATCGATACCCGCGAGTGGGTGCCCGATCGAATCGCAAGCTCGAGTTCGTTTCAAAAAAGTGATAATGAGAGCCGATTTGAATGGGCCGGTCGCCGGTGTTCTCGACATACACCTCAAGGGTGGGACGATCTGCGTTGATCTCGATATCCCCCGGGATTACGAGCATTTCGCCTGGAATCATCGATCATCCTCAATTGATGGGTTGATGCACGGTGACAAGCTTCGTTCCGTCGGGGAAAGTCGCCTCGACTTGAATCTCAGGGATCATCTCGGCAATTCCTTCCATGACCTCGGCGCGCGTAATGATGGTACTTCCATAACTCATGAGCTCCGCAACGGTCTTGCCGTCGCGCGCACCCTCCAGGATGGCGCTGGTGATCAAGGCGACGGTCTCCGGGTAATTCAGTTTCAACCCGCGCGCCCGACGACGCTCGGCGAGCAACGCGGCGGTGAAGATCAGCAGTTTGTCTTTTTCGCGTGGCGTCAATTCCATGCATCACCCGGCCATCAGCAAGCCCAAAGTCTGGGTGCAATCGCGGGCTGACTCAAGAGAGCGGGGCGAAGCACCGTCCAAACGGCTGTGAACCAACGAAACGCATCTTGCGAGGAGTGGCCCAGGTAGCGCGCCAATAAAATCTTGGGCGTGCTGGTCACTCCGTGCCGTGAACCGCCGCCACCCGGCGCAGTGGCACGGCAGGCGGCCAACAAGTCGGCACCGATATCGGAGCCCGCCGCAACGAAAGTGCCGCACACACTGAATCCGCTGAGTCCCACCGGCGATGCGTCAAACCCGCTGCCCGCCCGGATATCCGCGCGCTCGGTCCACAGCGGGCTGCCTGCTTGCTGAATGCGGGTGCGGAGGCGCAAGCCGCCGCGATGCCACCCTTCCCCGGAAGCTCGCCGGCCGAAGCATAAAATCTCCCACCCGAGAAACTTGGCGCCGGAGGCCAACTCGACTTGCAGCTGCATCTCTGCCTTCGAGCCATCAAAGAGAATGTTCTCCCGCGGCAGCCATTCCAGCGCGGCACCCGCGGCGACCTCGAAATACAGTCCCTGGTGCGCCCCGATTTGCGGACAGCGATACCACTTCGCCGCCCCGCAGGTCGTCAAACAGACGCGAGACCCTGCCGCCAATCGCGCCGCAACGGTGAGAGCGTCCCCGCCCGCAACTCCACCCGGGGGATGCAGCACCGTCACATGGCAAATGCCCGGGCCTTCCGGATAAAGCGCCTTCTGAATTTGCAGAGGTCCGCGATGAGATTTGGCAGCAAGCAGCGTTCGATCTTCGCGGTGGGCAAAGGATAAGTCCAAGTTTGCCTGCCAGCGCAGGTCCGCCGCCCCAATTTGGGGCACCGGCGATCTCGATTGTCTCGGTGGGTCCCGAATCAAGGGGTACAAGTATTCGCGCCCGCGCATAGCTTTGTAGGGTGCAATGAGTATGCCAGCGATCAGGACGTACCGCTCCCAAAATCAGCGCCACGCCTGCTCCACGCAGCGCGTTAGAATTCGGCCATGGGGAAGGTTTCACAGGATCCCGGTCTGACCGGAATCACAAGCCCGTCGCGGTCGGCTCGGGCGCTGCGGCTGATCTCGCTCACCGATCTTACCAGCCTTGGCGACTCGGACGATGCGGCCTCAGTGCGGGCGCTCTCGGCACTTGCACGGGCGGCGCCGGTCAAACCCGCGGCCGTCTGTATCTGGGCGCGATGGATCCCCTTGGCCCTGGAAGCGCTCCACGGTAGCGATATTTCGGTTTGCGCGGTCGCCAATTTCCCGGGGGGCGCGGGAGCACCCGCCATCGCGGCGGCGGAGACCGCCGCTGCCGTGGCTGCCGGGGCAGCCGAGGTTGACGTGGTGTTTCCTTACCGAGCGTTGCTTGCGGGTGATCCGGGCGTGGGCCTGGCGTTGGTACGTGGCTGCCGCGAGGCCTGCGGAGAACGTGCGCTTTTGAAGGTCATTTTGGAAACGGGCCAGCTCCTCGGCGCTGAAAACATACGTCACGCGGCTGAAGTTGCGATCGAGGGGGGAGCGCAATTTCTCAAGACCTCCACGGGGAAGACTCAACCGGCCGCAACGCCCGAGGCAGCCGCGGTCCTTCTTGAGGTGATCGCGGCGGCAAACCGGCGTGGCCAGTCCATCGGGTTCAAAGCTTCCGGCGGCATCCGCACGATCGATGAAGCCTGGAGTTATCTCGCGCTCTACGAGCAAACGTTCGGCTTCGGAAGTGCCTCGGCGAGCAATTTCCGCATTGGGGCGTCGGGATTGTTCAAGGAACTGCTGGCGGCGGTGGGCTCTTGACTCGTCATCGGAGCAACTGACATGCCAAGCTCACCCCGCATTGCAGTGATCGGTAGCGCCAACACCGATCTTACGACGTTCATTGACGTCTTCCCACGCCCGGGTGAGACCTTGTTCGGCAAGACATTTGAAATGGGGTTCGGGGGCAAGGGCGCGAATCAGGCGGTTGCATCCCGCCTTTGTGGCGCTGACGTGTTGATGGTCGCCAAGGTCGGAGATGATCTGTTCGGGCGCGCAACGATGGACAACTTCAATTCTTTCGGCATCGACACAACCCATGTCCAAGTCGTACCCGACGCTCCAACGGGTGTGGCACCGATTTTCGTCGAGCCCGACGGTCAGAATCGCATCATCGTCGTCAAGGGTGCTAACGACCGGCTGATGCCCGCCGATATCGACGCCGCAGCGGCGGACCTGCGAGCCGTCGATGTGATCATCTTGCAATTCGAGATTCCGCTTCAGACGGTCTATCACGCCATTCGCTTCGCACGTGCCCAGAGTATCCGCTGCATCGTCAATCCGGCCCCCGCAATTCCAACCGAGCTGGCGGAACTGACCGGCGCGGATCTGTTCATCCCGAATGAAAGCGAGGCCGAACAGCTCACCGGGCAGCCCATTCGGTCGGAAACAGATGCCGCCGCATGTGCCGCCACCCTCCTCGCTCGCGGATTTCGGCGGGTGGTGATCACCCTGGGTGCACGGGGTTCCCTGGTGGCCGATGCCACGGGGCACAGGCACGTTCCGGCCTTTCCGGTCACGTGCATCGACACGTCGGGTGCGGGAGACGCCTTCATCGGAAGTCTAGCGGCGTTTCTTGCCGAAGGCCTCCACGAGCAGGAAGCTCTATCGCGCGCAAATCTCTATGCCGCATTGTCGACGACGCGGGTTGGGACACAGAAGTCATTTCCGCGTCGAGTCGATTTTGAGGCGGAATGGGTAAGGCGCAAAAGCGCGATCAAAAGCGATTAACCAGATTCGCCTAGCGCAAGGATCCCAGTCATGTTCGTCGTGCATAATTATCCGTTAGCCGTGGTGCTTTGCGTGCTCACCATGTTTTGCTGGGGGTCCTGGGCGGTCACCCGCAAGCTCGCACCCCCTGATTGGCGTTTCGAACTGTTTTACTGGGACTACACCCTGGGAGTGCTGCTGGTCACGCTGGCATTCGGATTCACTCTGGGAAGCAGCGGCGCCGAGGGCCGTGCGTTTTTCGCGGATCTGGCGCAAGCATCGACTGCTTCGATCATGGCGGCGTTGGTGGGTGGCGCGATCTTCAATCTCGCCAACATTCTTCTCGTCGCCGCCATCGACATTGCCGGCATGGCGGTCGCCTTCCCCGTCGGCATCGGACTCGCGCTGATCATTGGCGTGATCATGAACCACCTCGCCGCGCCCGTTGGCAACGTCGCACTACTCTCCGCCGGCGTCTGCATGGTCACTCTCGCCATCATTCTCGATGCCTTGGCATACCGCCGACTGGCGGTGGATTCGCCCGACCCCGGCGGCGGCGCCAAGAATAGCACCCGAGGTTTATTGCTGTCGGTGGCGTGCGGTGTGTTCATGGGTATGTTTTATCGCTTCGTCGCGTCGGAATGTACTCGGATCCCGCGCATGCGGCGGCCGGCAAGATGGGTCCCTACGCCGCTGTTTTCGTGATGGCCGTGGGCGTTTTCCTGAGCAGCTTCGTCTGGAACATCTTCGCCATGAGAAGGCCTTTGGTCGGCAACCCCGTGCGCTTCCGCGACTACTTCGCGGGGAGCCTGCCGGCGCATATGAGCGGGGTTTTGGGCGGCCTGATCTGGGGAACCGGCATGTCCCTCAACCTCATCGCTTCGGGGCGCGCCGGCTTCGCAATCTCCTACGGACTTGGCCAGGGCGCCACCATGGTCGCGGCCATCTGGGGTGTATTCATCTGGAAGGAGTTTCGCGCGGCCCCCGAGGGCACCTCCATGCTGCTGGCGGCGATGTTCGGCAGTTTTCTGACCGGCCTTGCACTCATCGTCATCGCGCGGACCATGTAAGAAGGCTTCGTTCGGCACGTAGGAGCCGCGAAAGGCGCACCGCGGTGCGGTGATGGGGACCAGCCGTACGTGGACCTTTTATGCCACGATGTCACCTGCAGGCTACTTTACAATTCGGCCGCTCAGATCTCCGACGGCACGCTACACTATAAAATTTAGGGGTATTGGCCTCGCCGCCGATTTTTGCATGGGGATACGATTGATGAATAAATGGACCCACAAGGTTGCCATCGTGGTTGCCTGCTTCGCGGCCGCGAACGGGCTCGGCGCGCAACCGGAGCCCGTGCACACCATCCCGGATTGGCACGCCACCATCCGCCAATTTGCTCGTGACCACTTCAGAAATCCGGCCTGGGGCTTCTCGCACTGCGAACGAGATTACGCCTTGGCACGCTCGCTCGCCGCGGAAGACCATGTCGTGCTGGATGACGATGTTCTGTTTGCCGCGGCTTACTTACACGACATAGCGGCATTCAAGCCCTGGGGCGGCGAAGAGCCGCCGGACCACTCGGACGTGGGCGCGGAAGCCGTCGGATCGGTCTTGAAGGACACCGGATTTCCAATGCAGAAACTGGATGCGGTGCGAGCTGCTATACGTACCCACATGTACTACCGTGATCCCGTGGCTCCGGAAGCCATTTACCTGCACGATGCCGACGCGCTCGATTGGCTTGGAGCGATCGGCGTGGAGCGAATCATTGCGCTGGCCGATCCGAATGGGGGCGATCCGGACGGCCCGAAGGTGGTGAAAATGCTCGAGGACAATCTGCAGAAGGTACCCCCACGCGTGGTTTCCCCCGCCGGCCGCGCGCTCGTCGGGTCGCGTCAAATGGAGCTGAGCGTTTTTCTCAAGGAATTGAAACGCGAGTCTGCGAATTATCGGAATCTGTAACGGAGCGGCTTGATTCGCCCGACAAGCAAGGTATCCAAAGAGAGGCAGAAAAAGCACCATGAACACGACAGCCCGATCGTGTTGCGACAAGCGCGTCACCGGCGCCGATAGCTAAGTCATCATACGGCGCCATCCGATGACTTACGCCAATACGTCGCAAGCGCCGCCAGGCATCGTCTCGCGGGCGCAATTCGCCAGGCCGACCCAAATCGCATGAATAGGCTCAGCACCCGAGAAAACCGGCTCACAATGCAAAACAGATCCCCGAATTCCCGCCTCCGGCCACTTTTTTCGTACGCCACCTTCAGAGCATCGCAAACTATGGCGCCAGGAAGCTTGTATAGCCGCGATCGAGAGATGAACGGATCGCGGGCCTCGACCACGAATCGCGGCTCCCGTGCGAGGAGCCATGTCGCGACCCTCTCCATCAAGAACACCTTGATCTCGACGCCCTCGCCGCCGCGATACGTCGTTCGCTTGCGAAGCTCGATACCAAGCGGATCATCCTTGGTTTCGGCGATCTCGAAGAGCTTCTCGGTTATCCCCAGCCAAGCATTCCAGAAACACGGGCGAGCCACGAAATAGTTGCCGTACACCTCGTTGCCGGAATGCGTGATGAATGTCTCGAGATTCGTGGGCCGCCCGATGCGTTGGAAGAACCGCGTCGCGAGGTCCAAGAGTCCTGGGTGACAGGCATCGCCGTACTTGAAAACGTTGAGGTGATACGCGGTGAGATGCAGACTCGGCGAAAAGAGGAGTACCTCCGCCGAATCCCCGTGACGACGGATGAATTCTTGGACTTCTCTTCCCGATAGATTCGTCTTGGCCTTGAAACGCGGGGAGAGAAATCCATAGAAGGCGTCATCGTCCAGCGGCTGCGTACAAAGGAAGCGTCGAATCGCCCAATATTCGAACCAATCGGGTCGCTCGTTCGCGGTGTTGTCCAGGGCAAGAAGGTCGCGATCAAGCCCTTGAGCCGCGTCGTAGCGAATCTGATAGACGAATGCCGATCTCATCAGTGACGCGCCTGCGATGTCGCCCCTCGATGGGCTAGGTACACTGCTGCGTTTCGATGACCATTCTCCGGGCATACTGCACCGTCGGGACATCGTCGATCCGCACGTTGTCGATCAGAGGGAGCAGTCTCTTGTGGTTTCGTCCATACTTCAGCTCCCACATCTTTTTGTATCCGTAGGCCGCCGCCCAGTAGGGGCCGGTGGCGTGGTAGACCACCGATTTCTTGAGAATGCCGGCGAAGTACCCGTACCTCGCCAGTTTGCGAATGTATTTTCCGTCATGCAGCTGAAAGGGTTTGTACGGGCGAAAGACGAAACCTCCCACCTTGTCGTAGATCGCTCGGGTAGTGACTGCGAACCAGGCTCCCGCGGGCCCCCGCTCGATCGTGGTACCGGATGCGGTCGACTCTACGTAGTGGGAAATGTCGGGCTTTGCTCCATTGGTGTATTTGTCCCGTACCACATTCATGGCGAGAAACCCAAGACGCGGAAAGCGCTGAAACGCGTCGATGGTCGCCCGGTCCCAGCCGCTCGACAGAGCCAAGACATCATCATCCATGCAGACCAAGTATTCGTATCGCGCCTGCAAAAAGCCGAGCGCGTACGCGTTCGTCCCCACGTTGCGCTTGAGCCGAATATGGCGCACAACCCCGGGGTGTTGTGCCTCGAGCATCTGACACATCTCACCGGTGCCATCTTCGCTGGCGTTGTCCATGATGATGAGTTCAAAGGATCGCTCCGCGTTGGCGATCACCGCATCGACCGCGCATGAAAGAAACTTCCATCGATCCTTGGTTGCGAGCACGATGCTGAAGCCTTCATCGGGGCGGCGCGCCCGCTTCTTGTGCCGTGCAAATCGAACCCGGTAGCTTAAGCGGGGGAGGATATCGTTCCGCGGCAGGATCTCAGCGAGCGCCCTGCGGATGGATGATCGAGTCACGATGCCTGAACCTCCTCGCCCTGATTTGGGCAAAAGAGAGGCATGCAATCTCCATACCAGAGGTACGGCGTCTAGGGACGCCGTACCAAGTCGCTCATTTCCGAGCCGTGAAGCGATTGCCGATCGTCGCGGAGTGTCGACGAAAGAGCACAAATAGTTCCAATCTGAGACGCGGCGGTCAGGGGTCTTTCGATCAGCAGAACCAATCCTTCTTGGCAATTCCGAGCACGGCGAGACGCCGATGCAGATAGCTTCGGCCGACACCGAGCTCGATGGCGGACTGGCTGATGTTGCCGAGATTGCGCTTCAAGGTGGCCAAAATGAAGTCGCGCTCCGCTTGGTCCCGAAACTCTCTGAGTGCCGACCGCGCATGACGGCTCCCGGTGTCATCCTCTACGGCAACGATCTCCTCGGGGATATCCAGCAGAGAAATCCGCTCGCCGCTCATCGCGACCATCCGTTCGATCACATTTTGTAGCTCGCGCACATTGCCGGGCCACGGGTAGCGCCTCAACTCGGATAGCACGTCACCCTCGATGGCCTTGTCCTTGATGTTGTTCTTCTCGCACACCCGGCGTGCAAAGAACTGCGCGAGCAAGGGGACATCGTCGGGTCTTTCCTTGAGACTCGGCATGCGGATGGGAACCACGTTCAGCCGGTAGTAGAGATCCTCCCGAAACAGCCCCGCCGCAATCTGGGCTTTCAGATCCTTATGAGTGGCGGACAGCACGCGCACGTCCACGGTAATCGACTCCTCGGAGCCGATTTTTTGCATCTCCCCGCTTTGCACCACGCGCAGAATCTTCGCCTGCGCAGCGATGGACAGATCGGCCACCTCGTCGAGAAAGATAGTCCCCCGATGGGCCACCTCGAAGAGCCCCCGCTTATTTGCGATCGCCCCCGTGAAAGCGCCCTTGATGTAGCCGAAGAGTTCGCTTTCGATCAGATTCTCCGGGATAGCCGAGCAATTGACCTTGACGAGCGGCATCCCGTGCCGATCGCTCTGCGCGTGGATGGCATTCGCCACCAATTCCTTGCCCGTGCCACTCTCGCCGCTAATGAGAACGTTTGCCCCGGTGCGCGCGACTTTAAGTGTCGCCGCGATGACTTTCTTGATGGCCGCGGAGTTACCGATCAGGGGATCCGGCCCGTGGCGCGCCTCGCTCAGGCGAAGACGCTCCTTGAGGGCCGAGAACTCGAGACAGCGCTTCACGGCCACCACGATTCGCTCGGCACTGAAAGGTTTCTCCAGGAAATCGAAGGCGCCGATCCTTACCGCCTCCGCTGCTTGGGTCAACGTCGCATTCCCGGAAATGAAGATCGTCGGGACATCAAATCCCGTCGTCTGCACGATCTTGAATAGCTCGATGCCATCCATTTCGCCGAGTTTGATATCGAGAAGGAGTAGATCAATGATCCGCTCTTGAAGAAATCGCAAGGCCGTCGCGGGATCGTGAGCCGTCAACACTTTAAAGCCCTCGGGCTCGAGCGCCATTTCGATGGCGCGGCGAATGTTCTTCTCGTCATCCAGGACAAGAATGGTGGGCGGACTCGCCGACTCGCTCACCCGAGCCACCGCGGAAGTGAGATATTAAAGTGAGGGTGGCCGTCGAGCTCGGTGTACGCAATTTCGCCCTCGTGCTCCATGATGATCTTCTTGACGATGGCGAGCCCCAAGCCCATGTTGTCCCCGCCCTTTCGCCCGGATACGTAGGGGTCAAAAATACGCGGGGCGATCTCAACCGGCACCACCTCTCCATCGTTTGAGATATCCATTCGAATCCATGATTTCGTGGCGCTCACATCGATCATAAAAGTGACCGGGCGACCGGGGTTAGCCTCGATCCCGTTGCCGATGATATTCATCAATACCGGCCTGAATAGCGAGGCGTCCATTCTCGCGCGGAGGTTGGCGGCGCCGGCGCAGGTCACGGCAATGCGTGCACTGACGAACCGGGCTTCGACGGCGGGAAGATGCTGCTTGATGACCTGAACCGGGTCTGTCTCGACCAACTCGGCCGGCCGAAGCGTGGCGAACTCGCTGTACCGGTTGACGGTGCGCTTCAACTGCCCAATCTCCTCCTCGACCATCGTCTGAACTTGCCCGAGTTGAGCGGCAAACTCCTGGGGTGCCTTGCTCGCGTAGGATTTCGTCAACGATGTCACCAGCACCTCGATGGGCGTCAACGGATTCTTGATCTCGTGTGCCAGTGCCTTGGCCATTTCCTGCCAGGAGGTCATCTGGTCGAGATAGCGGACTCTTTCCCGGTGAGCCAGGAGTTCCCCGATCGCGACCTTGTAGGAATGGCTGATCTGTCGGCCGAGCAGGGTGGCCACGCCCACCGCGGCGAACGCCGCCGTGAGAAGTCCCAAGCCAACATAGATCTTGAGCGATCCGAGGATGCTCCTTTTGACGAGTTGCGGCTGCGCATAGATCTTCGAGAGGTTCTGCGCTTCATCGAACTCCGCGCGATACTCGGGCTCATTGACCGGATCGAGGCGCTTCAAAGTCTTGAGATTCCTGGACTCCACATCGAGCGAGCGTAGCACTTGCGTGTTGAAGCCCAGGTTCAGGCTCCTTTGCAACGCGTCATCCACCAAATAAAATGCTGCCGCGATCGGCACCGCGGCCACGATGAAAATGGCCGAGAAAAGCAGGAGCTTCATCCGGCTATTGCTCATCGCGCCCTTTCAGAGATGCTAAATGTCTTCGACGACAACGACTCCTTCCAGGCGGCCGCCGAATCCGCTCCTTCAGAAAATTGCTCGAAGATTCTGTTGAATACGTCGTTGGACCGCAAGTTGCCAATGCGCTTTTCACTGAAGCCGCTGGTATCCGCCGGGATCGAGGTGTTATTTTCGATGACCCATTTCTTGATCGCTTCCAGACGCTCGCGCTCGATCGGATTGAGGAGCATTTGCACTTTCAGGGTCGCGGTTCCCTCTTTCGGCACCTGACTTGCCGCAAAAAGATCGGGCAATTCGAGGTTGGCCAGGAATGCGTCGATTTGTTGCTGCGTCTCGTCGGTCCGGGTCGAGATGACCTTCCCATCCACGCTCACGGTCAACGCATAGGCCTCTCCCCACAGATCGTATTTGATGGCGACTAGGGCGGTCCTTTGATCGAGCTGCCTAGATTGGGCGAACAGCGAAACATGAATCAGCAACGTATTCGTGAGCCCACTCACGAGGTCCTTGGTCAATGTAGAAGGCCACGCGATTCCAGTCATGTGTATTCCGATCGTGCGTTCCCGCATCACAGGCGTCAACTCGGCCGAAGCCGCGGGTTTCGCAGTGAGCGCCATCAGGACCAAGAGCGCGCCAGTACGTCTCATTTTGCGTGCTCTGAAGTGCTGGCGATCGCGTATAGGTCGACCAATCCAAAGAGTTTCGTGTCGAGGCGAACCCCAACCTTTATGCCCCACTCCCAGAGCTGCTTGCCGTAGGCAATGTCCCCGTAGTAGCTCAGCCCCGGCTCGACATACCAGCGGCCGCGATTGATTCCCCCAAGGTGATCACTCGCCCCGACCCTCCGCTGGTAGGCGACGGAGAAGTCCTGATCTTCGTCCAAGGAGGCGCGGTACTGAGTCCCTGGAGTACCGCCAAGCTGGACGGACCAGGTCGAGTCGGGGTCGATGCTCCAGGTTTTGCGAAATCGAACACTCGCCCAGGACTCGCCGAAGCTCGAACTCAGGCGCGAACCGCGGTTCGGAAAGTAAGGATCGTCCTCGGAATTCCAGCCGTAGCCGAGTGCCCAGCCCTTGTTATTGTTGGGGTTCGAGTTGGTCGAGAAGAGATCACTCGTGCCGCGTGATTGGCTGACGCTTTGGGAGACGAGTCTCTCGAGATATCCCACCGTCACATAGGAGTAATTGAAGAGGCGACGGCCAATGCTCAAGTCAATGTCAAACTGATTGGTTTGATCGTACGCGTAGTACGGGTAATCGATCACCGTGTTCTGGTACGTTGCGCCGCCGATCAGAAAGTACCGATTCGAATCGAAGAGCGTCGGGGAAGCGAACTGCAGTCGCGTGTAGATCCCGTGGTGCGTCGGCCCGTCAATGGGAGCGATGCCCTCGACATCTAAATTCACGGTGCCTTGAGTGCCAAAGACATCGCGCTCGGCGAGCCGCCCCTCGACGGTTTGGTAGAGGCTCGAGAGGCGTGAGGAGGTCCCGACAGAGATTTGGTTCTCGATACGGTCCGCTTCGACGACCTCGATGATTACGACCGCCCTTCCCTTCGCAGAACCCTTGTTAAGATAGATCTGTACGGACGCAAAATTCGGCAGCGACGACAATCGTAGCCGGGCGTTCTGGATTTCGTCCTCGCTCAATGAATCCCCGGGCGATAGATAAAGAAACCCGCGGATGAACGCGCAGCGGGTGAGCGCGTTGCCTTTGCAGCGAATGTCCTCCACGACGAGGGACGAAGGCTCGGGGGATTGCGCATGACAGAACCCGGATAGCCCGGTCATCGCTAGCAGCAGGATGAGACTCACCCTGACGGCGAACCCTTTCGCGAGGGCCAAGTTGTGGACGCCGGCGCGGAAACGTCGGTTATCTCGTCGCGCTTCGCACACGTCCGAGCGCGTCGCCAAAAGCCGGCGAGTCAAGCGATAGCACCTGGAGGCAAAGGTCGTCATTGTCGATCTCCACGCCGCAGGAGGAGCGGCGCACTGAAACCCGACAATGCAATAGGCGTACCGAGACGAGGGGCCGCGAGCGTCTGCTTTTCCAAGTATTTGATTCTATGAAGCTTGAAGGACCGGCTGATCCCCGGGTGAGTTCGTGGCTCACGCCGCCGCCGGGTACGCAAGACTACCGTGCATTCGCAGTCGCCGCACTTGTGCACAAAAGTGGACACGGTGGTTCGCCCGTTGCCGACCTCTCGTCGGTGAATGCCGGCAGCGCTTTTAGGTAAACTGCATCAGCCCGCGTCTGGAGGGTTCCGGGTTACCGTAAAACACCATGCCCGGAGCGCCACGCTGCGTCTGACCTCAGGTAATAATCCGCGCCGAGGTCCGGTCTCCTGGAAACTTACCCCAGGGAGTCTCGTTCATGAAGTACCTCGTGGCCTCATCCTGCGCCTTGTTGTGCATGGTTTTCTCGAGCATCGGCATGGCAGCCGAGATCCCGTACGATCAGACCGAATTTGACGCGGTACGCACTGCCGGAAGGCCCGTAGCGGTCGTTTTTCACGCCGATTGGTGCCCCACTTGTCGGGCCCAAGCGCCGGTGCTCAAATCTCTTCTCTCCGCTCCGGAATTCAAGGAGCTAACCGTTTTTGTAGCGAATTTTGATACCGCTAAGCGTCTCGAGCGCTCCCTCGCGGTGACCAAGCAAAGCACCATCGTGGTGTTCAAAGGCGGTCGAGAAGCCGCGCGTTCCACCGGCGACACGCAACCTGCGCCTCTGGCGGCGCTCCTACATCACGCGATCGATTGATATCGGGGCCCCGCAATGACCTTCGGCCTTTCCACCTACGGTTTAGGCTTGGCAGCAGGCGCGCTCTCTACCTTATCGCCGTGCGTGCTTCCGCTGGTGCCGGTCCTGCTCGCTTCCGCGGTGAGCGCCCACCGCTTCGGACCGATGGCGCTCGGCGCGGGGCTCGCCCTGTCTTTTGCGCTGATCGGCGTCCTGCTGGCAACTGTCGGTGCCTCCCTAGGCCTCGATGCTGATACGTTCCGCCTGGTCGGTGCGGGAGGCCTCGCACTGTTTGGACTGATTTTGCTTATTCCGAAACTTCAAGAGCTGTTCGCTGGTGCGGTGAGCGGCATCGGTCGTTCGGGCAATCAATTGCTCGCCCGCGTAACCCTCGACGGCTTCCCCGGACAGTTTGTCATCGGTTTTCTACTCGGGGTGGTGTGGAGTCCCTGTGTCGGACCGACGCTGGGAGCCGCCACGACGCTCGCAAGCCAGGGCCGGGACCTGGCGCACATCACCGTACTCATGTCGGTCTTCGGGATTGGAGCCGCTGCACCCCTCGTCATGCTCGGCTCACTTTCACGGGGCCGCCTCGTGAAGGTGCGCGGGAAGCTCCTGAAGACCGGTCACTATGGTAAGCAAGTTTTCGGGTTCAGCATGCTCGCCTTGGGTCTTTTGATCGCCACCGGCACCGATAAGTCAGTCGAGGCCTGGATTCTCGATCGTACGCCTGATTGGCTTACCGCACTCACTACCCGTTTTTGAAAGGCCCAATTCGAGCGCGAACCCCTCGTCAATCCAGCCCGTAATTCCGCCGGCCATGATCTTCACCGGAAAGCCAAGGCGCGCGATTCGCAGGGCACCACGCGCCGCCGCGTTGCAGTGTGGGCCCGCGCAATAAGTCACAAACAGGGTTCCGAGAGAATATTCGCTGATCTTGGAAGATGTGATTTTACCGTGTGGCAGGTTGACCGCGCCGGCGATGTGCCCCTTGTTGAAAAGCGCGGGTCCCCGAACGTCCAGCAGCACGAAACCCGGATCGCCGCTCGCGAGTGCCTCATGGGTGTCCCAGCAATCTGTCTCGAAAGCAAATTCTGCTTCGAAGTGTTGGACCGCCACTTCTGATGGTGCCGCGGGAACACTTGTCACCGGGTTGGACATCGATCTTCTCCTGGATGCGTAGATGGGAATCATTGTCCTCAGGGCCTTTGGCGCGCACAATTGGCGCTCCTGCCACATATCGATCAAATAATGCCAACTCTTCGCCCGCGCTCCAGACGCTTCAATCCGTCGGTAGTCGCCCTTACCTATGACGATCTGTGCATGTTTGAATTTGCCTGTACATCCGAAGTCTTCGGGCTTCCCCGGCCAGAGCTTGGACCTGGATGGTATCGATTCGAAACGTGTTCACTCACGGGACATAAGATCAGGGGACCGTACGGTACCAGCCTGTCGGTTGACGGCGGTCTGGAGCGGCTGGCCAATGCGGGCACCATCGTAGTTCCGGGCTGGCGCGGCATGGACGCAGCGGTCCCGGAGGCGATCATTCAAGCGCTGAAAAACGCATATCGATGCGGAGCGCGGCTGCTCTCCATTTGCTCAGGGTCAGTGGTGCTCGCCGCGACGGGCCTGCTCGACGGCAAGAAGGCCACCACGCATTGGCGGTATGCCGCTGCGCTGCAAAGCCGTTTCCCGCGAGTACATGTGGACCCGGATGTACTTTATGTCGACGAGGGCCAGATCTTGTCGTCGGCGGGTAGTGCTGCGGGCCTCGATCTCTGCCTGCATCTGATTCGGCGCGATTTTGGTGCCGAGATCGCGAATCTCGTCGCGCGACGACTCGTCATCCCTCCCCATCGAGCGGGGGGTCAGGCGCAATTTCTCGACAAGCCGGTCGATCGATGCGAACGCGGTCCGCTGTCCGTGTTGCTGGAGCGCGTCCTGCGTCGCCTGCATCAGCCCATTTCGATCGGTGAAATGGCGCGTTGGTCCGCGATGAGTGAGCGAACCTTTATCCGCCGATTTCGTACTACCACCGGAATGACGCCGGGGGATTGGATTACGCAACAACGGCTCGGTCGAGCGAAAGAACTGCTGGAGCGCTCATCGTTGACCATCGACCAGGTCGCTGCGCGTTCTGGATTGGGAACCGCAATGACGATGCGCCACCACTTTCGCAAGCAAATCGGAGTGAGCCCGACCGAATACCGAAAGCGATTCTCTCAATTGACGAACCGCCTTGAGTAGCTGCCTTCATCCCCGGATGCGCGATCGGCGCATTGACGGTCCCAGTATTTCTATCCGGCGCTGCTTGCTGATGCCAATGACGTCGACATGGTCCAACCCTGCTCCACGCAGTACGTCGTACCTTCCGCAGCCAGGCTTGCGCGCCCGTTCTCAATCAGGACGTACCGGCGCGCAATGAGTCCATCAAGACCATGTCGGATCTCTGCGGCCGACCGGGCGAGATGCCGCGCCATGGCAGTTTCCGTGTTGACAGCATGGTCGGCGCCATTGACCGCAAGCCAGCGCAGAATGTCTTTCTCAACTGTGGTGATCGCCGAAGTCAGGGCAATGACGGGACCGGGCCGCCGATCCTGGGAAACTCCGAACAGCGACTCAGTAGCCGGCGTGCCTAATCCATGTCGCTCGTCCCAAATATCCCGCTCAGCGCGCATCCTGATAACGCGGCCCCAGTCGCGGATAAGCATGCCTGCCAACCAGATCACCAGGAGGGGCACCGGAGCAGCAGATGTCTCCATCAGCGAGTGAAGCCCCAGCCAGCTTCCGGGGCTTTGCACCCAATGCAAACACTCCGCCGCTTGCGCGGGCGAAATCACCCGCTCGGCTGTCCACGCCAGCAAATCCAAGGCCGAGAATGGAGTCCACTCTCCCTGTCGCAGCCAAATCGCGATTTGCGCAACCCACACTGTCGCGGCAGATCCCACCCCCGCAACGGATATCAGGCGGCCCGCACCCTGCAGGGCACCTCCAAGCCTCCGCTTGCGTTCGAATGTCTCTGTCATACGATTCGGCTCCGGCTTGAACCGCAGCACTGTAGTCCTGGTTATCTTGGTGTGGCGGCCGGCGAGCGCAAAGCTTTAGGTAATTCTGGAGATTTTCGTCAATGGGCTCCCCGTCCGAATCTATTCAGGGATATCTCGCACTGTCGCCGGTCGGCGCGAGGAGACCGGACCCTCGAGGGCCAACGAGCTCACCCAGGCTGATCCCTTTCGGGACTTCGCCTGGAGTGAGCTTGTCCCTTGAACCCTAGGGCGACAAGCCTGTCGGACCGGGTAGACCATTCGGGCCATTCGGTGAGCCCGGAATGGGGGTGTTCAGATAGGGAAACACGCCTAGGTAGGTATCTGTCGCTTTAACGGCTCCGCCCAGATGCAAGTTGGCCGCATCGGGCCCGGCCGCCCGCGCCCCATCAGTGTACGGCGTTCCCTTGTTGGGGTCCGTCGTTTCCGAGCCGCAGTTGCCAATCTTCCCGCACAGTGCGCCCTCGGCGACTCGCAGCGTGATGTCCACCACGTCATCGTAGGGACGCCGTCCGTTGGGGAATCCGGCATCGTCGCTCCCGAGCACGCCAAGATCGTTTTGCGCGGCAATGGCCGTTACCGGCGTCGCCGTGTTGAGTCGGAGCATTTCGCTGGGCACGGGCTTCGCAGGCTGATTGAGTCCCTTCACGCCCGTGAGGAAGGCGGCTACCAAATCATCCCGCGGTGTGCCCGGCACTTTCGCAGCGTTCCCGAACAGGGCATTGAGCAACACCGGAAGCGATGGGTTCGTTACATAGGACAGGAATTGCGCATCATCCGTGGGCAAGCTGTGGTTGAATTTATCCTTATCCGGTACGCCGATCACTAGTTCATTGACAAGCGGCATTCCGAGCCGTGAAACCTGCTTCCAACCATTCCCGTCGGGGAGACTCGCGGTGGTATACGCACCGATGACGGTCTGACCCTTTGGCGTCACGCAGCTGATCGGAACCTCGAGCGCAATCGACGTGACGTTTTTGGCGTAGAGCGCATTGGGCTGACCATCCCGAGGTCCGACGGGGTTCAAATTCACAAGATCGAATATTTCACCGAGATTCGCGACGAATCCTTCCTTGCGTTGACCGACGAATACCCGGCCCGCGGTGTTGCAACCGGGGATGTTCACTTCATAGATGAAGGATTTGGCGTAAGTCGCGTAGTCGGGAATCGATTTGTTTCCGATGTTGTCCGCGGGCTTCCAGAAGCGCGTCCCGCCGCTCGTCACATTCTGCACCGGCGCGCTACCCCAACCCTCCTTCGAAACCGTGACCGTGTAACTTTGACTCACATTCAAATTGGCTCCGCTGTCGTTGATGGGTCCAATATTGATCAGCGGCACGGGTATTTGCTTACCGCTCGCGTCCACCGCCAAGCCCTTGTCATCCGTCGAAAAGTTGAACGAGAACGTGATGTCGCTGTCGGCATCTCCGTCATTGTCGATATGAATTTGATAAACCGCCTTGGGGTCTAAATTGTAAAAATTGGGTCCGCCTTCCGGATCCTGAAGCGGAATGTAGTTCGCGATGAAGGTGACGTAATTACTCCGTCCGGGTTCGTAACTTCGAAACAGGTAGAAATCCGTTCCGTCGACGCGCGGCAGACCCGCAATCTCCGGCGCTTCGCGGTGGCTCGATGCGACTGCGTATAACGGTACCAAGGCGGCGCCTAGCAGCAGGGCGCTGACCGGTTTTAAGTTATTCATTAAAGTCCCCTAGAATTGGTTGTGGACAGGATTTGGAATATGACCAAGGTCATACGTCACCGCCGGTGCTTTGGATGCACCCTGTTCACCGGGCTCGCGGACCAATCAGCGGTTGAGTTCGATGGTCGCGTTTTGCGGAGAGAGGACGGCGGTGGCGACGGTGTCGCCGTCATGCATGACGACGATGGCGCGATGGGAAGGATCGATCGCAAAGAACAGCGTGTAATGCACGGCAATCTTGTGGGTCGGCCTCGCGCACACCGCCTCGAAGAACAACGCGGCATAACTTCCGTCCGCATGGGCGTCGATCAATGGCCGCCCCGGCTTGATCCGGCAGGCGTTGCCGGGACCACCGTCGAACGTGAGGTGAGAATAAACGTATTGCTCGATCGCCGCTTCGTGGTGGCGTACCTCTCCCCAGGTGAGGCGTCCATCGCCGTCATCGTCGAGCTTGAGCACGAAGTCGAGGTCACGCAATGCCACATCCCACTGGCCTTGCAGCGTGCTCTTGCCAGGCCCTTGGATTGCGTCCGCCGTCAACGTCAAGTAGGCATCGCTCGCCGAATGTGCATTCGCTTCGCTCGAAAGGGCGACGACGCTCAGCGCCCCGATGGTCCACAGGGTTGAGATCCCCACCGACATCCACCCTTTCATCGGGACGCTCCCGCCGACGCGCTCAACTCTGTGCGAAGTTCGCGTTCTAGAGGTTCCAGCATGGGGTCTTCCAATTGCGTTTTTTTCAAAAACTCGAGGACGGGCGTCGCCGCCTGCGGTTGCTTCGCGGCCAGTGCGGCTTCCAGGACCACCCGGGCGTCCCAGGGGGCCCGCTGAACTTGCCAATTGCGCAAGGCCATGTCGAGCGCCGTCTGGGGATCGTGCTGGAGTTGCAGGGCGAATCGCGATTCTTCACGCCCAAACAACTCGCTGCCCCGCTGGCGCAACGCCTCGAAGCGTGCGGCCATGATCCAGGTGTAACGCTGAGTTTGGTCGCTGTGTATTGACGCCTGAGCCATCGCGATGCGCAGGAATGCCGTGTCCGATTGCGCGTGATCCGCGAGCAGCGGTAGCACTTCCTCGGGGCGACCCCGATCTAGAAGGAAGTCCGCATAGGCCACCAGCAGGAAATTATCCCGCGGCTGCAATCTCAATGCACTTTGATAGTGGGCCTCGGCAGCCGGCCAATCCCCCAGGCGTTCTGCGCTTTCCGCGATGAGACCGTCCACCCACGCCCGGTAGCCCGCGGAGCCGCGGCGCACCGACAGCGCGACCTGCTGCAGGATCGTCAAGCTTTCGCGGGCTTTACCTGTGTACGAACGCAAGTTTCCGAAGCATGCCAGGCCTGTCTCCGAGCCGGCGCTGTTGGCGACGCGCGCGCAGTCCTTGTTCGCCGCTAAATAGTCGCCTTGGACCATGTCGAGGGTCGCCAGAATCAGCCACGCTTGGGCGTTCTGCGGATCGGATGCGAACGCCTTGCTGAGCAGCATCCGTGCCTCATTAAATTGATGCCGGTATTGCAGTATTGTGGCTTGTATGACCAAAGCCGAAGCCGCGGGCGGCGAGGCCTGCACCCACGGTGCGATGACCGCCTCGGCATAGCCGGCGTAATGTGCATCACCCACCTGCCGGCTAAAATCGATGTAGGCGTCGGCCAACTGCTCGGCCGCGGTCAGGCTGCGCGGGTTGGCATTCAGCGCCGAGCGTAGTTCGTGCATCCTGAGAATCATGGGGTCGGTGGTCGCGGGTACCTCCTGCAAGACCTCGCTGTCGCTCGACGGAAGATAGGGCGCGTGGAAGGGGGCGGCAGGCTCGATCGGATCCGTTTCCAAGGCCGCGGCGCTGGAGCATAGAAACGACAGCCCCATAGTGGCCATGCCGCCAAGTCTCAGCAACGCGGCTGCACCCCGAGTCGCCGAAGCGATGGCGGCAAAAAATCGTGCGAACATAGGATGTGTACGAGCCCAGCGGAATGTCAGATGCGCTCGGATGGAGTTTAGCTGCATCCACCCGGGCGGATCGTTCGTATATTGGTGAATCAACCCTGATGAAAGCGGACGCCCGTGTCGAACTTTGAATTTATTGCACGGCCTGCCACCCGCAGCTCCGCCCGGATGCTGTTCTCGGGTCAAGAATGGTCTCGCCTCGGCTTGCTGTATGGCTTCATCGGCCTGCTGCATGTGATCGGATGGGGATCGTATCTGCATTATGCCGTTCGCTACCCCCAGCTCGTCGGCTTGGGCTTCGTCGCCTATCTGTTCGGGTTGCGGCACGCCTTCGATGCGGACCACATCGCGGCCGTGGACGATACGGTGAGGTACATGCTTCAGAGGGGCAAAAAGCCCTTGGGGGTCGGATTCTTCTTCTCTTTGGGCCACTCGACGGTGGTTTTCGCCCTGAGTGTGGGGTTGGCGGTTACCGCGACGGCGGTCAAGAGCCGTATGCCCCAACTCAGCAGCTTCGGAGCCCTGATCGGTGCCGGCGTCTCGGGCACGTTCCTCTGGATCATTGGGATCCTCAATCTGCTGGTGTTGCTCGACATTCTGAAAGTCTGGCGAAAGGCCCAGTCAGGTTCCCATAGCCACGCCCATCTGGAGGCCTTGTTGCAAAGGCGAGGGTTGCTCAACCGACTGTTTGGCGGGCGGCTGCAAAAGCTCATGAACCACAGCTGGCAGATGTATCCCCTGGGTGTGCTGTTCGGCTTGGGATTTGACACCGCCTCGGAAGTGGGCCTGCTCGCCATGACCGCGGGCGCCTCTGCCGGCGACCTGCCCCTCCCCGCGGTCTTGTCCCTGCCGGTTCTGTTTGCTGCCGGAATGACTGTCATGGATACCACCGATGGAGTGCTGATGTGCAAGGCCTACGATTGGGCCTTCCTGAATCCTTTGCGCAAAATATTTTACAATTTGACGACGACCGGGCTCTCGGTGATGGTTGCGTTGGTCATCGGCACCATCGAACTCCTGCAGGTACTCATCGGACTGCTGCACCTGCACAGCCCCGCCTTCGATGTCATTGCGGGGCTGAACTTCGGCGTGATGGGCTATGTCATCGTCGGCATGTTCCTCCTCGCCTGGGCATTGTCGGTGGCCTATTGGAAGTTAGGCCGCATGGAGCAGCGCTTTTCCATGCGCTTGGGTCCACACGTCCATGCCCACGTGCATGCGGACGGTTCCAGGCACTCCCATGATCATCTCCATCCCGATGACCGATGACAGCGGGGCCTCCAACCCATGCGCCTGTTGAAGCGGAGTTTTTTGGCGTTGCTCTTGAGCACTGCGGTCGGGGTTCCGACCGTGGGTGTCGCCGATACCGTGGCGAGCCTGCTCGGCAATTTCACCATCAATCAATACTGCGCGCTCGAACTCAAGAATGCGACCGCCCAGGTGCATTACGTCGTCGTTCTCGGTCAGCTGCCCGCTCTGAGTGAGCTGCATTCGGCGGACGCCAACGGCGATGGTGTGACCTCGCAAGCGGAGCGCGATGCCTATATTGGCAAGCTCGCGCCGACTTTGGCGGAGAATCTCGAACTCGTGGTGAATGGGTCGAGAGTTCCCTTGCGCGCGACTCGTTGGGCGAGCAGTCTGCCCACGGAGCAGGGAGGATTCTCACTCCGCATCGATGTGGATCTCGATGCGGTGCTGCCGGTCGCAGCCGTGGATGCGCCTCTAAGGGTCCTGTTCACCAACCGAAATTATGCCGGGCGGATGGGATGGCACGAGATCGTCGTAAAACCTGCGCCCGGCCTCGTGGTATTCGATACCAACGCCTACCGCACATCGCTGACCGGCGGTCTCGCCGAAGCCCTCAAGACGCTTCCACCCGCGGGACCGCTCGATGAGCGCGAGGTGCACCTGACCGTTGGAACCACCGCCCCCACCGGCTCCGTGCTTCTCACCGATCGCGACGGACAGCCCGCCGGCGCAAGGATACCTGCGCTGCCCGGGAGGAGAACGGCTTCGGCGAGCGGTTCGCAAACTGAGTGGCTGGCGTATCGGACCCGTCAGCTCGTGCAGGCCATCTCGAGTCCGCACGTTCAGCCCGGCGTCGCGCTGTTGGCGCTTTTGGGTGCACTGCTCCTCGGCGCCGTGCATGCCTTGTCGCCAGGCCATGGAAAAACTATCGTGGGCGCCTATCTGGTCGGCTCCCGAGGCACCGCGCGGCATGCCGCGTTTCTGGGCCTGACCGTTACCATCACGCACACAATCGGGGTATTCGTTCTGGGATTCGCGACGCTATACGCCTCGCGGTATATCGTGCCTGAGCGACTGTTTCCGATCTTGAGCCTTTCATCCGCACTGCTGGTGTTGGGTATGGGCGTCGTCCTGCTCGTGCAACGAGGCCGCGCTGCAAGCCAGGCATGGTCAACAGAGATGTCCGCGCGATCGAGCACATTTCACTTCGTCCGGCCCGACCATACCGCGGCGGCAGGCTCACGCGGCCTGCTGTTCGCGCCAACCGCCCCCTTCGTCGATGCCACGATGCACTCTCACGGCGGGGGACCCATGCACTCGCACCTACCGCCCGGAGCAACGGGCGAAAGGATTAGCTGGCGCAGCCTTCTGACCTTGGGCGTCTCTGGGGGATTGGTTCCCTGCCCTTCTGCCCTGGTATTGCTGCTCGCTGCAGTGGCGCTCAATAAAACGGCGTATGGCATGCTCCTGGTGGTCGCGTTCAGTATAGGTCTGGCGATTACCCTGACCCTGGTCGGACTGGCATTTCTGTTCGCTCGCAATCGCCTTCGCAGCTCCCGCGTCGGCGGCGGCCGCTGGACGCCCGTTGTGCCGGTGCTGAGTGCTGGTGCCATCACCGTGATCGGCATCCTTTTATGCGTCGGTGCGCTGAGGAATTTCAGCTCATAAGTCAGCTTTTTGGCGTGCTCAGGATTCGACAGAATCCAGTCGACGTCGAAAATGACCATGACGCCGATGAATGCTGGAAACCCCAGGGTGAACCAACATCGGTAGTAGCGCGGGTAAGCCGTGGATAGCGGTATATCATGGCTAGCTGCGTCGATCGCCAAATCCCGCATTCGAATTTGCAGCCAGACTACCGGCAACCAACAGCAGCCGACGAGTCCGTAGAGGGCAATCGACAGCAACAGCCACGGTGCGGTCAGTGGATACCCTGCCATCCGTGCAAGCGCAACGCCTGTCACCGGCTGCAGCACGACGGCGGTCACCGTGAAGAGATTATCGGCCAATACCACCTCGCGACCCACCGTGGCGATGATCTTGGGCTCTTTCGTGCGCTGCGCCCGAAGAAAGAAGAAAGCAATTCCTGCTCCGGTACCCAATAGGACGGTCGACGAGAGGATGTGTAGCCACTTCGTCCACGGCAACCAAGTCATAGGTCGGTCCTCACTCCGGTCGAAATGGACCACCGAGCAAATTCCGGCTCGAAGTCCGAGAGGCCGAGCAAACCCATGCAGACCTGCGCGCCGCTTGAAAATCGCTCGCCGCGGGCTAATCGGCTGGCGAGAATGACCGACGCCATGCAGGGAATCTCCGGTCCATGATTGGATTCGGCCACAAGCTCCCAGGTGCGGCTCAGCTGCCGTCCCTCATGGGTTCGTCCAATGACGCGGACCGTCATCCCGCCCGTCTCGGTTCCCAGCCGATTGAGCCAGGTGCCGATACGATCCAATGACGTCCCCCAGTGGGAAATCGGCATGGGAAGCCCCATCCGCCGACAAGCGCTGATCATCCACAACCCGTAGTGCTGCAGGGATACCTCGAGCGCAGCTCGAAAGGTGACTGATTGAACACCCGCATAACGTGCGGGGAACAGCTCAAGATCCGGTACATCGCAAGCGGCCGATAGCCGGTTACCGAAAGAAAACTGCTGACGTTCAAGCCCTTGCCATCCATGGACAGTGCGCCATTCACCGCGTTCCCACCAAGCAAACGATTGGCCGGCATATCCCAGGACGGCCGCGATCGTGGCGGCACCACGTCGAGCGTGTTGAGCCGGCGCGATGACCATATCGATCGCGCTCAACTCCGCGAAGACGACCCTTAGGGAGTCTACGACGGCCGACGACAGCGCAGGCAAAGTGCTCGCCCCCGTGATCGCGACGCGCCGCGCGGCTTCTGCCGCAGGCCCGATCGCCGCTACGAACCCAGCCACAAAATCTCTGCCATCCGCGAGGTCTAGATAATGAGCGCCGCATGCGAGAGCGGCGAGCGCAACCCGATAATCCTGACCCTGGAACGGCCCCGCGCAATGAATCACGAGATCCGGGGCCAGAGACCGAATCTTGGAAGCCAGGTCGGGCGCGTGGACATCGAGCAGCACAGTCGGACAAGATGCCGGCTCTCCGTGGCTCCTATGGCGGCTCGTGGCAACGATCTCGATGTCGGACTCGAGTGATAGCCGCGTGCAGATTCGTGCACCGAAGTTACCGAGACCGCCAACGACCACGACACGCATGGCCTAGTGCGGCAGATAGCACGTGGTGCGGCGACCGAACCACCGGTAGCGATTCCGAGCGATGAATCGATATGAGGCATTGCGCCAGGGCCGGGGCACGATACGGGCCGCATGGATGAGCCGCCAGAGGCCGCCCAGCGCCGAAACAACATGAATCCATGCGTCCGCTTCGGTGAAGCATCGGCCGCCGTCCAACACCAGAAGGGTGCTGGGATCGTGCGGATCAAGCCCGTGTTCGAGCAGAATCGCCTTTCCTACCAAGGTTTGCATCGGGATGAGAGCGAAAGGCGGACTCGCTTGATGGCGTTCCAAGAAAGCAGCACCTCCCGAGCAAAGACGGCAAATGCCGTCAAAGATGATGATCCGCGCATCCCACTCCGGCTGTGACATGACGAAATCCCTACCGGGCGACTCTGGGCCTCGCTCGGGCAATCTGGTAGCCCACCACCAACAGCGCCGCGAATTCGCCAAACAGCGAGGAGGCGAGCGCCGTCCTCAATGAGCTGACCAGATTCGGCACGATCAACGTGCTCTCGAACAACAAAGTGAACAACAGCGGCGTGACATAGAACATCATCGTGGTGAAGGGGATCCAAAACCTCGTGGCATCGGTGTCGAGGCACAACTGCCGCAGAGCGACGCGCAATGGCTGCGTCATTACCGAGGTCACGATCGTGCTCACGGTGAGGCTGACAAAGATGGCAAGCGCCAAGGCGGATAGTGGACTCACGTTATTCTCCATAAACTCTAGGACGGGTCTCGATTCCTCGTACCGCCGCGGTCCAGCAATCGTGCGATTCCGCCACCCATTTTCATGAGTGCCACGATGGTCGATCGCGGCAAGGTGATCATCTGCTCGTACCAGCGGCTCAGTCGTTCGACGAAATCCAGCATCTCTCTCAATCGAAGCTGCACGACCGGATCCACACCCTCGTCATCCCGTGACATTTCGACGCACTCTCGCAGTGCTGCCGTCGCGGGGTCTAGTTCGCGGGCTTTGCGCCCCGCGGCGATTCGCGGGACAAGATTCCAAAGATCCGTCTCCGCGGTGTAGAAGGTGCGTCGGTCACCGAGAATGGGTACCGAACGGATGATGTTCCATGACTGCAGTTCACGAAGGGAGTTCGATACATTGGAGCGCGCAATCCCCAAAACATCCGCAATATCCTCGGCGGCGAGCGGTTGCTTCGACGCGTACAACAAGGCGTGGATCTGGCTCACGGAGCGGTTGACGCCCCAGCGCTCCCCTAGATTTCCCCACTCCAATACGAAGCGCCTAACGGCGTCCGGCAACATATCATGCGCGTCTGTTAGTTCTGTCATGACAGAAATTACAGACTAATTGGAAGCTGCTGTCAAGTGCCGCGATGGATTTACCTTACGGTGCCGCCGATTCGCGCCACAGGACCGGAACACTCGCACTCGCGCCGGGGCTACTGCACCAAAGCGGCGATATTTACGGACGTGGCCTTTTGATAGATTCCCGTCGGCGTCCGGGACAACACCTGGTTGTCGACGAACTGCAGGCTCACGCTGTCGTACGAAATCATTGTCCCCGACGAGGGTGGAGTGCCTAGGTACTGCGACCAGCCGGAGCGGTTGGCGGCGACCCAGCCCGCAATGCGCACGTAAGGCGCATCCCCTGGCGCAAAATTGCGTACAGAGTGCGTACGGATGTCCGACACCGTCATCGGCTCGGCGGACGGGGGCTGCGGCGAGAAATTCCCGCCGCAGGCCGCCGATCCGATGAGAGCGAGCAGCGCCACGCTCGCGCGCAGAACCCGCCCCATGCGCCGCGACACCGACGCCTCGCGACGTCGATGGCACGCTCCGGTCGCATTGTTGCTTCCCTCGAACACCGTTCCTACCCCGCTTCGGAGACCGCTTCGTCGCGGCCCGACCTTGAGTCGCACTGGGCGCTCATCGAAGAATCTCAGGTCGTAGTATACGTTCAGCGCGGCGGTCTTGAGACGCCTCGCGCGTCAAATCAGGCCGGGCTAAAGCCCGCACCAGAGCGACACGTAGAGGCCGCGCTGCGGCGCCTTGCCGGCAATGCGGCCCAAGTCTGTCCAGGCCGCCGTGAGCGTCAAGTCCTTGAAGGGGCCCCAGGCTAGGAAAATATCCGCCGCGCTGTTTTCACGAAACGCGCTCAAATTGTCCGGTTTGTCCCGGTATTCACTGCCGAACAGAAACTGATCGTTGAGCCAGACGGCGGCCGACACTTCGGGAACGTAGGTGTAACCGTCGGCGCCAGCGACGTTCGAACCGAACCCCAACAACCCGAACTGATTGGCCCGAGTGCGCCGCAGAGTGGCGTCAAGGATGACGTTGTGGCCTTCAAGGGCTGCGAAATACACTTTGGTCGCTGCGATATAGAGGTCCACGTCCGATCCGTGCGCGGCCCCTACCGCCTGCGGAATCTGATCGAAATCGAGCGTGTGCTTCCACTGCGCGCCAACGGCTATTTGCGGCAGAATCTTATCCGGGGAGAAGACGGCGTCGCCCGCGATACGCAACTTCATGCCCACGATGTCCTGCCCCAAGGTCAGGCCTGGGAGCACCGAGCCCGCATCGAAGCGTTGCCGCGCCACCGACAGCTCGACTCGATCATCGAACCCGACGCTCGCACCGCCGGAGCGCAGCGTGAAATCCTGCGTGTTCGAGTACGTCGCGAAGGCGGTCGCGCCGAATTGATCGTCAGTGCCCAAGCCGCTAATCAGCGCCCACGGCACGAGGCCCCCGCCCGCTGCACCTTCGATCTGCGTCACGGCGCCGGTCCATTCCAGCCGGTCGCCGGCGTGCGCGCTGGCGCCCCAGCCGCCGACGAAGAGCGTCAGCAAAACGGCAATGCGTGTCGGGAAAATCACTGAAGCAATCCGTACTGCGGGACAAACGGCGAGCGTAGGGCTTGCCGGTCGGGAATATTGTGCCGAAGCGCACAGCCCCGCGTGGCTGTGCCGTTTAACCTATCGCTTTATCGGACGCCCGTATGACAGCCGTCACACTCCGACAGTGGTTCATTGCGCTCATCTGCCTTGCCGGCATTTCCGCGGCACAGGCTCGGGATGCGCTCTACGTACGTTTGGGTGACAGCGAGGGCGTGAAAGTCATTTCCGATACCCTCGTCGATCGCATCGCCAGAGATCCGCTCACGGGGCCGAGTTTTCAGGGCGCGAATCTCAACCGCATCAAGCGGCTCCTCGCCGAGCAGATCTGCGAATTGAGCGGCGGTCCGTGCAGCTATTCCGGCGACACGATGAAGCAGGTGCATGAGGGCCACCACATCACCCAGGCCCAGTTCTATCGGGTGGTCGACACGCTCCGCGAGGTGCTGCGTGAACGCCACGTCGACCAGCGCTCGACCAATGAGCTGTTGCGCCTGCTGGCGCCGACGAAGCGCGATGTGGTCGAGCCGCCGGAGGGCAAGGGAGGTCCCGCACGGCTTCCGCCCGCGGCGACCGAGAGTTCGAACGCAGGCCCGACATGAACGCGGTCAGATCCCGTGAATGGCTCGGATTCGCCTGTCTAGCCGTAGCGCAGGCCGCAACCGCAGGAACCGTGTCGGTGAACGTCAGAACTACCGCCGGCTTGCCCGCGGAAGATACCGTGGTCGTCCTTGACCCACTCGATGTCGCCGCCCCACCACCGGGCAACGAGCGTGCCGTCATCGATCAGCTGCACAAGACCTTCGTGCCACGGGTCAGCGTGGTCCGCACGGGCACCGTGGTCGCCCTTCCCAACAGCGACAGCATCCGGCATGAAGTGTATTCGCACTCGCCGCCGCATCCCTTCCAGGTCAAGCTGTATGCGAGTTTGCACACCGAGGAGGTGACCTTCGATAAGCCGGGGCTGTTGGTACTCGGCTGCAACATCCACGACTCGATGGTGGCATTCGTCGCGGTGGTCGATTCGCCCTACTTCGCGAAGATCCTGCGCTCGGGGCAGGCGGATATGCAGGTCCCGCCCGGACGCTACCGCCTGCGCGTGTGGAATCCGCAGCTGCGGGTCGCAGTCCCATCGCAGATAATTACAGTGACCAGCGCCCCGCTGGCGCTGCCCGTGACGGTGGGTTTGGACCCCAGCCGCGAGACCGCGGCGGACTGGCCCGAGTAGCCGATGTCGCTTCGGACCCGCATCGCGTTGACGTTTTTGCTGCTGCTAACGGCGGTGCTCAGCGCGGCTCTCGGTGCGGTGTCCATCGCCAATCGCGGCAATGCCGAACGCGCGGTCAAACAGCAACTCGAGAGCAACCGGCGACTGCTGCGGTCCGCAGCGGCCGGCGTCGCCAACGATTCGGCGTTCCGCGACGCCGTGGCAGATCACGACACGGGCACCCTGGTTTCCGCGCTCGCCAACAGTAACGATCGGGTCAACGCAGCATTGGCGATTCTCACGTCGCTGGACGGACGGGTGATCGCCGTTTCTGGCTCGAGCGCTCCGGCAGGCTCGCAAGTGCCCGTGGCGGCACTGCGCCTCGCCGGTAGTGCGGCATCGGGCGTGCCCAGTGTGATGATCGATGAGGGCGGTCTCTACCAGATCGTCGCCGTCCAAGTGACGACGCCGCTGCCTGTGGCTTGGATCGTGATGGGATTCGAGCTCGATCCGGACGCCGCCAAGGGACTGGCCAACATCAAAGGCATCAGCGTCTCGCTGCTGACGCGCTCAGCGACCGGCTGGCAACAGATGCTGACCGAGGGTGCATCGGACGCGGGCGCCGTATCGGCGGCGCTGGGGCAGTCGCTCGCGCAGCCACTTGCCGACGCGCGAGCGCCATTCGAGCGGCTGACGACCATGCTGTTCATCATCGCCGGCCTGAGCATGATCGGCTTCGCGTCGGCCGCGTTCTGGATTGCGCGCAACATCACGCGGCCGCTGGCCGACCTGACGCACTCGGTCGACAAAATGCGCCTGGGCTCGTATGACGCTCCTCCCAGCCCGCCACGGCACGACGAGATCGGCGTGTTGGCGGAAGGATTGCAGCTCATGCGTGACGCCGTGATGAGCCGCGATCAATCGATCCGACGCCTCGCCTACGAAGATGCGCTCACCGGACTCATGAATCGCACGGCCTTCAACGCCCGCCTCGGACAAACACTCATCGAGGCTCGGGGCGCACCGGTTGCCGTCGCCATGATCAATCTGCTTCGATTTCGTGGCATCAACGAACACCTCGGCTATTCGGTGGGCGACGCCGTGCTGACCAAGACAGCGTCGCGTCTGGCGGCCGTGCCCAGCGTAAACACCGCGGTAGCGCGCCTCGCTGCCGACGAATTTGCCGCCTTCGCCCGCGTACGCGATGTCGCCGACCTGCGCGCCTGGGGCGAATCGCTGCTCGCCGCATTGTCTCAACCGGTGCTGGTGGAGACGCAGCCCATCGACATCAGCGCGACCATCGGGCTTGCCCTGTCGTTGGATGCAGCGTCCGCGCCCGACGATCTGCTGCGTTGCGCGGATCTGGCGCTCGAACAGGCACGTCGCGAAAAGCGTCCGGTGGCGATCTATGACGACGCGCGCGAAGTCTCCGCGCGCGACCAGTTATCGCTCCTCGGAGAACTGCGACGCGCACTCGAACAGGACGAACTGCGACTCTTCTATCAGCCGAAAATCGAATTGGCGACGGGCCGGGTCGCAGGCGCTGAAGTGCTGCTGCGATGGCAGCATCCAATCAGAGGATTGCTCACTCCGGCCGCTTTCATTCCATTCGCCGAGCAAACCGGCTTCATACGGCAAATCACGCGGTGGACTTTGGATCGGGCCATGGCACAGGGCGCCGCGTGGCACCGCTCGGCAGCCCCGTTGCAGCTCGCGGTCAATATCAGCGCCGACGATCTTGCCGATCCGCAACTCGACCGGCGGGTCGCGGCTCTGCTGAGGCAGCATCAACTGCCGCCTTCGCTGCTCACCCTGGAAGTGACCGAAAGTGGCTTTATCGAGGACCCGGTCAGCGCGTTGGCGATGCTCGCTGCGCTCGCACAATTGGGCATTAAGATTTCCATCGACGACTTCGGTACCGGTTACTCATCGCTCAGCCATCTTGCGCGTATGCCCGCCGACGAGATGAAGATCGACCGCAGTTTCGTGCAAGGGTTGGAATCCGATGTCGAGTACGCCGCGGTGGTGCGCTCTGCGATCGACATGGGCCACAGCCTCGGCCTCCAGGTCGTCGCTGAAGGGATCGAATCTGAGTTGGCGGCGCAACGCCTGCGTGCCTTCGGCTGCGATGTAGGCCAGGGCTATCTATACGCGAAGCCCATGCCCTGCGAGCAGTTGATCCGCTGGCTCGACGGCAAACAGCGAGCCCCGGTCATTGCGATACCGATCGACTTCGAGGTCGAAGAGGTCGTGGACACCATCACGCTCGTCACCCAGTAGCAACGGGATTTCTAAAACTTCTTGGTCACGGTGAATCGCGCCATGAGGGGCTCGAGCGGATGTATGTGCACGTCGGCGATACCGGCAGCCTTTTCTCCGTTCAGGCGGTCGACATACCAAAACTCAGCGGCATTCGCATGGGCGTCGAGAAGGTTATAGATGCCGAGCGAGGCACTCCATCCCTTCGGGAACGCATAGTGAGCATCCAGGTTCCATTCGCCAAACCCTTTTCCGTCCACCTGGCCAAGCGTCGTGGCCGTCGGGGAGTTGGCGCACGTCGCTCCGAAATCGTGCTCCGCCGCCGAGTTTACGCACGGCCCTGAGGACAAAGGATAGTTGCCGAGATATCGGTAGTTCAAGCCGCCACTCCACGGCCCGAGATTCGTCAGGTACAGAGCGAGCGCGCCGGTCGCGAGCGGTGCATCCGTGATGTATTCGCCCAAATGACCGGTGCCGTCATCGAACGGATGGGTGAAGTGCGTATGGTTGCCCGAATAGCTGCCGTAAAATTCCAGATTCCGATTGATCTGGTACGTGACGTTGATCTCATAGCCGTAACGGCGGCTCGGCGGACCGGCCGTGTCCTGACCCACGTCCGGATCGATGATGGTTTCTGATTGCTGCCAAAGGTTGTAGTAGACAAACGTCAGGGCGAGGTTGGGACGTGGCGATGCGCGCACGCCGACCTCCTGGCCCTCCTGTCGGGCGAGGAGCGGGGTGTGCGGTAATCCCAAATCGACACTGGTGTCCTGATTGACGCCGCGGATATCTGCGCTGTGAAACCCCCTGCCCGCGCTGATGTAGAACTCGAGCGTATCGAGGGGCGAGTAGATGAGGCTGCCCTTCGGTTGAGGAAGCGCCTGCTGGACCGTTCCGCTGTTGGTGTATCCGGTATAGCCCGGCCCTGATTCCTCATGCAGCTTCGCCAAATAGTCGATGTCCGTGCCGTGCTGATAGTCTTCCCGAAAGCCCAGTACGCTTCGAAACGTCGGGGTCCAGCGCGTCGTGGCTTGTACCCAGGCCGCCCCGGCAAATAGGTACACCTGGTCTCGATTGGAAAAGGACGGCGGATCATCCATCGCCGGCAAGGGCACGCGATTCTCGCTGGGCAATCGCCCGACGTACACGATATCGTCGCGACTGAGTAGCCCGACCGAAATATCGTTGAGGACGGAACCCAACGGCAGCGGGAGCGTGAAGGCCGCCTGACCGCCAAATACACGGCGATTCTCGAACTGATCCTCCTGATCCCCCTGCACGGGATTGATCAGGAACTGAGTAAAGTCATTCCACAAATGCAGCTGGTTGTCGATAAAATATGCGCTTCCTACGAATTGCCCGTCACCGAGCATCGCGTGATCGTTGAATGACAAGCTCGAGCGCCATGCGCGGCCGCCGTCGGTGGGATCGAGGCTACCGAAGCGGTTGGGGACCACGCCTTCGGCGATGGCGCGGACTGGAATATCGGTCGTGTTCGTCCAGAGTTGGTGGTACATCATGGCCGCCAACGAAAAACCATTCTTGTCGTCCCCTTCGCTGAACCGCACAACGAGGTTCTCCTTACGCGCATCATCGGGCGTCACCGACGGACCGTCATAGTGCTGTACTTCGGCCGCGATCAAGAGATTCCCATCGCCCAACGCGTGTGAACCCGCGCTGAAGAGGCGCTGAAACCCGAGCGTGCCCGCCGTCGCGGACACCTGATCCTCAATCGTATCCCGATAGTTCACGCGCACCGAACCTACCGCGCCGAAATCCCCCACGTTTGCGTAATAGGGGCCTTTGGTATACGCAAGATGGTCGGCAAGCTCCGGGATCATGAAATTGAGGTCGGTATATCCTTGCCCATGCGCATGCGACGGCTGGTTGATCGGCATGCCGTCCACGTAAGTTTCGAGATCCGTACCGTGATCGAGGTTATAGCCCCGCATCAGATACTGGTTTGCCTTGCCCTCCCCGCTGTGTAACGTAGCGATCAGCCCTGGCACGGTTTCCAGCAGCTGGGCCGGCCGGTACTGGGGAGCAAGCTGCAGCTCTTGATCGTTCACGACCCCCTCGCTGGCGGTCGATGCGATCCCGAGAAGTTCCAGGCGCTGCGCGGTAACGGTGATCTCTTGAAGGGCTCCCAAATCGGAGCGACTCTCCATGGTCGTATTGGAGTCGAGGGTCTCTGCCGCGCACACCGCCGGAGCAGCGCTCATCAGCAAGGCGCCGGCCACTGCTTGCATGGTGGCGGCCACTGCTCGCAGCGATGACGTCATGCGCACCTTGCCAAAGCGTTCAATTGGTTGACTTCTAGGTTTTGTCTGAATAAAACCGCTGCTTCCGGCACCATCGCAGGCGGTGAGCTTGGTTGGTGGTGCTAAGTATTACGGGGAAACAGTGCCGGTGGATGCAGCCAATCAGGGGAATGGCTCCTGTAGGAGGAAACCGACCCTGCATCCAACGAATTTACCCTATACCGCCTCGAAGGAATTACCACATGTTCTTCGGTCCACGGAGCAAAGTCCATGGCGAAGTATCAGGGGGAGGGCCGAGGCCGCGCCGTCGTCGCGCGGCGCCGCGATGGCGGCGGTCAGGAGCCTAT